>Ga0208590_1000045_pt1 | contig 28940 bp, 23 predicted proteins | sample LakMenEpi27Sep09_FD_150740 | JGI IMG/M metagenome (GOLD analysis project Ga0208590, IMG submission 150740) | Freshwater microbial communities from Lake Mendota, WI - 27SEP2009 deep hole epilimnion (SPAdes) | ecosystem: Environmental > Aquatic > Freshwater > Lake > Epilimnion/Euphotic zone ... | reverse complement strand
TTTAGTCCGGGTGGGGAGTTTCTGGTGACGGCTTCGGATGACAAGACCGCCAAACTGTGGAATTTACAGGGACGGGAATTAATCACTTTCACGGGTCATTCCAACCGGGTATGGGCGGTGGCTTTTAGTCCGAGTGGGGAGTTTCTGGCGACGGCTTCGCGTGACACGACCGCCAAACTGTGGAATTTACAGGGAGAGTCATTAATCACCTTCACGGGTCATTTTGACTCGGTATTTGCGGTGGCGTTTAGTCCGGGTGGGGAGTTTCTGGCGACGGCTTCGGGTGACGATACCGCCAAACTGTGGAATTTACAGGGAGAGTCCTTAATTACCTTCACCGGTCATTCTAACCCGGTATGGGCGGTAGCGTTTAGTCCGGGTGGGGAGTTTCTGGCGACGGCTTCGGCTGATAAGACCGCCAAACTGTGGAGTTTACAGGGAGAGGAATTAATTACCTTCACGGGTCATTCTGACGGGGTAATGGCGGTGGCGTTTAGTCCGGGTGGGGAGTTTCTGGCGACGGCTTCGGGTGATAATACCGCCAAACTGTGGACTTTACAGGGAGAGGAATTAATTACCTTCACGGGTCATTCTGACTGGGTAAGGGCGGTGGCGTTTAGTCCGGGTGGGGAGTTTCTGGCGACGGCTTCGGGTGATAATACCGTTAAAGTTTGGGATTTACAGGGGAATTTGTTAGCAGATTTTCGGGGATATAAGGGCAATTTAGTTGATCCCCCCCAGCCCCCCTTAAAAAGGGGGGAGAAAGATGATTCCTTGAAACGGGGGGAGAAAGATGATGCTTTAGAAAAAGGGGATAATCGTGATTTTATTGAGTTGAAAAGTCCGGTTTTGAGTGTTTGTTTTAGTCCCGATGGTAAACAGATTGTTGCGGGTTATGACGATGGAAAAGTGCGGTTTTGGCCGTTTGAGAGTTTGCCGGAATTAATAGCACGGGGGAAGGCGTGGTTAGGAGTTGAGGGCGGGAATTAAGGAATTGAAAATTATTGCCGAAATCAATATTATCGCAGTGCCAGCGTCCTCGCTCGCTAGAAATCAATATTATCGCCGAGATCCATATTATCGCAGAAATCAATATTATGGCAGTGCGAGCGTCCTCGCTCGCTAGAGATCAAAATCATCTAGTAGATATTGGGTTAAAAAAATTATCTAATAGATATTGGGTTAAAAAATTATCTAGTAGGTGTTGGGTTAGCGAGCGAGGACGCTCGCACTACGGGGAAGATAAAATACTAATTACCCTAATTATTAGTATTTTATCTCTCTAATTAGTTTAGCATAAGTTTCCGAAGGGCGATCGCCTAAATGATCCTCAATTTCCCTTTCTGTTCCCCGATTAAAATTAATACTAAATAACCCAAACCTGGGCGTATAAGACCCCCATTCATAATTATCCGTTAATGACCAGTGCATATAACCCAAAATCGGAATATTTTCCTTTAATAATTGTTGAATTTGACGAACATGAGCTTCTAAAAATTGGCTGCGATGCAGTTGGTCAGTGCGATGAGTGGCGATACTATTATCCGGTTTTCGACGTAACGCCATGCCATTTTCAGCAATTAAAATTGGAAGGTTATATTCCTGAGCATAATATTTACAGAAAAAAGATAATCCTTCTGGGAGCGCTCGCCAGTCCCACCATTTACTCGTAATTCCGGTCATTAACCAATTTCTTAACCCTTTAGTTTTAAATTCAAAATCAGAAAAAGACGGTAAACGGAAGGTATGGGCAATAAAAGGATCATAATAATCAATTGCTAGATAATCATAAACCTTTGGTCGAGGAGATAACATTAATTCTTGCCAATAATAGTCTAAATGTTTAAGATCAAAAGTTCGATGACCAACCCAATTTCCCGTCCAACGAGTTAACCGTCCCAATTGATAGGGAATATCTTTTTGAAAGGGTAAAGAAGCTCGACGCAAAGAGGTTTCTAAATGTTTAGCTTGAGCATAAGCATAATCTCTGATTTCCTTGGGTTTTATTTCTTTTTCCTGTGCGCCCAACAAATCCCAAATTACTTTTTCTGACCAATATAAATCACTACAATAGGTATTTAAAGTCACCATAGGTTTGTTCCAACCATATTTTTCATAAATATCATGGATAGAATTATAAGCTCGAATATGAGCAGCTAATAAATAATTATAAGCTCGCCAAACCGCCTTAATTCCGGTAAAATTTCCGGCGGGAAATTGACCACTTAAATAGGTATTTAAAACTAAAATATTCGGTTCATTAATAGTAATATACCAATGAATTGGCGGTTGTTGATGATAATCGGTTAAACGTCGATTAATATGGGTAACAGTTACGGTTACATAATCAATAAAACAATCAATGGTTTCTGCGGATAACCAAGCATCTATTCCTAACCAGGCGGGATGGGTAAAATGATGTAAGGTAATAATAGGTTCTAAGCCATATTGACGACAGGTGGCAATGCGTTCGGCATAGTCATCTAAGACCTTAAAATCATAATGGGGGGCGGGAGAAATTTCGGCGGTTGTTATCGGTTGAATCCGACTCCATTCTAACCCTAAGCGAAAGGAATTTAACCCTAATTTTTGACAATTAGAAAAATCTTCCGGGTAGCGCGTCCAAAATTCAGAAGCGTTTCCAGTCCTCATTACTTTGCCTTTTTGTTCACTTTCTGACCAGTTATTTTGAGGTTGTCCCACACCATTATAACCTCCTTCACTTTGATAACCCGATGTGGCAACGCCCCATAAAAAGTTACTGTTATTAGTCAAAATTCAATCTCCCTTTGCACCTAAAAACTATTGCCTATTGCCTATTGCCTATTGCCTATTGCCTATTGCCTATTGTAATTTGTGATAAAATATTCTCAGCAATATTCAGAGCCGCCCGGGGTTCTCCTAATTCTAAAGCGGATGCTTGCATTTGGGATAATCTTTCTGAGTGGTTTAACAGAAACTTTACACAATGGGCAACCATTTCTGGCAATCTTAACTGCACTCCCGCCCCCGCCGCTACGATTAAATCAGCATTCCATTCTTCTTGACCTGGAAATGGGTCTACAATAATCATCGGTTTACCTCGTGCTAAAACTTCACTAACAATTAATCCCCCCGCTTTCGTAATTACTAAATCACTCGCTACGAGTAAATCATCAACATAATCAACTAATCCTAATTTTAGGAGTTCCGTTTCTGGGGTAGAGTTTAATTCTGTTAAGGAATCTAAGAGTTGTTCATTCCGTCCCGCGGCTACAATTATAGTGCCAACTTCTGAGGTATTCATCAGTTGAGAAACCATCAAACGTACCCGTTTATAATGTAATCCCCCGCCAAATATTGTAACTACAGGTTTGTCGGTTTTGAGTTGATAACGTTCTCGAATTTCAACTTGAGATTTAGCTTCTAATACTTCAAGTTTAATCGGGATTCCTGTAACATGAAGAATAGCCGGGTCAACTCCTCGTTTAATCAGAAAATCCGTTGTTAAATCATTGGGTAGATAATAACCATCGACTTCTTTATTAATCCAACTACTATGAGCAATTACATCTGTAATTACCACATAATGGGGTTTTGAAATCCGTTCTTCTTCTTCTAATAGTTGCAATAAACGACTAGGAATTTGCTGTACACAAACAATAGCATCGGGATTAATTTCTTCAATCAAATGCCGCAGTTTTCTAAAAAAAACCCGCTCTATTTTAGCCGTAACAATATTTAATTCTAAAGACCGTTCTAAATCTTCTAAATCTGTTCCTTCATAATAGGCGCGATAAATTTGAGGAGCTTTTTCGCTCAATTGTTTATAAATACTGGTAACGGCATTTCGATAAATAGAACTGGCATACTCTAAGGCATCTTCTACCGTAACGGTAACATCTGGAAACTGGGAAAAAGCCTGATTTAATGCTTGTGCGGCACTATTATGTCCAGCCCCCAAAGAAGAAGATAAAATCAAGATATGGGTCATAATGAATTAAGAGTTGTGGTTTTTGAGTAGAGTATTATTGAAGGTAATGGGTAATGGGTAATGGGTAATATTAATTGATTGTTCGAGTGTTCTAATAATGATTAAACTGACTCAACTGATAACTGATAACTGATAACTGTTAACTGATGACTGATGACTGATGACTGATAACTGTTTAAAAAATTTTCCCTATGGATAGGGTTGAATTATCTTTCCATCGCTTCCACAGACTTAGGAACTCCTGCACTTAATACTTCATACCCCCCAGAAGTTACTAAGACATCATCCTCAATTCTTACCCCAATTCCGTGCCAACATTCGGGAATTTCCGGTTGTCCTTCAACGAGTTTAATATTAGGAGAAATATAGATACCCGGTTCAACTGTTAATATATTTCCAGGTTGCAATGGTTGAGGATTTTCACCCCATTGATATACCCCCACATCATGCACATCTAAACCTAACCAATGTCCAGTTCTGTGCATATAAAAAGGTTTATATTTTTCTTCCTTAATAATTTCCTCAATATCTCCAACTAATAACTCTAAATCCATTAAACCTTCCACCAATACCCGCACCGCAGTATCGTGAATATTTTTATAAGGATTTCCGGGTTTAACTTGTTCAATAGCGGCTAATTGGGCTTTTAAAACCAGTTGATAAATAATTTTTTGTTCTGGTGTAAACTTACCCCCAACTGGAAAAGTTCTGGTGATATCTCCATTATAATATTGACAACAACATCCCGCATCAATTAATAGTAAATCATTATTTTGTATTTGACAATTGTTTTCCACATAATGCAAAATACAAGCATTTTTCCCCGATGCCACAATCGAAGGATAGGCAACTGTTCCCCCATTTAAACCAAAAATATGTTCGATTTCTGCTTGAATTTCATACTCATAACGTCCGGGTTGAGCAAATTCCCTAGCATGGTTATGAGCTTTCACAGAAATTTCTATAGCTTTCCGCATTAACTCTAATTCCGTTTCGCTTTTAATTAAACGGATAGGATGTAATATATTACAAACATCCTCAATAGCAATCGGCCCTGTACCGTGTTTCGGATAAACTCTTAATAGTTTTTGCCAATGTTTTAAAATCTTTTCATTGAATTTTTCATCCCGTCCTAAGCGATAATAAATCCGGTCGGCTTTTTGTAAATATTGGGGTAACTTTTCATCTAATTCATTAATAGGATAAACCTCATCCGCCCCATAAAGTTCTTTGGCTTTTTCTACCCCCGTAATATACCCTGACCAAGTTTCTTTTTCTGGGTTTTTAGGTTGCACAAATAAAACAAATTTATGTTCTTCATGGTGAGGGGCAAAAACAGCAACGGCATTGGCTTCATTAAACCCAGTTAAATAGAAAAAATCACTATCTTGGCGAAAATTATATTCCACATCATTGTGCATAACTGCCATGGGCGCACTTCTGAAAATGGCAGTTCCCTGCTTAATATTTGCCATTAATTGTTCCCGTCGTTGCCGATATTCTGTTTGAGTAATCATCCTTTATCTCTCCTAAAATTGTAGTGAGGCGTTCACGCCTCAGAAACAGAAAGCCCTTACAAGATTGTTCACGCCTTGTGAAAGACAGCCCTGAAGGGCTTACTACGGGTGATAAAAAACAAGGGTAAAGCATAGCTTAACCCTCGTTAATTTTAAGTTAATTGTGACTGAAATTGAGATTAAATCACAGCCGCAAACCGTTCTTTTTCAGGAACTTCTGTGTACTCAGACACAATTTGCCGAAATTCATCGCCGTCGATGCTTTCTTTTTCAATCAAAAGATCCACTAACCGATCAATTACTGCTCGGTTTTCCTGAATAATTTGACAGGCTCGCTGATAACAATGTTCGGCAATAGTACGAATTTGACTATCAATGCGAGAGGCGATTTCATTAGAATATTCCGTGCGAGTGGCAAAGTCCCGACCTAAGAAAACTTCCTGTTGAGATTCTAAGGACAATGGCCCCAAATCCGACATTCCGTAACGAGTTACCATCTGCCGTGCCATGCCCGCAACCTGCTGTAAATCGCCTCCAGCGCCCGTTGTAACTTCCGAATCACCAAAAATGATATCTTCAGCCGCCCGACCGCCCAAGGCCCCAGTAATCCGGGCTAGGATTTGGGAACGGGAAATCAAGCCTTGATCTTCATCGGGCATAAACCAAGTTAAACCCTGGGCTTGACCCCGGGGAATTAACGTGACTTTCTGCACCGGATCATGTTCTTTGATTAGGGTTCCAACGATCGCATGACCGACTTCGTGGTAAGCAATTAATCGTTTGCTCTTGCCATCAATTAAGGGGGTTCCTTCCATCCCGGCAATTACCCGATCCACCGCATCATCAATTTCGATCATGGTCATGCCTTCTTTGCGACGGCGGGCGGTTAAAATTGCGGCTTCGTTGAGCAGGTTGGCTAAGTCAGCCCCGGTAAACCCAGGCGTCCGACGGGCAATCGCTTCTAAGGAAACTTCCTCGGAAATTTTCTTATTGCGGGCGTGAACTTCCAATACCGCTAAACGGCCCTTAATATCCGGCGCGTCCACGGTAATTTGGCGGTCAAACCGACCCGGACGTAAGAGGGCGGAGTCGAGAACATCAGGGCGGTTAGTGGCGGCAATAATAATAATTCCGGTATTGCCCTCAAACCCGTCCATTTCCGTTAATAATTGGTTCAGGGTTTGTTCCCGTTCGTCATTTCCCCCGCCAATACCTGCACCCCGTTGACGACCAACGGCGTCAATTTCATCAATAAAGACGATACAAGGGGCGGTTTCTTTGGCTTTTTTGAATAGGTCACGGACACGGGACGCGCCCACACCCACAAACATTTCCACAAATTCCGAACCGGAGATACTGAAAAAGGGAACTCCGGCTTCCCCGGCGATCGCTTTAGCTAATAAAGTTTTACCCGTCCCTGGAGGGCCAACTAATAATACCCCTTTGGGAATTCTAGCCCCGACTGCGGTAAACCTTTCGGGTTTTTTCAGGAAAGTAACGACTTCTTGTAATTCTTCTTTGGCTTCTTCTACCCCAGCCACATCATCAAATAAAACTCCGGTTTTAGCGTCCATTTGAAATTTAGCCTTGGACTTGCCAAAGTTCATGGCTTGACCGGGGCCACCGGGAACGTTATTGGAGCGACGGAATAAAAAGAATAGACCTGCAATTAGTAAAATCGGGAAGATCAGATTTCCCAATAGTCCCCAGAGGGCGCCATCATTGCGAGGGGGGTGGGTATCAAAACTAATTTGGGACTCTCTTAACCGGGCGATCAATTCTGGGGCGTTATTGGGTAAGTCCACCCGCAGTCTTTGAACTCGGTTATCGAGTTGGGGATCGACCGCATCGACAATGGCCGTGCGTCCGCCATCATAGAGTTCTACACTGGTGACACGACCCGCATTCAGATAGTCTAAGAAACGACCATAGCTCATGCGGGTGCTGGCGGTGTTTTTGCCGAATTCTGCGGGGGCTGTGGCAAAAGCTCCTTGCCAGACAAAAAACCCGATGACTAAGGCAGGTAAAGTCCAAAGCAGTATGGTTTTCCAGGATGTTTTCATAAATTGCGTTGCCCTATGGTGTGGAATATAGAATTTGCGATCGCTTTTTGTTATTCATAATCTTAACTAAATTTAACGTAATATTTCAGTATCAGGCAACTGACTTCCTTAAAATTGTGGTAATAGCTAGGGATGCCATAGAATCAGACAATGGGTGCGTCCATCCGGTTTTCAACAAGACTTCCGGTAAGACCTCAATTTGATCAGAAAACTCAAAAGTTGTTATTTTCGATCATTAACTTGGTTTTCAATTGAGTACAACCCAGTAGCTATAATGATTACAGGGTTTAGCAGACTCGGTTGCTGCTGTAGTTCTCTCCAAAGAGAACCCAAAATCCCAGATTTTACTGATTGTTTGTTGTCGGTTTCTTGAAAGTAGGTAAAATTGGCAACAGATAAGGCATTATATATTTTGAATCTCCGTGAGGTAACATATTCCGATGCAAGAAGGTGGTAACAGACAGCCCGGACAACCAGTCGCCGCAGCCGCAGCGGCTGCAATGCTGAATCGGCAAACGCCGACAGCAGGCAAAAAAACGATTTTAAGTATTGATTTAGGACGGACATCGACAAAGGCTTCCACCAGTCGTAACCCGAATGAAGTCGTTTTTATTCCTTCCAATATCAAAGCACTGACGGTGGATACCGCTAGAGGCGGTGGCTTTGAGTCGAAAAATACCGATCCGCTTCTGGATATTTGGGTGGAATATCAGGGCATGGGTTATGCCGTGGGTCAACTCGCGGCTGACTTTGGAGCCAGTTTGTTCAAAGATGGTTCCGATTCCCCTTCTAAAGTTGATGATGCTTTAATTAAACTTTTTGCTTGTATCGGCTACTTCAAACTACAAGGCGACATTGATGTTGTTCTGGGACTGCCTTTCTATTCTCAATCACAATTTGAGCAAGAGAAGGAACACATCACTCGGTTACTCTGTGGCACCCACGATATGCTCTATCGGGGCGAAAAGGTCTCCGTTAATGTTAATACGGTTCGGATCATGCCTGAAGGCTATGGCAGCTTGATTTGGCTGGAAGCTCAAGGCGGCCAAGGAGTTCCCAATTTTGCTGATCTCTCTGTGGCGATTGTGGATGTCGGTCATCAAACTACCGATTTCTTAACTGTTGATCGCTTCCGTTTTGCCAGGGGGGTTTCCAAAAGTGAAACCTTTGCTATGGGTAAATTCTATGAAGAAGTGGCGAGTAAAATTGAAGGTGCCGATAGTCAGTCTCTTTACTTACTTGAAGCTGTTCATAAACCCGCCGGAGAACGGTTATATCGTCCTCGTGGAGCCGTTCAACCTTTTAACTTAGATGATATTGTGCCGGAATTACGGCAAAAGTTTGCCCGGGATTTATGCGATCTCGTTGTTAAATGGTTACCTGAACGGGTAACGGATGTGGTCGTGACCGGAGGCGGTGGTGAATTTTTCTGGGAAGATCTACAACCTCTGCTCAAAAAGGCAGGTCTGAAAGCTTATTTAGTTCAACCTTCGCGTAAAGCTAATGCTTTAGGACAGTATGTCTACGGTGAAGCTCAGTTAGCCCGACGTTAATTTTCTTAGTTCAACCCGTCCTGAACTCAGTTTCACTGGGCAAGGGCGGGTTTAATTTTGGTTCTGGGGCATCCCAATTCTGATACACTAACAAAGGGTGATTCTGGTTAATTATTGTTTGGATCAAAATTTTCCAGGCTCCAAACTCAATAATGGGATAACTGTAGGTCTGGATTTATATTATGCTGTGGCCAAATCGCAAACAAACTCAGTCGGTAACATTCACGGAAGATGCCGCAGATCAGACATTATTAGATGCCATTGAACAGGAATTATCCCAGGCAAAGTATCAAACGTTTAGCAATCTTTGTAAACAAGCTCTGTGGCAATTCCTATTATTATCTAAATCCGAACCCACATCCCCACCACTAGCGTCGGAGACTCCTAACCCTAATTCACCTCAAGTTTTACCTATTTTACCGAATTTACAGCCCCTTGAAGAACGGTTATTCGAAATTAAAAATAAATTAACAGATTTAGAAAAAAAGGTACTAGCTGACGATGGAACTAAGATAGAAAAATTGGAGACTCAATTCCATCAGTTAACCCAACAAGTGACGCAATTACAAACATCAATTAACCAAAAATTAACTGAAATTGCCACAGGTTTAGAAACGGTTAAATCTCAACCTGTGATCATCATGGAGTCAAAACCTCCCCAACCAGAACCAGAACCCGTTTCCCAAGAAGCGATGGCAGAAGTTGATCCTTTACTTAAACGTTTAGGTTCTTTATTAGATGATTTTTAGGGAATAGGGAACAGGGAATAGGTAATAGGTAATAGGTAATAGGTAATAGAAAAAAAGAATGTACTTTTTATTATTTATGATTCCCCACTTTTTAGGAGAATAAACTCTCCTAATATTTGGCGTTGAGCCTCTAATAATTCTTTAATTCCTAGTTCAGCAAAATCCAAAATTTTATTGAGTTTTTCTCGATTAAAACTACCAGATTCCGCAGTACCTTGGATTTCAATAATTTCTAATTCTTCGGTCATTACCAAATTAAAATCAATATCGGCGGCCACATCTTCGGGATAATTCAAATCTAAATAGGGTTCTCCTTCTAATAGTCCCACAGAAATCGCAGCAATTTGATGACAGATGGGTAATTGTTGCAGTTGTCCTTTTTCAACTAATGTATTTAAGGCATCAACTAGCGCCACAAACCCCCCGGTAATAGCCGTAGTTCGCGTTCCTGCATCCGCTTGAATTACATCGGTATCAACCGTAATGGTAAATTCTCCTAATGCTTTTAAATCCACCGCAGCCCTTAAACTACGTCCAATTAATCGTTGAATTTCTTGAGTTCTTCCTGATAATTTTAACAATTCTCTCGGTTGACGTTGGGGTGTTGCCCCAGGTAACATTCGATATTCTGCGGTTAACCATCCCTGTCCTGTATTCTGTAAAAATTTGGGTACTCCCGGCTCAATACTAACGGTACATAATACTTTTGTATCCCCACTTTTTGCTAACACAGAACCAGGGGAAAAACGAGTAAAATTCCGTTCAAAACTTACAGGACGAAGTTGATTTGGTTCTCTATGATCAGGACGTTTCCACATAATTAATTAAAAGTAATTGTAGTAAGCCCTAAAGGGCTGTATTATATTAATTGAGACGTTGACAAATCTCTTGATAAATTTGTTCTGGAGATTGCTCCCCATTAATATCTAAAAGACGATTGGTGAGTTCATAATATTCTAAAATGGGAACTGTACGTTGATAAAATAACTCAATACGACGTTCAATAATTCCCAGTTGATCATCAGCCCTTGAACGCGCTAAAGAACGCTTTTTTAATACCATTTCTGGTACATTAAAATAAATCGCCCAATTTAACTGTTGTTCTAAATCTTCTAATAAAAAATCCAATTCTTCCGCCTGAAATGAGGTACGGGGATAACCGTCTAAAAGCCAACCCTTCGCCACCGCAGGTTCTAACAATTGTTGACGGACAAATTGAATCATAATTTCGTCTGGGACTAACTCGCCTTTTTCTACATAGGGTTTAGCTTGTTGACCCAATTCCGTATCAGAAATGATCCTTTGTCTCAAAATCTGACCCATATCTAAGCAAGGAATACCCAAATCACTACATAACAGTTTGGCTTGAGTTCCCTTTCCTGCTCCTGGGCCACCTAAAATCACCAGTCTCACAATATTTAGCTCCTCCGATGTTCAAGTTTAACCATTTTTTAAATCCATGATTTAATTTCCTCCTTTAACCATTCCCAAAACCGATGTCGGATTTAATAAAAATGATGCCCCTTTTTGAGTAATTTCTTCAGAAAGATGTATCTGTTTTAAGGTGACTAAGCCATCATTAATATATAAATCTCTTACCATCGCCTTGTCTCCAGAATTAAAAACAGTCTCATAAAAGACTTCCTTAATTCCTGTAGAAATAATTAATTTTAAACAGGAAATACAAGGTTCTAAGGTAACATAAATACTTCCCCCATTACAACAAATTCCATGTTTTGCCGCCTGTGCGATCGCATTTGCTTCTGCGTGAACCGCCCGGGAAGGTAACACCGAACTGGTATCACAGGTGCTTAACCCCGGATAACAATAGCCTTGGGTGGTACAGTGAATGGAACCAGAAGGCGATCCGTTATAACCCGTAGCCAGCATTTGTCGGTCTTTGACAATTACTGCACCCACGGGAAAGACTAAACAGGTGGAGCGCGTAGCCACCAATTTAGCCATCATCATAAAATACTCATCCCAAGTCGGTCGCAGGGGCGGTTTATAGTTTTCTGGTAAGTCTTCCATGCTAATAAAATAATAGAAATTAGTGGGGTTTTCTGGAGATTAATCCCGTAGACCCAAATCCATTATCGCTTCTTTTGGTATCACTTAACTGTTGAACTTCTTGAATCTCTACCCGTAAAACGGTGGCGATCACCATTTGAGCAATTTTCATGCCTTTTGTAATATTAAAGGATGTTTTGCCATGATTAATCAAAATTATTCCGATTTCTCCCCGATATCCCTCGTCAATGGTTCCGGGGGTATTCAGAACTGTGATTTGATGTTTTAAGGCTAAACCACTTCTAGGTCTAATTTGGGCTTCTGTTCCTGGGGGTAATTCAATTGCAATTCCGGTGGGAATTAATTGACTTTCTCCTGGGGAAATTGTGGTATTAGCGATCGCAAATAAATCCAATCCCGCATCCCCAATATGAGCATATTGAGGTAAAATTGCGGTTTCATTCAGTTTTAAAATGTTTAATTTCATATTTAAAGGGAATAGGGATCACAGATTTAAGAGGATTTCACGGATTTCACGGATTTTAATCTGCGTAATTCGCTTAAATCAGTGATTGGTAATGGGTAATAACTAATAACTGATGACTGAATTACGGTGCTAGTCGAGCTTTTCCGAGTCGAGTTTGTTGATACCATTTAGCAATTTCTGGAACCCATTCTTCAACATGAGGCCAAATTAAATCACAGAGTTTTTGAATTTCTAACTGGGCATCTTTTTTAAACCGTAAATCCAGAAAATGTAATAATGCCCTTAAAGTAAAACTAACCACAAAATGTTGACGATAATCAAAGGGAACTTTTCCCCGGGCGTGTTCTTCAGACATTCCATTATCAATATCAATTTTATAGCGTTTTGCGGCTTCTAAACACCAGTTTAAATCCTGTTGACGTTGTTCAGGAGAATAGTAGTATTTTTTGCCTTGGCGATCGCTATAATTTCCCACAGGTCTTAAATAAAAAGCATCTTCAATATTACCTTTACCCTCAGCTATTGCTAATACTTTCCCCGAAGTATAACGGTAGGACTGAACGTCAAAACTAATACCTACCCTGTGAGTTCTAGCTTGCTGCATAACACTATGGGGAAAATAACCACAACCCAAGACAATTTGACAGTGTTCTAAGGGCCCATAATGTCCCCGTTCTCCTGCTAATAGACGCTTGACAATCACCTCCCCAGCTTTTTCTTCAGACGGCCAAGATTCTCGTTCCGCGACAACAAACTGATCGCTATAATCTTGGTGCATTGCCGCATAAATAACTTGCTGAGGAAAAGGAGTTTTAGCAATAACTTCTACACGAAATCGATCCATTTATGATTAAATCTTTAATAGTTTAAGCTTCTAACATTAAACCATTAAATGAATCAATTTGATATATTTTAAGATTAATAACAAAATTCTTATTATGCTTTCAGACAAATTTACCACCGCCTTGGTTTACGCCACCGAACTCCACGCCAAGCAAATTCGTAAGGGTTCGGGAGTTCCCTATATTGCCCATCTGTTGGGAGTTGCGTTAGACTCTCTATCCCTAAACTATTTGTGAGGTGCGTAAGGCGAAACTGCACGCATCACCAAACCTTTAATTTTGTATCTAAATGAACTGAAATTCTTGACAAACTATGATTTTAGATGAGCTTATAAACATACTTCCTAGACTCAAAAAATAAGCAATTTAAACCGATAAATCAGTAAAGAAAGTTTAAATAATATTGACTTTTATTAAATTAGTAAAAATTTTTAAACTCTGAATAAAAAATATTTTATTTTCCTGATTTTGAATCATACTGAATAACAAATCTCTAGTCTATCCAAGCCGTAGGTTGTCCGGTGGGGAAAGCGGAATCGTTAACCATTGGGTTGTTTAATCCTCATCCTCATCCTCATCCTCTATCCTACAGATCAGGAAAATTCCCCATCACCCTAAAACTAATATGATGCTTTTAAACCAACCTACTCTTAAGCAGAATGAGTCTGGAATTAATAATCAGTACGATATTTTTCCGATTAGTTGCTCAACCCTAGATGTCAGAGCATTAATCACTCAAATTTTAAATCACTATCCGATTGATACCGTCGAAAAATGTAAATTTTGGCATCGAGGATTAAGTGATGTTTATTCGGTAAAAACTCAAACTACGCGCTATTTTTTGAGAATTTCCCATCAACATTGGCGCTGTCAAGATGAAATTAATTTTGAGGTAGAATTGCTGGATTTTTTGCATGAATATCAACTTCCCGTTGCTTATCCGATCAGGACAAAAAATGGACAATTATTTTTTGAAATTAATGCTCCTGAAGGAAAACGATATGCGGTGTTATTTGTCAATGCTCCGGGTCAAATTGCGATCGGAGATTTGAATGTTAGCCAAAGTTTAAAATTAGGTGAAACCGTTGCTAAAATTCATCAAGTTTCTTTAAATTTTAGACCATCTGTTCAACGTCAACCTTTAACCTTAGATTATTTATTAGAGAGTTCATTAGTGGCGATCGCACCCTATTTAAACAATCGACCCAAGGATTTAAACTACTTAGTAGAAGTTGTGTTTCAACTGAAAACTCAATTACAAAAATTACCTAAAATTCCTCCCTTATGGGGGATTTGTTGGGGTGATCCCCATAGTGGGAATGCTCATTTCACCACCGATGATCAAATTACCCTATTTGACTTTGATCAATGTGGATATGGGTGGCGCTCTTTTGATATTGCTAAGTTTTTACAAGTATCGTTACAGTCAGGACTCAGTAAAAAAGTTCGTGAGGCTTTTATACTCGGTTATGAAGAAATTAACCCCTTAATAGAACCAGAAAAAAGCCTGATTCAAGAGTTAACTGAAACGGCTCATATCTGGGCTTGGGCGATTAGTATTATTAACGCTGAACATTTTAATTATAGCCGTTTAGATACTTGCTATTTTACTCGACATTTAGAACAGTTAAAACGCTTACATTCTCCAGACTGGCAATAAAGAATGGGTGATGGGGAACAGAAAATTAGTTTACTATTAGTATGGAATTTAATCATTAAATAGGATTTTAGCTGCTTCTTTGATTCTAACAATCGGTTCAACAGAACGGGAAAGATTTGGTAAAATAATTAAGGTTTGATCGGGAAATTGATCAGTTACTAATTCCTGTCCTATTTCAAACCGATTCTGCACAATATAGCGTTGATTAATACCCTTTTCTATTAAAGATTCCGTTAACCTTTTTGCTTCTGCTACAATCGCAACTTGTCCTTGAATCACACCAATAAATTCAGTATAATTAGGATCTTGCAGTTTTTTCTGAGCTTTAACAACCCGTTGACGTAAATTCCTTAAACGTCCCATAAATTCAGTTCTTCCTAACACATTCTGATATTTAATCCACAGTTTAAAAATCCACGCTAACCATTCACTCATCGCCGTTGGCATTTCTAAAAATCGTAATAAATGACCCGTAGGAGCCGTATCTAAAATAATTAAATCCAGTTCATGACTTTCTAATAAATCCATCACTTCTACTAAGGATAACATTTCATCAATTCCAGGTAAGGATTGGGAAACAATTCGCCGCCAAGCCTCCGGGCCATAAGCTAATTTAAGCATAGCATTAGGATCATCTTTTTCGCCACTCATCATTTCTGCCAGTTCCCAAAGATAGTCTTCTCTAAACTGATTTAAAACCTGATCAGCGTCTATTTCTTGACCGAATAAATTAGGAGTAATTGCCATAGCTTCATGGCTTAATTTTAACCCAAAAGCATCTCCTAAAGAATGGGCTGGATCAATAGAAACCATCTGAATTTTTTTCTCAGAATAACGCCTAGCTATTTCCCAACCTATAGCAGCGGCAACAGTTGTTTTACCCACACCACCTTTGCCACCAACAATAATTAATCGTCTATTTTCTTCGATAAAATCACTCAATTTGGCTTGGGAGGTAGAAAATTCTAAGGGTTGAGAAGGAATAAAAGTTTGCTCCTCTAAATCTGCCGATATTATTAAAGGTTGAAGTTGGGAAAATAGGGTTTCTAAGGCTATAGTTCCCAAGGGTTCTGTTGAAAGTTCGGGAATAGTAAAAATAGGATTATTTCCTGAAATATCCTGAAATTGTTTGAGAAGTTTCTGCTGTTCCTGATGCCGATCTAAATTTTGACTTTGGGAAACAATATGATTAATTAATAAACCCCCAACGGGAATCTTTAAACCTTGGAGAGCCTCTAAAAAACGTTGGGTTTCTAACCAACTCATGGGTTCAGGAATAGCTACCACAAAACAAGCGGTTTTTTCTTGATCTTGAAGTCGAGATCTTCCAGAAGCTAGTTCTTCCTGCATTTCTTCTAAAAAAACATCCGCTTGATCTGATTGATAACGTCCGGTAAAAGATTGACTAATGGTGCGGTGTTTTTCTTGAAATAGGGTTAAAGATGCTAATAAACTATCCAAAAAATCCATTAATTCTAAGAGGTTTAACGCATGACCACTGGGAGCCATATCGACCACTACTCGATCCACAACTTGGTCATGAAATAACCGTTGAATTTCTAATAATCCCATTAATTCATCAATTCCCGGCCAGTCTAAATCCCAAACCGGGGTTAAATCTTCCCCTTCGACAAAACTACCCCGTTCTACTAATAATTCTAAAACCGCACCATAGCGAGTTTTAAACGCTGTTAATAAGGTTTCTGATTCTATAGCTCTAACTTTTAAATTAGGGAAATTTTTAATAAATTCAGCTTCATCAGTCACGGGAATTTGTAAGACATCCCCCAAGGAATGGGCGGGATCAGTAGAAATCAGTAAAATTTGTTCATTGGGAAACTGTTTCGCCCAATTGAGGGCAAACCCACAGGAAAGGGTGGTCTTTCCCACACCCCCTTTTCCACTCAATAAAGCTAGACTAAGAGTATTAGAATTAAACATCAAATTTATGATAAATTAACCAGAATTTGCTATATTGATATTGTAGCACTCTACCAAAAGTCCAAAACCCATCGACCTAAAAAGATTTAAGCCTTGAAACCCTTGGAATAGAATGGAGTAGTTGATTTTAAATCTTCAGCCCTTGTGTCAGTTGCCAAAGTGTTATACCCCTTGCAGAAAGTCCCGCCCCCGATCTCCCATAACAACAGGTTGAAGGGTTGACTAGACAGACCAGACACTTGAGACTCCCCCAACCATCTTAGCAGAAAGTCCCGCCCCCGATCTCCCATAACAACAGGTTGAAGGGTTGACTAGACAGACCAGACACTTGAGACTCCCCCAACCATCTTAATCTCAAACCCTTTGGAATCAACTGAGAATTAAACTGTCATACCAATCTAGCATAAAGCCGTCGTGGATTTTAGATAATTAAAGAGTCACCAGCAAATTTCAACCCCAGGGAACAGACTGAATCAATCGGTCAGTCTAAATATGAAGTTAATATTCATTATACCCTGCCTTTCCCTAGATTAAGCCATCAATCACTAACTTAGAAATCAATTAGGAGCTAAATACTATGTTGACCAATCCTAGAAAAAAATACACTTTGATCCTGTTATTATCCTTAGCGGGTGTACTCAATGCTGGCTCCGGTTTTGCCAGCCCAGAAGGGATAAGTTCTAGTCCTTTGAAAGTTGAACCCTTGAGTCATGGGTCAATACAGTATAGCCCCAATCATAAATCCATCTTGACTCACCCAGAACAAAGACGCACTTCTGAATGTTACGACAATGGTTTATGTTATAGAACCGAACGGGTCACACTAGAATAGGTAGGGCTTTGGGTTATGATGGGGAGTTAAGGTTAAACAGCCGATATCAAGATCAAGCGTCGGATGATCACCCCATCAAGGAGATTCATAAAAATGGCACTTTACCCCGTAAACGATACGATCAGTCATAATCATCAGCAAGTTCATACCTTAGCCAGAGCAATAACGAAAATGCAAGGCAGTTTTTCGTTATTGCTGTTGCGATGTAATTATGAAAGTTTGCGGGAAAAAATGGTCGCCGAACTCAAACAAGAATGTTCCCTGACTTTTACAGAATTTAAGTTAGCTCCTGGGAGTCAAACCCTATATGGTTCAATTAAAGCCGAACTACTAGAGCCTAATTATCCCTCGGTTTTAATGGTTTATGGTTTAGAATCCGTTGTGGCGATTGATGAAGTTTTGCATTCGGCTAATTTAGTTAGGGAAGCCTTTCGTAATTTTCCCTTTCCTTTAGTTTTATGGATTAATGATAAATTATGGAAAAAACTCAATCGTAATGCTCCTGATTTTACCAGTTGGGCAACAACCTATGAATTTTTACTCAGTTCTGATGAATTAATTGAATTTTTAGAGGAAAAAGTTTCATCCGTTTTTACAACGGTTTTAGAAGCAGGTTCAGAACGATTTTTACCCACAACTAATATTTTAGGCCCAGAATCAGGAACCGAACTACAAGCGGCTTATCAAGAACTGAAAAGTCGAGAAATTCCCATTGATCCGGTTTTGGAAGCTAAGTTAAAATGGGTTTATGGTCGCTATTTTTATGTTAATCAACAGGTGACTCTGGCGTTACAGCAATATCAACAAGCTTTAAGATTTTGGCAACAACAATCACCAACAGACTCAGAAATCCTCGGTGTTAATGGAATTTCAACTGGTTTTAAAGATGCTTCTAATCCTCTATTATGGGAAGGATTAATATTATTTAATATTGGTTTATGTTGGTGTTATTTGGCCGAACAACATCGTCATCGCAATGGTGATCGGGAATGGAAACAAGCCTGTGTTTTTCTTCAGCAGTCTATAGAAAAGTTTGAAACTGCTCAACGTCAAGATTTAGTTGCCAAGTTTCTAAATAAAATTGGAGAAGTTTTTATTCATTTAAGTGATTGGAAAAGTCTCCGAGAACTAGCCTTAAAAGGTCGCAAATTACATCAGAAATTGGGGAATAGTTTCCTGATTCCACTAGCCCAGGATTATGGATTTTTAGCCAATGTTGCTTTACAGGATCAGGATTGGCAAAATGCTAAAGAATTAGCTAATGTTGCCCTAGAAACTCTGATTTTAGTAGCAAAGGAAAATCCTGATAATCCCTGGATTGACCAATTAGAAAGTTTTTTCCTCTATGTGTTAGCCCAGGCTTTAGAAAAGCAGGGATTAAAAAAGGAAGCAATTCAAAAATTAGAACAGGCAGCAGAGACAATTAAAAAGACGCTTTTAACCGTCAATTTAATTTGGTTATATCTGCAAATTTTGAAGATGCTAAACCGCCTTTATTTTGGATTGAAAGATTATCAAGAAGCCTTTAAAATCAAGGAAGAATATCGCAATCAATCGAGTGCTTATGGGTATAATGCCTTTGTGGGAGCCGGACGATTACAACCTCGTAAACAAGCTCTGACTTCTACCTTAAATCCTAGTGAAATTAACGCCAATTTTACCGATGAAATCACCGCTTCAGGACGGGAAGAAGCGATTAAACATCTATTACAAAGAATGGCGAGTAGTTATCATAAATTAACGGTAATTTATGGTCAATCTGGGGTAGGAAAAAGCTCAATTTTAGGAGCCGGATTAGTTCCAGCTTTGCAGAAAAAAATTATTGATGCGCGGATTAGCTTTCCCATTGTTATTAAGACCTATAATTGTTTTATCGTTGAGTTAGAACAAAAACTTATCGCGGATTTAGATGGATTGCATGGATTTCACGGATTATCTGTGCAATCTGCGGAGTCTCTTCAAATCGGGGTTACAAATTTAGATAGTGATTCGTATCCAGAACTCACCGAAGAACCAGAAAATCAAGATTATACTGAGAATTTAATTAGAGTAATTGAACAACTTAAAGAAAATGCTAGACAAAATTTATTGACGGTTTTGATTTTTGATCAATTTGAAGAATTATTTTTTGTTCAGTCCATTAGATTACAAAGGCTATTTTTTGAGTTTTTACAAGATGCTTTAAATCTACCATTTGTGAAAATAATTATTTCCTTGCGAGAAGATTATTTGCACTATTTATTAGAAGGAACCCGCCAGGTTGATTTAGAGGCTATTAATAATGATATTTTAAGTAAAGATATTATATTTTATTTGGGAAATTTTAGTCAAAAAGAAGCCCATAACGTAATTAAGAGTTTAACCGATCGCGCCCATTTTTATTTAGAAGAACCCTTGATTCAAGCCTTGGTTCAAGATTTAGCAGGAGAAGCTGGAGAAGTTCGCCCGATTGAATTACAAGTGGTGGGGACTCAAATACAAGCCGAAAATATTACTACTTTAGAAAGCTATCAAAAACAAGGCCCGAAACAAAAATTAGTCGAACGGTTTTTAGAAGAAGTTATAGGGGATTGTGGCCCAGAAAACGATGCCACGGCCCGTGTGGTTTTATATGCGTTAACCGATGAAAATGATACCCGCCCCTTAAAAACACGCCTGGAATTAGCCGAGGAGTTAAAACAAAAACTACATCGAGAGCAGGTTTTCGGCCCGTTAGATACTATCCTTTATATTTTAGAAAAGTCTGGATTAGTCTATCGAGATATTGGAACTACTGGAGAATTTTATCAATTAGTACATGATTATTTAGCGGGATTTATTCGCCGACAAAATAGAAACGAACAAGAAGAAGTTATCACAAAATTGCAACAGGAAAAAGCCCAACTGATTCAAGAAAAAGAAATAGGCCAAAAACTCTCAGAAGAACAGGAAAAACGCCACCAAGCCGAAGCCAAAAATCGTCGTTTAGAACGATTAATGGGATTGATTGTAGGGGCGGTTGTAATTAGTTTTGCTGCTACCTTTTATATGAATGGTCAGAATGAAGTTAAAGCTAGAGTTCAAGCCTTAACTTCTGCTAAAAATGCCCTTTTATTAGCGGATCAACAAGATCAATTAGGAGTATTAAAAACCACTGTACAGATTGGTCAAAATACCTTAAAAACCAAAGCTCCAGAAGCAACAAAAACAGAAATTGCCCAAGGGTTAATGCAGATGATTTCTGGAATTCAAGAAAAAAATCGTTTAGAAGGGCATACAGCAACAATTTTAGGCGTTAGTTTTAGTCCCGATGGTCAGCAGATTGCCACGGCTAGTCTTGATCAGACGCTAAAAATTTGGAGCATTCAGGGTAAGTTATTAACTGAACCTTCCCAATTTCCCCATGAAAGTCCGATTACCAGGGTTCGTTATAGTCCCGATGGCAACATCATTGCCACCGCTACAGCAAGTATCAATAACACAGGTCAAAATCAAGTCTTATTATGGACAACAACGGGAACTCCCCTTCCGCAGAGTCCCATGAGACATAAGGGAGTGATTAATAGTATTAGTTTTAGTCCCGATGGCAAGAAAATAGTTACTTCTAGTAATGATAAAACAATTAAGTTATGGGCTTTAGACGGAACATTAATTCAGGAATTTAAAGGTCATGCGGATCGGATTTTTGATGCAGAATTAAGTCCCGATGGTCAAATAATTGCCAGTTGTAGTAAAGATGGAGAAATTAAAATTTGGTCGCTTGATGGTCAATTAATTCGCACAATTAAAGCCCATAATCAACCCGTTTATGATCTCGATTTTAGTCCTGATGGTAAACAAATTGTTTCCGCCAGTGGCGATCGCACCCTCAAACTTTGGGATACGGAAACAGGTCAGGAAATTAAAACCCCGATCAAGGGTCATAACGATGATATTTTAACGGTCAATTTTAGTCCCGATGGTCAATTTTTACTCAGTGGTAGTCGCGATCGCACCGCAAAACTTTGGAATTTAAACGGGGTATTACTCAAAACTTTTATCGGACATCGAGATAGTATTTGGGGTGTTGAATTTAGTCCCGATGGTCAAACCCTGGTATCCGTCAGTGCCGATACAACCGCCCGCATCTGGGATCGGAGTCGAGATCCCTTAAATACGACCTTACAGGGTCATACAGAAGGGGTGTTGAGTGTGAGTTTTAGCCCCGATGGTCAAACTTTAGCCAGTGGAAGTAAAGATAAAACCGTGAAATTATGGGGTCGTCACGAACCTTTGCAATATACTTCACAGCCTGCTTCGATTTTGCCACATCCCCGTAAAGTCAACTGGGTGAGTTTCAGTCCGAATAGTCAAGAAATTGCCACCGCCAGTGAGGATAAAATAGTGCGACTCTGGACAAAAAAAGGTCAGTTGTTGCAAGCAATTTCCGGTCATGCTCAAGCAATTAAGGCTGTGACATTTAGCCCCGACGGTCAAACTTTAGCCAGTGCAAGTGAAGACAAAACCGTTAAACTTTGGAACAAACAAGGAAAATTGATCGCTACTTTGCTTCATCAAGATGCTGTTTGGGATGTCCGTTTTAGTCCCGATGGTAATACTTTGGCCACATCTGCGAGTTTTTTGGAAAGTCCTATCAAGCTTCCCAGTAACGCTATTACCCTCTGGACAAAAAAAGGTAAACAATGGCAACCAACCTTAGAATTACCCGCGAAAAATTCTGTCGCGACTTTGGCTTTTTTGGGCAATTCTCAACAAATCGCCGTCGCTGAAGGTGATATGGTCAGGCTTTGGAATCTTCAAGGAAAAAAACCACTCGCCTCCTGTCCTCTGGGACATAATGCTCAGGTACAAAGTTTAAGTTATGATTCCCAAGGAGCAATTTTAGCAACGGCCAGTGATGATAAAAAAGTCAGGCTATGGCAAATTAATGACGGTCTTTGGGACACATCGGCCTGTGATCAGGTTCAACCTTTAATTGTTTTACAACAGAATGATTTTGTGAATAGTATTAGTTTTAGTCCGGGAAATACTGGAATTCTAGCCATAGGCAAGGATAATGGCACCACGATTCTCTGGAGTTTAGAGAATTTAGACTTAAAAACTCAGATGCGAAAAAGTTGTAACTGGCTTTATGACTATTTCACCACCAACCCAACCCAATTACAGGGACACGATCAGGATTTATGCGATTCAGTAATCAGTAATCAGTAATCAGTCTAAAAGTTCCGGTTTTCATCCTTTATTTTCAAAGGTTAATAACATTAAACGGGCTGGATCAAGGCACACATACCAAGGAAAGGGCTGATCTTTAATGGCGTTCCACTTTTCCTTAAAAACCTCCGCCTGTACATGGTAATCCTGGGAACTAGCGGGGGTAGCGTTGAATTTGAGAAACAAGGTAGTATGGTGTGGAGTTTCGCTGGTAGCAGCTAACCAGCAGGGATAAGTATTATCGCGCACCGTATCGGAAAAATCAGAATTTGTGGTGATCTTGATTTGGTGCGCGCGGATGCCAATATTGGTTAGAGAATTAGGAATTGCTTCGAGGACTTGTAAGGTCACGTCCCAATCCGTAGCAGTCACAGAATTAGCCCCCTGTATTACCGCCCGGGAGAAGTTTTTGCAGCCTGTAAGTTGAGCCACCCGAACGGTTTGGGGATGTTCAAAGATTTGATCCTTTGTCCCAGAAGCGATCGCCAGACCCCCAGACATGACCATTAAGTTCTCACACAATCGGTAAGCCTCCTCTAAGTTGTGGGTGACAAACAAGGTAATGCCCCGATATGAGGTAAGAGTGGCGAGGAGTTGTTGCTCCATTTGGCTACGGAGATGGGTATCAAGGGCGGAGAATGGCTCATCAAGCAGAAGTAATTCCGGCTCTATTGCCAAAGCCCTAGCTAGAGCTACCCGTTGTTGTTGTCCCCCCGAAATTTGGTGAGGGAAGCGATCGCCCAGTCCCTCTAGTTCCATAATGGTAAGCTGTTGAGTCACTTGTTGTTGGCGGAGGAGTTTAGGCAGGTGATCTAATCCAAAGGCAATATTTTGGGCTATGGTCAGGTGGGGAAACAGGGCATAGTTTTGAAACACCAAGCTCACCCGCCGTTGATGGCAGGGCAGGTTAATCTGCTGATCAGCATCAAACAGAGTCCGTCCATTCAAGACAATCCGCCCCCTAGTCGGCGTTTCCACTCCCGCCAGACAGCGCAGGGTCATACTTTTTCCCGAACCCGAACCCCCAAGAATCCCCAAAGTTTCCTGCCCGGCAGTGAAAGCCACCTTCAGTTTGAAGTTAGCTAATTGTTTTTCAATATCAACCAGTAAACAGTGATTATCAGTTATCAGTGTAGAGACGCGCCATGGCACTTCTCTACCAGTTATCAGTTGCTTATTATTTTTAGCCTGACTGTTTGTTAACTTTCCCCCCTTTGCTGCGGTGAAATTGACTGTCATCAGGCCGGAGAGGGAGAGGGACATAATGGCGATCGTCCACAGCCATGCTTCCCGGAAATCCCCAGCTTCAACGGCAAAGTAGATGGCCATGGGCATGGTTTGAGTTTGACCGGGAATATTGCCAGCCAGCATCAGGGTAGCTCCAAATTCCCCCAAAGCCCTAGCAAAAGACAGGGTTATCCCCGCTACCAGTCCAGGAGTCGCTAAGGGTAAGAGAATTTGCAGCAAAACCCGGACTTCGGAAGCCCCCAAGGTGCGGGCGACTTGTAGCAAACTACTATCGATTTGCTCAAAGGCTCCCAAGGTGGTTTTGTACATGAGGGGAAATGAAACTACCGTGGCGGTGATGACAGCGGCATACCAAGTGAAGACAATCGAGAAGTTTCCCCAAGACAGGAATTGACCGAGAAAGCCATTTTTACCAAATAGTAGTAACAGCAGAAATCCCACCACTGTAGGTGGCAAAATCAAGGGGGCAATCAGAAGCCCTTCCATCAGGGATTTCCACCGTCCTCGATAGCCCAACATCCCGTAGGCTGCGGCTGTTCCAAGAAAGAAAGTAGCGATCGTCGCTAGTCCCGCCGTTTTCAAGGAAATCCACAGGGGCGATAAATCGGTAGTCATAAGCGTTTAGATCTGCATCAATCTTTAGTTGGCAATGCCAAAACCGTATTTTTTGAACACATCTTGGGCGGGGTTACTGGTTAAAAATTGGATGTAAGTTTTGGCAGATTCCTGATTCTGGCTGGCTTTAATTACAGCGATCGGATAGATGATCGGAGAATGTAAATCCTTGGCGGCAGTGGCGACTTGTTTCACCTGCTTAGAGATTTTGGCATCGGTGAGGTAGACAATTCCCGCATCGGCATTGCCACTTTCTACGGCGCTTAAAACATTACGAACTGAGTTGCCATAGACAAATTTGGGGCGCAATTCTTCTATAATTCCTAACTTAGTAAAAACTTCTTCGGCATATTTCCCCGCCGGCACACTTCGGGGTTCCCCCATGGCAATTTTTCCTACATTAGAGTCGGTTAATTGTTCAAAACTGATGAGATTTAAGCTAGAGTTATTCGGCACAATTAAAACTAAACTGTTAGTTAAAAGTTGCCTCCGAGTATCGGTGAGAATGAAATCTTTTTTCTGAAGATTATCCATCTGTTGAGCGGCGGCGGAAATGATAACATCCACCGGTGCGCCCTGCTCAATTTGTTGTTGTAAAAGCCCAGATGCGGCGAAGTTATATTTTAATTCCACCTCGGAATTGGCGGACTTAAATAGGGGATTAATTTCTTCTATGGCATTTTGTAAACTAGCAGCAGCAGCAGTTAATAAGGTAGTAGTTTGGGATGTGACGGCTGGGGTGATAGTTTTGGTCGCTTGCGGAGGAGTGGCAGAAGGAGAACAGGCTCCTACAGACAATAAGACGGCAAAAACTAAGCCGATTAAAAAATATAAAATACGTTTAGGCATGGCTATTAATTTTATCTGTTTAATTATTAATAAAAAAAATAGGTGAAGGTTGACTCTTAACTGACACCCCGCACCTATCTTTTAACTTTAAACTTCTATATAGCAGATGAAGCAGTAGAACCAATAATCTCCTGAAATTGAATCATATCCTTATGGGGATCAACATGACTTACCTTCACTTCAAACTGTTCTCCAACTTCTACAGAACGACTAAATCGCATCGGTAACTCTAAAGCTAACTCCTCTAAAAAGACTAACCCTAAATCTTCCCGCAGCCATCGCAACATTGTGGCTTGCCAAATTTCATCGCTATTCCGGCGCAAAAACTCCAAACTCCAATAACGATTCGTTTCCCGTTCTACTTTGGACGCTTCCTTCACCGCCGGCCCTAAACTCATCACAATAGCCTGCATATCTTCTATAGAAAAAGGTGAGGCTTCACCTCGCAGATGGGCTTTAATTTGAAAATGAGCTAATAAATCACTATAACGACGAATCGGCGATGTCACCTGGGTATAAGTCTCTAAAGCCAAACTCGCATGGCGCGAAGGAGTCAAACCCACCTCACTACGAGGCATATAACGCCGCATAGTACAAGCTCTCACCGCCCCTGGTGGTAGCTGCATCAATTCCTCCTCCGGTGGTAATTCCGGTTGGGGTTGACTCCGATAAGGCAACGGTAAATTATGGGTTTGACCATAACGAGCCGCCACTTCTCCAGTTAAAATCATCATTTCCGCCACCATTTGGCGAGACGGAGAATCCTCTACAACCGTAATACTTATTTCTTCCCCGTTCACCTTAATCACCGACTCGGGCATATAAATACTAATTGCCCCGTTCGCATTTCGCCATTCCTTACGGCGTTTAGCCCACAGCGACAAAGCATCAATTTCCGGTTCCCCTTGGATGCCAATTTGCAACATCTCATCCACATCATCATAAGTGAGGCGATAGGTCGGTTTAATATTACTGACATGAATACTATAATCCTTTACCCCACCCGTTTCATCCAAAATCACACCAAAACTCAAAGCACAACAGACTTGGCCTTGAATTAGACTCATCGGCCCAGTTGCCAATTCCGAGGGGAACATCGGAACCATTCCGGTCGGGAGATAAACTGTTGTTGTCCGGCGGCGGGCTTCTAAGTCTAGTTCATCTCCAGGAGAAAGCAAACGAGTTGGATCAGCAATATGAATCCAAATCCGTCTTCGTCCATCCTCCAAAACCTCTAAACTCAAACCATCATCAATCTCACGGGTACTCTCATCATCAATCGTATAGACCTTAAGATGAGTTAGATCTAGGCGATCAGAATCCGGATCGGGCGGGGGAGAATCTAAGCAACGTCGAGCCACTTCAAGCACTTGAGTTGAGAATTGGGTGGGAATTTGACTCCGACGTAGGGATAGGTTTTCATGCAGACCCCATATCCCTAAGTCTACTAACAACTGCAACGCAGCTTGGGGTGTTTGAGAACGTTCCAAGGTTGCCAAAGTTTCTAAAGCAGGTGCGACATGGGAGGCATCTTCTCCATGCAGCGCCAAACGCTCTAACGCATCCAAACGGGTGCGATCACTATTTCGCCATTCTACCACGACCCCCGCTAGTCTATTTTGCACTCGCAACCAATATTCTTGAACGTCCCGTTGCTTCTGTTGTTCAACGTCCTGTTGATGTTTGATTTCAGCCACCTGTCCAGGAGAGCGAGGTTCGTAGCGTTCACCCTTCTGTTTGAAGTAGAGTTTATCATTTGATAACAAGACATAACTGGCATAACACTGAGGCGGACTCTGCTCAGAAAACAAAAGCAGAGCCATTTCTTTCGGGTCTACGGTTTCTCCTTGCTCCACTAAAATTTCCCAAGCCACCTCCAAACTTGACGGATCAAGATAAGGCTGCAATTCTTTAGTAAAAGCCCGGATATCCACAGGTTTGTATGTAGCCCCCGTTACCTCATAAGCAATTTGCCGCGGGTGAATTGTATGAGCTAGGAGGTTTTCATCAATAACGACCCAGTGTTTTTTTCCTTCAGGTCGATCCATCACGGCAAGACGACGCTCCCCGTGTAATCTAAGCTCAATCAGAGTACCCTTTTCCACAGATAAAATTAGCCTTCCTTATTGACGAAAGGCAACATTGCTAGGATTCTAGCCCGTTTGATAGCTTGGGTCAGATCTCGCTGCTGTTTGCAGGTAAGTCCAGTAATCCGACGAGGCAGGATTTTACCCCGTTCTGTAACAAATTTCCGTAACAGTTCGATATCTTTATAATCGATAGGAGTTCCGGGTTTGATCGGAGAAACTTGGCGACGGAAGTAGGTCATGCTGAAATCGATCCTCTATGAATTTTTAAAGTAGATTTAAGTACATTTAAGAATTACCATCAGTGTTCAGGGAATGGACACTTCTAAGGCAATTACTTAATTTCTTTGTGAACCGTATGTTTGTTACAGTGGCGACAAAACTTTTTCAGTTCTAAACGTCCTGTCGTATTCCGGCGGTTTTTGGTTGTGGTATACCGAGAAACCCCTTGAGAGCGCTTATCAGTATTTGTACGGCACTCCGTACATTCGACAGTAATAACGAGGCGAACACCTTTAGCCATAATTGTAAACAGTTGTGATTATTTAAGCACAAATATTTATTGTCTCATCTCTCGTTTCACTTTGTCAATCAAATAGCGAATTTTAAGATCCAGAGAATAACCCCGTCTGCTCCCAATCACAATAGTTTGTCCAATTCGGTCATGAACCGTCTGGGGATGACGACTTGTATCAAATAGCATGGCTCCACAGTCTAACAAAATAGGTAGCATCAACAACAGAATCCCGGCATTCCCCTCGGTTAAACTTCCCAAACTCAGGAGCAACAGAAAAGTACCTATTCCCATAAATGCCTCTCGTTTTACCAGTTCTAAAAGCTGAGGAGTTCGGTTCCGTTGGGAATCAACCACCCGAATATCAAACGCCCATCGTCCTAAACTCTGTCCTTGGTTTTTAGATACCACCACAACACGGCAGGTTAACCAACCGATCATAAATAGCAAAAATAGAGTCACTCCTTTAGCCCCCACCGCAGCACAAAATAACCCAATCAAACAGAAATCTACCCCTAATGCGGCACAACGACGCCAGGTTGGAACTTTAGGATCAGGCAATGGGAATAAATTATAACTCATAGGGTAGGGAGTTTAATTTCTTGAGTACACTATCTTTAACTACACTATCTTTAAAAATATCAAACCTTAAAAATATCAAAACCTCTCTCTGATAAACCAGAAAGAGGCTTGATTTAGTGAATAGCTGAATTTCCAAGAAAACTGAAGACTGCATAGAGAATCAGAAAAGGGTTTGAGGTCAAGCCCTCGGTCTGTTAGTGTGTCTTGGCTACATTCATTGCTGAACTT
>Ga0208590_1000038_pt1 | contig 29633 bp, 27 predicted proteins | sample LakMenEpi27Sep09_FD_150740 | JGI IMG/M metagenome (GOLD analysis project Ga0208590, IMG submission 150740) | Freshwater microbial communities from Lake Mendota, WI - 27SEP2009 deep hole epilimnion (SPAdes) | ecosystem: Environmental > Aquatic > Freshwater > Lake > Epilimnion/Euphotic zone ... | reverse complement strand
TTCCTCAGGATTTGCTGGGTTTTCAAACTCAACCCAATCCCGCACAAAATTGGGAGCAACTTCATTCTTTGATAGCTTGGATTTATCTCTGCTTTTGCTCACCATAACGCCATAGTTTAAGGGTTAAGTATGGTTAAAGACTAATTGGGTAGGCTTGAAGTATGAGTACATCACTTACAAATAAATGCATAGGCTTTATTGGCGTTGGCGTGATGGGCTCTTCAATCATAAAGAGTTTGCTGATGAAATCAATCACTAGTGATCAAATCTGTATTGCCGATAAGAGCCCAGAGAAGTTAGAGCAACTAAAGAGCCAATACCAGGTTGAAGTAAAAGAGATTGCAGCAATTGGAAAGAGCTGCAATGTAATTTTTCTTGCAGTTAAGCCTCAGGATTTAGCCGATGTACTAAATGAGTTAAAGCAGACAATCCAGCCAGAAACAGTAGTTATCTCAATTGCTGCGGGAAAAACAATCAAGTTTATCGAGGATCAATTACAGACAAATAATCCAGTTATCAGAGCAATGCCAAATACTCCGGCACAAATTGGTAAGGGAATTTCAGCAATTGCAGCTGGTGCAAAAGTAAGCGGTGATGAATTAAAGATTGCTACAGAGTTATTTTCAACTACAGGCGAAGTAGTTGTGGTCGCAGAAGATAAAATTGATGCAGTAACTGCCTTAAGTGGATCTGGCCCTGCTTACTTCTTCTATTTTATCGAGGCGATGGTGAAAGCGGGAGTTGAGCTTGGTTTAACAGATGAAATTGCCACCAAGTTAGCAATCGAAACAATTTCTGGCTCAGCTGCAATGTTAAAAGAGAGTAATTTAGATGCGGCTACATTACGTAAAAATGTGACTAGTCCAAAAGGTACTACTGCAGCAGCACTTGAGGTTTTTTCCAATAGTGATTTAGAAAATATCATTTTAAAAGCTATGAGTGCTGCTAAGAATCGGGCCCAGGAGCTAGCTTGAAAAAAATCTTAAGTCTAATTTTTGCTGCTGTATTAATTCCACTGACACCAGCTAATGCTGCAACTATGAAGGTGACAAAATTCTTAGTTGAATTGAGTTACACCAAGTCAGATCAGGTAAGTGATGTATTGCTTACCCCAGTAAGTATTGTGCTGGTGGGTACAACTGAATCTGCGTCTTCACCTTGGCTTTCTGGTGCTCTTACCGGTTTAAGTGATGGATTTGTCACCAGCTACTCATCAATTGGTGCACCTATGTGGAACTTAAGACTGCCTGGAGTAAGTGATGAAATCGCCACCACTGCTGCAATTGATGCAGATGGAAGTATTTGGATAGTTGGTGCAAGCTCATCACAGATAGCACCAACTCCAGCACCATCTCCAACAAGAGTCTTAAACCCAGATAATGTGGTTATTGACCCTACTCAATCTGCCACAACACCGCTTAACCGAATAAAGCTCTGGCAGGTAAGTAACACTGGAAATCTATTAAATTCATATGATTATCTTTCACCTAATATTATCTCTCCCAGGAAAGTATTGATATCAGGTAGTAATTTAATAATTGTTGGCAATCTATATGAGAAGACTGCAACCTCAGGCTTTTATCTATCAACTACCAAAGCAGGGGCGTTCTCTCCAATTATTAAAATTGGATCCAAAAACACTCAAATTAATGATGCTATTTTAAATGCCGATGGTGGCCTAACCGCAGTTGGTGCAAGTGGTGAACTACTGTTAAAAGTTAAGCCGATAAGCAAATTAGATGCAATCACTTTAAGAATCTCTAATTCAGGTTCATTACAGCAGGTGGCTCGAGCTACTTTGAAGAATACAACTAGAAGTTGGAATTCAATTGATGCTGGTCTGTTGCAGGCTGGTCGGGTTTTATACTCAAATAAACAAGAAGCAGCGGTAACCAAATTTTCTGCTCTAAATAAACCAGTTTGGAATGTTAGATACTTATCTAGGTCATCTGCTTTGGCGACTGTAAGTAAGAATACTTGGGCCACATTTGTCTCATCGGGAGCGATTAAAGGCGTACCTACCTGGAAACCTAAGACAGCTTCATCAGTACTCCTTGAATTGGGCAAGAAGGGTGAAGTTATCTCCGCCCACTCTCTCTCAGCCCCAGCAGTTGCAATCGCATCAAATAATGAAATTGGAACTGTAGTAATCACTGATTCGGGTGTGAGTTTTGGTTTAGTAGTAGTTAACTAGTAATCTTTGGCCATAGTTAGAATCAATAAAGGAGCAAAATGGGTTCAGTAATTAAGAAGCGTCGCAAGCGCATGGCTAAGAAGAAACATAAAAAACTTCTTAAGAAGACCAGAATTCAGCGCCGCAACGCTAAGTAAGTAAAACCCATTTAGGGTTTAAACAGAGTTAATTTTCCAGATACGCCGGCAACGGCGTATCTAATTTTATTTAAGGTGATCCAGCTACTTAGTGAACCTTCTTGAACTGTGCCATTTGAAATTAAACTTACTGAGCGATTAGCTTGATTTAATGCACATAACCTCAGCTGGCATCCAAACATGATGGTTCTATCATCCATAACAATTGGAGAGTTTGGTACTCCATACTCAACAGATTTGGCATCCGTAAATGAAGTGGCACCGAATAATTGATATCTGACTTGGTCTGGGTTTGGAAATGATGCCCCAGTTCCAGTAAACCAACCAGTATTTATGCCTCTTGCACCATTGAAAATTGCTACGTCATAACCGGCAACTGAAACCCCATTACCAGGTACATCTAAAGTTTTGTAGGTCCAGTCCTCAACAAATGCACTACTTCTCGTCGCATATCTCATCTCACTTCGAGTGACATTTCTATCCATATCAAAACCGCGAACCGAGTCGTAGATTAAATGAATTTTCTTTCCCACAGTGGTTGCTTTCAAATGGAAGGCGACATCACCAGTTGTTCGATCTTCAGTGTCTTTATCGCCATCCACAATCTCATAGCGCCAATCAAGTTTATCTTTTACTGCGCCCAACAAAATTCCCTGAGATTCATCTCGGTAAAATACTTGAACTCCTGATGCGGTGACAGCACAAGCACTTGAAACGCTTACATCAGAGCCGCCACGCTTTCTTGGAAACTCTTTGTAATCTTGGATTGATAGGGCATCACCATCAACGATCTCGTAATACCAACTTTTACCATCGTAGACGGCATACCGAAGATCTTTATCCTTTAGGTCAGAATAAAAGATATGCAAATAATTAGTTCTACCACTGACCGATGTGCACATAGAGATGTAACCGGAGACATCATTAGTAGTTTTACCTAAAGTTGTGGAGTTTCCATCAATTGTTTTGATGCCCCATTTATTTCCACTAAAAGTGGCAAGTTTTAAATCTCCTTTTTTGCTATCGCTATAAGCAATAACTGGTTTACCTGCATAGGTAGCCGTGGCTAGGTATTTGGCATCAGCGGTGGCATCAATTATTGAACTCTTCCATGCCGGTTGTGGAGTGACTGAATTTGTATTAACCGAGTTTGAGGTTCCTAATGAGTTTGTGGCAGAGACTGAAAATGTGTACTTAGTACCATTTTTTAATCCAGAGATAGTTACTGGACTTTCAGAAACACTAACTACGTTCCCGGTTTGAATATTTGTAACATCATACTTTGAAACTTGAGCTGATCTAAAATTTACTGGCGGATCAAATCTGACAATCGCACTTTTATCACCGATTAAGGCCTTAACATTTTGTGGCGGTTGTGGAGTTCCGGCAGCTATTCCAGCTGGTGGTTTTTGCCTCATATCTTCAAACATGGCTAGTACTAATGGACCAGGTAGGTGAAAGACTTCACCAGAATCTAAATTTGGAGTCATTACCGCATTGTCAGCAGATTGAGAAAAGGTTGCTTCATCTAGATGGCTGATTGAAGAGCCAGGTTCATATGTTGATGGCGTGTAAAGTTTTGGCTTAATACCGTTATTAGCTTTGACTGCATTCTCGCCAGACCAAACTAAACCAGAGGTCATTGCTTTACCGGCCTCAAGAGATGGTGAGGGCATATCGGCTAAACGTCTGCCATCTGGAAGTTGTGCGTAAGCATCAAATGGAGTTGGCTGATCAACTCTGCCAAATCCTGAAAATGCATCGTAGTAATTACCAGAAACAAATCCCAGGCCATGTCCCATCTCATGCAAAATTACTGAGACTAAATCAAAACTTCTTGCTGGACAGTTACCATCAGTTCCGTAATACCAAGGAGCATTTGAAGTAATTGAAATCTCAATTTCCGGTGAAGTTGGATCTAAATCTCGGCCAGCAAGGGCGTTGGCTAGTGCAGATGCGTAGTAAAGAGTTTTATCAGGTGCACCATTGAAATTAGAGAAATTATTTTTAGCACTCGCTGATGCCAAAACTCCATAACTAGATGAGCTGCCCCATTTAACATTTACATTTATCGGCACAGTGGAGGCAAAGTTTTCAGACCAGATATCTACCGCAGCTTGAACTGCAGGCCTGGCAAGCGAAGGCACTGTATTGAAGGTGATGAGAAAATTACTCTTCTTCTCCAAGTTTGCCGATGGCAACCTCGGGGTGGCTTGTACCGATACAGAATTACCACTGGCATAGATGTAACCCCAGTTAGCGGGTGCTATTTTAATTTCTAACGCAGATGAGTTTGAGATCGGAGCAACTAGAAAAGAGGTGACCACTAAGAGTGAGGTAATCATCGACTTCAAGCGCATAGGCTCAAGGCTAACAGTCTGCGATGATTGGTCTATGCCACCAGTTGATCTATCAGCAACATTTAAGCAAAACTACATCTGGCGTATTTTGGCTCAGGGAAATTGGCGGTTAATTGGGGTTCATAAATGAAAAAAGTAACAGTTTACTCCCGTACTGGTTGCCACCTATGTGAAATAGCTATCGATCTAATTAAATCGGTAAAACAAGAGAACAATTTTAGTTTAGAGATTAAATTGATTGATAACAATAGTGAGTTAGAAAAAGAGTACGGTGAACAGGTACCAGTGATTTTAATTGATGAAAAGGTTCATGATTATTGGCGAGTGGATTTAACTAGATTTACTAAAGCAATTAATAGTTAATTCTTTTTTATAATCTCATCGGCATCAATTATCCGATAGGCATATCCCTGCTCAGCTAAGAAGCGTTGGCGATTTTGAGCAAAATCTTGGTCAATCGTGTCGCGTGCAACTAGTGAATAAAACCTGGCACCTCTGCCATCTGCTTTAGGCCGCAAAATTCGACCAAGTCGTTGAGCCTCTTCTTGCCTTGACCCAAATGTGCCAGAGACTTGAATAGCAATTGTTGCCTCGGGTAAGTCAATTGAAAAGTTAGCAACTTTGGAAACAACTAAACATTTAATCTCACCGGTACGAAATAAAGCATAAAGCCGCTCTCGCTCTTTAATTGGTGTGTCACCTTTAATAACAGGTACAGATAACGCTTCAGATAGTTGATCTAACTGATCAATGTATTGGCCAATTACCAGCACCTGATCATTGGCATGTTGCTTTGCTAGTGCAACTGCAACATCTTTTTTGGTTTGTGAGGTGGAACAAAAACGATAACGATCTTCCTGTTCAGCAGTTGCATAATTTAAACGCTCAGCATCAGTTAGAGTAATTCTTACCTCAACGCAATCTGCCGGTGCTATATAACCTTGCGCTTCAATCTCTTTCCATGGAACATCAAATCTCTTTGGTCCAATAAGAGAGAAAACCTCGCCTTCCATGCCATCCTCTCTAACTAAGGTGGCTGTTAATCCAAGCCTGCGCCTGGATTGAATATCTGCGGTAAATCTAAAGATCGGTGCAGGCAATAAATGAACCTCATCATAAATAATCAATCCCCAATCAATTGCATCAAAAAGATCAAGGTGGGCATAGACACCTTTTTTACGGGTAGTCATAACCTGGTAGGTAGCAATTGTTACTGGACGTATTTCTTTCTTTGCCCCGCTATATTCACCAATATCATCTTCATTTAAATCAGTTCTGCGCAGTAACTCTTCTCGCCACTGTCGCGCTGCAACAGTATTAGTTACCAAAATCAATGTTGTTGCCTTTGCATGTGCCATTGCAGCTGCGCCAACAATAGTTTTACCAGCGCCACAGGGCAGTACAACTACTCCTGAACCACCATGCCAAAAACCTTCGGCGGCTAACTCCTGATACTTTCGAATTTTCCAACCATCTTGCCGTAGTGAAATCTCATGGTGCTCACCATCTACATACCCAGCAAAATCCTCAGCGGGCCAACCTAATTTTAAGAGTGCTTGTTTTAAGAATCCACGTTGGCCTGGATGAACAACAATTGTTTCATCATCTAATTGTTTGCCAAGCATCGGAGCAACTTTTTTACCGCGAGTAACCTCTTTTAAAACTGCAGCATCATTTGAAACCAAGATCAGGCCGTGAACTGGATGGGCTTCAAGTCTTAATCGTCCATATCGAGACATAGTTTCTGCGATATCAACTAACAGGGCATGCGGGACTGCATATCGCGAGTACTTAATTAAAATATCAATAACCTCTTCAGCATCATGCCCAGATGCTCTGGCATTCCATAAGCCAAGAGGGGTTAATCGATAGGTGTGAATATGCTCTGGAGATTTTTCTAATTCAGCAAAGGATGCAATTGATCTTCGACATTCATCAGAGAGAATATGGTCGATATCTAATAAAAGTGTTTTATCACTTTGAACAATTAAAGGGCCATCACTCATTTCAACAGCTCATTGATAAATGCATTAATTAATTTAATTCTTGGTTCAACTGTTGAGATTTTTATAAACTCACTAGGGGCGTGAGCGCCTAGTCCTTCAGCTCCTAAACCATCTAGAACCTTTGCACCAGCTGCAGCTGCGATATTGCCATCACTAGCACCACCCACACTTGCATTTCCAATCTTTGGAAGAGCTAATGAAGCAGCAACAGTTTCTAATTTTTCATAAAGTGCCATGGTGCTCACCTCTTCAAGCGGTGGGCGATTAATACCTCCAGTAACTTCAACCTTTGCAATATCACTCTTTAAATTCCTAATTGATTTATCAATTCGCTCTAACTCTGCGTTAGTGAAGGATCGAACATCAATATCTAAAGATGCTAACGCTGGAACTGTATTGGTGGTAGTTCCAGATTTCATTACGGTTGGTACAGCGGTGGTGCCAAAGGTTGGATTTTCTAGAGCAGCAATCTGTAATACTAGTTTTGCCATCTCAGTTGTGGCGTTGATTCCTTTTTCAGGATCTAATCCTGCGTGAGAGGCAAGGCCAGTGACTTTAACTTGATACATCGCAGTTCCCTTGCGACCAGTTTTTACTTTGCCATCTAATGATGCTTCAAAGACCAACACAGCAGCCGCATCTTTAGCCAACCTAACAATTAAATCTTTTGAGGTGGCGCTACCGGTTTCTTCATCGGTGGTTGCAACTAATGCCACTTTACTTTCAGCACCTTCAATACCAACTAATGCATGCATGGCTTGGATGAATCCAGTTTTCATATCAAATATGCCGGGGCCACTTACCTGATCGCCATTAACTTTCCAGGTTGGAAGAAATGATCCAATTGGCCAAACTGTGTCTAGGTGACACAACAAAACTATCTTTGGATTTTTTGCACCCCACCAAAATACTGGCCGACCATTTTCAATTACTTTTTGTGCAATTGGCTTTAATCTTGTATTTGAAATCTCAACAGCTAGATCAATAACTTGATTACAGGCATCTAAATCCTCGGTGGGAGACTCACACTCAACTAACCGTTGGATATCAGCAAGTGCACTCATAGGTCTAAGTCTGCCTTATTTTCCAAAATGGTGAGGGCTGGGGCTACGCCATTAATTCGAGGGATCCTAAATTGCACTATTTCATCGCTGGCTTCATCTCGAGCGGTGAGGGTGCCCAAGGAGATGGAGATTGGATCAATAATTCGGTTTGAAACCCCACCATTATTGTCGGCATAGCTAATCATTAAAGTTTTTCCTTCTGTGATGTATTGATTTATCAATGCCAAAGTTTCATTTGATGATGTGCCCGGAACTATTGGCTCAACTTTTCTGCTGCGCTCGCCAGTTCTAATACTTTTCACAGCTGCTAAAACAATCACCTCTTTTGGTGCCGTAAATTCAGAGATGATGCGAGGTGGTTTTGGACGAGATTTTGATCTTCGCAAGTTTGGTTGAGAAAGCAAGACGCCACCAGCATTCTCCGCTGCTGGCAAATATCCATACTCTCTAAGTTCACTGATTACTTCGGTAAGTTCAAAATCTGTTACTAAAACCTGTGGAGCTATCTTTCGAAGCCTTAAGTGTTCACATTTTTTATCATGCAAAATCTGCTGAACTAATCCTTCATCTTCACACCTGATATAGGTATGAGCAGAGCCAACTCTTAATCTGCCGTGGCGTTTAGCCACATCAGCAATTAGATACTCAAGTGGTTGTGGCATTGGAGTTTTAGAAGTTTTACTTAAGAAGGTTTTAATCTGATCACCAGTTTTACCATGATCTAGTCCGCGTCGGATAGAAGCTTCACTAAAGCGATAAACCGTCGCACCACCCCTACTTTCAATATCTGCAATGGTTCCCATTTCAGATGCAAGTTCTGGCAAGAGCGGACCAGGTGCCACCGCACTGTTATCTGCTTGAATTAAAATGTGATCAACCGGTTTTGGTAGTGCAGATTCAATTCCTAAATCCTCTGCCTCAGATAGCAACTTGATTCCAAAGGTAGAGATCCCACCTTGCCCAGTTATTCCCAACCATTCAGCCTCACGCAGAGACCAATCCACAAAATCTGGATTTGCTCGCTGTGGATTCCACCACTTAACAATTTCTTGAATGGATTTAATATCTGGACAGATCTGCTGATTTTCAGATAGAACTTTTAAAGTTGTCCTTCTTATTAGGCCAGCACCAGCCCGATCTAACTCTGGACCAAGGGGTGCAATGCTTTTATCTCCTACTTTTCCAATTAATCCACTAACTCTTGATGTGTCTAGCCAGAGAACCACCAATGAATACCATCGCTCCTCTGCAGTTTTAGTCAACCAAATATCAAAAGCTGAAGTTGGAAGAATCTGATCATCTGAATCAATAACTACAAGACCACCTAAGTAACAAAGTTCAGCAACAAATCCAGCGCAAGTTTCATCAACACCAAGGTGTTCAGCTATTCGCTTAAGGTCGCGCACTCCAATTCCGCCAGTGCGTAATGCAGTTGGTGGCTCATCTGAAAGGTTGTGTAAAAACTCTTCACACCAACGCAGAATGGTTGAGATATTTGCTACTGCAGCTAAATCTATTTGTTTTTGAACTACTTTCTTTCCAACTAAAGCTGCAGACTTACTTAATATCTCCTTATGGATTTTGCCACCTCGTAATTTGATTGCAATTTCTCGCGGTAGGGCAACGGTATGAGAGTCCAGGGGCACTAAAACATTGTTATCTAGTAGCCAACCAATCGCATTCCCAGGTTTTTTGATATTTGCAATCTGACCCCTGGGTGGTCCCCAAGTTAACTTTTCTAATACCTCTTGCGAAGTTTTAGGAATATCTTTCAAGGATCCAAAATCAAACTTCTTAACTGAAAAAGGACCAAGCCCAGCTGGCTCTTCACCGATCAAAAGCTTTAAATTAGTTGGCGTGCGATAGTTATTTCCCTCTTTATATAACAAACCCATTTGCCATAAATGCTCTAATGCAAAGGTGGTTTCCTCGCTGGTAACAGCAACTAACTCTGATTTTTTAAATGGTTCAGGTAGTGCACATGCAGCTTCAATTATTTGGTAGTGCCATAAATTTAATGAATCTAGAGCACGAACCAGCGATGGAGTAGAGGTTGCTCGAGCAGATAGGGCTGAAAAATCATTTGGTACTGGCGTTACTAAATCAGGTCTTAATCTAAAAATACTTGCTAAATCTTCATCTGATCTTGAGCGCAACTCATCAGCAAATGTGATCGCGACAGTAGACATAACTGGCCTACTTTACTCGGGTTTTACTTGAGCCAATTACCCTTTGCGTTTTAGATTTCTTGGAGAAATTAGTGAGGCTAGAGCCGCTATTCGTCCAGCAGTTGGTCCTAACATTTTTTTAATTCGCCTAGCCCTACGAAAGTCATAGACTGGCCAGTTGTCCCGATAGGCCCGAATCTCAAGTAAGGGATCTGGATTGATTGCTCTTGGGTTGCCGACCGCCTCCAGTAACGGAATATCGTGGTGGGAATCAGAATAGGCATAACAATTTTTTAATTCGAAATTTTTCTCAATAGATAATTCTTTTATCGCCAAAGCTTTTTCAGAGCCATGTAAAAGGTTGCCAATCATTTTGCCGGTGTACACACCATTCTCAATCTCAGCTTTAGTACCTAACGCACCGGTAAATCCCAAACGTTTTGCCATTAAGTTGGCCATATCAAGTGGGGTGGCTGTTACCAGCCATACCTCTTCACCTTTACTTAAATGCTCCTGTGCAATTTCAACTGTGCCTTGCCAGATTGCTGGCGATACATACTCTTCGTATATTTCCTGCCCAATTTTTTCAATCTCAACTACATTGTGCCCTTTAATAAACTCAGTTGCAGCATTTTGAAATCTAGCAATTTCATCTTTATTTTCTTTTCCAGTTAATCGATATCTGATATTTGCCAGAACGAAGGCTGAGATATCCTTCTTTGTAAAAAAACCTCTTTGGTACATACCGCGACCCAAAAAGAAGAGGGTAGAACCTTTTAATAAGGTGTTGTCGACGTCAAAGAACGCAACTCGCTTTTCTGTGAGCGCCATATCACTACCCTAGCGAACGAGCCTGAATTCCACTGCTTTATGCTTACCTCATGGCGCAAGTAATTCACTTCATAAGACATGGTGAGGTTCATAATCCAGAGAAAATTCTTTATGGACTACAACCAGGTTGGCGGTTAAGTGAACGCGGTATTCAAATGGCTCAGGTCGTTGCGCAATGGTCAAAAAACTTAAATCTAGGTGCAATCCACTCTTCACCATTACAACGTGCGCAAGAAACTGTCGCACCGATTATTGATAACCATAAGTTGCAACTAACAACTGATAAGAATTTAATTGAAGCAAGTAATATCTTTGAAGGCAAAAAATTTGAACTAGGTAGTGGAGTTCTTAAACACCCTAAATCTTGGCGCTATTTATATAACCCATGGCGACCTTCCTGGGGAGAACCGTATGATCAAATAATTAATAGAATGTTAAAGGCACTGTTCTCAGCGCGAGATGCGGCAGGTGGCAAGGATGCCATTTGCGTTTCACACCAGCTACCAATTTGGATATTGCGTTCAGCTGTTGAGGGTAGGCGACTACTTCACGACCCAAGAAAGCGTGAGTGCTCATTGGCATCAGTTACATCATTTGAATTAGATTCAGATGGAATGGTTACTGGCGTCTCCTACTCTGAACCCGCACAACATTTGCTACCCATTAAAAAATGAAAATAATCTCAGGATTACTGTGCCTATTTTTGCTAACTGGCTGCGCTGGTGGGGGATTATCTAGCGTAAATGAGAATTCATTTATATCAGGTAGCGGTATTGCAACCTTTGTTGAAAAAGATGAAAGAAAAAGTGCCCCAATATTATCTGGGCCTACTTTAACTACTGGGGATATAACACTTAACTCTAATCAAGTAACAGTTGTAAATGTCTGGGCATCTTGGTGTGCACCATGTCGTGCTGAAGCTCCAGTATTGCAAGAGTTTTCAATTAACTACCCACAGGTTCAATTCGCTGGAATCTTGACTAGAGATAATCTCTCATCGGCAAGGGCATTTTATGAAACATTTAATCTAACATTTCCAACATTTATTGATGATTCTTTATTGATTGGTTTTGGTGGCTCACTCATCCCAAACGCAATTCCTACCACGTTAATTATCGATCAGGATGGGAAAGTCGCGGTGAGAATTAGCGGTGAGGTAACAGTGGCGGGCTTGAAGAAAATGTTGGATAAGGTACTAGCAAATGATTGAGTTTTTAATAGATCAGATTTTTGATGCCAATCTTCTAGTGGCCATGTTAGTTGCAGCCTTGGCAGGTTTGGTTTCTTTTTTCTCACCTTGCGTAATTCCACTAGTACCTGGTTATCTTTCTTATGCATCCGGTATGAGTGATGTAAAGAGCAGAAGTAGAGTTTTTCTTGGCTCACTGCTATTTGTCTTGGGCTTTACTTTATTGTTTGTTTCATACGGAGCATTGTTTGGTGGCTTAGGCTCAAAAATCGCAGAGAATTCAAGGCCGCTCTCTATCGCACTTGGGTTACTCACAATTGGACTGGGTTTTATTTTTTTAATGAGTGAAAGATTTTATCGAAGCTTTAAGCCAGCCTGGCGAATGCGCAGTGGATTAGCTTTTGCACCACTTCTTGGTTTTGCTTTTGGAATTGGCTGGACTCCTTGTATTGGACCAACTCTTGGCGCAGTTCAAGTGTTAGCAATCCAAAGTGCAACTGCTCAACGTGGAGCAATTCTCTCTGCCGCTTACTGTTTTGGTCTTGGCCTTCCTTTTATTTTGATGGGTTTGTTTTTAGATAAGGCAGAGCCAATGCGGAAATTTATTTCAAGCCACGGTAGTGCCATTACAAAATTTGGCGGAGGTTTCTTGATTTTAATTGGCTTACTACAGGTCTCAGACCTATGGGATCAGTTAATGAATAGCTTGCGTGATCTAATTAGTGGCTTCATACCAATAATCTAATGAGCACTGTTTTAGATAGTAGATCCTTTATGCGCTGGTGTTGGCGCCAACTAACCAGCATGCGCATTGCGCTAATTCTTTTACTCCTACTTGCAGTTGCAGCTATTCCAGGTTCACTTTTTCCTCAGCGCAGCCAAAATCCAGTTCAGGTAAGACAATATTTTATTGATAACCCCCAAGCTGCAATTTGGCTTGATCGATTCAGCATGTTTGAAGTCTTTAGCTCACCTTGGTTTAGTGCAATTTACTTGTTGCTATTCATCTCACTGATCGGCTGCGTCCTACCGCGAAGTATTGAACATTTAAAAGCAATTGGTGCAAAGCCGCCTCTAACACCTAAGTATCTAGATCGCATGGAGTTTTATACCGAGATGAAAAAAGTAGATCTAGATAAGGTGGAAAAGTACTTAAAGAAGAAACACTTTCGGATTAGAAGAGATGAAAACTCAATTTCAGCAGAAAAGGGATATGCCAGAGAGAGCGGAAATCTGCTCTTTCACTTATCTCTAGTTTTAATCCTGATTGCAGTCGGCGTTGGATCATTACTTGGAAGTCGCGGCGATGCAATTGTTAATGTTGGCGATCGGTTTATAAACACTCCTACCTCTTATGACATTTTAGGATTTGGAAAGTACCAATCCGAGGATTCTCTACCACCATTTTCACTGACAGTTAAAGATTTCAAAGCTGAGTATGACCCGGTAACAAATGCGGCAATTGATTATGAGCTAACAGTGTTAACAGCCAACCCGGCTGGTTCTAAAGAGATGACTAGAATCATTAAGGTTAATCAACCACTTACCTATGGAAGTACCAAGATTTATCTACAAGCAAATGGTTACGCACCAACTGTGGTTGTAAAAGATAAATCAGGCAAAGTTATATTTGATGGCCCAACAACATTTTTGCCACAAGATGGAAATCTTTCCTCAATCGGTGCGATAAAAATTCCTGATATGCAGCCTCAGATTGGATTTGTTGCCTCATTTCTTCCTACTGCAGATCGAGATCCAATACGGGGTGGTTTTTCCTCCTATCCAGAGGTTTTAGATCCTCGACTTTTGCTAGCAATTTGGAAAGGTGATTTAGGTCTTAATACTGGAGTTCCGCAATCGGTTTATCGAATTGATACTAGCAAAATGGAGCGCATAGGTTTAAAGGCACTAGTACTAAATGAAAGTTATGACTTTGGTGAGGGCAGCGTCACATTTACAGGATGGACTTCTTGGGTTAACTTACAAATAGTTAATGATCCTGGAAAAGGTTTTGCATTAATTGGTGCAATACTTGCGATCTTGGGATTGTTAATCTCTTTATTCACAAGGCAGCGAAGAGTTTGGATTAAGCAAGGAAGAAAAACTCAAGTTGCAGGTCTTGCTAAGAATGGCATACCAGGATTAGAGGATGAGATTAAAGATTTAGTAAAGGAGATGAGTAATGAGCGATAACTCCGCTGCAGTATTATCAAATAATCTTATTTACTCTGCAATCCTATTTTATGCTTTAGCTTTTCTGGCTCACGCTATAGAGGTGGCTTGGTCGGTTAAAACACCAGCAAAATCTGTTAAGAAAACAAAGCTAGATTTTTCACGGACAGAGCGAGTGGGCAGACTAGCTACCGCCTTTATGGTTTTAGGATTCTTACTCTTACTACCTGGTGTGATTTTTCGAGGAATTTCAGCAAATCGAGTTCCTTGGGGCAACATGTATGAGTTTTCAATAACTGGAGCACTGACATTTAGCGGTGCTTATTTATTTGCACTTAAGAAATATAAGTTACGTTGGTTAGGGTTACCAGCAGCACTTTCAACACTACTAACTTTAGGAACTGCAGTAACCCTGCTATACCGACCAAGTGCGCCACTGATGCCAGCACTTAAATCACCTTGGTTAGTAATCCATGTATCAGCAGCGATTATCTCTGGCGGTGTTTTTCTACTTGCTAATTGCATCGCAGGCACCTACTTAATTCTTGATAGGTATGAACAAAAAGGTATTAGGCCAGTGTGGGCTGAAAAACTGCCAACACTTGAAGCACTAGATAATCTTTCATATCGATTAGTAGCTTTGGTCTTTCCACTTTGGACATTTTCAGTAATTGCGGGCGCAATTTGGGCAGAGGCTGCTTGGGGACGTTACTGGGGATGGGATCCAAAAGAAACTTGGGCTTTCATAACCTGGGTTGCATATGCTGCTTATTTACATGCTCGCGTGACTGTTGGTTGGCGAGGCAGAAAAGCAGCTTGGTTATGTTTACTTGCCGGCTCAACATTCCTATTTAATTACATTTATATAAATGTATGGGGAACAGGTCGCCACACCTACTCTGGTTTATAGCTTTCTTAAAAAATCAGGATTGTCATCTGGCGGAATAATTCTCTTATTTCCGCCACGATTAGGTCTAGGTCTTTTTGGCCTACCGGCGACAAACCATGCAATATCACCAATTATTCCGGTGAGAATAATGATCAGTAACCATGCCCATTTGGGAAATCTTCGAACCTTCTCCTGTGGCGTCATCGCGCAATCAATTAATGTATAAATATCAATAATTATTACCAAGACCACCAAGTACTTAAGCATGCCCTTAGTTTAGCCTTTTTAGATTATGAGTGCAGTAGTTAATAACACAGCCATTAATAACTGTAATTTTGCAGTTCTCGTCAAAACAGAGATTAACTCTTTACCGGTAGCACCAGCTAATACCTCTCTGCTGATTAAGTAGGTTAGCGGTAGGCATAGAGCGCAGATAAAGGCTAATTGGGTTATTGCACTCGCCCCAAGAGCAAGAATCTGAGCAATCACTAAGAGAAGTACAAAAAAACGCCGAGTGTTTTTATCTCCGATTTTAACCGCCATAGTTCGTTTACCTGCCAAAGCATCTTGAGGCAGATCCCGCAAATTATTGATTGCCAGAATTGCACAGGAGTGTGCACCAACTGGAATTGCCAGAAAGATGATTTGCCAGTTAATTTCTTGCGCTTGAACATAGTAACTACCAACTGTTGCTACTAGACCAAAAAAAATGAAGACTGAAAGTTCACCAAATCCAAAGTAGCCATAAGGTTTCTTGCCCCCGGTGTATCCCCAAGCTGCCCATATTGAGAAAACTCCGACAGCAATTAACCAGTATGAAATATCAATAGCGAGAATAGTTCCAGCAATCGCAGCTATTACAAATGAAGTAACTGCAGCTTGCTTAACTGATTTAGCAGTTGCCAACCCAGATGCAACTAGTCGAACTGGACCAACACGATTGGCATCCGTTCCCTTTATGCCATCTGAGTAATCATTTGAATAGTTCACTGCAATTTGAAGAAACAGTGCCACGGTCATTGCTAATGCGGCATTTAGCCAAGAAATCTGCGTGGCATAGGCGGTGCCAATTAATACTGGAGCAACAGCTGCCGGCAGAGTCTTAACTCTTGCGCCAATTATCCATTTATTCATTTAATTCTCATCTTACTTGCAATTTGTACAGCTAGCCTGCGATCTGGTTTTCCAATTGAAGTTTTAGGGATGGATTCAAAAACAAATAGCTCTTTGGGGGTTGCAAGATTTCCCATTTTTATTCGCAACTCATCTTGATTAATCACTGAGGTTGAAGCAAGGCATAATTTATCGCCCCATTTATCATCTGCCATAGCAAAGGTTATAACTTCAATTCCTGGAAATATTGTTTTAATCATCTCTTCAACCTCTACTAAAGAGATCTTTTCACCCCCAGAAATTATTACTTCATCAGATCTACCTAGAATCTTTAGTACACCATTGTTAAATTCTCCTAAGTCACTACTTTCAAACCACCCAGATTTAAACTCATCAGAAATTTTCCCATCATTATTTAAATATCCAGATGCGATCATCGGCCCACTAAGTTGAATCAATCCCTGATTTGAAATTTTAACTTCCACCCCATCGAGAGGTTTTTGGTTGTAAACACAGCCACCACTCATCTCAGTCATTCCATAGGTGGTAATAATTTTTACATGCTTACTAGCTGCCTCTTTTTTCATTTTTTCACTTAAAGCTGCTCCGCCAACTAAAACCGCTTCAGCTGCGGTCAAGTGTTCTAGTAACTTAGCATCAGAGGTCAATGCTTTATACAGTTGAGTTGGAACAATAGAGACAAAATCTGCATCAATGTAATTGTCGTTATTTCGGTTATCTATAACTCTAGAGCCAAGTGCAGTTGCTCTAATTAAAACATTAAGCCCAGCAATATGAGTTGTTGGTAGCAACAAAGACCAAGAGTCACCTGGTGTTGCACCTAAGTACTTATGACTAGCATTTGTAGAGGCAATTAGTGCTGCCGAAGAAATAGCAACAGCTTTTGGCGCACCTGTTGAGCCTGATGTACTTACAACAAGTGCAATCTCATTTGGAACTTGCTTGACCCTCGAGGTGGCGGTGGTAAGTGCTGGCCCTGATCCTTCAAGTGCTACCGCTAAATTTTCTTGTAATTGTGGGATTGACCACTCAGCCTGAATCGGGATTAATTCTCGCAGTTCTTTTTCTCCCATAATCACCGTAGGCTATCTCTTATCTAATTGTGAATAAAACCTTAGGAGTACCTCTTGAGCAAGCCGATTAAACGAGCACCTGGTGATCGAACTATTCCAAAGTGGGAGAGCGGCATAGGTGGCGAAAATTTTAAAGATATTAGATATCAAGTTTCTGAAGGCATGGCGAAAATTACAATTAATCGCCCAGAGGTAAGAAATGCTTTTCGCCCACAGACACTAAAGGAGTTAGCCAAGGCCTTTGATTTAGCACGCGACAATGATCAAGTTGGAGTAATCATATTTACCGGTGAAGGTACCGAAGCTTTTTGTTCCGGTGGTGACATAAATGTTCGTGGTGATGATGGCTATCTAGGTGATGATGAATTAAGTAAAAAAGGAATTGGCCGGCTAAATGTTTTAGATTTGCAGGTTCAAATTCGCAGAACTCCTAAACCAGTTGTAGCAATGGTCGCAGGCTGGGCTATTGGCGGGGGACATGTTTTGCACGTGGTTTGTGATTTAACAATTGCAGCCGAGAACGCAAAGTTTGGGCAAACAGGTCCGATGGTTGGATCATTTGATGGCGGCTATGGAGCCGGACTATTAGCGGCGCATGTTGGCCAAAAGAAAGCACGAGAAATTTGGTTTCTTTGCCGTCAATACGATGCGCAAGAAGCATTAGATATGGGATTAGTAAATGCTGTTGTCCCAGTTAAAGATTTAGAGGCAGAAACAGTTTCATGGGCACGAGAGATGCTGCGGCACTCACCAATGGCACTTCGATTATTAAAGGCTGGCTTAAATGCTGCAGATGATGGCTTAGCTGGGGTTCAGCAATTAGCAGGGGATGCAACGTTGTTGTTTTACCTAACCGAGGAAGGTCAAGAGGGTAGAAACGCTTATCAAGAAAAGCGCGAGCCAAACTTTGATAAATTCCCTAAACGTCCTTAATTAATGTTTCCGTTTCAACTCAAAGTAGTTTCAATCCCAGTTAAATTTAATTTTCGACAAATAAAAAATCGTGAAATTGCATTATTTGAAGGACCTGAAGGTTGGAGTGAGTTCTCACCTTTTATTGAGTACAACAATAAGGAATCAGCGACCTGGCTTAAGGCTGCCGTGGAAGCTGCTACAAAACCTGCGCCAAAGCCGGTTCGTGATGAGGTAGCAGTAAATGCAACGCTGCCAACTATAAAAGTTGATCAAGTTTCAACACTGTTGGCTAGCTTTAATGGTTGCACGACAATCAAGGTGAAGGTAAATGATTTTGTAAATGATCATCTTTTGCTCCAAGAAGTTCTGCGGCACATACCGGGCGCAAAATTCCGGTTAGACGTCAATGGCGGCTGGAATCTAGAAGAAGCAATTGCCAATTTGAGAAATTATCTACAAGAGTTTCCAGGACAGATTGATTATGTTGAGCAACCATGCCTTGATATTGCAGACCTTAAATCATTGCGCCAAACGGTAAAAATACCAATTGCAGTTGATGAATCAATTAGAAAATACCTTGGTTCTGACTTAACAAAATTGAAAGAAGTTGCAGATGTGGCAATCATTAAGTGGGCACCAACTGGTGGTTTTTCATCAGCTCTTGAGGTAATTGAAAAAATCCAACTACCTGTTGTAATTTCTAGTGCTTTAGATAGTAGTGTCGGGATATCTCATGGTTTATCGCTGGCCGCTTCAATTCCAAATCTTTATGGTCCATGTGGTTTAGCAACTGTTGCACTACTTGAAGCAGATGTTACGAGCAAACCACTGATAGCAGAGAATGGGTACATCAAAAACCGAAGAATAGTTCCTGATTTAATCGAAGAGTTTAAAGCGGTGCCAGCAAGACAGAGTTGGTGGCAAGATAGAGTTAATGAGATATATGCCGAGGTTTCATAATGAGTAATGCAACTAAGTTAGCTCATGCAGTTCTGCGTCAATTAATTGAAGCAGGAGTTAGTGATTTTGTTGTTTCACCTGGGTCGCGTAACGCACCCTTACTTACCGCGCTGGGCGAGGCGGCTCAAAAACAAATAATTGACCTGCATGTAAAGATTGATGAACGAGGTGCTGCCTTCTTTGCGCTGGGAATTTCAAAGGCTAGTAACAACTATGTTGCAGTCATTTGCACCAGTGGAACTGCAGCTGCCAACTTTCATCCAGCTGCCATCGAAGCTTTGCACAGCGCGAATAAATTGTTGATTATCACCGCTGATAGGCCGGCTCGGTTGAGAAAAACTGGTGCAAACCAAACAACAAATCAAGTCAATATCTTTCCAGGAATTAAAACTCATGATCTTTCATCAGAGATTGAAATCAAGTCGCTGCTAAGCACTGGGCCAGTACACCTAAACATCCAATTTGATGAGCCATTACTTAGTGTTGAGAAAAACGATTGGCTTGCAGGGGTAAAGATAAATCCAATAAGTTTTGAAAACCATATCGAAGGCAAACTTGAACTAACCACTGGCGTTTTAGTTATTGGTCATGATCGCGCAGGATACCGAGTTGATCAGGTGTTGGATTTTGCAAAGAAACTAAATTGGCCAGTAATTGCCGAAGACCCACTCTCCTTTCCCCAGGCGATTGCCCATGCCGCAATATTTTTAAGTGACAGTGAGATTGCAAAGGAATTGGCTCCAGAAAATGTAGTTGTAATTGGTAGAACAACATTGTCAAGAAGCACAAATAACTTCATAAAACTTGCAAAAAATTTGATTGTGATTGATCCACGCTCTTTAGATATAGATAGTAATCGAGAGGGAAACTTACTGCTTTCAACCTTGCCAGCTCAGGTTGTTAGTCAGAAAACCGATTTAAATATTTGGCAGAAAGCATCAGATTTAGCTGCAGAAAAGATTGAGAATTTACAGTGGTCAGAGCAATTCGTTACTTTAGAAATTACTAAGTCATTGCCGGATTCAACTGCCCTATTTGTAGGCTCATCTCGTCCAGTTAGAGATATTGAGGCATTTTGTAAGCCCAGAGGCGGCCTTGAGGTTTTTGCAAATCGTGGCTTAGCTGGCATTGATGGAAATATCTCAACAATTTTTGGAGTTGCAAAAGAGTTTGACACTACCTATGCAATTTTGGGTGATCTGACCTTCCTGCATGATATTTCAGCTTTGAGCAATGCAGCTAATGAGAATGTGCGCATTTATGTTGTTGATAACAACGGTGGTGGGATATTTTCTACTTTGCCACAAGCGGGTGTAGAAAATTTTGATCAGTTGTTTGGTACACCGCATAACTTAGATTTAGTTAAAGTCTGTGCTGGTTTTGGTGTAAATGTAGTAAAAGTAAGTAGTTCGGCAGAGCTACAAAAAGTGATGAGTAAGGCAGTTAATGGTTTAGAGATTGTGATAATTCAAGTTCCAGATCGAGAGGTTAACGCTAAAGAGTTGAAAGCTATCTCTCAAAGCATTTCTAGCGCAGTGCGCATTGGCATTAATTTAGCCTGACTCTCTGCGAACTCAGTCTCTGGATCTGAACCAGCAACAATCCCACAACCGGCAAAGATTCTCATTGATTTTTTATCCTCAAGGAGTAAGCCGCAGCGAAGTGCAATAGCTATCTCACCATCGCCATTTGCATCAATCCAACCAACTGGAGCTGCATAACGCCCACGATTCATTTTCTCAAGATCATTAATCAATTGTTTTGCAACATCGGTTGGCGTGCCGCATACCGCAGCCGTTGGGTGAAGTTGCTCAATAAGAGTGAAAATATCTGCTTGCTTTGCGCTGTCATTTAGAACCCCTGTCACATCAGTTGCAAGATGCATGACATTTGAAAGATGGAGAACAAAAGGTGACTCTGGAACATTAGTAGAAGAACAAAATGGTTCTAAGGCATCTGCGACTGATCTGACTGCATACTCATGTTCCTCTAAATCTTTAGAGGACTTAGCTAATGAGGCAGCCAGAGCTAAATCTCTATCCTCATTGCCAGTTTTTTGTATTGTGCCGGCTAAGACTCGAGAGGTAACTAGAGATTTACTCAATCTAACCAATAGCTCAGGAGTTGCACCAATTAATCCATCAACTAGAAACAACCAAGTAGAGGGGTAATCAATCTCTAATCGCTGCAAAATGCTACGTGTATTTATTGGTTGATTAGAACGAGCAATCTGATCCCTAGCTAGAACTACTTTTTCTAACCTTCCCTCTTTTATTGATTTAATCGCATAGCTAACTTGTTCGCGCCATTTGTCTTCAGGAATTGATCCACCATCCCATGAGATTTCACCGCTTGGTGTTGTGCTATGAAGTTTTGAAAAATCAGGCTGTCTACTATCACCAATCCATGTAACCCAGGATTTATTGCCTTTCTTTGCCAGGATAATCTCTGGGATTACTAACACTGAACTTTGTTGTGGATCAAAGGAGAAAGAGGTGAAAAGAACTGGACCAGTACCGCTGCCATGAACATTGTTTTGAATCTTAAATTCAGATAATTGTTGATTCCACCAGGTACGTGCTTGCTTAAAACGATCTGCTCCAGAAATTTGTATTTTCTTATACTCGCCAAATCCAATCAACCCATCACCACTTCGAATCCAAGCAGCAGATAAATCTAACTGGCTTTCGACTGAGGTTAGTACTGAGTTCTCTCCCAAGATTTCAGTAGTGATTAAAACTGACATTAATAATTTACGCCCATCTATTTACCGGATTTGTCTGTAAAGCCTACTCCTTGGAGAATGGGGGTGTGGTCCGCGCAAATTTGAATAAAGATCCAGATGATGTTTCAAAGATGTTTGATGGCGTAGCCAGTCGGTACGACTTCTTAAATGACCTACTAAGCCTAGGCAGAACCAAAGCATGGCGTAAGAGTGTGACCGCAATCATTGCTCCAAAATCGGGAATGCAGATTTTAGATATTGCCGCCGGAACTGGCTCTTCAGCCCGGCCACTAGTTGATAAAGGTGCGCAAGTTACCGCATTAGATTTTTCAGAAGGAATGTTGGCGCAAGGCAGAAAGCAACACAAAGATATTAAGTTTGTTCAAGGAGATGCACTTAAGCTGCCATTTGGCGACAATACATTTGATGTAACTACAATTTCATTTGGTTTACGAAATACTAGCGACACATCTTTGGCATTAAAAGAGGCACTACGAGTTACTAAATCAGGTGGCAAAATTGTTATTGCCGAGTTCTCTCATCCCGTTAACAAAGTTTTTAAAATTGTTTACTTAAATTATTTAATGAAGGCACTTCCTGCAATTGTTCGAAAGATAAGTAAAAATCCACAGGCTTATATCTATCTTGCAGAATCGATCCGAGCCTGGCCAGATCAGGCAGGGCTAGCCCTGATATTGCAAAAAAATGGGTGGGACTCTGTGGCTTGGCAGGACCTAACCTTCGGAATTGTCGCAGTTCACATTGGGTACAAGGCGTAAGTGGCAAAAGCCACCGCTGACAAACCATAAGATTTGACCGTATGAATCTCTCATTTAATCCATATGTGCCGATCCTGGCGATTGGGGCAATTGGCTTTGGTTTTGCAATTTTTTCAGTTGCTGCCGCAGCTCTAACTGGCCCAAAACGGTATAACCGCGCAAAGTCAGATGCATATGAGTGCGGTATTCAACCATCGCCACAAGCAGCTGGTGGCGGAAGATTCCCAATTAAATATTTCTTAACTGCGATGCTTTTTATTGTTTTTGATATCGAAATTGTCTTCTTGTATCCATGGGCAGTTGCATTTGATGAACTTGGATTATTTGGATTAGTTGAAATGGGATTATTTATTGGCACTGTATTTGTTGCCTACGCCTATGTTTGGCGCCGCGGTGGATTGGAATGGGATTAATTATGGGTTTAGAGGAGAAGTTACCGAGCGGGTTTTTATTAACAACAGTTGAAAAGCTTGCAGGTTACATGCGCAAAAACTCATTGTGGCCAGCAACATTTGGACTTGCTTGTTGCGCAATTGAAATGATGGCCGCAGGTGCTGGCAGATATGACTTAGCTAGATTTGGAATGGAAGTTTTTAGAGCCTCTCCTCGCCAGGCAGACTTAATGATTGTTGCTGGCCGAGTAAGTAACAAAATGGCGCCAGTGGTTCGTCAGATTTATGATCAAATGGCAGCCCCTAAGTGGACGATTGCAATGGGTGCATGTGCTTCATCAGGTGGCATGTTTAATAACTATGCAATTGTGCAAGGAGTCGATCACATAATTCCAGTTGATATCTATCTGCCTGGGTGCCCACCAAGACCTGAAATGTTGATGGATGCAATCTTGAAGTTACATGAGCAAATTGGAAATGAAAAACTTGGTCCAAACAGAGAAAAAATCATCAAAGAGGTAGAAGCTGCGGCGTTAGCTGCAAAACCTACCCACCAACTAAAAGGTTTATTAGCATGAGCAAGAACGGAATGTTTGGTAGCCAAGGAAGTGGAGACACCTCTGGTTTTGGTGGGTTAGCTAAAACCCAAACCACAATTGGTTCAACTGAGCGTCCATTTGGTGGTTATTTTGATCAGGTAGCTGATGATTTAGAGCGTGCTTACCCACTCTTTAGCGATGCGATTGAGAAAGTTGTCGTAGACCGCGGGGAGTTAACGTTATTTATTAAATCAAGTCGTTTGCTAGATGTGGCCAAAATATTACGGGATCAACTTAGGTTTGAAATGTGTGTTGGTGTAAATGGTGTGCACTATCCAGAGGAAACAAATCGAGAGCTACATGCAATCTATTCACTGCTCTCAATTACTAGAAATCAACGAATTAGATTAGAAGTATGTGTCTCTGAAAAAGATCCTCATATCCCTTCGTTAGTTGAAATTTGGGCCGGCACAAATTGGCATGAGCGGGAAACTTATGACATGTTTGGAATTATTTTTGATAACCATCCTGGACTAACCCGTATTTTGATGCCAGATGATTGGTCAGGATTTCCGCAACGAAAAGATTATCCGCTGGGCGGAATTGAAATTGAATATAAGGGTGCAACTGTTCCAGCACCATCTCAACGTCGGAGTTATTCATGACAACTTATACCGATCCATACGCATCCTCTCAGGAAACAACCGAAGGACGGGTCTACTCGGTTACTGGCGGAGATTGGGATGCATTAGTTACTGAAATTGGTGCGACCAAAGAAGAGCGCGTGGTTTTAAACATGGGACCACAGCACCCTTCAACTCATGGCGTGCTGCGCTTAATTTTGGAATTAGAGGGCGAGACAGTAACTGAAACAAGATGTGGAATTGGATATTTACATACTGGCATTGAGAAAAATACTGAGTTTAGAAACTGGACCCAAGGCGTAACTTTTGTAACCAGAATGGACTATCTCTCTCCAATATTTAATGAAACTGCGTATTGCCTAGGAGTTGAGAAGCTATTAGGAATTACAAATGATGTGCCAGAGAGAGCAACAGTTATTCGAGTAATGATGATGGAGTTCAACCGAATCTCCTCTCACATGGTGGCTCTCGGAACTGGTGCATTAGAACTTGGCGCACTATCGCCAATGATCTTTGCATTTAGGGAGAGGGAGAAAGTATTAGATATTTTTGAAATGCTCTCAGGACTGCGAATGAATATGGCCTATATCCGACCAGGTGGAGTGGCTCAAGATTTACCAGAGGGTGCGTTAAAGAAGATTCGTGAAACAGTCAAAGATTTAAGAATTAACTTTAAAGATAATGAAAAATTATTGGTTGGTAATTCAATCTGGATCAAGCGCACACAGGGAGTTGGTTACTTAGATCTAGCAGGTTGCACAACTTTAGGAATTACTGGTCCAGTACTTCGTTCCACTGGCTTGGCTTGGGATTTACGTAAGGCGCAACCTTATTGTGGTTATGAAGATTATGAATTTGATATCCCAACAACAGATACCTGTGATGTTTACGGTCGCTTTTTAATCAGAATGAAAGAGCTTGAGCAATCTTTAAGAATTATTGAACAATGTGTTTCTAAGTTAGAAAAATTAGAGGGTCAACCAGTAATGGTGGCTGATAAGAAGATTGCTTGGCCTTCTCAATTATCTGTTGGTGCCGATGGTATGGGTAACTCACTAAATCACATTAGAGAAATTATGGGCGAATCAATGGAGGCATTGATTCATCACTTTAAATTAGTCACCGAAGGTTTTAGAGTGCCAGCCGGTCAGGTGTACACCGCGATTGAATCCCCACGTGGTGAACTAGGAGTTAATTTAGTTTCAGATGGCGGCACTAGACCTTATCGAGTTCATTTTCGCGATCCATCATTTAACAATCTGCAATCTACTGCAGCAATGTGTGAAGGTGGACAGATTTCAGATGTAGTTGCTGCGGTGGCATCAATTGATCCAGTGATGGGTGGAGTTGATCGATAATGGCATTCACAACTGAACAAATCTCAATTATGGATTCAATAATTGCAAGATATCCACGTAAGCGATCTGCAATCATGCCACTACTTCATTATGTGCAATCAATTGATGGTTATGTAACAAATGAGGGTATTGAATTAATTGGTCAAAAATTAGAGCTTGCAACTGCTGAGGTAACTGCAGTCTCAACTTTCTATACGCAATATAAATCAAAACCAGTAGGTGAATACCATGTTGGTATCTGCACCAATACTTTATGTGCAGTTATGGGCGGGGATGCAATATTTAGCTCTATCAAAGAACATCTAAGTATTGAAAATGATGGCGTAACATCAGATGGCAAGGTTTCAGTGGAGCATATTGAATGTAATGCCGCTTGTGATTATGCCCCGGTAGTAATGGTCAATTGGGAGTTTTATGACAATCAAACGGTTCAATCCACTAAAGATCTAGTTGATAGCGCCAGAGCTGGAAAACCAATCCCGCCAACACGTGGTCCAAAAACATTGCGCACTTGGAAACAAAATTCTGCAGTACTTGCTGGAATCTCTGATGGATTAGCAAATGAAGGCGTGCAAGCAGGAGAGCCAACATTGTTGGGATTAAATAAGGCAAAAGGTGGAGCATGAGTAAATTAACTCCAGTACTTTCGGCCCATTGGGATCAAGCAGATTCATTTACCATCGCAGGTTACAAACGCAATGGCGGTTACACCGCAGTTGAAAAAGCCCTAGCTATGCAACCTGATGAAGTTATTCAATTAGTAAAAGATTCAGGGCTACGAGGTAGAGGCGGCGCAGGTTTTCCTACTGGAAATAAATGGGGCTTTATTCCACAAGGTGATAATAAAGAACATTACTTTGTTGTAAATGCCGATGAATCAGAGCCTGGAACTTGTAAAGATACGCCATTGATGATGGCCAATCCCCATGTATTAATTGAGGGAGTAATTATTGGCTCCTATGCAATTAGAGCTAATTACGCATTTATTTATATTCGCGGTGAAGTAACACATGTGGTTAGAAGAGTTCAACAAGCAATAGAAGATGCTTATAAAGCAGGCTTGCTAGGTAAAAACATATTGGGTAAAGGTTTTGATCTGGAATTAGTTTTGCATGTTGGAGCAGGTGCCTATATTTGTGGCGAAGAGACCGCTTTGCTTGATTCACTTGAGGGATTTAGAGGACAACCAAGATTACGTCCACCTTTTCCAGCGATTGCCGGCTTATATGCAAAGCCAACAGTTGTTAACAATGTTGAATCTGTGGCCTCTGTTCCTGCAATTGTAAATAATGGAGTTGCATGGTTTACCGCAATGGGAACAGAGAAAAGCAAAGGCTTTACTCTTTACTCACTATCTGGGCATGTAAATAATCCAGGACAGTTTGAGGCACCACTGGGCGTAACTTTGCGTCAATTATTGGAAATATCTGGTGGGGTTAGATCTGGTCATAAATTAAAGTTTTGGACACCAGGTGGTTCATCAACTCCGATATTTACTGATGCACATTTGGATGTGCCATTAGATTATGAAGGAGTCTCCGCTGCTGGCTCAATGTTGGGAACAAAAGCATTACAAATTTTTGATGAGACAACCTGTGTGGTTCGCGCTGTACTACGTTGGACTGAGTTTTATAAGCATGAATCTTGTGGCAAGTGCACACCATGCCGAGAGGGAACCTGGTGGCTAGTACAGGTTCTAAAAGATTTAGAGTCAGGTAAAGGCACTGAAGCAGATCTAGATAAATTATTAGATCTTTGTGACAACATCATGGGACGTTCATTTTGCGCATTAGCAGATGGCGCAGCTAGTCCAATTATTTCCTCCCTTAAGTATTTCAGGCAAGAGTATTTAGATCATCTATCAATAGGTGCTTGTCCATTTGATCCAACAGCTGCCACTTTGTTTGAAAGCGCGGGTGTTAGATGAGTATTCAAGAGTTAGGTACAGAGCAAAAAGTTGAGATGATCACCTGCGTAATTGATGGTTTTGAAGTAACTGTGCCAAAGGGCACCTTGGTGATTAGAGCTGCTGAGAAACTTGGAATTCAAATACCAAGATTTTGTGACCACCCATTACTTGAACCAGCCGGTGCCTGCCGACAATGCTTAGTTGATATTGAAATCAATGGCCGTGCTTTTCCTAAGCCACAGGCTTCCTGCACCATTCCTGTTGAAACCGGAATGATTGTAAAAACACAATTAACCTCGCCAGTTGCTGACAAAGCACAAAAGGGAATAATGGAGTTGTTGTTAATCAACCACCCACTAGATTGCCCAGTTTGCGATAAAGGTGGCGAGTGTCCATTACAAAATCAAGCAATGTCTAATGGTCGCGGTGAATCTCGATTTGAAGGCGTTAAGCGAACTTTTGAAAAACCAGTAGCTATCTCCTCCCAAGTTTTGTTAGATCGTGAGCGGTGTGTGCTTTGCGCTCGCTGCACTAGATTTTCAGAACAAATCGCTGGCGATCCTTTTATTACTCTCAATGAACGAGGTGCGTTGCAGCAGGTAGGAATTTATGAAGATGAACCATTTGATTCTTACTACTCTGGAAATACTGTTCAAATCTGCCCAGTAGGTGCGTTAACTGGTACCTCTTATCGATTTAGAGCAAGACCTTTTGATTTAGTATCTACTGAGTCAGCTTGTGAACACTGCGCATCTGGTTGCGCGATGCGTACCGATGTCCGTAGAGGAAAAACATTACGAAGACTTGCTGGCGAAGATGCATCTGTAAATGAAGAGTGGAACTGCGACAAGGGCCGCTGGGCGTTTAAATATGAAGTGGCAAAAAATAGAATTTCTACACCGCTAGTTCGTGATGCAAATGGTCAACTACAAGAAGCATCTTGGCCTGAAGCTTTAGCTGCCGCTGCAGCCGGATTAAAAGGTGTAAGAGCAGGGGTGTTAGTTGGCGGTAGAGCAACTGTTGAAGATGCTTATGGTTACAGCAAATTTGCTCGAGTAACGCTAGAAAGTAACAACATTGATTTCCGCGCACGTCTTCATACCTCGGAGGAGTTAGATTTCTTAGCATCTGTTCCAACTTCGGCAACCTATACAGATATTGATAAAGCAGATCATGTAGTTCTGATTAATTTCGAGCCAGAAGATGAGTCACCAATTGTCTTCTTGAGAATTTACAAGCAAGTTCATAAGCGCTCGATCAAAGTAAGCAGCATTGCTGCCCTTGCTAGCCGGGGCAGTGAAAAATTAAATGCAAATTTGATTAAAACTGCAGCTGGTAATGAAGTTTCTGCCATTAATTCGATCACAGGATTAACAAGTAAATCAGTCGTACTAGTTGGTGAAAGAGCGGCAGAGACTGCAGGGGCATTGTCAGCAGTAGCAAATTTAATCAGTAGTAGTGGTGCCAAATTAGGTTGGATTCCGCGACGATCTGGTGAAGTAGGTGCGATAGCAGCGGGTGCACTTCCAAATTTATTGCCAGGAAATCGTCCGGTAAGTGATGCTGCAGCCAGAGTCGATATCTCTACAGCTTGGGCTGTTGATTCATTGCCAACAACACCTGGCATGGACACTCAAGAAATGATTAATTCAGATCTGCAAGCTTTAGTAATTGGTGGAGTTGATCCAATGGATATCTCTGCAGATGCCAAAGTTAAACTTGCTAAAAAGTTTATTGTCTCACTTGAAATTCGCCAGAGTGATATCACCGAGCATGCATCGGTGGTCTTGCCGGTGGCAGCTGTTGTCGAAAAGAGTGGATCTTTTATGGACTGGCAAGGCAAAGTGCGAAAGTTTGAAGCTGCAGTGGAACAATCATTAAATCGCAGTGATGTCAGAATTCTTTCAATCTTGGCCGATGAGATTGGCAAGCCAATCAATTTGCCAACAGTAAAAGCTGCTAGAGCAGAGATGGAATCACTAGGTGCATGGGATGGCGCTCGATCAACAATGAAATCAGTAACCGCCAGCGCAAACACATCTGTAAGTGGTGATGAGGCAATTCTTACCTCATGGCGAAACTTGCTCGATAAGGGATCTTTGCAAGACGGTGAGGAAAATTTGGCTGGCACAGCACGTGCATCTGTTGCAGTAATTAGTAAATCTCGGGCTAGTAATCTAGGTGTGAAAGAGAAT
>Ga0208590_1000035_pt1 | contig 31674 bp, 47 predicted proteins | sample LakMenEpi27Sep09_FD_150740 | JGI IMG/M metagenome (GOLD analysis project Ga0208590, IMG submission 150740) | Freshwater microbial communities from Lake Mendota, WI - 27SEP2009 deep hole epilimnion (SPAdes) | ecosystem: Environmental > Aquatic > Freshwater > Lake > Epilimnion/Euphotic zone ... | reverse complement strand
TTGACATATTTGAATAAAGATTTTGACTTTGAAAAATTTATGAAAGAAAAAGAAACCTTTAAATCAGAATAGAATGAAAACAGCAGTAGAATGGTTGCAGGATACTTGGTTAAATTATCCTGACTTATGTAGTTATGATAAAATACAAGAATGGTTTAAACAAGCCAAAGAAATGGAGAAAGAGCAGATTATTGAGGCTTATTGGGATGGATATATAAAACCATATTCTCAAGAAATGATAACAGAAGCAGAACAATACTACAAAGAAAACTTTAAATCAGAATAAGATGGAGAAAAAATACTTTATTATTGAGGTTGGTGTGGATATGCACAAGACAATTCTCTTTGATATTATGGATAAGCTAAAAGAGGAAGGTCACTATTTTGTTGCTAATTGCACATCAAATCCAAATCAATTTGATGTCAAGAGAGTGACAGAGGATGAATTCAATAAATTCACTGATTATGAACAAAGCCAACAGAGATAAACTCAAGGCCCTTGAGCTTGAGCAACTGAAAGAGAGATATCCATCCATGAGAGAGGAGATGATTCCATTGACTGACTGGAAAGATAATTCAGCCAACAACCTGACCAAGTGCATTATCTTTTGGATCAAGGCAATGTCAGGACAAGCTGAAAGAATCTCCAATCAAGGGCAATACAGAGCTGGCAACAAGATACAAGTTGGTGATACATTCAAGCAACTCCCTGGCAAGTGGACTCCAGGAACAGGCACCAAGGGCACAGCTGATATCTCAGCAACCATCAAAGGCCGATCAGTTAAGATTGAGGTGAAATATGGCTCAGACAGGCAATCAGATGCTCAGAAAGCATATCAACAAGATGTTGAGAGAGCTGGAGGCACATACTACATTGCAAGAAATTTTGATGACTTTGTACTTTGGTATGAAAGTTTTTCATTACATTTGTAAAAATATAAACAAACATATATGGAAAATCAATTAAATTTTGACATCCCATCAACATCAGAGAAGTTGAGGGCAAAGAAAGCTGATCCAGTGACTGGAATCAGTTTGTACAGCAAGCTACACAGAGCAAAGCTGAGCATTGGAAAGGTTGTTAAGAATGCAACGAATCCACATTTCAAGAAATCATATGCAGATATCAATGCTCTCCTGGAGACTGTTGAGCCAATCTTGCATGAGAATGGCCTGTTGTTATTGCAACCAATCCATGACACAGTGCTTGTGACTCAGATTATTGACATTGATTCTGGTCAGATGATTGAATCATGGTTGTCATTGCCATTGATTACAGATCCACAAAAGATGATCAGTGCAACAACTTACTATCGGAGGGCAACATTACAGGCAATCCTGGCATTGCAAGCTGTGGATGATGATGGCAAAGAGGTGTCAAATAGCAAGAAAGAGCTGCCATCAATAACTGATGAGAGATTCTCAAGTGCTCTTGCTGCCATTAAAAAAGGCACATACACTGTTGAGTCATTGAAAGAAACGTACAAATTAACACCAGAACAGGAGGCACAGTTATGATATTTAGATGTTCATCATTACCAAAGCTCATGACTAATCCAAGGAAAAAGTCTGAGAGTTTATCAGAGACAGCCAAGAGTTTATCAGATACAGCCAAGAGCTACATCAAGCAATTGGCAAAAGAGAATTTCTATGGATATACCAGCAAGGTTGAGACCAAGCAAATGAGAAAGGGCACAGAGTATGAAATGGAATCCATTGCTCTGGTCAATTCAGTTTGGTTTGGTAGCAACTTTGTCAAGAATCAATTGAGAGAGAATCAAGGATATCTCTCAGGACATCCAGATATCATCACTGATGATTCCATCATTGACATCAAAACATCCTGGAGCCTTGAGACCTTTCCAGCCTTGCCAGAGGATGCTGATTCCTATGAATGGCAAGTGAGAGGATATATGCACCTGTTCAACAAGCCAAGAGCATTTGTGATCTTTTGCATGATTGACACAGATAATGAGCTCTTGAGTGACTGGGACAATAGAGATATTCACAAGGTATCTCATATTGATCCAACCAAGAGAATCACTGTGGTACAATATGAGAGAGATGAGATGAAGGAGGAGTTGATGCTATCCAGATTGAGAGATGCATCAGAGTTTTATTCACAATATATGCAACAATTAATAAATAAGTAAATATGAGTTATGAAGTAAAGGGCATCTTGCATGTCAAAGGAGAAACACAACAGAGATCTGAGAAGTTCTCAACAAGACCATTCACAATCAAAGTGATGGATGACAAATATGAGCAATTCATCACATTTGAGCTACTCAATGACAGAACAGATATAATTGATCCATTTGGAGTTGGTGAGGAGATTACAGTGTCATTCAATCTCAAAGGCAGAGAATGGAAAAGCCCACAAGGAGAGGTCAAATATTTTAACACATTGGAAGCATGGAAAGTGCAAGGCATTTTTTAATTGCCCTAAAAGATGGAGAGAGTATCAAGGACTGGATGATTCGAGAAACTCTCTCCAGGCTTTCCAGGAGATACAAGGCCATTCACTTGGCCGAGGACCTTGCTGTCAATCCATCCAAGATCCACAGATTCCTCACTGGCAAGAATGTCAATGATGACTTTTATCAGAGATGGTTTTCTTGGTATGTTAAAAAGCAATAACTTAGTGATGTGGAATTCTGGAAAAAAGAGGCTTATATCATCGCAAACAAGATCACAGGAGGAAATCACCTTCACCATGACCTTGTGCCCCATGTCTATCTACTATTGGCAAAGCTCAACATCAAAGAGCAAGATCTCCCTCGTGTATTTGCCAGATGGGCATACAACCAATACAACTGGAAAGAATCAAAGTTCAACCAATTGTACAGAGGATCAGTGCCCATACCAGAAGGATTTGATAAAATAGCAGAGGAGGATGTGTACAATGAGACTCAATACCAACAGATCCTGGATGCTTACCTTGAGCAATCTCCTGACAATGATGAGGAGCTGTTCTGCAAAGAGATCACCAAGATGAGACTCATGGGCATGACTTACAGAGAAATCAAAGGCCTCACAGGAATCAACCTGGATACTATAAACAAAGCAATTAATAAATTCAAATATGATATACATCATTCCTCTTTTATCAGTGGGGATTGCCAGAGCTCTCCTCACTTTTCAGATGCCAGACATCAAGCCATTTAATTGCCAGAGCTGCATGTCATTTTGGACAACAGTGGCAATCTTTTCCATGTATGAATGGAGGCTCTGTGCCCTTGGTTTCATCTCATATCTAATCAGTGACTTAATCTTGATCTATGAAAATAAGTAACGAGCTCCAGACACAAGTGGACAGATATGTCAAGACAAGATCCTTTGCTCTTGATGCTCCTCTCAAGAGAGAGCTGGCACAATGGTATAAATATGCTGGATATGGTACACTAAACATTGGTTGTGGTACTTGCATCAGAAATGCTATGCAGAAACTCAGCAACTATTATCTGACTGAGATGGCACCAAAGAGCCCAAAGATTCATTTCATTGGAGTCAAGCAAGAGTCAATCACAGCCATGACCTTCAATCAACTCAAGGCAGAGGCCAAGAGGAGAGGCATCAACATGCCAAACACATCAACCAAGCAAGACTTAATACAAGCCCTCTCATGAAACTTTGTGCTCCAATCCCTGTTTTTGGCCGTTTTCCTCTTGTCAGACTCACTATCTCCAGATTGATAAGGCAAGGAGTCATTCCGATAATTATGGGCCATGAGAGAGAAGCTCTTGACATTGCCAATGAATTGGATGTTGAGTTCATATCAATCAGCAATGATCCTCTTGGCAACAAGTGGAATGCTGGATTCATGGCTTGCAAGAGTTACAATCCTGATGGAGTCATATTCATGGGCTCCTCTGACTGGGCATCTGATGATTACATTCAATCAGTCAGTGATGCTCTCAATGACTTTCCATTCATTGGAATGCTTGGCTGTCACTTTGCAGATGTATCTGATGAGGTGAGGCTGGTCCATTGGCCAGGATATCTCAAAGGACAACGGCAATATGAGCCAATTGGCATTGGCAGAGTGCTCAGATCTGATATCCTTACCAAGATGAACTGGTGCCCATTTGATCCAAGGCTGTCATCAGGACTTGATTGGTCAATGTATCTCAAGGCCATCAGACTCATTGACAATCTTGCTGTGATCAAGGATGAGGAGAAAGATATCAGGCTCTTGTCAATCAGCACAGATAAGTGGATCAACAAGCATAAATTCTCTGATCACTGGTCAGGATCTCTCAAGTCAACACATATGAACAATGAGCTGTTAAAAAATAATTTTGAGGAAATATTCACACTATGAATCAGGCACACATCTCAGAGTCTCTTGCTGGACTTGATCAAGGACTGATTAAGAAATACAACCTGGTGCCGTACAGCAACTTTCTCTTTCCAGCAATATTCATGGGAATGTACAGAGAGGAGGATTTCAATCTCCTTTCCAAGCACATTGGAGGAGCCACAATTGTATGGTTTGGATCAGATGCCATGGAACTGAGAGAGGACTGGGTTGATACAGTCAATTCAGCTGTCAACATTGCTGTATCTCACAAGGTATGTGACACACTGGAGAGCAAGGGAGTGGATGCCATTGTTTATCCATTCAATGCTGTTCAGCCAGAGATGTGGCCATGTGTTCCTAATGGTGATAAGATATTCTGGTATTCTGGCAACAGCCCAGAATTCTATGGTCAGGAGCTTATTGATCAGATCAAGGAAAGGATTGACATTCCAATCATCAGAGCTGGATATGACACGTTCACAAGAGAGGAGCTTGTCAGTGTATACTCTCAATGCTTCATTAATCTGAGACTGACTCCGCATGATGGTTGCCCAAATACCAACATTGAGATGGGCCTCATGGGCCGTAGGTCAATATACAATGGTGATCTGCCAGCATCAATCTCCTGGCATTCAGTGGATGACATATGTGAGAATATCTTGCTTGAGTATTCACTGAGAGAATTTAGCAATAAAGAAGTATCAAAAATTTATCATACATTTGTGAATTATGAAAGAATGTCAACGCTGTTTATTTAATGACTCCTTTGCAGAGATAGGAGAGCATCAATGTGAATACTGTGATCTCCATGACGAGCTGGAGAGACAAGCATCAGGACCTGGTGCCCTTGATAATCTCCTGGAATCCATCAGATGGACAGGCAGAAAGAACAAGTACAACTGTATCATGGGAATCTCTGGAGGTGTGGACTCCTCAACATTGCTGTATGCAGCGGTCAGACATTGGAGGCTCAAGCCCTTGGTCATTCACTTTGACAACAACTGGAATGCTCCAGAGGCAACACACAACATGACTCAGCTGGTCCAAAAGCTCGGAGTTGATTGCATCACATATCAAGTCAACAAGGCAGAATACGACAGGCTCAATGATGCATTCTTGTGGGCTGGACTCCCTGATGCAGATATACCAAACGACATTGCAATGACCAAACTGATGTATGACACAGCTCACAAGTATGGCATCAAGTACATTCTCAATGGCCATGATTTCAGAACAGAGGGATCAACACCAAAGGGATGGACATATATGGATGCCAAGTACATCAGATCAGTATATACAAGATTCACAGGACTGGAGCTCAACAACTATCCTTTGTTCACATTCAAGGACCAATTATTCTATGCTCTTGTGGGTATCAAGAATGTGAGGCCATTCCATTACAAGTGGGACCGTGAGTCAATGGAGGCTGAGATGAAAAGATTCATCAACTGGCAAGATTATGGAGGCAAGCATTGTGAGAATGTTTATACTGAGTTTGTCGGATCATATCTCTTGCCTGTAAAGTTCGGCATTGATAAGAGGATTGTGTATCTCTCAGCACAAGTGAGAAGTGGCAAGCTCAAGAAAGAGGAGGCAATGGCTATATTCAACAAGCCATCAACATTCGACACAACCAAGCTCGGAGCTGTTGAGCAGAGAATCATGAAGCTGATATCAATCAGAAAGATGGACAGAAAGAACTTTGACAAGTATGATTTCAAAAAGTACAGATCACTGATCTGGATACTTGCAAAGCTCAAAGTTGTGCCATATACGTTTTACATCAAATATTGCAAATAATGCCAATACCACAACCAACACCACAAGAGACAAAGGATGAGTTTATCCAGAGATGCATGTCAGATGATAAAGCCGTTGAGGAATTTCCTGACAACTCTCAGAGATTTGCAGTGTGCAATACTCAATGGATGGAGAACAAATTCCAAGAGATTAGAACAAACTTATATAATAATAAATAATCTGTCTATTATATTTACATAATAGAGAGATATAATCATGCCTAATTATGTCAAACACACACAGAGATATTGACATTGAGAAACTCAGAGAATTAGCCTGGAAATATATTGATGAATGTGAATCAGCAACTAAACAGGTTGTTGTTAATTCTGGAGTGCATGAAGTCAAAGACAGAGTCATTCCAGATGTCAGACATTTCTTGAGGATATGGATGAGAAAGCAAGACTTTGAATTTTATCAAAAGAGTCAATATTACAGAGCCCTAAATGATGAAACACATCCATTATGGGACACAATAAAAAATATACAAGAGGACTTTAAATCTCTTGGCATTCACATTGTTGCCAATGAAGGCAAGGGAATATTCTACGGAAAGAATTTTCTTGGCATGCATGACCGTCAACAGATTGAGACAAGAGATGTTGACAAGTTTGATTTTGAATGAGTACAGTCAAAGGGTACAAGCCACATGACAAACAGAGAGAGATACATGATGCCATCAACTATGGTCATGAGAAATACTATGCTCTCAACATTGGCCGTCAGTTTGGCAAGACCTTGCTTGGAATCAACCAGCTCCTTTGGTGGGCCATCAATGACAAAGGCTGTCGTATTGCTTGGGTAACTCCAGTATATAAACAAGGAAAGAAAGTTTTTGCAGATCTTGAGAGAGCTGTTGTCAAGAGCAACCTGTTCACATTCAACAGATCTGATCTGATGGTCAGTGGGTTTGGATCAACCATTGAGTTCTTTTCTGGTGAGAGACCAGACAACATCAGAGGGAATACCTTTGACTATATGGTTGTGGATGAGATGGCATTCACCAGGCCAGAGTTGTGGGATGAGGTCCTGAGTGCAACAGTGATGGTCAAGGGCAAGAAGGTGATATTCATCTCAACACCAAAAGGCAAGAATCATTTCCACAGGATCTGTATGCAACACAACTATGATGAGAGGTATGCATACCATCATTATTCAAGTTATGACAATCCGATGATTGATCCAAGGGAGCTTGATGAGAGGAGGAGGTCCTTGCCTGATCATGTATTCAAACAAGAGTACCTTGCCGAGTTCATTGACAATGCATCTGGCTTATTCAAGAATGTGGCTCAATGTGTCAAGCCAATCTCTCCAGGTTCCAAGAGATATGCTGGCCTTGACATTGGCCGAGCTGATGACTACACTGTGCTCAACATATTGGATGAGGATGGTCAACAGGTGTACGTCAACAGATGGAGGCATGATGAATGGAACAAGATCATTGACAAGGTTGCTGATGTCATCAACAAGCACAGGGCCACAACATTGATTGAGGTTAATAATCAAGGGGATATATTCCATGAGATGCTCAGAGACAAGTGCCGCAATTTGATTGTGCCATTCACAACAACATCCAAGAGCAAGCAAGTCATCATTGAGGATCTTGCCATTGCCTTTGAGCAGATGGAGATATCTCTCCAGGATGAAAGCTGGCTTGTGGATGAACTCGAGAATTTTACCTATATTTACAACGTCAACACAAGAGCTGTTCAGTACAGTGCTCCAATAGGGATGCATGATGATGGTGTGATGAGCTTGGCTCTTGCTTGGCATTGTCGCAAGACACAACAGAACAAAGGCAGATACCAAGTGATCAGAGCATGAAAGATATCAACATAAAATTGCCAGCAAGCATCAAGGAATGCGGAGCTGATATGATGTACAAGTGGTTGATGGTAAGTGACACATTATCAACCATTAATGAGAGGTCATTGACAGAGATACTTGAATTTCATTGTCAAGTTGTGAGCATATTCTCCAGGTTGCCAGTGAACAAAGTCAAGAAGGCTGTGCCTGATTCCATCATGGAGGCAAGCAAGCATATCTTTACAATCATCAGCCAATACCAACAGAAAGAGCCAGAGGAGGTCATTGAGATCAAGGGCCAAAAGTACAGGCTTGAGAAAAACTTTGCCCATGTCACAACAGGTCAGATCATTGACTTGAAATTGATTGAGGACATCAGTGCTGATCCTTGGGCTCCATTGTCAATCATGTATGTTGAGGATGGGATGGAATATTGCCAAGAGGATGAGAGAGGCCGAGTGCTCAATCCTAATGAAAAAAGATATCTCACATTCAGAGAGCATTTTCCTGGTGATGAGTTCTTGAATTTTTACGCTTTTTTTTTGGACAGCTTAGACAAGCGGAGGCTCGCTATTTTGGGGATACAGACAGCGAGGATGATGATGGAGAGGATGATACTGGAGCAAGAGTTAAAGATTCAGAATGGTTCCTCTGGACAGGAATCATCCATAGATTATCAAGAGAGATGGGATGCAGTGTGGAAGGAATTACAAAACAGCCATATGTGAAAACATTGTTCTGGATGAATTATTTCAAGATTGCTGATGAACAAAAACGCATAATAAACAAAGAGCATGGCTGATGAATTTGACTTTCTTGACCAGTTTGGTGTCTCTGAGAGTGATGCATCTCAGCCAACCAATGCATATGAGAGATTCATTCTTGATCTTGCCAACAAGGTCACAGAGGATCTGAGAGAGTCAATCTCCAGCAAGGCAAGGAACACAGGGGCCTTGGCTCAGTCAGTTGTTTACTTTCCAACAGGACAGTTGAGTTTTGAGATCCAGGCTGATGATTATTACAAGTTCATTGATGAGGGTGTCAATCCAGTTGGCAAGAGTTTGTATGATACACCTTATTCATTCCAATATCCTGGAGTGAGCTCCAATCATGCCAAGGCCATCCAGCAATGGAAAGGCATGGACATGTCACAGGCCTATGCAATAGCAAGCCATATGAAGACAACATCAGGACTCAAGCCAAGGAACATAACAACAAGCACAATCACTGATGATTATCTTGAGAGGATTGCCTCTGACCTGGCAACAGTGACAGGATTGCTCTTTGATATCACATTCACTAAAAACACAAAAACATGGCAGTAACAATATATGATGAGCCACAAAAATACAGCACAGCTGGGAATCCTTTGATGTTCACATTCTCATCAGATGAGACAGCACAACCTAATTTCTCATTCATTGTTGAGGTGTATGTGAATGGATCATTGCATTCAACACATCAGGTGTTCAGACAATTCAACACCTTGAGCAAGTTTGATTGTTCTGGTATCTTGGCATCAACGCTGTCAAGCCCTTTGATTGTGGATGGCACATTGACAACATTCTATGATTCAGCAATCAATGAATATTACATCATTGTATATGAGAAATATGGAGCAACTCCGACAACTCAAGCCAGTGATACAAGTGCAACATTGTATGCATTCAATGGCTCATTGAGGCATCCTGATTGGATTGACTTTGATTATCAGAATTATAATGCAGATACCAACAACAGCACATCACCAAGATTGTTCTTGACATCATGGCCAAGAACCAAGAGATATTATTGTGGCTTGGATGAGAGGGTATTTCTGGGCATCATCTGTGATGACACAGGGATGAATCTCAGAGTCAGAATATATAACAGTTCAAACACACAGATTGCAACAGATCTTGTGGCTGTGACCTTGAGCAACTTTATTGTGTTTGATGCATCACCATCAACCATCATTGCAAATACCAGCATCACACAAGGCAACTTTGATGCGGCTGCATATTACACCATTGAGGCAAGGCCAACAGGAGGAGGGGCTTATTCTGGAGCATCAGAGGCTTTCAGAATTGACATTGATCTTGAGTGCCACAGATATGACACCAAGAGATTACACTGGCTCAACAAGTTTGGTGTGTGGGATTCATTCACCTTCACCTTGGTATCTGTTGATTCAACCAATGTTGAGAGTTATGGATATCAGAGAGAGAAGGGAGTCTGGGATAATACATCATATACTTATCCATTGTATCAAGGTGAGAGAGTTACCTTTGCAAAGAGGGCCACAGATCAGCTGATTCTGAACAGTGACTGGATCAGTCAAGAGGTCCAGCAATGGCTTGTGAGGAGCTTGTATGAATCACCTGTTGTATATCTTGAGCAAGAGAATGGCACAGAGTTCGAGCCAGTGAATATCACCAACAGCTCATATCAATTCAAGACAAGGAGGAGAGATGGCTTGATACAAGAGCAGATCACCATTGAGAGAACATATTCATACACATCACAACTTAACTGATGGCTGGAGAACTTTACATAAATGACAGGCTTGTTGACCTGGATCAGAGCATCCCATTTCCATTGACATTCAACATCAGTGACATCAAGGATCTGACAGCAAGGAAAGGCAACAAATCAAAGACAATCACCTTGCCAGGGACCAGGAGAAATTATGAGCTTATGCTCTCAGTATTCACCTTGTCATCCATTGACAAGATCTCAGATGTTGAGAGTGATTTCATTGACTTTGATCCAAGCATCAAGGCAAGTGCAAGGTATTATCAGAATGGCTTGCTTGAGTTTAATGGAGTGGCACAGCTCATGGAGTGCAAGCTCTCTGGAGGAGTTTGGTCCTTTGATGTGACTCTTGTGAGTGACACAATTGACTATATCTCCAGGCTTGCCAAAATTAAGATCAATGAACTTGGATGGTCAGAATACAACCATGCCATGACATTGAGCAACCAACAGAATTCATGGAGTGGATTGATTGAGCTGAATGGCTCACCAGCATATGTGTACAACTCACCAGACTGGGATGGCCGAGGTTATTACTACGGCTTGATTGATTACGGGTACACAAGACCAACGCCATCCACGTTTGGTGTTGAGCACATCCCTCCTCAAGTTTTCGTTTATGAGATCCTTGAGAAGGCATTCACATATGCTGGCATTAAATGGTCCAGCACATTCCTTGAGAGCCAATTATTCAAGAGGCTGTTGATGGCCTATCCTGGAGGAGATCTGCCAACCATTGATGCAACACAGAGTGATAATGACTCAGCATTCACAACAGAGCAGAACAACACTGGAGGATTCATCATCAACGGCACAACACAGGGATATGGCAATGGAGTTTGGTTTCTTAATGATCTTGCTTTGCTTGATGATTATGATGGATCTGTCAATCAGGACAATCTTGGTCAGATTCAGACAACAGCTCCTTTGCAGTTTGTTGCCGCAACAGAGGGCTTATTCACCATTAACTATCTTGGTGATCATGACATCACCTGGTCAACAGGAGGCTCATTGATGTATGGCAATTACAGATTGCAGTTGTTGATATTCAAGAATGGCAATGCTGTATCTGGTGATGTAATTTATGAGGGCCTTCTTGAGGGTGCCTCAACAGGTTACTCTTTGACATATTCCTTTGATTACACCAGGGAAATAAACATGCTGATCAATGATGTCTTGACTTTCAGATTAGGATATCAGTTGATTGAGCCACAAATAATTGGAGGAACACCAGGCTTGCAAGGCATCACAACACAGATTGTGAGCAACACAGCTGATCTGAATATCACAAGGAATACTCAAGTCTTGGCTCCTGGAGGTACAGTTGAGCTGAGTGCATTCTTGCCTGATATGACTTGTGATGTGTTTTTCAAGGGTTTGATTACGGCATTCAATCTGTATGTCAAGCCAGCAACATCCTCACCATCATATCTGGAGATTGAGCCCTTGGCTGATTTCTACAATGCATCTGGAGATGCTCTTGATTGGAGCCATCTGATTGACAGGAGCAAGGATATCACAGTGACTCCGACAATCAATTTTAGTGCTAAGAATTACAAGTTCAATTTTGAGGAGGATGATGACTATTGGAACACAAGATACACTGATGATGTTCAGAAACAATATGGTCAATTCTTGGTCCAATCTCAGAGCCAATTTGCTGTGGATGATACAGAATTCAAGTTGCCATTCAGCCAAAAGTTATTGGCAAGGATTCCAGAGGATTCTCCTTCATCATATACTGATCTGATTGTGCCAAGAACATTCCAGGTGAAATTCAATGAGGATGGCACCAGTCTGATTGAAAAGAAAAAAGGAAAGCCCTTCATTGTGCAACTTGGTGGCTTGAGAGCTGGAGATTGGGAACACAGGGATGAGAGTGGTGTTGACAGCAATGAGACATCCTATCCATATGTGGGCCATCTTGACTCTCTTGATTCACCTTCATTTGATTTCAATTTTGGGGTGCCTGACTATGTATTCTGGTCCACATCAACATATACAACCAACAACTTGTATTTGTATCATGAGAGATTCATCAAGGAGCTGGTGAGCAGATTTGGAAAGCAACTGACTTGCTCAGCAATGCTTGCACCAGAGCACATCAATTCTCTTGATTTCAGAAACTTAATCAACATTGATGGAGTTGTGTACAGATTGCAGAAAGTTAGTGATTATGACAGTGGAAAAAACACCAGTACACAAATAGAACTAATTCGCATAATACAAGGAGAGGGAATACAAACAACAACGGTTGTGCCTCCATATGATCCATATACTGATCCTGAGACAAGATTCACACAGGATGATGAGATAAGGATCACACAGGATGGCACCATCAGAGAAATTCAAGCGTAATGGGAGTAAAGATTCAAGATTTAACATCCTTAGCAACCAGCACCTTTGCTGACAATGACATCATTGAGATTGAGCAATATGTCTCAGCTGGGGTGTATGTTTCAAGAAAGATGACAGGAGCTCAGATCAGAGAGGCCATCAAAACCTATGCTCTGAACATTGTTGAGTACACAGCAGCCTTGACAACATTGCAACTCAGTGATGCTGGCAAGTTGCTCAAGTTGACAAATGCTGGAGCCAATGACTTGAGAGTGCCAGCTGAATCATCTGTGAACTTTCCAATAGGAACACAGATATTGTTGATTCAATATGGAGCTGGTCAGACAACAGTGACAACATCAGGAGGAGTCACATTGAGATCCTCTGGTGGCAAGACAAAACTTTCAGCACAATATGCAGAGGCCTCATTGATCAAGATAGGATCAAATGAGTGGGCTCTTGCTGGTGATATAACAACATAATAAATAAAAAAATGAGTTTAGAATTATCAGTAATTTCAGCTAATCAAGGTACATTCATTGTGAATGATACAACAGAAAAAACAATCAGCCATGATGCCATTGTTGTATTGGAGGATACAGTATTCAACAGCATAAAGATTGGAGGAGTGGATGTTAAGTCAAGTTATATATCAACCACAGGGACAGCTGTGAAAGCTGGAGCCATTATTCGGCCCATCAATGCACAGAAATTCAGTGCTGTTGATTTAGTTTCTGGATCAGTTTGTTTAGTATTATGATAGGTTACGGAAATAGTATGTTTTTAGCAACACACGGAATATTAGCGAGGACTGCATCAGGAGGAGGAGTTGACCCCGATGCACAAGCATTCATAACAGCGGCTGCAATTACAGACCCTACTCAACAAGCGGCAATTAATACTTTGGTAGTTGACTTGAAAGGTTATTCTATTTGGACTAAGATGAAGGCTTTATATCCGTTTGTTGGTGGAACAAACTCACAACACGCTTGGAATTTAAAGGATACAACTACTTACAAAATTACTTGGTATGGTGGCGTCACAAGTTCTGCTAATGGTATTTTAGGAAACGGAACTAATGGATATGGAGATACATTTTTAGCTAACAATGTAATGGCTCAAAACGATGCTCATATATCATTATATTCAAGGACTGAAGCAAATGCAGCAGCTTATGATATGGGTTCTTGGGATGGCAGCAATTTTGGTTCATTTATTAGAGCAAGAACCAGCGGAAATTTTCAACATACTATAAATAGTGGAACTTATTCAGTTGTTGCTAATTCAGATGGAAGGGGTTTTTATTTAGTTTCAAGAAAAAATAATACAAGTATAACTGGATATAAAAACACTACTCCTTATTTAAACACATTTGTTACTTCAATTTCAAATATAACAACATCTTATAAAATTCTTAGAATAGGAGAATATAACAATGAATACTCACCAAGAAACTTAGCATTCGCCTCAATAGGTGATGGCTTAACAGACACCGAAGCGGCTAACTTTTACACAGCAGTACAAGCATTCCAAACAGCCTTAGGACGCTCAATAGGAACTCAAACAGTAAGTGATGCAGATGCACAGGCTTTTGTAACGGCTGCTGATATACAAGACCAAGTAGAAGCTAATGCAATAAACAACCTTGTAATAGGAATGAAAGCAGATGGCTTGTGGACTAAGATGAAAGCAATTTATCCAATGGTGGGAGGTACTTCTACTTCAACAAGTTACAACCTACGTAACACAGCACAATATCAAATTAGTTGGATAGGTGGATGGACTTGGAATAATAATGGAGCATTGCCAGGTGGTGTCAATGGTTATGGAGAAACTAACTTAAATGAAAATTCTGTTTTAACTTTAAATAATGCTCATATATCTGTTTATTTAAGAACTAATAGTTCACTTAATTCTGCTGATATTGGAGCATTTGATGGAACTTATCAATCAAATATATTACCAAGATTCAGTAACGAATTATATGGGCGGATACACGATACGTCGGCAGCTGCCACAACTAATTTAGATTCAAAAGGTTATTATATAGCAAATAGGACAAATTCATCACAAGTATTTGTTTATAAAAATACTACCAAATATACACTAAGCTCAACAGCAACCAACAAAGTAAATAACACATTTGTTTTTTCTCGCATTAGTCAAACAATAGGCAATTATTCAGATAGGCAAATAGCTTTTAGCACAATAGGAGATGGTTTAACAGATACTGATGCAACTAACCTAAACACTCGAGTAACAACATTCCAAACAGCATTAAATAGAAACGTATGAAACTAAATGAACTAACAAAAGAACAAAGACTAACTTATGTAGGCTTGCTTACTGAGTTACAAAAAGACGAATTAATCGGTCAATGGTATGCACCTGACAGCTACTTCAATCCTATCCAAGATGTTAACGACAATTGGGTAATATCAGTTGAAGAAATGGAGCAGTGTGTAAACCCTGACTTTTTATGGGTTAAAGACCTTGACTTGATTCCTTACGAACCGAAACCAACACCCCCTCCATTTGAATAAATATGGCAGATAAGCAAGCGGTATTCACACTGAGAGTTGACACAGGCAACTCGGTACAGGATGTTCAGAACTTTGACCAGGCTGTACAGAATCTGAATAAAGATCTCAAAGAGACTCAGACAACGGCCTCTCAACAAACTGGCATGGACCAATTCGAGGCCAAGCTCCAGGAGCTCAATGAGAGACTTGAGGCTGGTGGCTTGAGCATGCGTGACATGACCAAGCTCATGAAGGAATATCAGACCTTGGCAGCACAATCAGGATCACAATCACCAATAGGTCAACAAGCCATTCAGAATGCGGCACAATTAAAAGATGAGATTGGAGATCTGAGAGCAGCAACAACGGCCCTTGCATCAGACACAGTGAAGCTGGACACAGCTCTTGCTGGAGTTGAGACAGGAGCAGCTGCATTCCAGGGAGTGCAATCAGCCATTGCCTTGACAGGTGTGGAATCAGAGGCTTTGGTCCAGACAATGGTCAAGCTCCAGGCAGCACAGGGATTGGTTAATGCTGTTCAGACTGTTGCCAACAATCTTAACAAGGATGCCATACTTGGAATTCAGTTGAGATCAGCCCTCCAGAAAGCTCAAAACTTTATTATCTATGGATCAGCTGCGGCTGTGACAGCTGAGTCAACAGCAACCAAGGCAGCAACTGGAGCAAAGGTTGCAATGACTGGAGCCACAACAGCAACAAATATTGCTCTCAAATTATTCAGAGGAGCCTTGCTTGCAACTGGTATTGGTGCCTTGATTGTGGGCCTTGGTTTATTGGTTGCTAATTTTGACAAGGTTGTCAAGTTCATGAAGCCTGTCATTGATGGATTTAAAGCAATTGGAGATGCAATCGGCTTGACAAACTTTGCAGAGGAGGAGGCTCATAATAAAACAGTATCAAGAATACAATCAGAAATAAAAGCCAGAGAGGATCTTGCAAAGGTCAGAGAGGATCAATTTAATTCAAGTCAAAAACAATATGATAGAGAGCTTGAATTGCTAGATGCTCAAGGAAAAGATACTAAAAAATTAACCAAGTTAAAGATTGAGGAATCAATCAAATATCAAAAAGAGAAACTCAAAGAGCTTGAAATTGAAATAAATTCCTCAAGAGAAACGGCTGAACGGCTCAAGAGACTAAGCGCGGCACAAGATCAGAGAGTTATAAGATTTCAAGAAATTACAAAACAAAGGGTTGAATTAATAGAATCAATCAAGGATGCAGAAAATTCTCTTGCTGTAAATGAAGCAAAAAACAATAAAGAATCCGAGGATGCTCAAAAAGAAAGAAATAAGAAAGCCGCGGATGATGCAAAGGCAAGAGCAAAAGAAAGAGCTGATAATAACAAAAATTTAATAAAACAAATTGAGGATGCTCAGATTGAAGCAATTCAGAATGAGGATATCAGAGCAAGAGCAAAATTGTTGAAAGATGCTGAGAGAAGCACAAAAGAAATTAATAAGCTCAAAGCTGATGAGGAGAAAAAAGCAACATTGAAAAAACTAATTGATGAGAAGTTGCAAAGAGATCTCCAGGCTCTTGATAATGCTGCATTAAAAAAACAACAAGAGGCTGAGAAAACAGCTCTTGATTTCAAGATTAAGCAAGAGAGAGAGCTCCTAAAAATGATTGAGGATCTTTCTGAACAGAACTATCTGGCAACATTGTCTGATCAGGAGAGAGAAGTATTGGCTATTCAAGATAAGTATTTCGAGCTTGAGACATTGGCTCAAGGCAATGCAGTTGCTCTCCAGGAGATTGAGATTGCAAAGGCCAATGAATTAAACAACATCAATTTAAAATATCAAGAGCAGAGAGATAAACAGAATGAGGAACAAAGGCAGAAAGATCTCAAGAGAGAACAGGACATCCTGGAATTTAAACTCTTTGCAGCAACAGAAACATTCAAGCTAATCTCTGATGTTGCTGATCTATTTGGCAAAAAGAATGAGAAGGCAGCAAAGAGAGCATTCATGATTCAGAAAGCATCCTCCATTGCACAGGCAACCATTGAAACATACAAGGGTGCCAATGCCATCTTTGCCAGTGCTGCTGCCAATCCATCAAGCATACTCTTTCCAGCACAACCATTCATTGCAGCTGGCTTGGCAATATCATCTGGAATTGTAAATGTGGCTAAAATAGCATCTCAGAAATTTGAAGGAGGAGGCACACCATCAGCATCTGGTGATACAGGATCAGTTCCTAATTTAACAGGAGCCAGTGCATCATCATTCACAGCCAACACCAATGCTCAGACAACAAACTTGTCAACATTAGGACAAGGAGCTCAGCCTGGTGTGAATCTTTCTCAGGTTGTTGTGCTTGAATCAGATATCACAGGAACACAGAATAAAGTAAAATTACAAGAGGCTAAGACCTCTTTTTAAGAAATCAACTCCAGCCTTTGAAAGAAAGGCCTCTCCAGTGCTGAAGCATCCATATATTCTCAGGAATTCGGATGCTTTTGTCACATCTGGCCTGTGCAACTTTACATTCTCACCTGGCTGAGCATTACATTTGTACACATTGAGATATATGCTCTTGATAAAATGGTTGCCATCTTGCCAGTTGATCTGATCAAAGAGCTTGATCAACTTGGCAGAGTTCATCTTGACAGGCTGATGGCATTCGTAGTTGTTGAGAGGGAACTTGTTGTGCATGAGAAACTCAGCTGTATTTCTTGCGGCCTCTTGATAATGCGGAGGATGATTGGCATTGATCTCCAGGATTCCTTTGAAATATGCAATATCAGGGCACCATTTCTCTGATATGTAAAAGTCATCATTCATATACACGAATTCTCCTCCAATGGTCCTGGCAAAAGTCAAGATCCTGTTGGTCACATCAATCCCTCTGATATTATTGTACTGAGTGCATGGTATATTGAGAGCTCCAGGCACAGCATCACCAATGGTGTAAATGATTGCCTCTGGATATACTCTCTTGATCCAGGCAATTGATTGCAAGATATCAAAGTGATCAGGGCTCCTCCTGTATGGATATACAAATACCATTGAACAAAGATACATAATATATATATGATGAGAGAATTGCCAGTATATGAGATCATGATTGATCTCCAGGATACAGATACAACAGTGTCATTCAATTCCTTGGTTGTGCATCCAGCACATGAGAAGCTCTTTGACACCTTCTCAAAGCAAAGGAAATATCAATTCAATGATGATGAGCAGATCATCACAGGGATTGCCATCTCAGCGGATACTCCAATATATCGGAGAGAGGATGATACAAATGAGGAGTACTATGTTGTGTTCACACCAAAGGCCATCAAAGACATTGTTTTTGATTATGCCAGGAGAAACAATTTCAACAATGTAAATCTTGAGCATGATGAGACAAGAGTTGTTGATGGTATATACATGGTCATGAGTTATGTGATTGACAATGAGAAAGGATTCACAGCTCCAGAGAGATTCAAGGATGCAACCAATGGCTCTTGGCTTGTGAGCTACAAAGTAACTGACAAGGAAGTTTATGAGGCCGCCAAGAATGGAGTGTTCAAAGGATTCTCCATTGAGGGTGTATTCAACTTGATTGAGACAGGATCAACAATGGAAGAGGAGTTCATGGGCCAATTGTACACAGAGCTCAAGAAGGTGAGTGAATACATCATTTTTTTCAATGACTATCCAGATGCTGTTGTGAACAATGCCAAGAGAGGCATTGAGCTGAATGAAAAGAATGGCAACAAGTGTGCAACTCAGACAGGCAAAATCAGAGCCAGGCAGTTGTCACAGAGAAAGAATCTCAGCCTGTCAACAATTAGACGCATGTATTCCTATCTCTCAAGAGCAGAGGAATATTATGATCCAGAGGATTCCAATGCTTGTGGCACCATATCATATCTATTATGGGGAGGACTTGCTGGCAAGAGATGGGCCGCATCTAAATTGAAGCAAGCTGGAATTTTAGAACAATAACACATAATAAATAAACAATAAAATGAATCAAAATTTCAAGAAGGTAATGGACTTGCTATCCGAAATAAAGGGAGCATTCCACAAAAAAGAGGCCTCAAATTTTGAGCAAGCAACTTTGGTTGATGGTGTGACTGTCATTGAGTATGAAGCTCTTGAGGTTGGGATGCCTGTTTTTGTTGTTGCTGATGGTGAGATGATTCCAGCTCCAGAGGGTACACATTCCTTGACTGGTGAGATGGAGGGAGTCTCAATTGTGGTTGATGCAGAGGGCATTATCACAGAGATCATTGACACAAGAGAAGAGGTCCAATCCGCAGCTGATCAAGGTGATGAGCAACCAGAGGACTTTGAGGCAATATCAGCTGAGCAATTGCCAGCCGTATTGGAACAAGTCACAGAGGTGATTGCTGAACAATTAGGTCTTGAGATGGACAGAGCTTATGATGTGGCCAGTGCTGTTGTAAACAAAATTAATGAAGCAACAGAGATGGATGCATCATCTGAATTCTCAGCAACAGATGTTGAGAACATAATCAATGCAAGACTTGAATCATTCTCTCAAGCTGTCGAAGGCTTAGCGGAAATGACAAAGGCCATTGCTGAAAGCAATACACAACTTGTGAATGAGTTGAGCTCTTTGAAAAGTGAATTCGAGACTTTCAAAGCACAACCATCAGTTGAAACAAGAGAGAATGAGAAATTCTCCAAAGTTGGTAACTTGACAACCAGACAAGCATTTCTATTAAAAAATAAATAAGTAAAACAATGTCACTAAAAAAAATGATTAAAGACAAGTTTGACTATGATGTGTCAGGCTTAGCGGCTTATGTAGATGAGCAAAGAGAGCAGTTAACTGTTCGTGCCGTAACAGAGGCAAAAACATTACAATACATCACAATCCAAGAAGGTATCAAAGGATCAGAGGAAATCAAGTTACTTGATGACTCAATTGTTTATCAAGCTGGTGATTGTTCAATGACTCCATCTGGAGATACAGTATTCACTGATCGTGCAATTGCTGTTGAGACTCTTGGATTCATGAAATCTTTCTGCAACAAGGATCTTGCTGGATTCTGGACACAGTTAGGTCTTCGTCCAGGTGCAATGGCAGAGGACAAAAACTTGCCATTTGAGCAACAAATTATTGACTATCTTTTGAAGTTACATTCAAGAGAATTGGATTCATTAATCTGGAAAGGTAACAAAGCAACAGGAACTGGCAACCTACAATGGATGAATGGATACCGTCAATTCTTAACAACTGGAAATGGTTGTGTTAACTTGAATTCATCATCAACAGCATCAATCTCAGCATCAAATGCTTATGATGTTTTTTATGAGTCTTTTGAGAACACACCAGCAAACATTGCTGAATCAGCTGATTTCGTATGTTTCACAGGTCGTGAGAATTTCAATTTCTTGATCAAAGATTTAGTTGATCAGAATTTCTTCCATTACTCTCCAGCTGCAATTGCAACTATGGATGAGGTAATTGTACCAGGAACAAACATGAGAGTTGTAAAAGTTAACGGATTGAATGGTCTTGATAATATTTACACAGGTCGTGCATCTGAGTTTGTATTCGGTACTGACTTGAGATCTGACTTTGACAACTTTGAGTTGTGGTATTCTCAAGATGATGATGTTCTTTATTTACGATCTAAATTCAGAGCTGGTGTTCAAGTACCATTCTTGAATCAAATCGGAGTTTGGAACGGAACAGGATCACCTAACTAAAAATAAACAAGGGAGGGGGCAACTCCTCCCTATTGTATAACATTTAATACTTAGAACAGTGAGCTGTAATATGACAACAGGGTACAATGACAGAACATGTACCAATGGAAAAGGAGGAATCAAGAGTGTCATTCTCTTTCCTCTTGGCAATGTAAGTGCATCAACCATCACAAACAATGAGGTAACATCATTGACAGTGACTGGTGAGGTGTTTCAATACAAACTAAAAAGCAACTTGTCAAGCTACACAGCACCAATCCAAGTAAACAAAGACAACGGCACATTGTGGTATACACAAACTCTGACAATGATCTTGGCATCAGACACCAAGGAATTGAGATCAGAGATTCATTTGTTGGCACAAAATGAGGTTGTTTGTATTGTTGAGAAAGCATCAGGAGAATATGTTGCTCTTGGCTTTGGAGAAGGATTGCAGATTGCTGATGGATCAGCATATGGATCAGGAACAGTTAAATCTGATCGCAATGGACATGACCTTGTATTGACAGGAATGGAAAATGATGAGGTGCCAGATGTTGATGCAACTGTTGTTGCAACATTATTGACACAACAATCACCATCAATTTAGTAAGTGAGTTAATAAATAGGTTGAAAGGGAGGGAGTAATCTCTCCCTTTTTTTTAATAACTTAGTTATATGGAAATAAAAGCAAATTTAATTGGCACAAAGGCATGGAGCCCAGTGTTCAAAAAATGGATGATCATTGAGAGAGGCAAGGAGGATTTGTATCTTGCTTGTGGAATTATTGATATCTTTGAAAAGAGAAAACCTAAATTGATAAAAGATGCTAAGGATTCAAAGGAATTCAACATCAACAATGATAGTGACAGTAACGGAGTTGACAACAGTGACTCCAGTTTACTATCTGTTTGAGTTTGAACATCAACAGTCATTTGAGAAAGTATATTGCATTCTGCCAAACATCTCAACAAATATTGAGAGATTTGATGAATTCACCATTGAGGATGGTGTGGATGTGACCTTTCCTTATGATGGATACTATATTTACAGAGTTTATCAGCAAACATCATCCAGCAACCTGGATCCTGATTTGTCTGATGGACTTGTTGAGGAGGGCCGAGCTCATGTGTATGAGATTGACTCTCCATCAAATGAGTACAATGAAAACATAACATTCAACATATATGAGTGATTCAGTTAAAATGACAAGCCTCACATTTAAAAAGGACTATATCAAGCCTGATGAGGAGAAAGATAGGATGCTTGGATTCATAAAATGGGGTAGAAAAAATGACTATCCTTATTTTTTGATTGACCTGTACAATGGATCTGCATGGCATCAAGGTATTATCAAGAACAAAACATACTACATTGCTGGAGGAGGCCTTGAGGTTGTCTCTGGTAATATGCAACCATTCATTGAGAATAAGTATGCAGAGTTTGATATGAATGAGATTTCAGAGATGCTGGCTCATGATTATGAAATGTTTGGAGGATTCTGTGCAATAGGTACTTGGAACAGAGACGGCTCAAGAGTGGCCGTGTGGGAACATGTGGACCTGGACTCAATCAGAGTTGATGAGAGTGAGAGAATGTACTATATCAGTGATGATTGGACAGCAATGCAACAAAGTGCTGAGAAAACGAATCTGAGAGCCATTCCAGCCCTTGATATGACCAATAAGAATGGCAAGTTCATAATATACTACAAAGATCCTGTAAAGAAAACAAAGAAAGAGAAGGGAGTTTATCCCAAGCCTCCATATTATGGTGGCATCACAGCCATCCAAACTGATGTTGATATCTCAAGATTCCACATGCATGAGATTGCAAACTCCTTCAAAGGAGGCACAATGATCTCATTTACTGATGGCTATCCAGAGACACAGGAGGAGGCTGAGAATATCAAGGCTCAAGTGAAAGGCCGAAGTCAATCTGTTGAGGATGCTGGAGAGATTGTCATCACATTCAGTGACAGCAAGGACAAGGCTCCAATTGTACAGAGCTTGAATGGCAATGATCTTGACAAGAGATATGAGACAACTGAGAACAGTGTGCAACAGAATATCTTGGTTGCCCATTCAGTTGTTGCTCCATCATTGTTTGGTGTTGCTCCAGCTGGCTCATTCAATGCAGCTGAGACTGGAGATCTTTATGAGATATTTAAAAAGACTTATGTTGAGTCAAGGCAAAAGAGACTTGAGTGGATGATCAACTACATGGCAGAGCTTTCTGGCTTTGTTGGTAAGGTCAAGCTCAAGGATGTGGCTCCAATTGGAGCAGAGCAACCTGTTGTTGAGGCACCATCAACAGCTGGAGATATACCATCAAATGAGACACAAGTGGATGTTGCTAAATCAGCTCTGAATGGAGCACAGATTGCATCATTGATTGATGTAGTTGCCAAGATAAAAGAAGGATTGTTAACATCAGAGAGTGCATTGAGCATTGTGCTTGCATCATTCCCAACAATTGATGAGGCACAAGCCAGGAGAATTGTGGGATTGCAACCATCAGGAGCACAACAGATGTCATCATGCAACCAACAACATTCATTCTCAGATGATGAGATTGGATACTTTGCTCAATATGGTACACCATCCCATGAGTTCAAAGTGCTTGCATCATATCCAATTGCTTGGGATACTCCATCGGAGGAGGTATTCTCAAAGCAAGAGCAGATTTTTGCGACCATTGGAGAGATAAAAGTTGGCTTAAAAGATATTGACAAGAATGTACTTTCCTTGATTAAGAATGGAGAGGATGGAGTTGCAATATCAAAGGCATTGAACACAACTATTGAGGAGGTTGCAAAGAGTATGAAGAGATTAACTGATTGGGAGCTTATCAGCAAGATGGAGATCACAGAAACAGGCAATACATTGATTGAAGAGATTGAGGTGCCAGCTGAAAGATTTGAAGTTGTATATACATATAGAGAGATTCCAGGCATTCCTCCAGTGATGACTCAATCAAGAGCTTTCTGTCAACGTTTGATTGGCTTGAATAGAAAGTACACAAGAGAGGAAATCAACACCATCTCAATGAGAGTGGACAGAGATGTCTGGAGATACAGAGGAGGATGGTATCACAATCCAGATACTGGAGCCAATACACCTTGGTGTCGTCATGAGTGGGTGCAACAATTAGTAATAAGACAAAGATGAGCACAATGAATTATTTATTATCAGTTGAGAATCTCAAGAAACTTGGCTTGATTCACAACAATACAGATACAAAGCTCCTGGCTGTTGCCATCAAGAGGAGCCAAGACATGCATGTGCAACCAGCATTAGGAACACCTTTGTACAAGGCCCTGTTGAACAGAGTTGAGACATCAACCTGGACACAAGATTACTTGGATCTGATGAATGACTATGTTGTGCCATGCCTTGTGGCCTTTGTTGATTACAGATGTGCCTTGTTGCTCAATGAGAAGTTGACAAATAAGGCTGTTGGCAGAGTGCAAGATGAGAATCTCCAGCCAAATACTGACAGTGAACAAACAGCATTCAGAGATCAGCTGAGAAAGGATGCATATTTCTACAAAGAGAGATTGATTGGATATCTGATGGATGATCAGGGAGTCAAATATCCTGAATATATTGAAGGATGTGAGGACCTTACTTGCAATGAGAATGTAAAGAAAGACAGATCTGGATACAAACCAATCAATTGGCAGATATGAAAGATATCAGAATCAGCAAGAAAAACATTGAGAAATTAAAGAAATACCTGGAGAATGGAAAAAACATTAAACCAGCTCATGAGAGAGCTGGAAACAATAGCAACAGAGCACAGGCAAATAAATGAATTTTTTCAAGGAGATTTCCTTGATGCTGTCAGCAGAGATGCTGTGCAATATCCATTGATGGTTGTGACCTTGCAACCTGGCTCCATGTCAGCAAGATCAGTCAATGTGAGCTTGATTATCACCATCTGTGACAAGTATGATCTCCAGGAATACAGGCAGATCAATGAGATACATTCTGATTGCTTGAGCATATGCAATGACATGAGGATCACATTCCAGCAAGACAGATGGACTGAATTCATGGATGTCAATGGAGATATCCAGACACAACCATTCATCAACAGAGGCCCTGATGTGACAGCTGGATGGACCATGGTTGTCAATGCAAGTATCTTTGATGATGGCAACTGGTGTGCAATACCATATGATCAGTATGACTTTGAGAATGGCAATCCTCCAGCATCTGGTGATTGTGGAGATCTGACAACAACCTACCAGGTTTATGTGAATGGTGTTCTTGAGGACACATTCACACAGGACACAACAACCAATAACACAATTAATATCAACTTATAATGGCAACAACAACAATCAATGTGACAGCACAGGCATATGATACTGTCCAAAATGAGGGAACATCTTTGACTCAGAGAGATACTATTGACTTTCAAGGAGCTGGAGTCACAGCATCAGACAATGGTACCAAGACTGTTGTCACAATTCCTGGTCCAGTTGCAACAACAAACATTGGACTCTTTGCTCAGACAGCTAATAGTACAATAATAACCAACACAACAACTGAGACATCACTAATCAATGGAGGGGTTGGATCATTAATTGTACCAGCTAATGGATTTTCTGTGGCTTATAGTTATCGAGCTGTATTTGGTGGTGTAATGAACGCTAATAATAATCAAACTATTAGAATTAGAGTAAGGACTGGAGGGATTCTTCTTTTGGATAGTGGAATACAGAATCTTGGAAGTAGTGTTATAAATGATGTTTGGTCTTTAAATCTTGATTTTACAATTAGACAAATTGGAGCGGCTGGTGTTGCATCAATTGTATCATTAGGTTCATTTCATTACACAAAGACCAACAATGCCTCTGTTCAAGGTTTTGGATTTAATGTAGTGAATAACACTACTTTTGATACAACCATCAGCAATACACTTGATGTCACAGCTCAATGGGGATCTGCTTCCACAGGCAACAACATATATTCTGATATATTCATGCTTAATAAAACATATTGATGGCATTCAATTGGGATAAGATAACAAATGACACCAAGCAATTCATCAAGACTCCATTGGCTGTGATCATGCTGATGGTATTGATGGCCCTTGGATGGAGCACAAGAATGTTGCTCAAGGCGAAGGATGACGAGCTGCACAACCAAGAGTTGAGGATTCAAGATTGTGATGATGAAAGGAAGGCAGATAAAAAATTGATGCAAGAGATACTCTTTCAACAACAACTAAACGACAAACTCAAAAAAGATGGAAAGTAAAGTTTTAATTTTCGCCACATTACTTGGAGCTGGTGGCTTGATATTCACCATGATCCCAGAGGAGAAATACAAAAAGAAGGCAAAGGACAAGATCACAATTGAATCAGAGAAGTATCTTGAGGATCTCAAGCATCAGAATGAGGCCCTTGTTGATTCAATAAAAAAGAGTAAATTAGCAAAGAAAAAACGTAGATAATGCTCACAACAGCACAAGCCATCAAGAAGTATGGCACACCAAATGAGACTGGAGCTGGTTATTTAGTGACCTTGACATTGCCATATCCAATGAGATTGGCATGGGATACTGATGAGACAGTTACCAGGATGAGATGTCACAAGCTGGTTGCTTCCAAGTTTGAAGCTGTATTCAAGGAATTGCTTGAGACATACGGCTTGGCTCGCATCAAGGAGCTTGGGATTGACTTGTTTGGTGGGTGTTTCAATTTCAGAAAGATGAGAGGAGGATCTGCATGGTCCAAGCATTCCTGGGGAATTGCCATTGACCTTGATCCAGCTCGCAACACATTGAAGGAAACAAGGGCAACAGCTCGCTTTGCAAGAGCAGAATATCAGCCAATGATTGATATTTTTTACAAGCATGGTTTCATCAGCCTTGGTGTTGAGAGAAACTACGACTGGATGCATTTTGAAATTAAAGCATAAGATATGAAAAAACCAGGAAGGCCAAAAAAGAATTTGAACATCAATGTTGATACCAAGAAGGTTGATGTTAAAATAACTCGCAAAGATGGCAAGACAGACATTAAAATTGATACACCAAAGGTTGATGTTGATATCCACAGAGAAAAGGGCAACAACAGCCTTAAAATAGATTCTGAGAAGGTTGATGTTGAGGTCACAAAAGATGATGTCAAGGTTGATGTAAATGATCAAACCAATCTACTTGGCAAGATAGTCAAGTGGATATTTAGAAAGAGGCTATAATTTAGCAGTTTATTCCATATATGTTTTGAGCCCTGGAGAAATCTGGGGCTTTTTTATTTAGAATCATTCTAAATTTCAATAAATATTCAACAATATGTTAATAATAATTTGCATATATGAAACATTATGTTTTATATTTACGTTCAAATTAAAAAAACAACATTATGGAATTTATTGAAACAACACTAAAAAAACAAGTAAACTCAAAAGGACAAGTTATAGAATTAACAACAATTAATCACAATGTTTTTGGTGATTGTTACTATATCTATGTAGATAATGAGACTAAACATTTTCAGTATGGAACAAGAAGATTGGATTTAATTTTCAATGAATTTGTTACTGGTGAATTTAACCTTGTTTACGCTTAATAATTTTATCAAACAAGGGGTGCGACTTGGTAACGCACATTAAAAAACAACACATATGGAACATTTATTATTTACTTGCTCAACATGCCATGGCAGAGGTACTGTTGACATCTCAAGAAGCCCTGAGCCATGGGTTTCAAACTATGCAGATTGCCAAGATTGCGAAGGCAAAGGTTACAGATACTGTGATGAGGAGATTGATGAGAGAATTGATGGAGTTGATTCATTGATTGATGGGATGATGGTCAGACTTGCTGATCTGAGCAAGTGGGCAATGGAGTGCAAGAGAGGAGGCCTTGACAACTTGGCAACCAGATACACCAACAGAATGGATACTTGTGCCAGAGCATTGGCAAGATTGAAAGCATATAGAACTAAATTGATTAAATTATGAGAAAGTTTATTCCAAGAGATGCAGATCAAAGGGAGTTTGTGATTTGTATTGTTGTCATCCCTGTGATGATATTACTCACCATTTTAGCCGCAACATTATGAGTTCAGCTGATTATGAATACTGGTGGCAAAGGTCAGGCAGATTCAATATGGAACTATTTAATAACTATTTAAGAGCAAAGAGAAATGCAGAATTTCAAAGTAACATACAAAGTAAAGGATGGCAAATGGATCAAGTTGACCAGGATCATCCAAGCCAACAGCCCAGAGGATGCTGTCAAACGCATGGACATGTGGCCTCCGTTAATAATTAAAGTTGAGAGAGATGGAAAGATTTAAACAATACAGAGTATGGCTTGAGGATTCAGTTGAGCCAGAAGGTGGATTCTGGTGGCATTGCTACCTTGACAATAATGGATGCTTGCAAGATTACAATCATCCTGATGATGAGCCAGACACATTGCAATGGTACCTTGATCATGGATACAAAGTGGAGGAGCTATGAAAAGAGAATTCCTCCTCAACTTGATTGACAAGTACAATCTTGCCAACAACAATAGACAAGAGTCAGAATGTTACAAGAGATACTATCTTTATTACTTGCTATCCAGGACAGGAATGGGGTGCAGTTCCATTGGCAGAGCATTTGGAAAGGACCATGCAACAGTATTGTATGGCATCAAGCAACACAAGAAATGGTACAAGCTCAAGGATCAGAGATATATGGACACAATCAAGCAATTGATGGATGAGCTCCTGATGTTTGAATGTGAAATGCAATACATTCCAGTGACCATCAAAAAAAGAGGTGTGAACTATGACATCACTTTCACACTGGAGATTGACAAAGATATGGCACAATCATTTGAAGGTCAAACAACTCTGAATGAGATAGTTGCAAAGTTTATTGAAATCAATACTTTAAGTAAGGTGTGAACTGTGAAAGGGATTTCACACCTGATAAAATAGAAAATTAAAAGACATTAAAAAAACTATTTTTTTCTCCAGGTGTGAAATTTTCACACTAAGGCTCTGAAAGCCTTATAAACATTAGAAAATAGGTGTGAAATTTGGTGTGAAATTAGGTGTGAAATTTAGTGTGAATTTCACAGTAAACTAGAAAAATAAAAAAAATGAATCAAGAATCAAATTATTGTTATATTTGCAACATGCCACCACAAATTAATCAAGATATTTTTTGCCCTGTCATTGAAGGATCAGCTGTGGTGGCACCTGGATATGGTGGGGCATTCCTATTTGATAAACCATGCTAATACCATTAACACATGCCAAGAAACTTATTGACATTGGATATTCTCTCATTGTCTCTGATGATCTAAAAAGACCAATTGGATCCTGGAAAGAATGTCAAGAAAAGGCATTCACCAAGGAACAATTTGAACAGAAATACTATTCTGACAAGGCTAATTATGTTGGCTTTCTGACTGGATACAATGAGATTGAGGTCATTGATGTGGATCTCAAAGTATTCGCAACTCTCAAAGAGCAGAATGATTTCTGGAATGAATTCCTCCAGTTACTCAAAGACAACATTGATGACTTTGATCTCAAGTTCACAATTTACAAGACAATCAATCAGGGATATCATATCCTATACAAGACCAAGAATGTGCAAGGCAACACCAAGATTGCAAGACTCAAGGACCATTTAGAGGCTGTGATTGAATCAAGAGGAAAGGGAGGATATTGTGTTGTGTACACTAACAACATCACAGAGCTCACATACTTGGATGTCAAGCATATCTCAGACAAGGACAGAGAAATACTCTGGACAATTTGCAAGATGTACAACTGGACAGGTGATCAAGAGATTGTCACAAATGTATCTGAGCAATATGAGAGCACATTAACACCTTGGCAAGATTACAATGATAGGGTATCAATCTGGGATATCATCTCTGATGAGTTTAAAATTGTATCAAAGACTCATGACAAGGATATCATCAAGAGAAATGGAGGAACATCTCCTCATTCTGGATATGTGTACAGAAATAGTGGATGTATGTATCTATTCTCAACAGGTACAATATATCCTCATGAGCAATTGATTACACCATTCAAGGCATACACATATAAATGTCATAACGGTGATTTCACAGCATCGGCAAGAGATATTTATTCTCAAGGATATGGAGCCAGGAAAGAGAAAAAAATTGTAATACAACCTATTGAACACAAGCCTAATATTCAGAGAGTTCAATTTCCTATTGATATATTCAGTCAAGAGATACAGCAATACATCATCCAGAGTGCTCAGACATTAGGGCTCTCCATTGATTACATGGGCTGTGCTTTCCTTTGGTCCATGTCAGTGTGTATTGGCAACTCATTTATTGTTGAAATCAAACCAGGATGGAGAGAGACAGCAACATTGTGGCTGGCAGTTGTCGGAAAGCCAGGGATCGGTAAAACACCCAGCTTAAATCAGATCATCTTTCCATTGCAAAAATTAAATATCAGAAAACAAAAAGAATTCCAGAAAGAATATGCAAAGTATGTGGAATATGAGAGACTTGACAAGGATGCCAAGAAATATGTTGAGGAGATAAAAAAGCCAAGATCTGAGCAATTCATTGTTGGTGATATTACTCTGGAGGCATTGATTGACTTGCATGAAACCAATCCAAATTGTATTGGAGTATTCAAGGATGAACTTGCTGGATGGTTTAAGGATATGAACAAATATAGGGCTGGATCAGATCTTGAATTCTGGCTGTCATCCTGGAATGGTCAGAGCATATCTCTGAACAGAAAGACAGCCAAGAGTGCATTTGTTGACAAGCCATTCATTCCTGTGATTGGAGGTATTCAACCAGATATATTTGAGCAATTTGCAACAGGAGTAAACAAAGAGAATGGATTCATTGACAGAATGCTCATAAGCTATCCAGAGCTATCTGTTGAGAAATACAACACCAATGTTCTTGATTATGAATTGATGTCATGGTATGAGAATTTTATGATCAGACTCAAGGAATCAATTGCAAAGAACTTTTTTAGAACTGATGAGAAAGGTGAGATCATTCCACATGTGACAAGATTCTCTCCAGAGGCCAATGAGCAATGGATCAGAATTCATGACAAGATATCTGAGATGCAGAATTCAGATGATGAGAATGAGTACATGAAATCAATGTTGCCAAAACAAAAGAGCTACATTCCAAGATTCGCAATGATATTGAATATCTTAATAAGCTCAGAGGATGGATCAGATGCTTTGTCAATTTGTGAAGAGGCAATGTTGAGAGCTGAGAGACTCAGTGATTATTTTATCAACATGAGTAAACTTGTCAAGCAAGATGCTCAAGAGAAGGCAGATCTAAGGAAATTGGCAAGTCATGGCACAAATAAATATGAGCAATTCCTGGCAATGTATCAATCAGATCCTGAACTGAACAGAACAACAGCATCAGAGATTCTCCAGGTGAGCAGAAGGACAGTGATAAATTGGATAACTAAAATAGAGAAAAAATGAAACAGACAGCAGTAGAGTGGCTTGAGCAACAGCTATACAAATCAGGATGGCAAAATTTAACACATGAGGAAAAAATGAACATATGTGCAACAGCAAAACTGATTGAGATTGATCAGATGAGAGCAGTTAATATGTTGACATATTTGAATAAAGATTTTGACTTTGAAAAATTTATGAAAGAAAAAGAAACCTTTAAATCAGAATAGAATGAAAACAGCAGTAGAATGGTTGCA
>Ga0208590_1000011_pt1 | contig 43984 bp, 41 predicted proteins | sample LakMenEpi27Sep09_FD_150740 | JGI IMG/M metagenome (GOLD analysis project Ga0208590, IMG submission 150740) | Freshwater microbial communities from Lake Mendota, WI - 27SEP2009 deep hole epilimnion (SPAdes) | ecosystem: Environmental > Aquatic > Freshwater > Lake > Epilimnion/Euphotic zone ... | reverse complement strand
ACTTGAACCCACACGCCGAAGCACAGGTTCCTAAGACCTGCGTGTCTGCCATTTCACCACTCCCGCGAGTTGTGGATGCGAAGAATACCCACAAAGTCGCTCCAGAAAAAACGCGCGTGATCTTCTAGCTGGAGGTTGCTCCACGCCGCGAGACCGCATCAATGGTGGCTGAGATGAGAAGGACGGCACCTGTCACCATGAACTTGATTCCAGCGGGATATCCCAACAGCGCCATGCCGTTATCGATGACTGCAACAACGAGGCCACCCAAGATCGCATCGCTCACTTTTCCTTTTCCGCCAAAGAGGCTGGTTCCGCCGATAACTGCAGCGCCAACGGCATAGAGGAGCGTTGAACTTCCACCAGTTGTAGGTGAAATTGAATTCGCGCGAGACACAAAAATCATTCCGGCTACGGCTGCAAAACCAGAGCAGATCATGAAAGCAGTAATACGAACCATCTTCACATTGATACCTGCACGACGCGCAGCTTCTGCATTGCCGCCGACCGCATAAAGATGCAGGCCATATGAAGTGCGGGAGAGAACGAAGGTCGCACCAACAAGGAGTACGAGAATTACCGGCACCACATAGGGAATTCCACGCAAGCTGACGAGATCTGGATTGTTGCTGCGCTCAACAGTAAGTGCGGCGGTTGCAGCCACCCCAATAATGACAAGTATTAAGGTCTTTAGCAGCCAGAATTTGAACAGGCTATCTACTAATCCCGCGCGACGACGCTTAGAGAATTTCCAGAGTCCAGAGAGAACGTATGCGCCGGCAGTAATGAAGAAGAAGATCCAACTATTTGTGACAGTGAGATTCTTATTCTCGACTGCAAGTATCACTGGATCTTCAATACGAATTGTTCCGCCTTCACCCACGAGCAATAGCAAGAGACCTTGGAAAGCTAAGAAAGTTGCAAGCGTTACAACGAATGAAGGAATTTTGAGTTGCGCCACCAAGTAACCAATTCCACCGCCCAAAATAATGCCGGCAAGAATGCTGATAGGAAATGCCACGTACCAGGCGTAATCCATCTCGGTAATCATGATGACCAAGATCGCGCCACACACACCGGCTGCGTAGCCAGCCGAGAGATCGATTTCTCCCAATAGAAGGACGAAGACCAAGCCCATTGCAATCACTGTTACTGCAGCAGCCTGAGTAAGAAGATTTGCGAAGTTTCCTGGGGTCAAGAAGACCGAGCTCATGGAACCAAAGACAATGCAGAGAACAAGGAGACCAAGAATCGCAGGCAGGGCCCCGACCTGACCTGCTTTAACGCGGCTCCACCAATCTTGCAGCGACTTCTCAATTGTTACTTGCTCGCTCATTTCTTTGCTCCCGAGATCGCATCTGAACTGCCAGTTGTGATGAGGCGAACGACATCGTTCTGATTAACCGAAGTTTTCTCAACCTGCGCTGCCATTGTTCCGAGATACATCGCAGCGATGTTATCTGCGACCTGGAAGACATCGTTGAGGTTGTGGCTGATGACAATGACGGCCAGACCGTTATCTGCGAGTTGTCGGACCAACTTAAGAACCTGTTCAGTCTGCGCTACGCCAAGTGCTGCAGTCGGTTCGTCGAGAATCACTACTTTGCTATTCCAGAGAACCGCACGTGCGATCGCAACAGTCTGGCGCTGGCCACCGCTCAGCGATGCAACTTTCTGACGGATTGACTTTACAGTGCGAACACTCAGACCATCGAGAGTCTTCTTTGCCATCGACTCCATCGTTGATTCATTGAGTGTGATACCGCTCTTTTCTTCGCGGCCCAAAAACATATTATGGACAATATCTAGATTGTCACAGAGTGCGAGATCCTGATACACGATCTCGATGCCGAGCGCAGTCGCATCGCGCGGGCCTGCAATTGAAACTTTATTTCCCTCGAAGATGAATTCGCCCGTTTCAGGCGTATAGATACCAGCAATACATTTGATGAGAGTGCTCTTACCTGCACCGTTATCGCCAACCAGCGCTGTGACTTTTCCCGCGTACGCATCGAAGTTAACATCTTTGAGTACATGTACTGGACCGAAAGACTTATTCACTTGGCGTAGCGAGAGAATTGGTGAGGCCATCGTCATTCCTCTCGTCTTGATGAGCTATATCTAATTGGGAAATCTTTTACTGATGAGTGACTTGATGAAATTCCAGAGATTAATAATTCAGCCCGAGTATTTTCATACCCGGGCTGAACCAGTACTTCTACTTACTTATTCTGCCTAACAGAGCCTTATTAGATTCCGTTAGCTGTGCAGAGGTCTTCGATGCCTTCGCAAACTGCTTCACGTGTCTGGAAGCCATCTGCAATTACATCTTTGACGTTTTCCTTGGTGATTGAAACTGGTACAAGGAGAACTGAAGGAACATCTGAAACACCGTTGTTAACGGAGCCAGTTGCTGTTGTTGCATCTTCGCCATTGAGGAGCGCGATAGCAAGTGCAGCAGCAGCTTCTGCTTCAGCCTTGATTGCCTTGTAGACAGTGTTTGAAAGATCACCAGTCAAGATTGCGCGGAGACCATCAACGGTTGCATCCTGTCCGGATACGCAAACCTTTCCGTTGAGTCCGTTCTTCTTCAATACAGCAACAGCTGCGAGGCCAAGGCCTTCGTTAGCTGAGACGACAGCGTCAAGCTTGCCGCCAGCCTTTGCGAGTTGCTGTTCGAAAATTGTTCCACCCTTGACGTTATCCCAATCTGGAACAGACTGGTCATCAACGAGTGTGTAATCGCCAGCATCGATTGATGGACGTAGTACTGAGTCATAACCAGCCTTGAACAAGGTTGCGTTGTTATCAGTTGGTGAACCGTTGAGGTAGACGAGGCGTGCCTTTGTCTTTCCTGCGGCATCAAGGCAAGCCTTGATTCCTTCACCTTGTAGACGTCCAACAGCTTCGTTATCGAACGAAACGTAATATGACGCTGAACCATTCAAAGTTAGACGGTCGTAGTCAATTGTTGGGACACCTTGTGCAGCTGCCTTATCTTGAACAGCCTTTGCAGATTCTGAGTCAAGGTTTACAAGAATGAGAACCTTGGCACCAGCAGACAACATCTGGTCTGCAATGGTCTGGAATGCAGCCTTATCACCATTTGCGTTCTGGATATCAGCCTTCACACCTGCAGCATCAAATGCAGCTTGGAGGAATCCGCGGTCAGCGGTTTCCCAACGAGCTGATGAAGCAGCATCCGGAAGAATGACGCCAACGAAACCGTCAGCAGAACCTTCGTCTGATGAGGAGCAACCGGTGAGAATGAGAGCGAACGCTGCAACAAGTGCAGAGATCGCGAGACGGCGCTTTGACATATGTATTGGATACCTTTCGAAAGTAGTTCGTGATTGAACCGCGAGGGCGGTTCATCCGTCCGAAACCTACTTTTTCAGGGGTGACATGGGGAAGGGATTTTTCAGAATTTTGGTGACATTCTCATAACATCTTGATAACGGGTGGGCACTTTGAGCGCAGAAATCCGGTGCTTCTCGTAGTGCGACGAGATGAGGTGAGGGGTCGGTAACCTTTCCTAGGTGTCCTCGAATAATGCTCCTGAGAAGAGCCCTCCCCAGTCGGGTCTAGCCCCGCACGAGGCCCTAGCCGATGCAATTCGCTCTGTAGTCGAGCAGGCCCTTAATTCAGGCGCTCTTTCCCATTCTGAATCCGAAGCCGCAGGTATAGCGAAGATTTTGCAGGAGATTGTTCTTGAACGTCCTAAGAATCGTGACCATGGTGATTATGCAACATCAATCGCACTTGCGTTAGCAAAGCCGGTTGGAAAATCACCTCGCGAAATCGCTTCGATTGTCAGTGCTGGACTTGAAGGCAATCCGATAATTGAAAGAGTTGAGATTGCGGGTCCGGGCTTTATCAACTTCACATTAGTGAAATCAAGCCAAGGCGCAATCGTTGCCTCAATTATCAATGAGCGCGAGAGGTTTGGTCGTGTAACAATCCTTGCCGGAAAAAAAATCAATCTGGAATTTATCAGTGCAAATCCGACTGGGCCTTTGCATCTAGGTCATACGCGCTGGGCTGCTGTCGGTGACGCGCTAGCAAGCGTTCTTGCCGCAGGTGGAGCAGAAGTAACTCGTGAGTTCTACATCAACGATCGCGGTACCCAGATGGATCTCTTCGGTGCATCGCTTCGGGCAGTTGCGCGCGGTGAGGCGCGGCCGGAAGAGGGATATCAAGGCGAATACATCAACGACTTAGCAAAGTTGATACTTGCGCAGCATCCTGAGTACAAAGACTTGAACGAAGCAGAAGGCATTGTCGCTTTCCGTGAGGCAGGTTATTCTCTTCAATTACAACAACAGAAAGATGTACTCGATAATTTTGGTACCCACTTCGATGTGTGGTTCTCGGAACGCTCACTTCATTCAGGAGAGTCACTGGAACAAGCTCTCAAGACTCTGAAATCACAGGGCCATGTCTTTGAATCCGAAGGCGCTACCTGGCTTCGAACCACTGATTTTGGTGATGATAAAGACCGAGTGCTGATTAAATCTGGGGGAGAGCTCACCTATTTCGCGTCAGATACAGCGTATTACCTTGATAAACGACGCCGTGGCTTCGATATCTGTATCTACATGCTGGGCGCAGATCACCATGGTTATGTTGGTCGATTAAAGGCTACCGCTGCATGTGCCGGTGATAATCCGGAAGAAAATATCCACGTTCTTATCGGCCAACTCGTGAAGATTATGGAAGGCGGCCAAGAGATCAAACTCTCAAAGCGCGCCGGAACAATCATTACGCTGGAAGAGTTAGTAGAGAAAGTTGGAGTTGATGCGGCGCGTTATACGCTGATTCGTTATCCCGTTGATACGCCCATGGTTCTTGATGTCGATCTACTCAAGAAGCGCACCAACGACAATCCGGTTTATTACGTTCAATATGCACATGCCCGAATCTGTGCAGTATTGCGAAATGCGCAAGAACTTGGTTTGAAATTTGGAGTCGACTCCTATAAACCAGAGCTATTGACTCATGATCGCGAACGTGAACTTCTTGGTGGCCTAGCGGAATATCCAAGAGTTGTCGCTAGCGCAGCGGAACTTCGCCATCCACATCGCATCGCGCGTTACATCGAAGAACTCGCAACTCTGTATCACGGTTTTTACAATGACTGTCGAGTTCTTCCCATGGGAGATGAACCTGCCAGCGATATTCACTCAACGCGGGCAACGCTCTGCGAAGCGACTCGTCAAGTGATCAACAACGGTCTCACTATGTTGGGCGTCAGCGCTCCGGAGCGGATGTAGCCATGAACAACCAACTTAATTCAAAGATTTGGCCTCTCACGGCAAAGCAGGTGGACGGCGTCATCTCGATTGGCGGTTGTTCAGTTGTGGATCTCGCGCGCGAATTTGGTACGCCATCCTTCATTGTCGATCAAGCTGACTTCATTGCACGTGCCACGAATTGGCGACAGAGCCTTGAGAAGCATTTCGGTGCTAACGCTGGTACTGCGTATTACGCAGCAAAAGCATTCATTTCCAAGGAAATTGCTCGTTGGGTTGAAGAATCTGGTCTAGGCCTTGATGTCTGTACTGGCGGCGAACTCGCAGTAGCCAAAGCTGCAAAGTTTCCGGCAGCGCGGATTGAAGTTCATGGCAATAACAAGTCAGAACTAGAGATTGCAGATGCAATTGATTACCGCGTCGGAGTCATAGTCCTGGATTCGCTGCAGGAAATTGATCGCGTAGCGCGCATTGCCCACAGTAAAGGCGTCATCCAAAAGGTTTTACTCAGGTTAACGCCTGGCGTAGAAGCACACACGCATGAAGCAATTTCAACTGCGCACGAAGATGTGAAGTTCGGATTCTCTATCGCCTCGGGCGCAGCGTGGGATGCAATTCTTGCAACAACAAAACATGAGTCACTGAAGTTACAAGGTTTCCATGCTCATATCGGTTCACAGATCTTTGTTGCAGATGCATTTAAAGCATCTGCAGCTCGTCTCATCTCAATGCTTTCTAAATTCAAGAGTGAATTTGGATTTGAACTTCCAGAATTAGATCTTGGCGGGGGATACGGCATTGCTTACACCGAGAACGATGATCCGATATCTGCCGACGCTGCCTTGTCTCAATTGTCACTGGCTGTAAAGAGTGAATGCGCTAACCATGGAATCGCTATTCCAAAGATTTCAATTGAACCTGGTCGCGCAATAGTTGGCCCCTCCATGATTACGTTGTATGAAGTCGGCACCACTAAAGATGTTCGACTCGAAGATGGAACCTCGCGTTGGTATGTGTCGGTCGACGGAGGAATGAGTGACAACATCCGTCCAGGTTTGTATGACGCGGAATATTCCATAACTCTCGCCAACCGAATTAGCACTGCACCATTACGCAGATCAAGAATCGTTGGAAAACACTGTGAAACTGGAGACATCATCATTAAGGATGTTCAGTTACCAAGCGATATAGCGCCCGGAGACCTTCTTGCAGTACCTGCCACGGGTGCATATGGCCGCAGCATGGCCAGTAATTACAACCATATGGTTCGCCCACCAGTGATTTGCGTCCAGAATCAAACGGCGCGCACGATTATTCGCCGCGAAACCCATACTGACCTTCTAGCCTTGGAGATTGATGAAGCGCCACGCAAACTTACCGCACACGAGAAAGGCTGATCATGAGTAATAACAGTAAGTCACTCAATATCGGCATGCTCGGCTGTGGAGTTGTGGGTTCAAGTGTGGCTCGTTTACTTCAAGAGGATTCGGGCGACTTTGCAGCTCGTTCAGGCGCGACGCTCAAGTTAGCGAAAGTTGCGGTCAAGAACACTGCAACGAAGCGCGATCATGTTTCTGCTTCAATCATTACTGGGGATGCACAGTCAGTCGTTAACGACCCTGCTATCGATATTGTCATTGAAGTTATGGGCGGCATCGAACCTGCACGTGAATTAATCCTTACCGCCATAAAAAATGGCAAGTCCATTATTACTGCCAACAAGGCGCTACTAGCTCTCCATGGCGCCGAACTCTTTGAAGCGGCAGATAAAAATGGTGTCGATCTCTATTACGAAGCTGCTGTCGGTGGAGCCATTCCAATTTTACGCCCGATGCGTGAATCAATCGTCGGAGATCATGTTCATCGCGTGATGGGAATTGTTAATGGCACAACCAATTACATCCTTACCAAGATGGATGAAGAAGGTAGCGCTTTCGCAGATGTCTTGAAGGAAGCTCAGGCACTTGGCTTTGCCGAAACTGATCCCACCGCTGATATTGAAGGCCATGACGCCGCAGCCAAAGCAGCCATCCTTGCCGGCCTTGCTTTCCATTCACGTGTGACTTCCAAAGATGTTTATTGCGAAGGAATTTCGAAAATCTCTGCGCGTGATGTTGCAGTAGCCCGGGATATGGACCATGTCATCAAGTTGTTAGCAATTGCAGAGTTAACGTCCGACAACCAAGTTTCAGTCCGAGTCCATCCAACGCTGATCTCACGACAACACCCACTTGCATCGGTACGTAACGCATTCAATGCAGTGTTTGTCGAAGCTGAATCGGCAGGTGAGTTGATGTTCTATGGTCGAGGTGCTGGTGGCGCCCCAACAGCCAGCGCAATTCTGGGAGATTTGATTGCGATTGCTCGTAACAAGACTCGTGGCGGTGAAGGCCATGGCGAGAGCGATTATGCCGAGCTAGCAATTGCTCCAATCGATAACGTCAGGTCTCGCTATCTCATCAGACTCGATGTAGCCGATAAACCAGGTGTTCTTGCAACTGTTGCCCAACTCTTTGCATCGAATAGCGTCTCCATTGAGACGGTTCGTCAATCTGGTCGTGGCGATAGCGCCGAACTTATTGTTGCAACACACTCAGCACCAGAGTCCTCGTTAAAGAAAACTGTGGCATCACTGGCTCAAAGCGATGTTGTCAAGAACGTCGAAAGTGTTCTGCGCATTGAAGGAAGTGCCAAGTGAGCCTTTTCAAGAAGAAGGGCGCGCATCAATGGCGTGGCGTCATAGAGGAATATCGTGATCGACTTCCAGTAAGTAAGAAGACTCCAGTTGTCACGCTCTGTGAAGGCGGAACACCTCTGGTCTATGCATGTGTCATTTCAGAGATGCTCGATAACGAAGTGTGGATCAAGTTTGAAGGCGCTAACCCGACTGGATCTTTTAAAGATCGCGGAATGACAATGGCGATCTCCAAAGCTGCAGAAGATGGCGCAAAAGCCGTCATCTGCGCTTCTACGGGAAATACCAGCGCTAGCGCTGCTGCATACGCGACCAAAGCAGGAATGACCCCAGTCGTACTTGTCCCGCAAGGAAAGATCGCAATGGGCAAACTCGCGCAAGCGATCGCCCACGGCTCAAAACTTCTGCAAGTTGATGGAAACTTTGATGACTGTCTCAATTTAGCGCGCGAACTCTCTGAGAAATATCCCGTCTCACTCGTTAATTCGGTCAATCCATTTCGAATCGAAGGACAGAAAACTGCCTCTTTTGAAGTTATAGATGCTCTCGGCTTCGCGCCAGACATTCATGCGCTGCCTGTTGGCAATGCCGGAAACATCACGGCGTATTGGAAAGGTTATAAAGAGTATTTCGATGATCGGATTTCGAAGTCCTTGCCACAGATGTGGGGTTTCCAAGCAGAAGGTGCCGCTCCTATTGTCCGTGGCGAAGTTGTAAGAAATCCCGAAACAATCGCAACCGCAATCCGCATCGGCAATCCTGCGTCATGGAGCCAAGCGGTCGAAGCGCGCGACACCTCGGGTGGCGTCATCGACATGGTTACTGATGAGGAGATTCTCAGTGCGTATCGCCTGATCGCAGCAAAGGAAGGTATCTTCGTTGAACCATCTAGCGCTGCTGGAATCGCGGGTCTTATCAAGTACAAATCTCAGGGTAAGTTGCCCAAGAACAAGAAGATTGTGATTACCGTAACCGGTAATGGTTTGAAAGATGTTCAATGGGTTCTCGATGGCGCCGATAAGCCAACTGTAATTCCCGTTGATGTTCGTAAAGCTGCCGAAGTGATTGGTTTGGCTTAACTATGTCGCGCGGATTTAAGGATCGCCTTACATACAAGGCAACCCCAATTCAAGTCAGCGTTCCGGCAAGCGCTGCAAATCTCGGCCCTGGCTTTGATGCGCTCGGATTAGCCTTAGAGCTGCGGGATATTTATGTGGCACAGATCCTTGATGATGAACTCTTTGATGTTGATGTCACCGGCGAAGGCGCTGATGAAGTGAAGAAAGATGGAAAACATCTCGTTATCAAAGCGATGATGACTGGGTTCGAATTTATGGGTGGCAAGCCTCGTGGGATTGCTCTGCGCGCTCTGAATGCAATTCCGCACGGCAGAGGACTTGGTTCATCGGCTGCTGCAATTGTTGGCGGGCTTTCACTGGCGCGTGGTTTGGTGCTTTCGGGAAATACTCTGATGAATGATGATGATCTGATTGCACTTGCAACCGATATGGAAGGACATCCAGATAACATCGCTGCTGCAACATTGGGTGGTGCGACAATTTCTTGGATGGAAGATCGTGCCAGCGTGGCCACCGGTTGTGCATCACGTTTCACGGTCGATTCTTCAATTCGCGCTCTCGTATTTTTGCCGCATACACAACTTTCTACCGGTAAGGCGCGACGAATGTTGCCTGAAACAGTTCCTCATAAAGATGCCTCAATTAATGCAGGCCGTTCTGCACTGCTGGTCCACGCTTTATCAATAAGACCCGAACTTCTTTTTGCAGCCACTGAAGATCATCTGCACCAGCAGTACCGCCGTGAAGCGATGCCTAAGTCCCTTGATTTAGTGAAGAAGTTACGTGGCGCAGGTGTTGCTGCCATGATCTCAGGGGCAGGCCCCTCAGTTCTTGTTTTGCATACTGGCACCGCTGCTGAACATGACGACATCGTCAGAACTGCAGGGGAGAGTTTCACTCCGATGGATCTTGAGGTGGCCACAAACGGAGCGCTGGTCTCCAACGTCTAAAGGCTTGAATTACGCTTACTTGTGCAGGGGCTTTCCGGCTAATTTCTCTGATTTGTCGCTCATGGTTGGGGGCTGGTAGATTTCAGGTTCGTCGGGCGGCAACTGAGCCCACAATCTTGAACCCCAATCTATAAGTCCTCACAAGACCTAACACCAAAAGACTTTTTTCAAAGTCTAGAAAAGAACCATACATGGCCGAAACAAATACACGTGCTCGGAGAGATTCTGGCGATCTATCTGCATTGCTTCTCCCTGAGTTAAGAAAGATTGCAACAAATCTTGGGATCGAAGGCGCAGCCGAAATGAAGAAGCCGAATCTCGTCACAGCAATCACAGACCTACAAGCCGCAAACCGCGAAGCCGCAAAGGCAGAACGCGAAGCTCGCCGCGCAGCGCGCAACCAACGTCGTAATCGCAACAGCCAAGATAACGATGGCCAAGACAGCGATGATCAGGATGATTCAGCAGACAATGCTGACGAAGGCGATGACACATCAGAGAATTCCAACTCCAATGATTCCCGTGGAGATAATCGCGGTAACGACCGTGGAGATAATCGCGGCAATGATCGCGGCGGAGATAGAAATGATCGTGGAGATCGTGACTTCCGCAGAGATCGCCATCGTGATCGCGGCGGACGCGACAGAGGACGTGATCGTGACCGTGGAGGAGATCGCGGCGGACGCGAACGTGAAATCGTTCTCTCTGAAGACGATGTACTACTTCCAGTCGGCGGATTACTCGACATTCTCGATAACTACGCATTCTTGCGCACTGGTGGATATCTACCGGGTCCTAATGATGTTTATGTATCTCTTCAGCAGGTACGTCGCTACGGATTACGTAAAGGCGATGTCATCACAGGTCAAGTTCGCCAACCACGCGAAGGAGAACGTCGCGAGAAGTTCAGCGCACTCGTTCGCCTCGATACCGTCAACGGCATGGAGCCTGAATCAGCGCGCGATCGCGTTGATTTCTCCAAACTAGTTCCGCTGTACCCACAAGAGCGTCTACGCCTTGAAACACAACCAAATATCCTCACAACTCGCGTGATTGATCTGATTGCACCAGTTGGTAAAGGACAACGCGGTTTGATCGTCTCTCCGCCAAAGGCTGGTAAGACAATGGTGCTGCAAGCAATTGCAAATGCCATCACCACAAATAATCCTGAGTGTCATTTGATGGTAGTTCTTGTCGATGAACGCCCTGAAGAAGTTACCGATATGCAGCGCTCGGTTAAAGGTGAGGTAATCGCCTCAACTTTCGATCGTCCGGCAGACGATCACACCACAGTCGCCGAATTAGCGATCGAGCGCGCAAAGCGTCTCGTTGAGCTCGGACATGATGTTGTGGTTCTTCTAGATTCCATTACTCGTCTTGGACGTGCGTACAACATTGCCGCTCCTGCTTCAGGTCGAATTCTTTCCGGTGGTGTTGATTCTGCAGCTCTCTATCCACCAAAGAAGTTCTTTGGCGCCGCACGTAATATTGAAGATGGCGGGTCACTGACAATTCTTGCAACCGCTCTTGTCGAAACTGGTTCGAAGATGGATGAAGTTATCTTCGAAGAGTTCAAGGGCACTGGAAATATGGAATTGAAACTAGATCGCAAGTTTGCAGATAAGCGCATCTTCCCTGCAATTGATATCGATGCATCCGGAACTCGTAAGGAAGAAATCCTTATGGGACCAGAAGAACTCAATATCGTCTGGAAGCTTCGCCGCGTTCTGCATGCACTGGATTCACAGCAAGCGCTCGAACTATTGCTCGAGAAGATGAAGGGCACCAAGTCCAACGTCGAATTCTTGATGCAGGTCCAGAAGACCACAGTTGGGCCAGATCAATCGCCTAAAGGGGAGTAATAAAGCTCTTTTCTGAGCGTGATTGGCTCAAAAGTAGGTTGCTTCGGTAACCTTTCCGCCCTGACGAGCTGGTTCACCGACCAATCTAGTTTTCGCTAGATCGCGGACCCAGCCACTTACGAAGGAGTAGCAATGAAGAAGGACATCCATCCACAGTATTTGGAGACCACAGTTACCTGCGGTTGCGGCGAGAGTTTCAAGACTCGCTCCACAATTCCATCTGGCTCACTCTTCGTTGAAGTGTGCTCCGTCTGTCACCCGTTCTACACCGGCAAGCAGCGCATCCTTGATACTGGTGGACGCGTAGCGAAGTTCGAAGAGCGTTTCAAGAAGCAACAGACCAAGAAGTAGCTTTCTCACTTAAGGCCGTTGCTCCTGCATCTGCAGGGGCGCGGTCTTTTGTTTTTCTGTCGCAAGACGCGATGAGAATGAACGATAAGCAGATACGTGGCAGACGAGATTCAAAGAGAATTTCCAAAGGCAAGATCCAGAGCTGAGATGAAGAGAAGGGAGTGAATGAGATGGCAGATAAGAGCACAAATCGTTTTGCAACCATGCCAGAAATCTTGAAAGAGTACGAAACTCTCGAGGCCGCAATGGCAGATCCCTCAATTCACTCTGACCAAGGCAAAGCTCGTCAACTCGGAAAGCGTTATGCCCAACTCGGTCCTGTCATTGCTGGTTATCGCGCCTTTAAGAAGTGTGAAGATGATCTTGCGGCTGCGCGCGAATTGGTTGAAGTTGACGAGGCATTTGCCTCCGAGATTCCGGCGCTCGAGAGCGCGCTGGATGATGCTGCTGCGAAGTTAGAAGAGTTGTTATTGCCGCGCGATCCTAATGATGACCGAGATGTCATTCTTGAAATCAAAGCTGGAGCAGGAGGCGAAGAATCTGCGCTATTTGCAGGCGATCTACTTCGCATGTATTTGAGATATGCAGAAAAGCAAGGATGGAAGACAGAGATTATTGATGCCACAGAGAGCGATCTCGGGGGATACAAAGACATCTCTGTTGCGGTGAAATCGCGAGGAAATCCAGCGCCTGGCAGCGCGCCCTTTGCAAAACTGAAATTTGAAGGCGGCGTGCACCGCGTCCAACGCGTTCCAGAGACCGAATCGCAAGGGCGAATTCACACCTCTGCGGCGGGAGTTCTCGTGCTCCCAGAAGCCGAGGAAATTGATGTCCAGATCAATATGAATGAGTTACGTATCGACGTGTATCGATCATCAGGACCTGGTGGTCAGAGCGTGAACACAACAGACTCTGCTGTGCGTATTACACACGTCCCGACAGGCATCGTTGTTTCGTGCCAGAACGAGAAGAGCCAACTTCAGAACAAAGAGTCAGCGCTTCGTATTTTGCGTGCACGTTTGTTGGCAGCAGCTCAGGAAGCTGCTGATGCTGAGGCATCGGCAACTCGCAAGAGCCAAGTTCGTACAGTTGATCGCTCCGAGAGAATTCGCACCTACAACTTCCCAGAAAATCGACTGAGCGATCATCGCGTCAATTTCAAATCAAATAATCTCGATGCGGTCCTCAATGGCGAATTAGAAGATGTCATTGGCGCACTTCTTGAGGCTGACAAATCAGAGAAGCTCGCTGCTGCTGAAGCTTGATGCGAGATTGTCATGAGCATTAAGGAAATCCTGCGAGAAACTCGCGAACGTTTTGCAGCGCTCCAGATTGAAGGTGTTGATGCCGAACTCTTGCTAGCTCACGTACTTGGCGTTGGTCGCATGGATCTTCATGCCCGCGACTTTGCACTCACAGTTGAACAACGTGAACTTTTTGATGAGTTAGTTGATGCACGTATTACGGGCGCACCCACCCAGTACCTCACAGGTGAAGCCCCATTTCGTTATCTGACATTTTCGGTAGGGCCAGGTGTTCTCATTCCACGTCCAGAGACAGAACTCTTAGTTGATGCAGCGATGGTTGAGATTGAACGGATTCAATCTGCGCCGGGTGCTGCCGCTCAGTTACCAGTCAGTGTTATCGATCTAGGCGCGGGTACTGGTGCAATCGCGATTTCTATCGCCCATGAAGCGCGCCAGCGCCAGATGCCGGTCCACGTTGTAGCGGTAGAGAAGTCCGAAGCGGCAACAGAGTGGCTGAAGAAGAACATAGCCCGTCATGAAGTTGATGTTCGCGTCATTAGCGCCGATGTTTCCGATGCGATGCAAGGGGTCAAATGCGACATTGTTGTCACAAACCCACCATACGTTCCTAATCATGTAGAGCTTCCTTCACTCGTTGCAGGAAATGAACCTGCCGATGCGCTCTATGGAGGCGAAGGAGACGGGCTCGAAATCCCACGTCGATTCATTTCATCTGCGACTCGACTATTGAAGAGCGACGGCTATCTCATCATCGAACACTTTGAAGCTCAATCATCTGCCATTGAAGCGCTCTTGCAACCAGACTACGCTGAGATTTCTCATTACACAGATTTGAATCAGCGTCCGCGATGGATAACAGCGCGCAGAAAGGGGGAGTGATGGGAGAGAGATTTTCATTAACTGACGGAACAGTTGATCACGACGAACTTGTCGAACGAGCAGTAGCTGCGTTGCGCGATGGTAAGTTGATCATCGCACCTCTAGAGCATGCATATGTTTTTGTCGCAGATGCGTTTAACCACGGCGCTGTGAAGAAAATTCACTTACTTCGCCAAGATGCCCGAGGCGTTGCAGCCCAAGTACTGGTCGGAGACATCAAGACTGTTAAAGGCATCACCCGTGAATTTGGAAGCACAATCTCTGCACTCTGCGAAAAATTCTGGCCCGGACTTCTCACAGTAAATGTTGCTCCCGCTCAAGGATTGGTCTGGGATCTGGGTGACGAGCGAACTCTCGATGAGATTTCACTACGCGTTCCAGCAGCGGATTTCATCCGCGAGGTTGCACTTGCCTGCGGACCTCTTGCAATTGGATCGGCTGCGCTCGCGGGTCGACCAGCGACGCGAAAATCGAAGTTTTTCCCCTGCCTTGATAGCGACTATGCCGCAATATTTGATGCGGGCGAACTCCCCGAAGGCCCCACTTCGACCGTCGTCTCAGTCAAAGACGATGGGATTATTGTGCGTCGACAAGGGGCAATATCACTCAGCGATATGCGCGCGATAACGCCAAATATCGCAGTTCCCGCCTAGGATTTCGCACATGTCTGAGACTTTCTTTGGCCCCGATTTCTCTATGCTGCAGAAGCAAGATCCAGAAATCGCCAGCATCGTGCTCTCAGAACTTGATCGCCAACGTAAGAGTCTGCAACTCATAGCCAGTGAGAACTTCACATCACCGGCAGTTCTAGCAACGCTTGGTTCAACTCTCTCCAATAAATATGCAGAGGGTTATCCAGGTAAGCGTTACTACGGCGGTTGCGAAGAAGTTGATAAGGCCGAAGTTATTGGAATCGCGCGAGCCAAGGAACTCTTCGGCGCCGAGCACGCAAACCTCCAGCCACATTCTGGTGCGAGCGCCAACGTTGCGGTCTATCAAGCATTCACTAAACCTGGTGACACAGTCCTTGCAATGTCACTGCCGCACGGCGGACATCTCACCCATGGTTCGAAAGTAAATTTCTCTGGAAAATGGTTCAACGTTGAGTCCTACGGAGTTCGCCAAGACAATGAATTGATTGATTACGATGAATTGCGCGACATTGCACGTCGCGTGAAACCTAAGATGATCTGCTCGGGTGCGACGGCGTATCCCAGTTTGATTGATTTCAAAACAATTCGCGAAATCTGCGATGAGGTTGGCGCAATCATGTGGGTTGATGCAGCGCACTTCATTGGATTGGTTGCGGGCAAGGCGATTCCGTCACCGGTCCCATATGCCGATGTTGTTTCTTTCACAACCCATAAAGTTCTGCGCGGACCGCGCGGTGGCATGATTCTTTCGAAGGCTCAACATGCAGCGGCGGTAGATAAAGCGGTATTCCCGGGCATGCAAGGTGGGCCCATCATGAGCGCTGTGGCGGGTAAGGCGGTTGCTCTCAAAGAATGCGCCACGACCGAATATCAGAATTACGCCAAGAAAGTCATTGATAATGCCAAAGCGCTCGCTGGTGCATTAGAAAAAGAGGGGATGCGTGCTGTCTCAGGAGGTACAGAAACCCACTTGGCGTTGATCGATATTCGCAGTACGGGCGTCAATGGAAAAATTGCGGATGAGAGATGTGGTCGCGCTGGAATTTCGCTTAATAAGAATGCGATTCCATATGACCCAGAGACTCCTGCGGTCACCAGCGGTATTCGAGTCGGAACACCTGCAACAACAACTCAAGGCATGGGAATTCCAGAGATGTCACAGATTGCTACATTAATCGCTCGCGCGATCAAAGAAGGTGAAGACGAAGCGAAGGCAGCCGCAATTCGTAACGATGTCTATGCCCTAACCGCGCAATTCCCTGTTTACCCACGTTAAAGAGCGACGTTAATCAATGCGCGAATACATCCTTACACTCTTAATTGCTGCGGTTCTGACGTACATGCTGACCCCTCTTGTCAGAAACTTCGCACTTCGCCAAAGAGCAGTCGCACGTGTTCGCGAACGTGATATTCACACAGAGACTACTCCGCGTTGGGGCGGCGTTGCTATGTGGCTTGCAATGGCAATCACGCTGCTCATTGTTCAAAATCTCGAGCTTGTTGGAAAAGCCTATAGCCGCGAATTACTAGGAATTTTTCTCGCTGCAACTTTTGTGCTCTTGATTGGAGCGCTTGATGACCGCTTTGAACTTGATGCTGTAACTAAATTGGCAGGTCAAGGTTTAGCTGCGGGAATTCTCTTGCTCTTCGGAATTCAAGTTCTCTGGTTGCCGATTGATGGCATCATTGTGTTGCCCACAAATATAGGCCAAGTTCTTACAGTCTTAATTGTCGTTGTCATTATCAACGCGGTGAATTTCATTGATGGGCTTGATGGATTGGCTACTGGAATCGTTGCGATATCTGCTGCTTCATTCTTTGGCTTCTCATATCTATTGGCGGTTGAAAATGGCTTCAGCCGAGCAGGTGCGCCGTCACTTGTTACGGCAATCGTGATTGGCACATGCTTGGGATTCCTGCCACACAATTTCCATCCGGCCCGAATTTTCATGGGCGATTCAGGCTCGATGTTCTTAGGTTTAGTACTTGCTGCAGCTGCAATCACTCTGATGGGACAGATTGATGCAAACGCAGTCTTCTCCGAAAATATTGGCCCTGCAGCGCTTCCACTCTTGCTGCCATTTGCAGTTCTTGCAGTTCCGTTACTTGATCTGGGACTTGCAGTCTTAAGGCGCCTTCGTCAAGGAAAGTCGCCTTTCGCACCAGATAAGGATCACCTCCATCACAAATTGATGGCTTGGGGAAATTCACAACAACGAACGGCCGTAATTCTCTATCTGGGAACTGCGATGCTGGCGATGCCAGCAATGTTGTCAGCGTTTATTCCTCTCTGGACAGCTTTCACGGTAGGCCTCGCCCTGCTGTTCATTGCACTTGCCATAACTAATCGGAAAAAGATGAAAGTGAAAAGTTAATGGAGATAGCTGAGTCAAATAAGGCAATGTGGAAAGGGGCGCTGTTTCCATCTCTCATTTTGAGCGCTTTATCCATCCTGGTTTCTACTGTGCTCTTAGGTTCTTCAGGGTTCTTTGGAAGCTTGCTTGCCTCATTTACGGTTGTCATTTTCTTCTCGGTCTCACTTCTCGTGTCACGTCTCACCAAGAGCGCTGACCCAATCAGCACAATGGCACTTGCCATGTTCTCGTATTTCACAAAACTCTTATTGATTGCAGGCTTTCTCATTGCAGTGACGCGATTGACCGATGAAGGCGATGTTGATCGCACGGCATTTGGGGTCAGTGCGCTCATTGTGGCCACGGGCTGGTTAGCCGGCGAGGTCCGCTCTTTCTTTCGGCTACGGCTACAGTTACCCTTACCCCAGCAGGAATCTCAACAGCAGGAAACTAGTTCTCAGGAATAATGCGGCTCATGGTGCCGAAGCCACAACTCTAGGGAGAGAGGTCAGAATTCGATGAGCGAGAATCCACCCCAAGGAGGTTCATCAAAGGGGCCAAGTGAAGATAACGCCTTCTGGACGATCTTCGGTTACATGCTCTCAGGGCTTCTCATCTGGGGCGGCATTGGCTGGGGCCTAGATAGTTGGTTAGGGACCGGATACTTCCTCCTCGCTGGCTTGCTCTTGGGAATGGGCTCAGCTCTCTACCTCATCTGGCTCCGATTCGGCAGAAAATAAGCGTTGGAATACGCCCAAAAAGGTAACCCACCTAACTTTTTGAGCTGAACTTCGATTTCTCAACCAAGCGCTTTTGCCCATAAGGTTGCCCCGTCTTTCCCCACGAATTCCGTTCAATAATGTCCCAAGGAGTTGTTGGTGCTCGTCAGCTACGCAGCCGAGGTTGGCAAAGAAGAGGGTTTCAATCCGCCTGACGCGGGTGACTTCAACCTCCCTCCATTTATTGATGGCAACGAATTCGCAACCAAACCAATTCTCTTAGCTTTCTTTTCGGTTCTACTGATCTCAGTATTCTTCATCCTCGCTTCACGAAAAGCTGCAATTGTTCCATCGAAACTTCAATTTGCCGGGGAGTCTGTTTACTCCTTTGTGCGAAATGATTTAGGCCGTGAAGTTATCGGCCACGAATTTATGCGCTTCGTGCCATATCTATTCACACTTTTTACCTTTATCTTGGTGAATAACATCTTCGGAATTGTTCCCTTCATTCAATTTCCTACGATGTCACGTATCTCATTCCCATATGTCTTGGCGGCCTTTACATTCTTTATTTTTCACTATGTCGGAATACGTAAGCAGGGCTTCTTCAAGTACATGAAAGAGATTATGTTCTTGCCAGGAATTCCAAAGCCGGCCTACATTCTTATTACGCCGCTCGAACTCGCAACATATTTCTTAGTTCGACCGATGACTCTAAGCCTCCGTCTCTTTGCAAATATGTTTGCTGGCCACTTGTTGCTCTTGGTCTTCATTCTTGGTGGAGAGCATTTACTACAAGGAGCTATCGGACTCAAGATCGTCAGCCCATTCTCCTTTGCAATCGGAATCGCCCTCACGTTCTTTGAGTTTATGGTGCAGTGCTTGCAGGCCTACATCTTCACTCTCTTGACGGCGCTTTACATCGCAGGAGCTCTTGCAGACGAGCACTAATCAATGGTTTTACCCACGACAACGCTCGGTTGCCGTGAGGATAAAAAAGAAGGAAAGGTAAGAAACATGGAAGGCACACTCAACCTGGTCGGTTTTGGCCTCGCAGCGATTGGACCCGGTATTGCAACCGGTTTGATTTTCGCCGCATACATCAACGGCGTTGCACGTCAGCCAGAAGCACGAAGCGTTCTTCAGCCAATCGCATTTCTTGGCTTCGCTCTTGCTGAAGCGCTTGCACTATTCGGACTCGTTCTAGCGTTCGTTCTCTAGTCGATAACTCACCTAACTATGCGTTCGATTGAATTGGCAGCAGGAGAAGAGCTCAATCCTCTAATCCCGCATACCGCAGAAATCATCGTTGGCTTTATTGCCTTCTCACTCCTTTACATGGTGCTCCGTCGCGCTGTTGTGCCTCGCTTCGAAAAAGCGTTCGCAGAACGAACCGATGCGATCCAAGGTGGTATGGAGCGTGCAGAACGTGCGCAACAAGAAGCGGAAGCTGCGTTGAATCAATACAAACTGCAACTCGCTGATGCTCGCGGGGAAGCCCAAACCATTCGCGAAGAAGCGCGGGTGCAGGGCGCCGCAATCATCGAAGAGATGAGAGCAGCTGCCCAAGAAGAGGCCACTCGAATCACAGCTACCGCGCAAGCTTCGATCGAAGCAGAGCGCCAACAAGCCGTGAAGTCACTTCGAAATGAAGTGGGCGCTCTTGCCACAGAGCTAGCATCGAAGATCGTCGGAGAAGCACTGGATGACCAGGTCCGTCAATCTCGCATCGTCGATCGCTTCCTTGAAGACTTGGAGAAGAGCAAGTAATCATGACAACAGCACTTTCTGCATTGGGTGGCGCTAGTCGCCAGTCATTGGCTGCTGCGCGCGCCTCGCTAGATAACGTTCTCAAAGCGTCATCAGCGTCAGATGCCTCTGCACTCGCCACTGACCTCTTTGCCGTTGTTGCTGCACTTGATTCTTCAACGCCGCTTCGTCGGGCTATCACTGATGCATCTCGCGATGCAGCGTCAAAGTCCAAGCTTGTCTCTGATCTCTTCAGCAAGACAATTTCTGCTACGGCCCTACAGTTAGTTTCAGGGCTCGCTGCACTTCGTTGGTCGAGCCCATCGAATTTTGGCGACGTACTCGAACAGCTTGCCGTCGAGTCAGAAGCCTCTGCAGCAGCCGTTGCACAAGAGATTGATCGTCTAGAGGATGAAATCTTCTCTTTCTCACAGCTCGTCGCTAGCGATAGCGATCTTCGTCAAGTTCTCAACTCTGGGAAGTACTCTGGAGAAGGAAAACGTTCGCTTGTGGCAGGAATACTTGGTTCAAAAGTTTCTGCGTCCACTTCGCGACTTATTGCACATCTTGTCAACGGCTTACGTGGAAGAAATATTGAAAGCACTATCGCCTTCTATGCAGATGCGACTGCTGCCCGTAAAGCGCGTGCGATTGCGCACGTTCGCTCAGCAGTTGTGCTCACAGAGGCTCAAAAAGAAAAATTGATTCAGTCTTTATCGCAAAAAATCGGTCAACCAGTTCGTTTGAATGTGGAGATCGATGGTTCAGTGTTGGGTGGAATTTCCATCCGATTCGCAGATGAATTGATTGACGCCACAATCGTCAGTCGTTTGGCCGACGCGGGCAGAGCGCTCGCAGTATAGGGAGAGTAATCATGGCGGAACTCACGATCCGACCCGAAGAGATTCGTGATGCCTTAGCGAGCTTCGTTAAGTCATACGATCCAGGAGTCGCGGCTCGCGATGAAATCGGTACCGTTGTTGAAGCGGGCGATGGCATTGCACGTGTTGAAGGTCTTCCTTCAACAATGACAAATGAGTTGCTCAAGTTCGAGAATGGAACACTAGGTCTAGCACTCAACCTCGATGTGCGAGAGATCGGTGTCGTTATTCTCGGCGATTTCCAAGGAATTGAAGAAGGAACAACCGTACGTCGTACTGGAGAGATTCTCTCCGTTCCAGTCGGCGATGGCTTCCTCGGTCGCGTCGTTGACGCACTTGGCCGTCCCATCGATGGCAAAGGCGAGATTAAAGCTGAAGCAACTCGCGCCCTCGAACTTCAGGCGCCTTCAGTTGTTCAACGCCAACCAGTAAAAGAACCACTTGCAACCGGTATCAAAGCTATCGACGCCATGACCGCAATCGGCCGCGGACAGCGTCAGCTCATCATCGGTGATCGCCAGACTGGTAAAACTGCGGTTGCAATCGACACCATCATTAACCAGCGCGAAAACTGGAAGAGTGGCGATAAGAAGAAGCAAGTTAAATGTATTTATGTCGCGATTGGTCAGAAAGGTTCGACCATCGCATCTGTTCGTGCAGCTCTAGAAGAAGCCGGCGCAATGGAATACACCACCATCGTCGCAGCTCCTGCATCGGATCCTGCAGGCTTCAAGTACCTCGCTCCTTACACCGGTTCTGCAATTGGTCAGCACTGGATGTACGGCGGCGGACATGTACTCATTGTTTTTGATGATCTCTCAAAGCAAGCAGAGGCATATCGATCCGTCTCACTATTGCTTCGCCGTCCACCAGGTCGCGAGGCGTACCCAGGTGATGTCTTCTACTTACACTCCCGTCTTCTTGAGCGTTGTGCAAAGCTCTCAGATGAATTAGGTGGCGGTTCGATGACCGGTCTTCCTATCATCGAGACAAAAGGTAACGACGTCTCTGCCTTCATTCCCACAAACGTAATTTCGATTACCGATGGACAGTGCTTCCTTGAGACTGATCTCTTCAACTCTGGCGTCCGCCCAGCTATCAACGTCGGTATCTCAGTATCGCGCGTCGGTGGTTCGGCACAGACAAAGGCGATGAAGAAGATTGCTGGACGTCTGCGTCTTGATCTCGCACAGTTCCGCGAGCTTGAAGCTTTCGCAGCTTTCGGATCTGACCTTGATGCTGCATCAAAGGCTCAACTCGAACGCGGTGCGCGACTTGTAGAACTTCTCAAGCAGCAGCAATACACACCATATTCCCTAGAGCGCATGATCGTTTCAATCTGGGCAGGAACTACTGGCCAACTTGATTCGGTTGCAGTTCAAGATATCCGCCGCTTCGAGACTGAATTCTTGGATTACGTCTCCCGCGAACACAAGGGAATTTTCGATGTTATCTCCGAGACTAAAGAGCTCAGCGATGACACTGTTGCAAAGATGACCGCAGCCATTAGCTCCTTCAAGAATCAGTTCTCTTCATCGGTCGCCAAGGCGGTCAATGAAGCACCTGCACAAGCTGAAGGCAGCGACGGCACCGAGCAGATTACGAAGTACAAGAAGTAATCCATGGGCGCTCAACTCCGCATCTATCGTCGACGCATTCGCTCGGTTAAGGCGACTAAGAAGATCACGCGTGCCATGGAGCTCATCTCCGCATCGCGTATCGTCAAAGCGCAACAACGAGTCTCTGCATCGACCCCGTACGCAAATGAATTAACGCGTGCGGTGAGCGCAGTTGCAACCTTCTCAAATACCAACCACCCACTGACGACAGAATCTGCAAATCCAAAGCGCGCTGCGGTACTAATCATCACTGCAGATCGCGGTATGGCAGGCGCCTACTCGTCCAGTGCAATCAAGGAAGCTGATGGTTTGGTTATTACCTTGAAACAGCGCGGTCTTGAAGTCAACACTTATCTGGTTGGTCGCAAAGCCGTGAACTACTTTAAATTCCGCAATCGTCCGGTTAAAAATTCATGGACTGGCTTCTCTGATAACCCAACGTATGTTCATGCAAAGAAGATTTCTGATGAATTGATCGCAGCCTTCATTGCAGATGCCCAAGTAGATATCAATGGCGTCGATGAACTACACATCGTCTACACCGAGTTCAAGTCGATGATCACTCAGATTGCGATGAATAAGCGGATGCTTCCACTCGAAGTCGTCGAAGCAGATGGTCCAGCCCCGGCGGGGTTGTTGCCTATGTATGAATTCGAACCAAATGCTGGAGAAGTTCTCAACGCACTTCTTCCACGCTATATCGAATCTCGTGTCTTCAATGCGTTATTGCAATCGGCAGCGTCCGAGCATGCAGCGCGGCGACGAGCGATGAAGTCAGCTACCGATAATGCTGACGAACTAATCAAGTCGTTGACCAGACTTGCAAACGCGGCCCGTCAGGCCGAAATTACGCAAGAAATCAGTGAAATCGTTGGCGGCGCAGACGCGCTCGCCTCAGCAAGCGCAGGGAGCGAATGATGACAACTAAGACAGCAGCCGGACGCGTAGCGCGCGTAATTGGACCGGTCGTTGATATTGAATTCCCAGCGGATTCGATGCCTGCGATCTACAACGCATTGAAAGTCGATGTGAGCCTCGGAGGTGAACAACGTACGTTGACCCTTGAAGTCGCTCAACACATTGGCGACAACCTCGTGCGTGCGATTTCGATGCAACCTACAGACGGAATGGTTCGTGGGGTTGAGGTCCGTGACACAGGTGCAGCAATCTCTGTTCCAGTCGGAGATGTCACCAAAGGCCACGTGTTTAACGCACTTGGTGAATCACTCGATGTCCCGACATCCTCTCTCGATGTGAAAGAGCGTTGGCCAATTCACCGCTCTGCTCCTGATTTCGATCAGCTTGAGTCCAAGACTGAGATGTTCGAGACCGGTATCAAAGTTATCGACCTTCTTACTCCATACGTTAAGGGTGGAAAGATCGGTCTCTTCGGTGGTGCTGGTGTTGGTAAGACAGTTCTTATTCAAGAGATGATCTATCGCGTAGCCGAAAACTTCGGTGGCGTTTCAGTATTCGCAGGCGTTGGAGAACGTACTCGTGAAGGTAACGACTTGTTCCTCGAAATGACAGAGACCGGCGTTATCAATAAGACCGCCTTGGTCTTCGGTCAGATGGATGAGCCACCTGGAACGCGTCTACGTGTTGCACTTTCAGCTCTGACCATGGCTGAGTACTTCCGCGATGTCCAGAAGCAGGACGTTCTCCTCTTCATCGACAATATCTTCCGTTTCACACAAGCTGGTTCTGAGGTTTCAACGCTGCTTGGTCGTATGCCATCTGCGGTGGGATACCAACCAACTCTCGCTGATGAAATGGGCGTTCTCCAAGAGCGCATCACCTCGACTCGTGGTCACTCGATTACTTCGATGCAGGCGATTTATGTTCCTGCCGATGACATCACCGACCCTGCTCCACACACAACATTCACCCACTTGGATGCAACAACAGTTCTTTCACGTCCGATCTCAGAGTTGGGTATCTATCCAGCTGTGGATCCACTTGATTCAACATCGCGCATTCTTGATCCTCGTTACATCGGTGAGAATCACTTCCGCGTCGCAAACCGCGTCAAGCAGATCTTGCAGCGTTACAAGGATCTCCAGGACATCATCGCAATCCTTGGTATCGATGAGCTCTCTGAAGAAGACCGCATCCTGGTTGGTCGTGCACGCCGTATCCAGCGCTTCCTCTCACAGAACACCTTCGTTGCGAAGGTCTTTACTGGAATCGAAGGCTCCTTCGTGCCGCTGAGCGAAACCATCTCTGCATTTGATGCGCTCGCAAACGGCGATTATGACCACATTCCAGAGCAAGCATTCTTCATGTGCGGCGGTCTCGATGACGTCGAACGTAAGGCTGCTGAATTGGCAAAGAGCTAATAGATGTCAGAAAAAATCCTCACCGTCGAATTCGTAACGCCAGAGAAGCGAGTCTGGTCGGGCAAGGCCACCATGGTTTCTGCTCGAACCTTGGAAGGTGATCTGGGAATCCTCCCTGATCACGCTCCGCTTCTTGGCGTGCTGGTCGATGGCACCGTCACAATCAAGGGCGTTGATGGATCTTCTGAAGAATTCACGGTGAGCGGCGGATTCTTATCGGTAGCAAATAACCGCGTTTCAGTACTAGGCGAGAGTGCTACGAACTAGCCTCAGATTCTTCATTGCGTTTGCGCTTCTATTCGGCGTAAACGCTCCAGCAAGTGCGCACTTTCCCGTTAGCCTCACTTCGTCACATAACACTGTTGCAAAGAGCCCAATTCTCATTGATGGGACGATCTCATTTGCGGTCTATGCAGATTTCACGGCTGCCAAGCAACAGAGACATGTTCGCTTTGCACTCCAATCGGGCGATCAATTAAACGTGGAGTATTTGATTGTTGATCAGGCGCCCACCAATAAGTTGAAGAAATCAAAACTTCCCAGCGTCACTGTTACCACTCCTTCAGGTAAGAAGTTAGCTCTGCCCATTAAAGAGCGGACGGCGTTTTTTGAGCCGTACGGCAAGAAGAACTACTTCTTTCTATCTCGGATCTCACAATCAGGTGAGGCCGGTATCTATTCGATCAGAGCGCAATCAAAGGCGAGATCCTCAGCAGTCATTGCGATTGGAAGAACTGAAACGCGCGGAGAAATCCTTGCAGTAGGTAAGGGTCCACAGTTATGCCCGGTCACAATCACAGAAGAAGCAGAGATTGCGCAGGATCGCGCTGCCCAACTTATTGGAATGAGCGAAAGAGCTGCCGAAGTCTGCGCTGCTGCCAATGGATGGCTTTATCGGGTGGGAGAGCGAGATGGTGAGCAGTTTGCGGTGACCTTGGACTATCGCTCTAATCGCGTGACTGTGTCAGTCGCCTCTGCCATGATTACTAAAGTAGATATCGGGTAAGTCATAGTCCCCAATTTCAACGGGGGGGGGGTTAGATTTTGTACGAGCTTTATCTTCAACGAATTCAATCCATCGCAGATTTTCTCTCGAAATCGCCACATGCGGACCAAGCGATAGATTTCCTCAGCAGACACCTATCGCCATTGGATGAAATCGCTGTCGTCTATCGCGGAAGCGTTGACCCAGATGGGCTCATTCGCTGCGAGAATCTTGTTGGCTTCAGCAAGCACGAACATATGACTCAGGCGACCATTCAGATCTCTGACCTGCGACCTTTGAGTCTTGCGGCGCGCTCACAAAAGATTGTTTGGACAACAGTCGACACAGTTTCTGACGAGTTTGAGGACTTTATACATTTTGATTCCATTACACCTTGGGAATCAATGGTTGCGATTCCGGTGGGACTTGCTCGGATCTATTGCATGAGCTTTCCATCCGACCTTACATCTATGGAAGGAATCACAAATTATTGCGAAGCCATTCAATCGCTACTTCGCGTCTTCGAGAGCTCGCTAGAAATCCGAACTCTCTCTTCTGTCCGTGATCTCACGCAGACCAGTGAATTACAACCCCTCACTCAACGACAAGAGAAGATTCTCGAACTTCTCCGCGCAGGAAAGACAAATAAGAGCATCGCCCAAAATATCGGCTATAGCGAATCACTCGTGCGTCACGAGACGATGATTATTTACAAGAAGTTACGAGTCGAAGGTCGACACGAACTGCGCGAGGAAGCCTCTCACTAAACCTGGTATCTCTCATCGACGCGCGTAACGTCTGCGCCTAGAGCCTGTAGTTGCTCAGCAAATTGCGGATATCCGCGATCGACGTGATACGCGCCCTCAACAAAGGTAACTCCATCAGAGACCAGGCCAGCCAGAACTAAGCCAGCTCCAGCGCGGATATCAGAGGCCATAACTGGAGCAGAAGAGAGTTTGGCAGTACCCGTGATAGAGGCGTGATGTCCATCCACGCGGATTTTGGCGCCGAGGCGTAAGAGTTCATTCACAAACATAAATCGACCTTCAAAGACATTCTCAGTCACGATTGCATCGCCATCGGCTATAGCGTTGAGTGTGATGACAAAAGGTTGCAGATCCGTTGGAAATCCTGGATAAGGAAGAGTTGCAACATCAATTGCGCTGGGACGACGATCCATTTTTACTCGGATTCCATCAGGAATTGAGGTAATTACCGCCCCGGCGGAGACAAGTTTTTCAAGCGGGAGAGCGAGATGCTCAGGATTTGCGCCATGAATCGAGATATCGCCACGAGTCATTGCTGCGGCAAAAGCCCATGTTCCGGTGACAATGCGATCTGGAATTGCAGTGTGCTCAGCTGGATAGAGAGTTGAAACTCCACGAATTTTCAAAGTGGGCGTGCCAAGTCCTTCGATGTCGGCGCCCATAGCGATTAAGAAATTTCCAATATCGACAATATCTGGTTCGCGCGCCGCGTTATCAAGAATCGTCACGCCCTTCGCTAAAACCGCAGCCGTCATGATGTTCTCGGTCGCACCAACGCTGGGAAATTCGAGAGTGATCTCGGCGCCCGTCAGACCATCTGCGGCTGTAGCAATGATGTAGCCATGTTCGCTATGCGCCTGAGCGCCGAGAGCGACAAGACCCTTGGTGTGAAAATCTAATCCACGAGATCCAATTGCATCGCCACCCGGCAGCGCTACTTCTGCTTTTCCTAGTCGTGCAACCAGTGGGCCAAGAACATTGATTGAAGCGCGGAGTTTTCTCACTAATTCGTATTCTGCGCGGTGGCCTGGTTGGTCAGGAACATCGATAACAATCTTCGCCTTTGCCAAGTCTCGCGAGACCGTACAACCGAGACGTTCGAGAAGTTCAGCCATCATTGCCACATCTGCAATATCTGGAACATTATTGATTGTCGAGCGGCCAGGAGCTAAGAGGGTTACCGCCATAAGTTTCAATACCGAATTCTTTGCGCCCGTAATGGTGACATCTCCGACAAGACGTGATCCGCCGACAACTCGGAAACGGTCGAGAGGATGGGTTGTTGCCATGTACATCCTCTCAATTGACGGCCAAGACTCGTGATGAGCGCTGGGAAGATAGCCTCGAAGTGGTCACATCGTAACGACTCCAATAGGCTCACCCCATGGTAAATCTGACTCGAATTTATACAAAAACTGGTGATGACGGGACGACCTCGCTAGGCGATATGAGTCGAACCTCTAAAAATGATCCGCGTCTTGAGGCTTATGCCACAGTCGATGAAGCCAACTCTTACATTGGTGTTGTTCTAGCCCTTCCCCATCTCGATGAGGAAATCCGCAAATTACTGGTCCGTATCCAAAATGATCTCTTTGATGTCGGAGCAGATCTCTGTACTCCAGTCGTCGATGCTCCAGCACATGAGCCGCTTCGAGTTCTTGAATCACAAGTGGCATATCTAGAAGAGAAGATCGACCATTTCAATAGCACCTTGAGTCCATTGAAATCATTTGTACTTCCCTCAGGTACTCCAGCATCTGCGCACCTTCATGTAGCCCGTACTGTTGTTCGCCGCGCAGAACGTTGTACCTGGCAGGCAATCCACTCCTTTGGAGAAGGCGTGAATAAGTTAACTGCAAAGTATCTCAACCGACTTTCAGATTTACTCTTCGTGCTTGCGCGCTATGAGAATCGTGAAGTTGGCGATCAGCTCTGGGTTCCTGGCAAGAACCGATAGTCAAGTTACCCTCTAACTTCGCAACACCGCTTCGGCTGCTTTAACTTCCTCCGGAAACACAAAAATTCGTGGACCCTTTTTGGTGCTTGTTAGTGTTGCTTTGATCCCATGTTCGATGAGTTTGCGCTTGATGATTTCACCTTCGATGAAATTTGTTGGCGCAGCTACTACGGTCAACAAACCGTACTCATCTTCATCTCCCGCACGTCGTGGTCGCTCAACCAAGGATGATCCGCGGCTAAATGCCCATCGCAATAAGAGAATCAGCACTCCCATGACGGCAAAGCCGGCAAAAGAAGAGAGAAAGAGCGCGTTATCGATTCCTCCGAGCATGGCTAGTTTCCGCTTGTAGCCGATGGAGTGGGTGATGCGGTTGCAAGTGGTTTGTATATATTTCCCGGCTTGGGTTTATCAGCAGGATTTCTATGGCAGACAACTCTGATGCCACTGACTGAAACTCCTGGTGAAACCTCTTCTGAACTAATCAAAAAGATCGTTGTTTGAACCTTCTTATCACTGCCTTTTGCATAGGTTGTCAGAGTTCCAACCTTTTCTTGCGTTAGATCTTCTGCTCTCACCTTGAAAACGGAGGAGTTGACCTCCCACCATGAGCAACCAGTTTCTGCAGCGGCAATGACAGCTCCGCAAGCAAATTCTTCACAGTTTTTTACAACTGATTGCAGGGTACGACGTGCAGAGAGCAGACCAATCAATTCTTTACTGGTGGGCACTTTGGCAAAGACTCCCTCTTTTCCTTTGAAGCCTTGAGGAGGCCATTTAGGAGAGGGAGATGGGATGGGTTTAGCGCTCTTCTTCGCTACGACTTTAACGTCGTCTGCCGAGGAGACAGCCGGAATGTTGATGATCATGGCTGCGCTCAATGTCAACGCAATCAGATACCGCATCTTCATGAACACAATCTTGCCTCATTTAGGGGAGAATATCCCTGTGAGTCCGCGGAGAAATAAGCCTAAGAAGCGTGGCGCCCGCAACTCTTCTGCCGATGATGACCGCGATATAGCGACATCACATCAAACCATCGAAGAACATCATGAGGGTATCTATGTGGTCAGAAGGATCACAGGGTCGAGCTCAAGTAAGCCATATCGCTGCCCGGGGTGTGATCAACTCATTCCCATGGCGACTCCCCATACTGTCGCATGGTTAGAGCACGATGTGGAATCGAGACGTCATTGGCATACTGCATGTTGGAATAATCGCGAGAAGAGAAAACCAAAGATTGAAAGAACGCGCAACGCTCCGAGGTATTAATCTAAACAAAAGAAAAAAAGTCGCGAGTTAGCGACGACGGCGACGATGTAAGAGATTTACCAGTCTGATGATGGTTTTATCAGCAAAGCCGCTACGCTGGAATGTTGTGAATTGCAACGGGATATTGAATCGAGTCTTGACCACTGTACGTGGGTAAGTGAATTCAAGTAACCCTTCAGCGCCATGAATACGTCCATAGCCGCTATCTTTCACGCCACCGAAAGGTACTGAGCCAATTGCAGCGAAGGAAAACGCAGAGTTAATTGAGACCATTCCACAATTCAGCAGCGATGCAATTTTCTTTCCGTTTCGCTTTGACCATACTGCCGCTCCGAGTCCGTAGCTAGTCGAATTCGCAAGGTCGACTGCTTCATCCATGTGTCGCACCGTATTAATGACAAGAGTCGGCCCAAAAGTTTCATCAGTCATTGCTTTGGAATCTTCAGGAACGTTGCGCAAAATGACTGGTTGGACATAACCATCCTTCACAGAGTTCTTGTCGCCAATCAGGAACTCACCTCCGCGCTTGACGGCATCATCGATATGCGACTTGATTACCTTGAGCTGTGAAGGCATTGTGGCCGGACCGTAATGAGCTCCATCTTCGTAACCAACTTTGATTTCCTTGGCCATGTCGACGATAGTCTTCGTGAACTTATCAGCGACATCGCGATGAACGTACACGCGCTCAGCGCCAATACATGATTGTCCGGCATTCGACATTGCATGCCAGAGAGTTACTTCAGCCGCGCGCTTGATGTCTGCGTCGCGATCAATCAGTACGGGATCTTTTCCACCACACTCCAGTACAACCGGTGTCATGCGTTCGGCGCATGTAGCGGCAACTTTCTTAGCAGTGCGGGTAGAACCCGTGAAAGAAATCTTTCCGACTGCACTTTCGGTGAGAGCGATTCCGGTCTCTGGAGTTCCGGTAACGACGGTGAAAATATCGGCGAATGGTGCGATGCGCTTCCAGGTCTCGCCCAGCCATGCGCCAATTGCGGGAGTGAATTCACTCGGCTTGAAGACCACGGTATTTCCTGCAGCAAGTGCGTATGCGATGGACCCCATTGGTGTAAACACTGGGTAGTTCCATGGACCGATGACTCCAACGACGCCATATGGTGCGCGTTGGACTTTTGCTGACATGTTAAACATCAATAATCCAACGGGGCGACTCTGGGAACCAAGAACTTTAGGGGCGAACTTTGCCGCCCACGAAATATGTTCGATTGCAAGGGCCATCTCGAGAGTTGCATCGCTGGTTGGTTTTCCAGTTTCGCGGTGAATCAATTCGGCCGCAGTATTCATCTCTCGAGTAAGTAAAGATGCCCAATCTCGGAGAATTACAAGGCGTTTTCTAAAACTTAGATTTGACCATTGATCTGCAGCGGTCTGTGCTCGTGCGACAGCTTCATTTACTTCTTTAGCTGTTGTAACAGGAAAGATGCCGACTACTTCGCCGGTGGCGGGATTGATTGATTCGAACGTTTTCATGGTCAATGACTAAACTTACAGGTATGACGGAATTGATTCGACCCAGTACCGTCCTTTCCGCAACGCGAAGCCCTATCTCCTTCATCACAGCCGATGGATTGCGCTTGATAGGTGAAGTCGCTACTCCCGATAATGGTGATCTCTCACGTGGCCTGCTCTGTCTTCATCCTCTGCCCACTCATGGGGGAATGATGGATAGCCACATATACAAGAAGGCCGCTAATCGCCTGCCAGCAATGGCTGGCATCACTGTTGTTCGCTTCAATACTCGAGGCACTCAGAGCGAACAAGGAACAAGCGAGGGCGTCTTCGGTAATGGAGTCGCCGAGAAAGAAGATGTGATCGCAGCAATTAATTACTGCTTCGATGGCATTGGAATTAAAGAGCTTTGGGTAACAGGGTGGTCATTTGGTACTGACTTAGCTTTGAAGTACGCCCGCGATCCGCGGATTAGAGCTCTCATTCTTCTTTCACCGCCGTTGCGTTTTTCAAACCCTGAGGATCTTCACTTTTGGGCAGAAGATCATCGACGGATTGTCGCGTTAATTCCGGAGTTCGATGATTATCTCAAGCCCGATGCAGCGCGAGAGAAGTTTGCGGCTATTCCACAGATTGAACTAATCGAAGTTAAGGATGGAAAACATCTCTGGGTCGGCGAACCATTTGTACATCGGGTGCTAACTGAGATTGTCAGCGTGATTAATCCTGAGCGACTACCACTGCCTCTGGAGTTGTAAGTCTAAGCAGCATCTGATTTTGGAAAGACAACTTCATCCATAATCAGAAGAACTGCTGCTGCAATCGGTACCGCTAGAACTCCACCAACAAGTCCAAGCAAAGAGGTACCAAGGAGCGCAGCCACGATCGTGACAAGACCAGGAATTGAGAGCGATCGCTTCATGATGCGGGGCGTGATGAGGTAATTCTCGATTTGCACATACAGCGTGTACAAGACAAGCGCTAACAAGGCTTTGGTGGGGGACTGAGTGAGAGCAACCAGCACCACAATGCTGGCACCGATGAAGTGACCTACTAATGGAATCAAAGCAACGAAGAGAATCACCATTCCAAGTGCAGCTGCATAAGGCAGATCAAGTCCAAGTGCGAGGAAGAAGACAAAAATCGCAGCAAGTGTGGCAATGAGCACTTGGCTACCAACGAAAGCACCGACGCGGGAAATAATCGCATCTCCAATTCGGGAGACTCGTTCACGACGAGAAGCAGGCGCCAAGCGATAGAACATCGCGGTGACTGCGGGCAATGAGGCTAAGAAATAGAGCGTCAAAACCATCACGGTGAGGGCAGAAAATGCGCCAGAAAGAACGGTCCGACCTACGCCAAGTACTCCACCAAATGCTCCCGTAAGCAATTGACCGTCAGAGATCCACGATTCAAATTTCGATTCCAGCGAATCAATAAAGCCGTACTCGGTATTGAGTTGATTCAAAGTGGAGTTGTTGCGGAGTGAGTCCAGTAATTGTGGTGCGCTATCGATAAGTTCATTAGCTTGAGTAAAGACGGGAGGAATTACAACAAGAGCGAATAGCGCAACAATAAGAAGTGCGCTGACTACAACAATCGCGACGGAGATTCCGCGCTTGAGTTTGCGGGATTGGAGCGCTTCAACCGTGGGATTGAGTCCCATCGCCAAGAAGAGCGAGATGATAATCAATACAAAAACTTGGCTTGCTGATTGGAGCGCGCGAAGTAGAGTGATTGCAACGAGGGCGCCAGATGCGGCGAGAAATCCAAAGTAGAAAGGATGTTGGGTGTTGAGAGGCGCCCCTTTGATGCCAAAATCTTCATGGGAGCTCTCACGAGAGTTGGATTTGGGTGACTTTGGTGTGACTTTGCTCAAAACTCGTTTCATTCGCGCCATGCATCTAGTCTAAAGCCTGAAAGAATGAGGCAGTGGCCTCCAATAAGTCTCAATTACATATAACTGGTCTTGGCGATGAGATTTCTGCTCTCTCTAACCTGCCTTGGGATACACCGCTCGAACAATGGCCTGAAGACCCATCTCTGACGGCTCAGCGCGGCATCTCTCGCCACATCGTCCGTCTCGTGCGTTCCACCAACGATCCCGATAGTGAGATTTACGCTGTCAAAGAGACGGTGCAAGAGTTTGCGACGCGGGAGTATGAAGCATTACGAGAGTTGGGACTACGCGGTGCGCCTTCAGTTTCTCAGATTGCCATCGTCAACGGTCGATTCACACCAACCGGAGAAGAACTTCCCTGCGCCATTGTGACTCGATTTTTGCCATATTCATTGCCATATCGCGTTGTTCTTAGCGGAGAAGTAACACAACATCAAATCACCACGATGGCGAATGCGCTGGCATATCTTCTTGTGAGACTTCATTTGTTAGGTTTCTGGTGGGGAGACTGTTCGCTCTCTAACACTCTCTTTCGCCGCGATGCCGATGGGTTTGCCGCATATCTCGTTGATGCAGAGACCGGGGAATTTCAGAAGCATCTCAGTAATGGCCAACGTGAGCACGATCTGGATCTCGCGCGTTTTAATGTTGCGGCTGAGTTAGAAGATCTCAAACTTGCCGGCGTTCTCTTTCCCGCGATGGATCCAATTCGCGCTAGTGATTCAGTCATCAGTAGATATAGAAAAATCTGGAAAGCGTTGAGCGAGCCGCAAATTTTGCCGGCTCATGATAGACAGGCTGTTGAGCGCGCAATGCGTTCGCTGCAAGACATTGGCTTTGCGGTCGAAGAGGTCGATATTCAATTAGCCGGGGATCAATCAACTCTGACTTTTACTCCAAAATTAGTTGCACCGAACTATCACTCTCAGCGCCTCAAGGATTTGATGGGACTTGAAACTGAGGAGATTCAAGCAAAGAGAATCTTGGCATCTTTTGATCGATTCAGATCGCGTGAGTTGATAACCACGCCAGATAAAGCGGAATCTGCTCAACGTTGGCTTCATGAAGTCTTTTATAAGGTTGTTGCATCGGTCCCAGAAGCTCTTCAAGGACGAGTTGAAGATGCGCAGTTGTTTCATGAGGTACTAGAGCATCGTTGGTATTTGGGTGAGAAAGCCGGTCACGATGTTGGGCTTGATTTTGCAACGAACGACTACATCACATCTGTACTCCCATTCCGTATGGATTCTGGGGCTCCTGGCGCTCGTAACTCATAGAATCACGTCATGAGCATGCCGCCCTTACCCAATAATTTTGGACGGGCATTTGACCTTAGCTCCCTCACAAAGCCAAAGACAGCAGAGAGCTCGGCTGCGGATTTCAACGAAGCTACTGTTGAAAACTTCATGACCAATTTCGTAGCACCTTCGAAGGAGAAGCCAGTCGTTCTCTTGGCTTATTCACCTCGAAGTAAAGCATCGATGGATCTGCGCGATCTCATGTCTCACATGTCAAAGAAGGATGAAGAGCGATGGTTTTTTGGCGCCATCAATGCAGATGTACAGACACAACTCGTCCAGGCACTTCAGATCCAATCCATTCCTTACGCGATTGCTTTTATTGATGAACAACCTCTTGCGCTTTTTGATAAGCCTTACCCAGAAGATCAGATTGCGCTGGTGATCTCCAAGCTATTTCAAGTGGCACAAGAGCGCGGTCTTGCGGTTGAAGTTCCAGAAGTTCAAGAAGCGCCCATGGATCCAGAAGAAGTCGCAGCATTGAGCGCTCTTGAAAGTGGAGATTACTCTGGCGCCGCCATGGCATATCGCAATTGGCTCCAACGCAAACCAGATGAGTCAATGGCCAAAATCGGTTTAGCTCAGTGTGAATTGATGGTGCGAATATCTGGCCTCGACCCAACACAGACAATCAGCGATGCTGACACAGATCCTGCAATTGATAAACAACTTATGGCTGCAGATATTGAGATTGCACACGGTAACCCCAAGGGTGCTTTCACTCGACTCATTTCTGCGGTGAGAAACTCAGTCGGAGATGACAAGAAACGCGCTAAGGAACATCTACTATTGCTATTCCAGTTAGTTGATCCATCTGATCCCGATCTGATTCGGGCGCGAAATGAGTTAGCGAGTGCGTTGTTTTGAATAAGCCCATGGAACGCCAAGAGCGGAGAGACTTACAGTCTTTCTTCTTCCTTTTCGGGCTAGGAATCATGTGCCTTGCTCCGCGCTTACCTGATATCAAGGCTAATCTCGATGTCTCCACCACTTATTTCGGCTTCTTGATGAGCTCGGGCTCTATTGGGGCTTTGGCAGCTCATCTCACGATGGGCCATATCGTCCATCGACTAGGCGTCTATAAAGTCCTGATTTTTAGCTCGACGGTTACGTATCTGACAGTGGGGATCCTTATTGAGCTCAAGAACGCCGAGCTCTATCTCCTGGTGAACATTATCTGTGGTTTTGCATGGGCGACTTATCACATTTCGATTAACGCACAAGCTTTACATCGACAGACTGAGACGGGAGTCCAGATCATTCCAATGCTGCACGGACTCTGGAGCGCTGGAGCAGTCACCACTGCCTTTATTGCACTTCTCATCTCGTCATTTGTTTCTCTTAACTGGCACATTTTCCCTTTAATAATCATGGTCTACGTCTTAACGATCCGCTCCATCAATCGATCACGACCCATTTTGCTACAGGGCAACGAAGTCACCGAAGACGATGAGGTTGTCACCTTCCGCAGAATGATCTCCACTTTTAGTATTGATTGGGTTGTTAGCCTCGGATTTCTCTGTGCTTTGATGTTGGAAGTCTCGGTCGGTGATTGGGCAACCATCATGGCCCGTCAAGAATTTGGCGTCAGCAAGTCACTTGCAGTTGTTCCGTACTTCCTCTTTATGGGCGCCATGATTATTGGTCGTCTGGGTTATCACCGTTTCAAAGGAAATCGGACAGATAAAGAAATAGTCCAACCTTTTGTTGTCATGGGTGGAACAATCTTCTTAACCTCACTTGGCCTTAGCCTCCAAATCAAAGAGAGCAATCTCTATCTTGGATTTGCGATCTTCTGTATTGGTTTCTTGTTATGCGGTATCGGAATCTCCTTTGTCGGTCCGCTCTTCTTTGGCTATGCAAACGCTCGATCAGATAAGCCCGGCGGTGTAGTTGTTGCAGAACTCGGCGCGCTCAATCAGATTCTCACCTTTGTTGGTCGTGGAGTGATTTCAATTGTTGCAGGAGCCACCACGTTGCCGATTGCTATGACAATTCCGGGGGTAATGCTGATTTTTGTGGCGTTTTTTGTGGCTGCTGCCAGCCAACCACGTAAGCGCTAGGCGAGCTCGAGCCAGATCGTTGCCAGCGGCGGTAGTCGAATCACCGCTGATTGTGCGAAGCCCTTATGTTCTTCATTCAAGGCAGAGATAGTCGGATTAGTAATTCCTGATCCACCATATTGTGAAGAATCGGTATTGAGAATCTCTCTCCACTTTCCTGTCGTGGGTAGAGGAATCCGATAACTCTCATGCGGAACTGGTGAAAAGTTGGTCACAGAAATTACAGGTCGACCGTCATCTGACCAACGCGCAAACGCGAGAGTGTTACCTGCGCCATCATCGCCTATCAACCATTGGAAGCCCTCGGAGAAGACATCTTTCTGCCATAGCGATGGATGGGCTGAGTAGGAAGAGTTGATATCAGCGATGAGAGATTGAATACCGCTATGTTCGGTGTACTGCGTCAAGTGCCAATCCAAGGAGGCCGATTCTCGCCATTCATCGTTTTGGGCAAACTCACATCCCATAAAGAGTAGTTTCTTGCCGGGATGTGCCCACATAAATCCGTAGAGCGCACGTAGCGTTGCTAATTTCTGCCATCGGTCACCAGGAAACTTGTTTACGAGCGCTCCTTTGCCATGCACAACTTCATCGTGAGAGAGCGGGAGAAGAAAATTCTCGCTCCAGGCATAGAGGATTGAGAAGGTAATTTCATTATGGTGATAAACCCGATGCACAGGTTCGTGATGGAGATATTGCAGAGTGTCATGCATCCAGCCCATATTCCATTTGAATCCGAAACCAAGTCCATTTTCGGAGGTTGGTTTCGTTACACCGCCCCATGCAGTTGATTCTTCAGCAATCATCATGATGCCAGGATGTCGTTTATAGGCAGTCGCAGTTGCTTCTTGTAATAACTTCACAGCAGCCAAGTTCTCGCGACCGCCGAATTCGTTAGGAATCCATTCGCCTTCTTTGCGCGAGTAATCGAGATAAAGCATGGAAGCCACAGCATCAACGCGAAGACCATCGATGTGAAATTCTTCAAGCCAATAAAGAGCGCTAGCAACGAGGAAATTGCGGACTTCATTGCGGCCAAAATTGAAGATCAGGGTGCCCCAATCAGGGTGTTCACCAAGCCTGGGGTCTTCATGTTCGTAGAGAGCCGTTCCATCAAAGCGTGCAAGAGCCCACTCATCTTTAGGGAAGTGAGCAGGAACCCAATCAAGAATTACTCCAATGCCTTTCTTGTGTAGTTCATCTACAAAGAAACGGAAGTCATCTGGCTCTCCAAAGCGTGAGGTTGGGGCAAAGTACGACGTGACTTGATAACCCCACGAAGGGCTGTAGGGATGTTCTGTTACAGGTAAGAGTTCAACATGGGTGAAGCCTTGTTTAAGGAGATAGTTTCCTAAATCTTCCGCGAGCTCTCGGTAACTCAATCCTGGTTTCCAGGATCCAAGGTGGACTTCATAAACAGAGATAGGAGATCTCCATGGTTGGTACATCGCTCTGTCATCTATCCACTTGCTATCGCTCCACGAAAATCCACGTTCGTTAACAATCGATGCGGTAAGTGGGGGAGTCTCTGTCTGTCGAGCTAAAGGATCGGCATGATCAACCCATCGTCCATCACGACCTTCAATTGCATATTTGTACTTGATACCTGGACCTAAATCTGGAATGAAGATTTCCCATAAGCCGCAGGATCCCAGCGGAATCATGGGATGTGTTTTCTTATCCCAGAAGTTGAAATCAGAGATCAAGCTTACGTTGCGAGCGTTGGGTGCCCAAACGGCAAATGCTGTGCCAATCAATTCACCCGAAGAGTCACGCTTTACATGAGAGCCAAGAACATCCCATAAACGTTCGTGTCTACCCTCGGTGATGAGATGCATATCCAATTCACCGAGAGTGGAGTGCGGGTTGAGATACCCAGCAGGTGGCGATTGGAAAGTGGAGCGTCTCTTAAAAAATCGGGAGAGTAGGCCGCTCATGGCCTAACTTTACTTACAACTTCACGCGAGCGATATGAGCGACCTTGCCATGTGGTCGCGCTGGATCAAGACGAACATAGGTCTGTTGTGACCAGGAATAGCTGGTGTTATCGAGCAGGTCAACGACCTCAAAAGCGTCTTGATTTAAGCCTAAAGCCCACATATCCCAGTGAATTGTGGTCTCTTGAGCATGGAATCCATCGAGATTCACGACGACCAGGATGAGATTGTCACCTTCGCGTTTTGAGTATGCAATCACGTGATCTGAATCAGTGCTGTGAAAGTGGAGGTTACGGAGCCTCTGTAAGGCGACGTTCTCGCGGCGAATCTTGTTTAGTCCCGTGATGAATGGAGCAAGCGTTAGATTTTTCTTTGTTGCGCCGTTCCAATCTCGAACTTTGATTTCATATTTCTCGCTATCGCGGTACTCCTCTTTACCTTCCGCGATGGGAATATGTTCGTATAGTTCATAACCGGCATACATGCCCCATGATGGCGACATAGTTGAGGCAATGACGGCGCGAAGCGCAAAGACTGCAGGATTTCCGCTCTGGAGATGGAAGGGCAAAATGTCTGGGGTATTGACCCAGAAATTGGGGCGGAAAAAAGCAGCGGTATCACGAGAAACTTCGCGACCATACTCCATCAACTCATGCTTATTCACGCGCCAAGTGAAATAGGTGTAAGACTGTTGGAATCCTGCTTTGCCGAGTGAATGCATCATGGCGGGTGTTGTGAATGCTTCAGATAAGAAAACTACCTCGGGATACTTTGCATTTACTTTTCGGATTAATTCCTGCCAGAAATGAACGGGCTTTGTGTGCGGATTATCTACTCGGAAAATTGCGATGCCTTTATCAATCCAGAAAGAAACGATACGATAAATCTCAGCAAAGAGCCCGGCGTAATCGTTGTCAAAGTTAATAGGATAAATATCTTGATATTTCTTCGGTGGATTTTCTGCATAAGCAATGGATCCATCAGCCCGCTTTGTGAACCACTCTGGATTGGATTTGACCCATGGATGGTCAGGCGAACACTGCAGAGCAAGATCTAGCGCGACTTCGATTCTGTTCTTTCTTGCAACTTTGAGGAATTCTTCGAAATCTTTCATCGTGCCAAGCTCTGGGTTGATGGCATCATGTCCGCCATCTGCGTTTCCGATTCCCCACGGAACGCCTGGGTCGGTTGGAAGGGCTTGCAGCGAGTTGTTCTTGCCCTTGCGATGCGCATATCCGATGGGGTGAATTGGTGGGAGATAGAGGACATCAAAACCCATCTCGGCTACAGCCGGGATGCGTTTGGCCGCGCTCTGGAAGGTTCCACTAGTGACAGAACCATCTGGATTCTTTACTGCACCTTCGCTACGGGGAAAAAACTCGTACCAGCTACCTACGAGCGCGCGTTCGCGTTCGACGTAGATGGGAAACGTTTCGCTGCGGCTCATGAGTGGTTTTGCAAATTCACCAGGATTTTCGGCAATAGCTTCAACGTAGAAGTGCCAGACGCCCATAGAGTTTGGACGAATAGGAGCCTCATACCTTGCGCTCTTAGGCCAAATCTCTCGCATCGCCGTACGAGATACTTCCTTACCGTTCTGATCAATCAGAACTACAAATGCATCAAAAGTTTCATGTCCTTCACGAATTATTGTTGCACTAACAGGTATCGCTTCATTCACGACCGCTTTCGCACCGACATATTCACCACCGAAATGAGTTACGGGGGAGATGTCGAGTATCGGAAAGCGACCAATCATCCGGTGCCTTCAGTATTTCCAGGATCGGCAGCCGTCACGTTATCAAGATCGTATTTCTCGATTGCTTGCTTCACAACTTTTGGCGAAACTTTTCCTTCCTTCGCAAGTTGTGAGAGAACGCCGACGACGATTGATTCGCCATCAACTTTGAAGTGACGACGGAGCGCACCGCGTGTGTCAGATAGACCAAAGCCATCTGTGCCAAGTGAAGTGAATTCTTGTGGAACCCATGGTGCAATCTGATCTTGAACAGTGCGCATAAAATCACTGACAGCCAGAACGCTGCCGTCAAAGGCTTCGAGTTTCTCAGTGAGATAAGCCTTCTTTTTCGATGTTGGATTGAGGAGGTTGTGGCGATCGACTTCAAGGCCATTACGGCGAAGTTCATTCCACGAGGTAACGCTCCAGACATTTGCCTGAATATTCCAATCTTCAGCCAAGAGTTTCTGTGCCTTCAAAGCCCAATTCATTGCGACGCCGGATGCCAAGATATTTGCTCGGCGCTTCTTTCTTCCTGACTTTGCGCTCTTGGAATAGAGGTAAATACCCTTCAAAAGTCCATCTACATCAAGGTTTGCTGGCTCTTCAGGCTGAGCATATGGCTCGTTATAGACGGTGAGGTAATAGAAGATGTTCTCGCTATTTTCACCATACATGCGGCGCAAACCATCTTTAACGATATGACCGAGCTCGAAGGCATAGGCAGGGTCATATGCAATAACGGCTGGGTTTGTTGATGCCAGTAATTGTGAGTGACCATCTTCGTGTTGGAGACCTTCGCCATTCAAAGTTGTGCGACCTGCGGTTGCGCCCATAACAAATCCGCGCGCCATCTGGTCAGCAGCGGCCCAAAACGCATCACCGGTTCTCTGGAATCCGAACATCGAATAGAAGATGTATACCGGAATCATGGGTTCGTCATGTGTGGAGTACGAAGTTCCGACCGCGGTAAATGAGGCCGTCGATCCCGCTTCGTTAATTCCTTCGTGAAGAATTACACCCGTTGTTGATTCCTTGTAGGAGAGCATGAGCTCGCGATCAACAGATGTGTATTGCTGGCCATGGGGAGAATAAATCTTCAATGTCGGGAAGAGTGAATCCATACCGAATGTTCGAGCCTCATCTGGGATGATCGGCACGATGCGGTGACCAAGCCCTTCCACCTTCGTCAGATCTTTGAGCAGTCGAACAAAGGCCATTGTTGTGGCAATCTCTTGATGGCCAGAGCCGCGACGAGCGACTTCAAAGTGTGAATCGTCAGGTTGGGGAAGTGGCTTCGAAACCGCGCGACGTCGTGGAACAGAGCCTCCAAGAGCGCTGCGGCGTTCCATCATGTATTGGTATTCAGGTGAATCTTTTCCAGGGTGGAAATATGGCGGCAACTTCTCGTCGAGCTTCTCATTTGGAATTTCAAGATAGAGGCGATCACGAAGTGCTTGAAGATCATCTAACTTCAACTTCTTCATCTGGTGAGTGGCGTTGCGACCTTCGAAGTGCGAACCAAGAGTCCAACCCTTAATTGTCTTTGCCAAAATAACAGTCGGACGGCCCTTGTGGTTCATGGCTGAGGCATAAGCGGCATAAAGCTTCTGATAATCATGGCCTCCACGCTTGAGGTTCCAGATATCGTCATCGCTCCAATTAGCCACCATTGCTGCGGTGCGTGGATCGCGGCCAAAGAAGTTATCGCGAACAAACTTGCCATTTTCAGTCTTATAAGTCTGGAAGTCTCCGTCAGGGGTCTTGTTCATCAAATCAACAAGCGCACCATCGTTATCTTGAGCAAAAAGTGGATCCCATTCACGGCCCCATACAACTTTGATGACATTCCATCCTGCGCCGGTGAAGAGAGCTTCAAGTTCTTGAATAATCTTGCCGTTTCCGCGAACAGGACCATCAAGACGCTGCAAGTTACAGTTGATGACATAAGTCAGGTTATCTAAATTCTCACGAGCAGCAAGAGTGAGTGCCGAGACGCTTTCTGGTTCATCCATTTCACCATCACCAAGGAATGCCCACACGTGTTGCTGTGAGGTGTCCTTGATTCCACGATTGTGAAGATAGCGATTGAATCGCGCCTGATAAACCGCATTGATTGGACCAAGCCCCATGGAAACAGTTGGAAACTCCCAGAACTCTGGCATCAATCGTGGATGCGGATAAGACGAGAGTCCTCCACCAGGATGTGAGAGCTCTTGTCTAAATCCATCGAGTTGATGTTCGCTTAAGCGACCTTCAAGAAAAGCGCGTGCATACATTCCGGGCGAAGCGTGACCTTGGAAGAAAATCTGATCTCCACCGCCAGGATGATCTTTGCCTTTGAAGAAGTGATTGAAACCCACTTCATAGAGCGCAGCAGATGATGCGAATGTTGAGATATGTCCGCCAACTCCGACGCCAGGTCTTTGTGCGCGGTGGACCATGATTGCGGCGTTCCATCGGATATATGCACGGATGCGACGCTCGAGGAATTCATCACCAGGGAACTTCGGCTCCGATTCTGGTGGAATCGTGTTCATGTAATCGGTCAGGCGGAGATTTGGAAGATCGACGTTGTTCTCGTGAGCATGCTTGAAGAGCGAGAGCATGAGGTAACGAGCACGAGATGGGCCAGCAAACTTGACCAGCGAATCCAGGGATTGATGCCATTCGGCGGTCTCTTCCGGGTTGGTATCGACGAGTTGGTCGACGTGGAGGTCCTGGGAGGAGTTAATCTCGTTCTGGCTTGGGCTCACGGGCCTATCTTTGCGTCTAAAGGCGAATAGTGTGAAATCGGCACGTGTGAAATCGGCCCAAGAATCCCATCAAGGAGTTGCGTAAAAAGCCAAGGGCGTGTGGACTTCTCCCATTCGTTTCACCAATTGAGAGTCAAAGGAGAAGGCATTGAGTACCCCGGTGGGGCCAGGGCAACTGGCAGCCCGTATGGGAATCCAAAGCGGCTTTCTCGTTCTTGAACGCGGCTTCGGTGACGATTCAGATGACGCGATGCGTAAAGAAATCGCCCAGGCAACAGGTAATGAACTTCTCGATGAGAACTCACAAGAAGTCGTTGATGCCGTCATGACATGGTGGCGCGAAGAAGATGGCGATCTGATTGATGAACTTGTTGATTGCTTGACCTATCTCTCTGAAAGTGGACCTATCTGGTTACTGACTCCCAAAGTCGGCCGCGATGGTCACGTTGAACCAAGTGATATTCAGGATGCAGCTCAAACTGCAGGACTGAGCCTTACCTCCACAATTCCAGCATCGAAAGATTGGACCGCAACACGACTTGTTGCCCGAAAGAGCGGAAGAAAATAAATGACCATCACAGTCGGCCAAGAAGCTCCAGACTTCGAGCTTGCCAATCAATTTGGTGAGAAGGTCTCGCTTTCATCATTCCGCGGAAAGAAGAACGTAGTAGTCGTCTTCTTCCCATTCGCATTCACAGGTACTTGCACTGGTGAGCTTTGCGCCCTTCGTGATGATCTCTCAGTCTTCCAAAACGATGACGTTCAACTTCTTGCAATCTCCTGTGATGCGATGTTCACTCAGAAAGTCTTTGCCGAGAAAGAAGGATATGAATTTCCGCTGCTCTCTGATTTCTGGCCACATGGGGCTGTTGCGCAAAAGTATGGAGTCTTCAATGCAGAGCGCGGTCTAGCGCTACGCGGAACATTTGTGATCGATAAGAGCGGAATCGTGCGGTGGAGCGTCGTAAATAGCCCTGCTGAGGCGCGAAATCTTGCCGATTACAAGAGTGCGCTGGCCTCGTTATAGACTCCGCACGCAATTGAAGGGCGCTTAGCTCAGTGGTAGAGCGGCTCGTTTACACCGAGTAGGTCGGGGGTTCAAAACCCTCAGCGCCCACCAAGAATAACTTGGGAAAAACAGTTTGATTCCAAGCAACCAATACAATTTCGTCCATGACGCAGATG
>Ga0208590_1000008_pt1 | contig 49181 bp, 47 predicted proteins | sample LakMenEpi27Sep09_FD_150740 | JGI IMG/M metagenome (GOLD analysis project Ga0208590, IMG submission 150740) | Freshwater microbial communities from Lake Mendota, WI - 27SEP2009 deep hole epilimnion (SPAdes) | ecosystem: Environmental > Aquatic > Freshwater > Lake > Epilimnion/Euphotic zone ... | reverse complement strand
GAAAAGATTATCCACTTGGTGGAATCCCAGTTGAATATAAAGGAGCAGTAATTCCTCCTCCAGATGAAAGAAGAAGTTACAGCGGATGAGTACAGATATTTTTTCAGGTTCTTATGAGACAACCCAAGGTCGTGTTTACACACTTTCAGGCGGAGATTGGGACACAGTATTAGGTTCCACTGCTGGTGAGCGTGAACGAATTGTTGTAAACATGGGACCACAACATCCATCAACACATGGTGTACTCAGATTAATTCTTGAATTAGATGGTGAAACCGTAACTGAAGCTCGTTGTGGAATTGGTTATTTGCATACTGGAATTGAAAAGAACATGGAATATCGTTCTTGGGTTCAAGGAACTACTTATGTAACGCGGATGGATTACTTATCCCCAATATTTAATGAAACAGCATATTGTTTAGCAGTTGAAAAAATGCTGGGAATTACCGATCAGATTCCAGATCGCGCCAACACAATTCGAGTTTTGTTAATGGAATTAAACAGAGTTTCTTCTCACTTAGTTGCCTTAGCAACAGGTGGTATGGAACTAGGTGCATTAACTGCAATGACAAATGGTTTTAGAGACAGAGAATTAATTCTTGACCTATTTGAAATGATCACAGGTTTAAGAATGAATATGGCTTATGTCAGACCTGGTGGAGTAGCAGTAGATCTACCTGTTGGAGCTGAAAAGAAAATTGAAGAAACAATTAAATTATTAAGAACTAGATTTAAAGATAATTTTAATATTTTAGTAGATAACCCAATTTGGACCGCCAGAACAAAAAATGTTGGAGTACTTGATTTAACAGGCTGTATGGCACTTGGAATTACTGGTCCAGTTTTGAGATCAACAGGTTTGCCTTGGGATTTAAGAAAAACTCAACCTTATTGTGGATATGAAAATTATGAATTTAATGTTGTGACAGAAAATACCAGTGATACTTATGGTCGATTCTTAATAAGAATGCGTGAAATGCATGAATCTTTAAACATTGTGGAACAAGCTTTAACTCGCCTAAAACCAGGACCAGTAATGGTTGAAGATAAATCAATTGCCTGGCCTGCTCAATTAGCACTTGGTTCAGATGGTTTAGGAAACTCACTTGATCACATCAGAAAAATCATGGGCCAATCAATGGAATCTCTAATTCATCATTTCAAGTTAGTAACCGAAGGATTCAAAGTTCCAGCTGGACAAGCCTATGTTGCAATCGAATCTCCTAGAGGAGAACTTGGTGCATTAGTGATTAGTGATGGTGGAACAAAACCTTATCGAGTTCACTTCCGCGATCCATCATTTAATAATTTGCAAGCAGTTGGCCCAATGGGCGAAGGCGGACAAGTAGCTGACTTAGTTGCTGCAGTTGCTTCAATTGATCCAGTAATGGGTGGTGTTGATCGATGAGTATTAAAGCCATCACAGATGAAGATATTAAAAACTTAGAAATATTGGCATCGAAATATCCAGAAAGAAGATCAGCTTTACTTCCAATGCTTCACTATGTGCAATCAATTCAAGGAATGGTTTCACCAGCAGGAATTCAAACTTGTGCCAAAGTATTGGATTTAACTCCAGCAGAAGTAGCTGCAGTTGCCACGTTTTACACAATGTTTAAAAGATTTCCCATGGGTAAACACCACATTGGGGTGTGCACAAATACTTTATGTGCATTGCTTGGAGGAGATGAATTATGGAAAGAATTAACTGACACTCTTGGCATAGGACATGACGAAACAACTGTAGAAGGCTTATTCACAATTGAAAGAATTGAATGTCAAGCTGCTTGCACCGTTGCACCAGTTGTCACAGTCAATTGGGAATTTATGGATTCAATGACACCAAAATCTTTAAGAGAATTAATTGAAAAACTAAAACTTGGTGCACCTGTTCAATCAACTCGTGGTGTACAAATAACTTCAATTTCAGATTCCGAAAGATTGTTAGCAGGATTTAATGACGGAAAATATGCTGATTCACCACGAGCTGATGATTCAATGCTTGCAGGTTTAAGAGTTGCTAAGGAAAGAAATATGAGTGCACCTGCAGGAAAAGGTGTGAAATAAAATGGCATTAACACCAGTACTTACTGCTCATTGGGATGATCCAAAATCATTTGAAATCGAAAGTTACAAAAAATATGGTGGCTATGTTGCTTTAAGTAACTCTTTGAAAATAACACCCGATGAAGTTATTGGAATTGTTAAAGACTCAGGTTTAAGAGGTCGCGGTGGTGCAGGTTTTCCAACTGGAATGAAATGGTCATTTGTTCCGCAAAATGATGGAAAAGAACACTACTTAGTTGTAAACGCAGATGAATCAGAACCAGGTGCTTGCAAAGATATTCCACTTATGTTGGCAAATCCACATTCATTAGTTGAAGGTGTAGCAATTGCTTCCTATGCAATTCGAGCAAATAAAGCTTTTATTTATATTCGCGGAGAAGTTCCACACGCAATAAGAAGAGTGATGAATGCTGTGGAGCAAGCTTATGCAGCAGGTTTTCTTGGTAAAAATATTCAAGGTTCAGGATTTAATTTAGACATAGTTGTTCACGCAGGAGCTGGTGCTTATATTTGTGGTGAAGAAACTGCACTACTTGATTCACTTGAAGGTCGACGCGGGCAACCAAGATTAAAACCACCGTTTCCTGCCGTTGCAGGACTTTATGCCTCACCAACAGTTGTTAATAACGTTGAAACTTTGGCAAGTGTTCCTGCAATTATTTTGAATGGTGCCGATTGGTTTAAATCAATGGGAACAGAAAAATCTCCAGGATTTAAATTATTTGCAGTTTCTGGTCACGTTAATCGTCCAGGAATTTTTGAAGCAGCCCTTGGTACAACAATGAGTGAACTTCTTGATTATGCCGGTGGGATGCGTAAGGGAAGTAAATTAAAGTTTTGGATTCCTGGTGGATCTTCAGTGCCAATGTTGACACCAGAACATATTGATATTCCAATGACTTACGAAGATTTAAGTGCTGCTGGAACAATGCTTGGTACTGGCACACCAATGATGTTTGATCACACCACAAGTGTTGTTAAAGCTGTAAGTAGATGGCTTGAATTTTATAAACATGAATCTTGCGGAAAGTGCACACCTTGTCGTGAAGGTACATATTGGATAACAGGAATTTTGGAAAAGTTTGAACATGGCAAAGGTAAAGAAGAAGAATTATCAGTAATTAATGATGTGTGCGGACAAATTGCTGGCAGATCCTTCTGTGCTTTAGGTGATGCTGCAGCAACACCGTTTCCTGGTGCAATGAAATATTTTGCTGATGAATTTAGAGATGCAACCAGAATGGCAGCAGATGCATCGTTTCCACCAAGTGCTACAACTATTTTTGACAAAGCAGGTGTGTAATGACATTAACATCTGATAACAAGCAAACAAAAACAGATAATTTAATCACAGCAACCATTGATGGAATTGAAGTTCAAGTTCCTAAAGGAACATTAATTATTAGAGCAGCAGAAAGAATGGGAACGTTTGTCCCTAGATTTTGTGATCATCCTGCTTTAGCACCAGTTGCAGCTTGTCGAATGTGCTTAGTTGAAATTGAAGGAATGCCTAAACCACAACCATCTTGTGCAATTCCTTTGACAGAGGGAATGGTTGTTAAGACTCAAATGACTTCAAAAGTTGCTGAAGATGCACAAGCTGGAGTTATGGAATTCTTGTTAATAAATCACCCGCTTGATTGCCCAGTTTGCGATAAAGGTGGCGAATGCCCATTGCAAAATCAGGCAATGACAGCAGGTCGCGCTGAATCAAGATTTGAAATTGAGAAAAGAACTTTTCCTAAACCAATTGAATTAAGCTCAGAGATTTTGCTTGATAGAGAACGTTGCGTTGAATGTGCTCGATGCACCAGATTTTCAGAAGAAATAGCGGGAGATCCTTTCATTGAATTATTAGAACGTGGAGCAAAACAACAAGTTGGTATCGCAACTGATGAACCTTTTAATTCATATTTTTCTGGCAACACCGTTCAAATATGTCCAGTAGGAGCACTAACAAGTTCTTCCTACAGATTTAGATCAAGACCGTTCGATCTTGTTTCTGTTCCAACAACATGTGAACATTGCGCCTCTGGTTGTTCATTAAGAACTGATTATCGACGTGAAACTGTAATGAGAAGACTTGCTTGGGAAGATCCTGAAGTAAATGAAGATTGGAATTGTGACAAGGGCCGATTTGCATTTGCATACTTAAAAACTAATCGTTTAACTCAACCAAAAGTTCGCACAAAAGACGGCACACAAGTTGATGCACTTTGGCCTGACGCCCTTGATTTTGCTGCTAAAGGATTAAAAGAAGCTAATGGCAAAGTTGCAGTGTTACTTGGTGGTCGTTTAACAATGGAAGATGCTTACGCTTATTCCAAGTTTGCTCGTTTGGCTTTAGGAACAAATGACATTGATTTTAGAAACAGAGTAAATAGTGTTGAAGAACTTGATTTCTTAGGAAACTTTGTGGCAGGTTCTGCTGGTTCAGTTACCTACGCAGATTTAGAAAAAGCAAAAGATGTTGTACTAGTTAATTTTGAACCAGAAGAAGAGTCTCCAATTGTATTTTTGCGCTTAAGAAAAGCAGTAGCAAAATCTAAAATTAACATCATTGCAATCGCTCCTTATTTAAGTCGTGGATTAGAAAAAATAAATGCTGAAGTAATTGCCACCAAGCCAGGAGATGAAGCAAAAGTTATCCGTGGTTTAAACATTGCTAATGAATCAATAATTCTTGTAGGAGAAAGAGCAGCAGCAAGCCCAGGAACTTTGAGCGCCGTATTAGAAGTAGCAGAAAAAACTAATTCAAAACTTTCTTGGATACCTAGAAGAGCTGGGGAAAGAGGCGCGATTGAAGTTGGCGCATTACCAAATCTTTTGCCTGGGGCAAGACCGGTAACTGAAACAAGTGCACGAAGTGAAGTTGGTGCAATTTGGGGCGTTAACGCTTCAGATATTCCAAACAAACCTGGAAAAAATCATGCAGAAATTATTCAAGCTGCACTAAATGGTGAAGTAAAAGCTTTAATAATTGCAGGTTTAGATGTTTTGGATTCACCAGATCCTCAAGCATTAGGTCAAGCAATTAATGCCGTTGATTTTGTAATCACCTTAGGAATTCAAGAAAATTCATTAACACGTTATGCAAATGTTTCATTACCTGTTGCCCCAGTAACTGAAAAGTCAGGAACATTTATCAACTGGGAAGGAAGACCAAGACCATTTGGTAGAGCAATTTCTTCAACCAATGCGCTAACCGATGCTCGAGTCCTGGCAATGCTTGCTGAAACTTTAGGTTTTGAATTTGGTTTACAAACTATTGAAGAGTTAAGACAAGAACTTTCTTCATTTGGTAATTGGACTGGAAAGAAAATTGAAAAACCAGTTGTTAAAGAAGTTGGCGCTTTAGAAACTTCGCCATCAACTGCCATTTTGTCTACTTGGAATCTGTTACTTGATGATGGAGCACTTCAAAAAGGTGAAGAACATTTAGCTGGAACCCAAAGAACCGCTGTTGCACATATGAGTGAAAAAACAGCAGCAGATCATAAATTAGAGAATGATGACAAGGTCATTATTTCTAACGCTAGAGGATCAATAACTATCAAACTTGAAATTATTGAAATGGTTAATGATGTTGTGTGGATTCCAGCCAACAATCATGACAGCAAAGTTAAATCAAAACTTGGTGCAAAAGAAGGCGACATCGTGACAATTCAAAGGGGGAGTTTCTAATGAGAATTCTTCCTAATGTTGAACTAAGTGCCTTTGGAATTGATCCTTGGTGGGTCACTTTAATTAAAGTGGTAACAATTTTCGTCACACTAGTTGTTTTAACTTTGTTAGCAATTTGGGGCGAGAGAAGAATTGTGGCCCGAATGCAGATGCGCGTTGGTCCAAACAGAGTTGGTCCAGGTGGTGTCTTAATCGGATTGATGGATGGTGTGAAACTTGCACTTAAAGAAGATGTAATTCCGTTTACTGTGGACCGTGTTGTTTATATCTTGGCTCCAATAATTTCAGCGACCACAGCATTTATGACTTTTGCAGTTATTCCTTTTGGTCCTGAAGTTTCATTCTTTGGAGTCATCACTCCTCTGCAATTAACAGATTTTCCAGTTAGCGTTTTGTATGTTTTAGCTATAGCAAGTGTTGGAATTTATGGAATTGTTTTAGCAGGTTGGTCTTCAGGCTCAACATATTCATTACTGGGTGGACTTAGATCTTCTGCGCAAATGGTTTCATACGAAATAGCTATGGGTTTATCCTTTGTGGCAGTTTTTCTTTACGCAGGTTCAATGAGTACTTCTCAAATAGTTGCCGCTCAAGAAAGAACTTGGTACATCTTGTTGCTGCTTCCATCATTTTTGATCTACGTAATTTCAATGGTAGGAGAAACAAATAGAGCACCATTTGATTTACCTGAAGCAGAAGGTGAATTAGTTGGAGGTTTTCATACTGAATATTCATCTTTGAAATTTGCTCTATTTTTCTTAGCTGAATACATAAACATGGTTACCGTTTCTGCTCTAGCTACTACTTTATTTTTGGGCGGCTGGCGGGCACCGTTTCCTTTTTCATTAATACCTGGGGCAAACGAAGGTTGGGTGCCACTGATTTGGTTCTTTGGCAAAATTGCACTGTTCTTATTCGTATTCATTTGGATGCGTGGAACTCTTCCAAGATTTAGATACGACCAATTTATGAATATTGGTTGGAAAATATTAATTCCTGCTTCATTGGCCTGGATTGTTATTGTGGCAATTACTAGAGGATTAAGAAATTCACTAGATCTACCAACAGGACAAACCATTGCCTTGTTAGGTTTGCCATTAATTGCTGTTGCTTTAGCAGTATTTATTGCAGATTGGCGTAAGGCTAATGCTGAAGTAAACAATGAAGAAGCAGAAGTTGAGATTACAGAAGTAAATCCGTTTGCAGGGGGACATCCTGTTCCACCACTTCCTGGTCAAGTATTAGTTGAACCAAGTGCTACCAAACAAGGGATATTAAATGGCTGAGATTCCACAAATTATTAGAGCTTTTGGTGTCACTTTTAGATCTATGTTTAGAAAAGTTACAACCGAACAATACCCTGAAGAAAAAGTTCCTACACAAGCAAGATTTCACGGTAGACATCAACTAAATCGTCATCCTGACGGATTAGAAAAATGTGTTGGTTGCGAACTTTGTGCTTGGGCTTGTCCTGCTGATGCAATTTATGTTGAAGGTGCTTCTAATGAAGAAGGAGATAGATTTTCTCCAGGTGAGCGCTATGGCCGTGTTTACCAAATAAATTATCTGCGCTGTATTGGTTGCGGACTATGCATTGAAGCTTGTCCAACCAGAGCATTAACAATGACAAATGAATATGAATTAGCTGATAATTCAAGAAGTAAATTAATTTATGAAAAAGATGATTTACTTGCACCAATACTTCCTGGAATGGCAACTCCACCCCATTCAATGATTGATGATTATGTGGCCCAGGATTATTACGATGGCAAAGTTAAAGGTGCATCTGCTGAACAGTTTGCTGAAGTAGAAATCAATAAACAAAAAGGGCAAAGTGTTTAATTAAATGATTAATACCTATTTAAAGCTAGCTGAAGTATCACAAAACTCAATTTCATTTGAACCATTTGTATTTTGGGTTTGTGGGGGATTAGCTGTTATAGGAGCTATCGGAATGTTGATCTCACATAAAGCAGTTCACAGTGCTTTATGGGTGGCATTGACCATGATCAATTTAGCTGTTTTATATGTAGTTCAATCAGCTCCATTCTTAGGTGTAACACAAGTAGTTGTTTACACCGGAGCAGTAATGATGTTGTTTCTGTTTGTGTTAATGATTGTGGGAGTTGATGCATCAGATTCACTCGTTGAAACAATCAAGGGGCAAAGAAGAGTCGCAATCCTGGCTGGCGTTGTTCTAGTAATTGCTCTAGTTCTACTTTTGGGCAACTCATTTTCAATCCAAGCAGCAGAATTAGCTAATGCAGATTCAGCCTATGGAGGAAACGTTCAAGGAATTGCTGCCCTACTTTTTGGCAAATATGTTTTGATTTTTGAATTAACTTCTGCACTATTAATTACTGCAGCAGTAGGTGCAATGGTGTTGGCTCACAAAGAGAGAACTGCTCCCAGAAAAACTCAAGCAGTAATGGCTAAAGAACTTTTTGCCAGCGGAAACTACAAAGGACCACTTCCTTCACCAGGTGTTTACGCCAGACACAATTCAGTGGACACCCCGGCACTTTTGCCAGATGGTTCAGTATCTGAAATTTCACTTCCAGGACCAATCGTTGCTCGCGGTTCTGCTAAACCTGTTAACCAAAATGACATAAATGAAGTGCAAATAATTTCTGAAGGCTTAGGACTTGTCTCAACCGATGAAGAAGGTGACAAGTGAATCCAAGTGCATATTTAGTTTTATCTGGAATCATTTTCTCCATTGGTGCTCTTGGAGTTTTGTTAAGAAGAAATGCCATCGTTGCATTTATGTCAGTTGAATTAATGCTTAACGCAGCAAATCTTGCATTCGTAACAGGTTCTCGTGTGTGGGGACAACTTGATGGACAAACCGCAGCATTTTTTGTGATGGTTGTAGCTGCTGCTGAAGTAGTTGTTGGTTTAGCAATCATTCTCACAATTTTTAGAACTAGAAATTCAGCATCAGTTGACGAAGCAAGTTTGCTTCGTTGGTAATTGGAAAAGAGTAAAAATTGATTGCAACGGTTATTGCCCTGCCAGCGCTAAGTGCATTAATGCTACTTACGCTTGGCAAAAGATCAAATAAATTTGGACCTGGTTTAGCAATAGCTGCATCTACTGGTTCATTTTTAATTGGATTGTGGCAATTTTTGCAAATGGTGGCTAGACCTGAAGAAGAAAGAGCTGTGATCACCACAGTTTATGAGTGGCTGGCAGTACCTGCAGCAGGATTTAAAGTTAACTTTGCACTTCAACTAGATCAATTATCAATCTCATTTGTTTTGTTAATTACATTTGTGGGAACACTTATCCATATTTACTCACTTGGATATATGGCTCACGATGAGAACAAACGTAAATTTTTTGCATATTTAAATCTCTTTGTGGCAGCAATGCTTTTATTGGTTTTGGCTGATAATTATTTGCTTTTGTATGTGGGCTGGGAAGGTGTGGGATTAGCTTCCTATTTGTTGATTGGATTCTGGCAACATAAACCAACTGCTGCAGTAGCAGCGAAAAAAGCATTTGTTGCTAATCGCGTTGGAGATTTTGGTTTGTCATTAGCAATCATGACAATGTTTATAGTTTTTGGATCTGTTTCTTTTTCAGATGTAAATCAAGGAATTAGTGGTGCCCCTGCTTGGGTTTCTTTAACACTTGGCTTACTACTTCTTCTTGCAGCCTGTGGTAAGTCTGCACAATTTCCACTGCAATCTTGGTTACTTGATGCAATGGAAGGACCAACACCAGTTTCAGCACTAATTCACGCAGCAACCATGGTTACTGCGGGTGTTTATTTAATCGTTCGAAGCGCATCGATATTTAATGCCAGTGAAATTGCGCAAACTGCAGTAGTAATTATTGGTGCAATCTCATTATTAATGGGTGCCATCATTGGTGCAGCTAAAGATGATATTAAAAAATCATTGGCTGGTTCCACCATGAGTCAAATTGGTTACATGGTTTTGGCAGCAGGTTTAGGTCCAATTGGTTATGTGTTTGCAATTTTGCACTTAATAACTCATGGTTTCTTTAAAGCCGTTATGTTTCTTGGCGCAGGTTCAGTAATGCATGCCACAAATGACAACGTCGACATGAGACGCTACGGCGGATTATCCAAAGTCATGATTTTTACAACAATTACATTTTTCATCGGTTATTTAGCAATTATTGGAATTCCACCATTTGCTGGTTTTTACTCAAAAGATCACATCATCGAGGCAGCGCTAAGTCATTCTTGGTGGGCAGGTGCAGCTGTTTTATTTGGCGCAGGCCTAACTGCTTTTTATATGACTCGAATGGTTGTAATGACTTTTGTTTCCAAACCTCGTTGGGAAGATGACGTTCATCCACATGAATCTCCACTATCCATGACTTTGCCAATGATTGTTTTGTCTATTGGTGCTGCTTCTTTGGGAATTATTTTGACTAATGATCACATGTTTGAACACTGGTTAGAACCAGTTACAGGATTTGTTGAGCCAGAACCACCATTTTCAATTCAGACAATAACAATTATTACTTTAAGCGTGGTAGCAGTTGGAGTTCTTGCTGCAATTTGGCAATACAGAAGAATTGCCAGAGTTGCGCCAAAGAAAGTCTCCCTTGTTGTTGCAGCTGCAAGAAAAGATTTATATGGCGATGTTATGAACGAAGCTTTGTTGATGAGACCAGGTCAAGGCTTAACTAGATTACTTAACATTTTTGATAAATCAGTTGTTGATGGTTTTGTAAATGGAATCGGATCTTTCACAGGTGGAGTTTCAGCAAGACTTAGAAGAAGTGAAACTGGTTATGTTAGATCTTATGCAATGTCGATTGTTTTAGGCACCGCAATTCTAGTTGTTGCACTTTTGATTGTAGGTCTATAAATGAACTTTCCATGGTTATTACTAATACTTTTAACTCCTTTAATTGCAACGGTTTTATTATTTATCCCTAAGAAGTATGTTGTATTTAAAGACAATCAAATTGCTCTCTATTCTTCATTAATTACTTTACTTTTTGTAATTGTTGTAGCTTTACAATTTGATATAGATTCAAATGCAGCAACTCAATTTGATATTTCTTTTGACTGGATTCCAATATTTGGTATTTCTTTTCATTTAGGTTTAACAGGAATTTCATTAGTCCTAGTTGGGCTAACCGCAGTTTTAACTCCAATTGTGTTGCTTGCTACAGAACACGAAGTACAAAAGAAAAACAAAGAATTTTTGATGTGGATTCTTTTAACTCAAGCTTGCGCTCTGGCAGTATTTCTAGCTAGAGATCTGTTCTTGTTTTACGTAGTTTTTGAAGCAATGCTAATTCCAATCTTTTTCTTAGTTGGAAGATTTGGTGGCCCAAGAAGAAGTGCTGCGGCATTGAAGTTTTTGTTATTCGGACTTGCTGGTGGATTAGTTATGTTGGCCGCAGTCATTTGGCTTTATTTTGTGGGAGCAAGTCAGCTTGGTCGTGGCACATTCTCGATAACAGCTTTAAGCAATGAATTATCAATTGATACCTGGACTGAGCGCTGGTTATTCCTGGGATTCTTTTTTGCATTTGCTTTAAAGGCACCGATGGTTCCTGGTCACACATGGCTTCCTGACACTGCAGAACAAGCAACTCCTGGAACTTCCACAATGTTGATCGGAATTTTAGACAAGGTTGGAACTTATGGAATGTTGGCAATTTTGTTACCAATATTTCCAAATGCATCAAGAGAATTTGCACCAGCAATAATTGGTCTTGCTGTCTTTGGAATCATTTATGGTGCTTTAGTAGCTATAGCGCAAAAAGATATGAAACGTACCTTTGCCTACATTTCAATCTCACATTTTGGTTTTATCGTTATGGGAATTTTCTCTTTCACAAGTATTGGAATGCTTGGATCAATGGTCTATATGGTGGCACACGGAATTTCTACAGCAGGACTATTTCTAACCGCAGGCTATTTGATTAGACAAAAAGATAACTCGCTAATAAATAGTTTTGGTGGCTTAACAAAAGTTGCTCCGGTGATGACAGGATTTTTCCTAATTTCATCTTTGGCCTCAATTGCACTTCCAGGTATGGCAGGATTCGTGGCTGAGTTTATGGTTTTGACTGGAACATTCCAGAGATATCCAATACCTGCAATCATTGCAACTTTGGCCATTATTTTGGCCGCTATTTATATGTTGTGGCTATACCAAAGAGTCTTTACTGGTGCTGAAGTAAAAGAATCAAAAAACATTGTTGATTTAAATAAAAAACAAATTCTAATATTGTCACCAATTGTTGTTTTAACTGTTTTGTTTGGTCTTTATCCAGCCCCGGTAGTAAAAATTGCTGAACAAGCCGTTTCTAATACGATGACTTATGTAGGCGCAGTAGATCCTCAACCATTAATTGGAAAAGCGGTTAATCCATGATCCAAACCGTTCTAAACTCCATTCCAACCCCTAATTTTGAATACGCCTTGTTGTCACCAATTTTGATTATGTTTGCAGCAGCTTGTTTAGGCGTTTTAGTTGAAGCATTTTTCTCAATCGAAAAAAGAAGATTTGCTCATCTCATACTTATTTTCACTTCTTTGTTATTAGCGTTTTTTGCAGTTGTATTGCAATCTGGACCAAGTGGTCGAGCTCTTGTTGCCAATGGCACCGTGGCCCTTGATGGACCAGGTTGGATTTTGCAGGGAACAATTTTATTATTAGCAGGTTTAAGTGCACTTCTTTTTGCAGAGTCAAAAGTTGATCCACTGGGAGATTCATTTGCTTCCCGCGCATCAACTTTGCCAGGAGGAGAAGAAGAAAAAGTTGTTACCAAATTAGGTTGGACTCAAACTGAAATTTGGCCACTGTTCTCATTTTCAATCACAGGCATGCTGCTCTTTGTTACCGCTAATGATTTATTAGTACTTTTCGTAGCCCTAGAAGTAATGAGCTTGCCACTGTATTTATTAGCAGGATTAGCTCGAAGAAGAAGATTACTTAGCCAAGAAGCAGCACTTAAGTATTTCATTTTAGGAGCCCTTGCAAGTGCGATTTTACTTTTTGGAAGCGCTCTGACTTATGCATACACCGGATCTCTTGAGTTTGGTCAAATTTCAAATGGAATAAGTTCGGCCAACAATGCACCAGGATTGCTAACTGCTGCAATTGCTTTAGTTGCGGTGGGAATGTTATTTAAAGTTGGAGCAGTTCCATTTCACCAATGGGTTCCAGATGTTTACACCGGTTCACCAACACCAGTTACCTCCTTTATGGCAGGAGCTGTAAAGGTTGCAGCATTTGGTGGATTACTAAGAGTTTTCTACGTTGCATTTGGCGCACTTGTTTGGGATTGGCGTCCACTTATTTGGGTTGTTGCAGGTTTAACAATGGTGGTAGGAAGTGTTATTGCACTTGCCCAATCTGATTTTAAGAGAATGCTTGCATATTCATCTATTGCAAACGGTGGATTTATTCTTGTTGGATTTTCTGCAACTAATAGACCAGCAATAGCAGCAGTTTTGATCTATTTAATTGCTTACTCATTTGCCACAGTTGGCGCATTTGCCTTAATTACTTTAATCAGAGAACAAGCTGGAGAAAGTTCTAGTTTAATTCGCTGGAAAGGCTTAGGTAAGAAATCTCCATTAGTAGCAGGACTCATGTCCTTGTTTATGTTGTCTTTTGCAGGAATTCCACTAACTAGTGGATTTACCGCCAAATTCTCAGTCTTCACAGCTGCAGTAACAGGTGGAGCAACCCCACTTGTATTAATTGGAGTTTTGGCAAGTGTTATTGCTGCAGTGTTTTACATCAGAGTAATTATTTTAATGTTCTTTAGTGAACCAATTCCTGATGGACCTTTTGTGGTTGTGCCAAGTATTTTCACAACTATTGCAATTACATCAAGCGCTGTTGTCACAATTCTGTTAGGTCTTTTCCCACAAATTATTATTGATCTGGTTAGCTCTGCGTCAGTGTTCTTAAGATGAGTAAAGTAAACGTTCCTGAAATGTTGATTGCTGATGACAAATTAAAAGAATTCCTAAGCCAAGGAATTAAAAGAACTGAAGAGTTCTTAGAAATAGAATCTGCATCCCCATACAGTCCATTAACTGAAATAACTCAACATCTTCTTCTTGCTGGTGGCAAAAGAATCAGACCAGTATTAGTTTTTCTCTCTTCACAGTTTGGTAAACCAGATATTGACCGTTTAGCAAAAGTGGCGGCCGCAATTGAATTTATTCATGTAGCAACTCTTTATCACGATGATGTGATGGATGAAGCATCCTTAAGAAGAGGTGTGCCATCAGCAAATGCAAAATTTGGTAACACCAACGCAATTCTTGCTGGAGACTTTCTTTTTTCAAGAGCATCAGCAATTGCAGCTGAATTAGGTCCGCACGTCGTTACCACTCTTGCTGACACTCTTTCAGTTCTTTGTGAAGGACAAATTCGTGAAGCAATGGGAGCCGGAACAAGTGATCCCATCAAGCATTATTTAGAAGTTTTGAAACAAAAAACTGGTTCACTTATTGAAACCTCAGCAGCTTTGGGTGCATATCTTTCAGGAGCAGATGATTTAGTTTCAGCAGCTTTGAGTAATTACGCTCACAATGTTGGACTGGCATTTCAGATATCTGATGACATTTTAGATTTACAAGGTGATTCAGCAAAATCAGGAAAAACTATCGGCAAAGACTTACTAGAAGGTATTCACACCTTGCCTGTGCTTTCAGCATTGTCTTTAGATAAAGATCAAGGGCTAAAACAATTATTGGATGATGTTAAAGGTAACCCTGCATTAATTCAAACCACAATTGAGAAAGTTAAAGAATTAGGTGGATTTGATGTAGCAACTCTTCATTTGGAGAGTTTGATTGATCAAGCAATGGCTTCTCTTGATTCTGTGCCTAAAGGTAGTGCTCGTGATGCACTTGTGCAATTTGCTGAATGGCTTACAAAAAGAAACAGTTAAATTCTGTTACTTCGATAAGTTTTAATCGCATCGTAGCTAAACACTGACACTGCTAGCCACACAATTAGAAAACCAATCCACCTTGCTGGACTCATTGGTTCATCAAAAACTAAATAGCCCAAAATAAATTGCAATATTGGGCCCAAAGCTTGCAACAAGCCGATTACCACTAAAGGAATTCTCACCACTGCGGTTCCAAATAAAAGTAACGGAACGACAGTAACAATTCCTGCTGTTGCTAACCAAAATGAATGTGTTGTTCCATGGTTTACAAAACTTAATTCATTTTTACTATTCAGATAAAACAGAAAAGCGGAGAAAAATGGGGTCAGCATTAATGTCTCTATCGTCAAACTTGGAATAGCATCAACATTTGCCATCTTTTTAACAAGGCCATAGAAACCAAAAGAAAACGCTAAGCTAAGTGCTATGTATGGGGGATGTCCCAGCGTAATTGTTAGAAATGTGACAGCGATGAAAGTAAATCCAACTGCAACTTTTTGCAGTGTTCTTAACTTTTCTTTTAAAACAATTACCCCAAGTGCCACAGACACCAGAGGATTAATGAAATATCCGAGTGATGTTTCTATCACGTGACCATTGTTTACGGCCCAGATAAATACCCCCCAATTTATTGTTATAAGAATTGAGGCAAAGAACAGAAGTAACATTTTTTGTTTATCAACTAAAGCAGCTTTTACTTCCACCATTAGGTTTCTGAAATAAACAATTACTAGTAGCAAACCCAATGACCAAACAACACGATGAGCAAGAATTTCAGGTGCTGAAGCAGGTTTTAGTAATTGCCAATAAAGAGGGACAACACCCCAAATAAGGTAAGCCCCAACTCCAGCCAAGAGCCCTGAGTTGTACCTAGCTTTTTGCTCAGCCTGATTCAATTACGCGTCATTTCCAAATTGTTGAGGAACCTTAGTCTAGGCAACTTGCTACTTCTATCTCCACAAGGTCAACTAAGGGGTGTGAAGTGGCGAAAAAACTGAATATCCGATACAAATAAAGAGCAGACCAAATTCATGTGAAAGGAAAGTTCTCCAACTATGCGTCGTTCGACTAATACATTCAAAACCATTTTCTTGCTGGGTTTTCTGGGACTATTTGTAATAGTGCTTGCTAGTTCATTTGGAGGATCAACTGGTCTTTGGTTTGGATTAATATTTGCAATTGGAATGAATGGTTTTGCATATTTCTATTCTGATCGTTTAGCACTAAAAGCAATGCGTGCTTATCAAGTAACTCCACAAACTGCACCTGTTTTGTATAAAATTGTTAGTGATTTAGCAACGCAAGCAAATCAACCAATGCCTAGAGTTTATTTGTCTCCTACCGCATCACCAAATGCATTTGCTACTGGTCGTAATCCTCAGAATTCTGCAGTGTGCGCAACTGAAGGAATTATGAATCTTTTAACTGAAAAAGAACTAAGAGGTGTTATTGGTCATGAACTTGCTCACGTTTACAACAGAGATATATTGACTGCTTCAGTTGCAGCAACAATGGCAAGTGTCATGATGAGCATGGTTCAATTCTTTTGGTTATTTGGTGGAAGAGACTCCCAAAGATCTAATCCAATTGGTTCTATTCTTTTAATGTTTGTAGGCCCACTTGCCGCCACGATGTTACAACTTGCAATTGGAAGATCCAGAGAATTTGCCGCAGATGAAGACGGTGCAATTTTAACTCAAGATCCATTAGCGCTAGCTAGTGCTTTAAAGAAAATTGACGCAGGAATTTCTAATGCACCGATGAGACCAACTTCTGAAATGGAAACTGCTTCATCAATGATGATTGCTCATCCATTTAGAGGAAGTGGAATGGCAAAATTATTTTCAACACATCCTCCAACTCAAGAACGTGTAAAAAGATTAGAAATGATGGCACAACAGATGGGGCAGTCTTCATAAAACCTTAAGCACCGTATGATTACGAAAGTACTAAAATCAAGGTAGCTTGCCCGAGTGGCCAAAGGGAGCAGACTGTAAATCTGCCGGTTCACGCCTACAGTGGTTCAAATCCACTAGCTACCACCAGACTCAAAATCAATAAATATAGTAATAAAAGAGGTATTGCCGCCTCGAAGTAAACGTGAAGAGAGTTTTTACTTGAGGGGCATTTCAACAAACTTAAGAGGGCGTTGAAAGAATCTAATTATAACGTTTCGGTATAGGTTAAGTAACGTTAATATATACGAATATACCAATTTTGTACCAGTTCAAAAAATCATTGACGGTAATAATCTAATTCATCTAAAGTTCTTAAATGACCACAACGGCCGAAAATAAGAATCTCGAAATAATTTGCGCCGGAATAATTGTTGCTGATGTTTTTCTTCCCCCAATGGATCGCATGCCGGATGAGGGAGAATTAATAGAAGTTGACGAACCAGCGCATCAAGTCGGAGGCTGTGCTTCTAACACAGCAATAGCATTATCAAAACTTGGGAAAAAAACAGGAATCATCGGAATGGTTGGTTCCGACGCTATTGGTGATCAACTTATTAGATTGCTAATCAATGAAAAGATAAATACTAACGCTGTATTCAAAACTAAGGAAGCTTCAACTTCACAAACAATTATTGTTCCTATTAAAAATCAAGACCGAAGGTATATTCACTATTTTGGAGCTAACTCTAAAATTAGTGTTTCCGACTTAGACAATGGCCTTAACGGATATTTATCTCCAAATAATATGAAAATATTTATATTTGGGGGATACTTACTGATGCCCAGTATAGACTCAAAAGAACTAGCAGAATTGTTCAGAAAATTAAAAGAAAAAAACTACACTATTATTTTGGATATTGCAGTAACAAGTAATCAAAAAGGAATTAGCGAAAAAATAAAAGACGTGCTACCTTATGTTGATTATTTTTTTCCCAATGACGATGAGTCGACTCAAATTACTAACCTTGAAAAACCCCAAGATCAAGCGAAATGCTTTATGGACTGGGGCGTAAAAGCTACTGCAATAACTTGTGGAACAAAGGGTGTTTTCTACAAAGATCTGGAATGTGTTTATCAGGTTGAACCTTACAAAATTAATTTTGTGGACGGATCGGGATCTGGTGATGCATTCACAGCAGGTATGGCTATTGGGATAAGCGAATCATGGCCAACGCTAGATTCACTAAAGTTCGGAGCAGTTTTAGGAGCATCTGTTTGCCAGGGGCTGGGCTGCAACACAACATTATTTTCTAGAGATGAAGCAATCAATGAGATGTCGAAAATCAAAGTTAAGAGTTTAGTATGACGCTACATTCGCTTTCTTCAATATTAAATAATGCAGTCAAAGGTAATTATGCGGTTGGGTACTTTGAAAGTTGGGATAGTTACTCGTTTGAAGCCATTCTAGAAACAGCAGAAGAAGAAAAATCACCCATAATTATGGGATTTGGCGCAACAATGCTGGAAGATAATTGGTTGAACAAAAATGGCATCGAGTTCTTAGCTGCCAGTGGACGTGCACTCTTACAGAATGCACAAGTGCCTGTTGCCTTTTTACTAAACGAAACACACACATTGGAGCAAGCGATAAAAGGAATTGAAGTTGGTTTTAATACCGTCATGATTGATAGCCATAGGTGGGAAGTAGATAAAGCGAAAAAAGAAGTAAAAGAACTGGTTGAAATTGCCCATAAAAATAATGTTCAAGTAGAAGCCGAATTTGGAAGTTTGCCGGATTACCTAGGTGGAGAAATAGTTGATGCAAAATCCTATATGACTGATCCCGTAGAAGCTAAGAAGTTTGTGGAAGAAACAGGAATAGATTGTCTCGCCGTTGCTATCGGAAATGTTCATCTTTTAACAAAAGGTAGTGCAAACATTGACATCCAAAGACTTAAAGAGATAAAAAGTCAAGTAAACGTGCCACTTGCAGTACATGGGGGAACGGGTTTCCCAGATAATCAAATAAAAGAAGCAATCGCAAGTGGAGTTGCCAAATTTAATGTTGGGACTAGATTGAAAACAGATTTCTTTAAATCTGTGAGACAGTATGTAACAAATCTAAATGATGATTATTTTGTTCACGATATAGTTGGGTCACACAAGAAAAGTGATTTTCTAGAAGTTGGCAAAGAGTCAATAAAAATAAATGTTAGAAAATTTATAAATCTATATGGCTCTGAAGGGAAAGTTAAGTAATGACGATCCGAGAAATTGATCTAAAGAAACAAGATACTGATTTATTAATTTCACTTTTCAAAAATATAATTCGTCTTAGAAAGTTTGAAGATAAAGTCTATCAACTTTTTCTTAAAGGAGAATTACCAGGAACTATTCATCAATATCAAGGACAAGAAGCCGTGGCCGTTGGCGTTTGTTCTGTACTTGAAAAAAATGATTGGATTACTTCAACGCACCGACCACATGGACATGCAATCGCAAAAGGTGTAACAATGCGTGACGCGATGGCAGAACTTTATGGTAAAGAAACAGGTTGTTGTAAAGGTAAAGGTGGCTCAATGCACCTTGGAGATCCTGCAGTTGGAATGGTTCCAGCGATTGCGATAGTAGCTGGCGGAATAAGTATTGTGACAGGCATTGGTCTTGCTTTCAAAATGAAAAAAACAAAGCAAGTTGCTGCATGTTTTTTTGGCGAAGGCGCCACTAACGAAGGTGCGTTCCATGAGGGTCTAAATATGGCTTCCTACCAAAAGTTACCCATAATTTATGTTTGTGAAAACAATATTTATGGTGCATCCACCTCTTACAACAAAACAACTTTAGTTGAAGACGTAGCAGAGCGAGTAAAAAGTTATGGGATGAGATCAGTAATTGTCGATGGGATGAATGTTGTAGAAGTTTACTTAGCCGCAAAAGCAGCAAAAGAATCTATTTTAAATGGAGAAGGCCCAATACTTATTGAAGCAAAAACCTATAGGTTTGCCGGTCACAGTAGAGGTGATGCTAAAAAGTATAGAACTAAAGAAGAAGAAGAATATTGGAAGAACTTAGATCCAATTGAAAGAATGAAAGATTCGCTGTTTGATAATAATTTACTTGATAACGAATCCTACGCTGTAATCCTAAAGAACATCCAAGAAGAAATTGATGATGCTGTTTTATTTGCCCAACAGTCTAATTTTCCACCAATTGAAGATGCCTTTATTGATGCTTACGCTTCTGAAATGAAATCACCTAGAGAGGTGCAACTATGACAACTAATCGCAGACTTGGTATCGGTGAAGCTATTCGGGAAGCTATTTCCGAAGAAATGCAAAGAGACCCAAACGTATTTTTAATTGGAGAAGACATTGGAATTCCTGGTGGTTTTGGTGGCGCATTTGGAGTCTATTTAGGTCTACCAGAAAAATTTGGGCACGAAAGAATTATTGACACTCCAATAAGTGAAAAAGCAATTATGGGAACGGCAGTTGGTGCTGCATTAATGGGGATGAGACCTATTCCAGATTTACAGTACTCAGACTTTATTTTTGAATGCATGGATGAAGTTGTTAACCAAGCTGCAAAGATTCGATATATGTCTGGCGGAAAATTAAAAGTTCCTTTGGTACTTCGTTGTCCCGTGGGAACAGCTAATCGAGGTGCACAGCACGGTCAGTCTCCAGAAAGTTATTTCATACATGTTCCTGGAATAAAGGTTGTGTGTCCATCGGATGCTTATGTTGCAAAAGGAATTATTAAAAGTGCAATTAGAGACGATGATCCTGTAATTGTGTTTGAACATAAATTACTTTATGGAAGTAAGGGAAGAGAATCTGCTGGCGGAATGGATTTGACAGCAGAGGTTCCAGAAGAAGAATACTTATTTCCAATTGGTAAAGCTTTGAAAAAGCGTAATGGGACTTCGATGACCATTATTTCAACTCATTTAACTCTTTATCGTTGTTTAGCTGCTGCTGAGGAACTTGTAGCAGAAGGAATCGACTGTGAAGTTATAGATCCAGTTTCCCTTCTTCCCTTAGACACAGACACTATTTATGAATCAGTTAATAAAACCAAAAAAGCTTTGATTGCTCATGAAGACACATTTACAGGTGGGTGGGGAGCAGAAGTAGCGGCTTTGATTTCACAAAATTGTTTTTATGACTTGAAAGCTCCAGTACAAAGAATTGCTGCATACGATGTTCCACTTCCTGTAACCCCAGTACTTGAACAATCGGTTGTTCCAAGTGTTGAAAGAATAAAAGAGAAAATACGACAATTACACAAGATGGGAAAATCCTAAATGGCTATCGAGATTAGACTCCCCGCACTTGGGCAAACTGCAGATGAAATGGAAATCCTTTCTTGGATAAAACAAATTGGTGATCGTGTAAGCGTTGCAGAAGCATTGCTGGTTGTAGAAACCGATAAAGCGCAAGTAGAAGTTGAGTCTCCAGATGAGGGAATCTTAATTAAAATAGTCGCACAACCAGGACAGGTTTTGAAAACAGGTGATTTAGTAGCCTACCTTGGAGTGGAGGGTGAGACTATTTAATGCTTCAAAAGAAAGTTATAAAAGAAAGACAAGAGTGGACTTTTTCTCAAATGAAAAGTGCTGGGATTATTTTAACAAATGAAGAAAAAGATAAAATTGAAGTATCAGATTTTGGTTTATCAAATCTTGATAAAATAGGTATCCAGTTATTGGTTTATGTAAACACTGAGCGAGTTTGCGCCAAAGAAATAGTTTTATTACCGAATCAAGTTTGTCCAGAACACAAGCATGTTTCTGAACAAGGAAATCTTGGTAAAGAAGAAACTTTTCGATGCAGAAAAGGAACAGTCTATTTAAATGTTGAGGGAGAAAAAACCTCGAATCCTATGGCAGATCCGTTTGAAAAAGACAAAAATATTTATACTGTCTGGCACGAAATTGTTCTTAATCCAGGTGACCAACACACAATTTTTCCCGACACATTGCACTGGTTTCAAGCAGGCCCAGAAGGTGCCATAGTTACAGAATTCTCAACTAGAAGCACTGATGAATATGATGTTTTTACAGATAGACGTATAAAGAGAATTACCGAAGTTGTCGATTAATTAGTTTTAAGAATTATCTGAAATTAGTAAATTGTGTTGCAAAATCTAATTCTGTTTTTTCAACTAATCTCATAACTGTTTGTAAGTCATCTCGCGATTTACTGGTGACTCTCAATGTTTCACCCATAATTTGGGTTTTAATAGTTTTTGGTCCTTCATCACGAATTATCTTCGATAACTTCTTAGCATTTTCTTGAGAAATACCTGAATTAAAATTTCCAGTGATTTTGTAGGTTTTACCTGAAGCCCTTGGATCATCTGCTTTAAAAGACTTTAAAGAAATGCTTCGTTTAATCAACTTTTCCTTAAAAACATCTAAAGCTGCTTTGGCTCGTTCTTCAGTACTGGATTCAATTTCAACACTTAATTCATTGAGCCACTTAATTTCTGTTTCAGTGTTCTTAAAATCAAAGCGCTGAGACAATTCTTTGCTTGCTTGATTCAAAGCATTGTCTGCTTCTTGGCGGTCAATTTTACTTACGATATCGAAGGAGTTATCAGCCATGTAAAAAAGTTACACCAGTTAGTTCTTCACTTGCACGCCATACTCGCTGAGCAAGTTCAGTATTTTTAGCTAATTTACTCATTCCTACTTTTTTAGGCTTTCCTCTAGCTTCTAGTAATCCTCGAGGTCCAAAGTAATCACCACTATTTGTATTGACCCAAGTACAAGCTGCAATCTGGGGAAGTGCACCATTTGCCGCACTTTGACCAAGAATCATGTTCAGAACTTTAGTTACTTGTAACTCAACGGCTTTTAGCTTGCCTGATTTTTTAGTTGCTGCCACTAATTGCAGGTTGGTATTGGCATAACCAGGATGGGCCACAGCAGTAATTATGTTTGAGTTAATTAGTTTAAGTCTTCTGGCTAATTCGCGAGTAAAAAGTAGATTTACTAGCTTGGTATTTCCATAAACAGTCCATGGAGAGTAATTAGCTTCATCGACATTTAATTCTTTTGCATCTCCATTTTTAAGTTTTCCTAAGCGGTGAGCAGATGAGGCAACATTTATGATGCGAGGATTTGTTCCTTTGCCAATTGCTTCAAATAAGAGTTGAGTTAGTAAGAAATGTCCTAAGTGATTAGTGGCCATTTGGGATTCAAAACCGTCTTTTGATCTTTCAAATGGAACAGCCATAATTCCTGCGTTATTGAGCAAAATATCTATAGGTCTTGAACTTTGTGACGCTGCAAAACTTCTTACAGAAGCTAAATCCATGAGATCTAGTTTGGAAACTTCTAATTTGGCACCAGGGGTTTGATTAAGAATTTGATTCTTAACAACTTCACCTTTGTTTGTATCTCTTACAGCTAACACAATCTCAGCACCAAGTTTGGCTAAGGCAATAGCACTTTCTTTACCAAGTCCAGAAGTGGCACCAGTGATGATTACGCGTTTTGATTTCATATCAATTAGTGAAGGAGTTTTTGGTCCACTCATTAGTTGAAAATCACTCCTCAGGTATTCTCGTTTTTCGCGGCTTGAAATCTATCTTGACAGTCGCTCAGCCCCAATAGCTCAGTCGGTAGAGCATCTCCATGGTAAGGAGAAGGTCTGCGGTTCAATTCCGCATTGGGGCTCGGGTTGAATGATCCAGGTATGAAGCGGAGTAGCTCAGGTGGCAGAGCAAACGACTCATAATCGTTGTGTCGCGGGTTCAACTCCCGCCTCCGCTACCAGAAGAAATAAGTATTAAGAGAGGATAGGGAAATGGCAAAAAGTGATGTACGTCCAAAAATAACAATGGCTTGTGCTGATTGCAAAGAACGCAATTACATAACAAAGAAAAACCGTCGTAACGATCCAGATCGTTTGGAAGTTAAGAAGTTTTGTCCACGTTGCAACAAGCACACAGAACATAAAGAAACACGCTAAGAACTTTTAGCTAATCTTTAAATAATCTGTGGCACTTAACTTAGCGTTTCTAAATAGGTCATATCCTTCTTTAGAAACTTTTAAAGTTGATCAAGAAAAAATTAATTTATTCAGTAATGCAATTGGTGATGACAACGATTACGTTAAACAAGGTTTTGCCTCACCAACTTTTTTAATCTCCATCCAAATGGGTGCAATGGAAGTTGCCCTCTTTGATCCAGAACTTGGCCTTGATTACAGCAAAGTCGTTCATGGAGAACAAAGCTTTGAATACAAAAAGCCAGTAAAAGCTGGAGATGAATTATCTTTCATCTCCACCATTGAAGACATTAAATCTAAAGTTGGAAATGATTTCATAACAATTAGAAGCGATGTTAAAGATGCCTTGGGACAAGATGTTGCAACCTTAAAAGCAACACTTATTGCTCGCGGAACGGACAACTAATGTCGGCGGCAATTAAATACAGTGATGTTGAAGTTGGTTTTGAATTGCCCAAGATTATTCACAACTACCAACGCCAAGATCTAATTAAATATGCACAAGCATCCGGTGATCACAACAAAATTCATTTAGATGAAGACTTTGCTAAATCGGTAGGCCTTCCAGACATCATCGCTCATGGAATGCTCACCATGGGTGTAGCAAGCAGAGTTGTAACCAATTGGGTGAAAGACATAAATGCAATTAAGAGCTTCACCGTTAAGTTTTCAGCTCCAGTAGTTGTACCAAATGATGGTAAAGGAACCGACGTAGAATTTGGTGCAAAAATTGAAGAAAAAATGGCCGGTAACTTAGTCAAGATTGCAGTGGAAGCACGTTGTAATGGCACAAAAGTATTAGGTAGATCATTAATAATTGCTCAACTTGCTTAAATTATGACCATACCTAAAGAAGTAATAGATTTAGCCGAGCAAAGAATTCAAGCTAGGGCTAGTAAAGATTTTGCACTTTCAGATCAATTACGCGACAAGATAGCTGAACTAGGTTTTGTTATAAAAGATAAACCTGATGGTTATGAATTACTTGAAAAGCCCCCATTTGAAGTTTTTGAAAACTTGGCAAGCATTAAAGTCAATTCAAATCTGTTAAGTAAAAGAATCACTATCTGTTTACTAGTTGATGGCTGGTTATCTGACACCAAAGAATGCATTGAAGCCTTACTTAAATTTATGCCAAAAGATGCTTCAATTTTGGTACTTGATTTAGGCAATAAAGATGCAGTGGGAAATTACTTGGCAGAAACCCAAAAATCAAATGAAAACTTAGTAGTAGTTCACATCTCCCAAACTTTAGAACAAGCCGGTTGGGCAAATTCAATTAACAAATTAATCGAATTAAATCCTGCCGAATTCAGCGTGGTGATGGATTTAAGTTCCATTATGAGTGCAGATGCAATAACTCCTTTAATTGATCAAATTAAAGGTGACATTGTTGCCGCAGGCTGGAAAGGATCCTTAGTAAATCTTGATGATCAATGGCGAAGTGTTGAAGACAAGGGAGATGGGGAAGTAGATATTTTGTTGGGCTACTTATTTGTCATCAAAACAAAAATAGCTCAAGAAATACCTGCTAATTCAAAAGCCAAGTTTTATCGAAATGCAGATCTTGAATGGTCCTTGGAATTAAGAAGCAAAGGTCATAAATTAGTGGCCTTTAGTAAAGATCTAGCCGTGGAGCAAAAACGACATCACGGATACCACGATTCTGATATTGAATATAGAGAAAAAGAGTCAAAGAAAACTTATGACCGAATCTTGCAAAACTACAGAGGTAAAACTCAAATACTAAGTCCTAGAAGATAGTTGTTGAATTAACATAAGCAATATGAGAAAACTCAAGAATTTCAAACTCTCAGACCACACCTCTTTAAGAGTTGGTGGATTAGCCTTAAATGTTTGTGAAATTCAAAGCCCATCAGATATTCAAGAATTTGTTCATGAATACGGAAATCAAGAATTCTTTGTGCTGGGCGGGGGAAGCAACATTGTTGCACCCGATCATGAAATTAAAACTCCAATTGCTTATATGCAATTAGTTAACTCATCCACAAAAACTGATGGTGATTTTGTGGAAATAAATGCAGGGGCTGGAATGAATTGGGATGACTTTGTTGCAGATGCTGTGGACCAAGGTTTAGCTGGAGTTGAAACTCTTTCAGGAATTCCTGGAACAGTGGGTGCTTCACCAATTCAAAATATCGGAGCTTATGGAAGTGAAGTTAAAACTTCTATTAAATCTCTACAAATAGTTGATGGCTCAACTGGTAAGTCAAGAATTCTAAACAATGACGAATTAAAATTTAGCTACAGATATTCAATGCTAAAAGATCTTACTTCAAGATTCATAATTGAAAATGTCACATTTAAGTTAAAAAGAGAGAAGAATTCAAAGATAACAAACTATCCACAAGTTGCAGAATCATTAGGAATTAATCCAGGAGAATCAGTCCCTGTTAAGGAACTAAGAAAAGTGATAATTGAAATCAGAAAATCAAAGGGTATGGTTTTGAATCCAAATGATCATGACACTTTTAGTGTTGGATCATTTTTTATAAACCCAGTCATGAGTAAAGAACTTGTTCCAACGAATGCTCCAATGTATGAACATGAATCAGGAAAAGTAAAAACAAGTGCTGCCTGGCTTATTGAGCAATCAGGTTTTGAAAAAGGATTTAGACATGGTGGAGCAATGATTTCAAGTAAGCACACATTGGCGATTTCTAATTCTGGAAATGCCACAGCAGAAGACGTAATTGAATTATCAAATCGAATCAGATCTGGAGTTAAACAAAAATTTGGAATTGAATTAACTATTGAACCAAAAATTTTAGCTAATTTAAGCTAATAATTTTTGTAATCTAGTTACACCTTCAACAAGATCTTTATCACTTAAGGCATAGCTCATTCGGACATAACCAGGAGTTCCAAAAGCTTCACCTGGAACCAATGCAACATCAACTTCTTCAAGGGCAATATTTGCTAGATCAAGAGATGAATTAATTGTTTTACCATTAACTGTTTTTCCAATTAATCCTTTAACTGATGGGTAGACATAAAACGCGCCTCCAGGTTGTGGACAAATTACACCTTTTATTTCATTAAGCATCTTCACAATTGTTTCTCGACGCTTACTAAAAGCTTCCAACATTGGTTTAAGCACATCTTGCGAACCATTTAATGCGGCAATTGTTGCTTGCTGAGCAATGTTGTTCACGTTACTTGTCATATGTGATTGCAAATTTATGGAAGCCTTAGTGAATTCCTTTGGACCAATTGTCCAACCCACGCGCCATCCGGTCATGGCATAAGTTTTGGCAACACCATTAACAATCACACACTTATCTCTTAATTCAGGAACTAGTCCGGGCATAGAAGAAAACTTTGAACCTGCATAAATTAAATGTAAATAGATCTCATCTGTCATAACCCAAATGTTTTTAGAAACAGCCCATTGTCCAATGGATTTTACTTCTTCAGGTGTGTAAACAGTTCCAGTTGGATTTGAGGGAGAGGAAAAGATTAGAAGTTTAGTTTTGTTGGTAAAGGCTTTCTCAAGTTGGTCAACACTTATCTTGTAATTTGTGGTTTCATCTGAATCAATTACTACTGGTTTTCCACCAAAGATTTGTACAGCTTCTGGATAAGTAACCCAATATGGTGCTTGTAGTAAAACTTCATCACCTGGATTAATTAAAGTAGCCATGGTGTTAAAGATTGCTTGTTTGCCACCATTTGTGACAACAACTTGGTCTGCAGTTATTTCATAACTATCATCTCTAGTTGCTGCTTTGGCAATTGCTTCTCTAAGGGGTGCTAAACCTGGTGTTGGTGAATAACGATGATTAACAACTTCATTCGCTGCATTTTGTGCAGCAGAAACAATGTGAGCAGGTGTGGGAAAATCAGGTTCGCCAGCACCAAAACCAATAACAGGACGACCTGCAGCTTTTAAGGCTTTGGCTTTTGCATCCACAGCCAAGGTTGCAGACTCTGCAATGGCCAAAACGCGATCGGAGATTTCTTTGCTCATAAACCCAATGTTGTCAGGCACTTCTCCTCGAGACTTCACCCACTAGGACCCATAAATACTGTGTCGGCGTAAACTCGTTCAGGCGTGAAGACGCTGTTCGAGCAATGCCCATCTTTAAAGCGTGATCGGCAGCTTTTGGTGCGCTTAGGGGTGTGGCGCAACTGGTAGCGTACCGGTCTCCAAAACCGGTGGTTGCAGGTTCAAATCCTGTCGCCCCTGCAAAAAAGAATCTCAAAACAAAAAGAAAAAGGACGAAGTATGACTGACAAAATTGCTAACGCAACTTTGGATGGCGCACGTCAAAATCCTTTTGTAAGAGCTCGTGCTTTTGTTCGCGATGTTATTTCTGAATTAAAGAAAGTAGTTTGGCCAACTCAGCGCCAACTAATTAATTACACAATAATTGTTTTAGTTTTCGTAGTAATCGTGGCATTAATAATTGCTGCACTTGATTTTGGTTTCACCCAAATAACTTTAAGAATTTTTGGAAACTAGGAAAAAGGAAAAACAGTGACTGAATCTCCCTTCTCGCACGTTGAAGATGTAAAACCTGCAACAACACCAGACAATGCTTCTGTTGCTGTTGCCGATATGTTTTCTGCTTCCACAGTTGAGACACCAGAAGTTATTGACCCAATTGTTAATGATTCACCTAACTTCGAACAACCAGTTGAAGAAGTAAAAGTTGAAGAAGTTGTGGTTGAAGAAGTTGAAGAAACTCCAGCAGAAGAAGTTGACCCAGTTGTTGCATTTGCTGATTCATTAAGACTTCAAGCCGGTGACTGGTTTGTGATCCATTCATATGCTGGTTTAGAAAATAGAGTTAAAACAAACTTAGAAAACCGTATTCAATCTTTAAACATGGAAGATTACATTTTCCAAGTGGAAGTTCCAATTGAAGAAATTACTGAAATCAAAGCTGGAACTAGAAAACAAATTAAGAGAAACAAATTCCCAGGTTATGTTTTAGTGCGCATGGAATTAACAGACGAGTCATGGGGCGTAGTTAGACACACTCCAGGTGTTACAGGATTTGTTGGTCATGCTCACACACCATCACCATTAAAACTTGAAGAAGTTGTTGCAATACTTGCTCCAAGAATTGAAAAAAGAATTGTCTCTGCCACAACTGGTCAAACCACAACTGTGCGTGAAGTTCAAGTTCTTGATTTTGCAGTTGGCGATTCTGTCACAGTTGTTGATGGTCCATTTGCCACATTGCAAGCAACAGTTTCTGAAATCAATATCGATTCACAGAAAGTTACTGGTCTCGTAGAAATATTTGGTCGCGAGACACCAGTAGAACTTGGCTTTAGTCAGATTCAAAAGAACTAGGAAAAAAGGAAAACAAAAATGGCACCTAAGAAAAAAGTATCCGGTTTCATCAAGTTACAAATTGTGGCCGGTCAAGCAAACCCAGCACCACCAGTAGGTCCAGCTTTGGGTCAACATGGTGTGAACATCATGGATTTTTGTAAGGCATACAACGCAGCAACTGAACAACACCGTGGACAAGTAATTCCAGTTGAAATTACTGTTTATGAAGATCGTTCATTTACTTTCGTTACTAAAACTCCACCAGCAGCAAGATTGTTATTAAAAGCAGCTGGAATTGAAAAGGGAACAAGTAATCCATTGACCACAAAAGTTGGCAAAGTTACAAAGTCCCAAGTTAAAGAAATTGCCAATGTAAAAATGGCTGACTTGAACGCAAATGACATCGAAGCTGCAGCACGCATCATCGAAGGCACAGCACGTTCAATGGGTATCACAGTCGTTGACTAAATAAAAAGATTTCTTAAAAGACAAAGTGTCTTTTAAGAGTGGGAGAGCCTCTGCGGGCTCATTAAAAACCACGAACTGCAATCAATAAGGAGCAGGTAAATGAAACGCAGCAAGAAATATAAAGAGTCAGAAAAGTTAGTCGATCGCAACAAAGTGCACTCTGCATTAGAAGCAGCAGCATTAGCGAAAAAAACAACTACAGTTAAATTCGATGCCACCATTGAAGTTTCAATGGCTTTAGGTGTTGATCCTAAAAAAGCTGATCAAATGGTTCGCGGCACAGTTTTGTTGCCACACGGAACTGGTAAGACAGCACGCGTAATAGTTTTTGCAAACGGTGATAAAGCAGCAGAAGCAAGAGCAGCTGGTGCTGATGAAGTTGGTAGTGATGACTTAATTGAAAAAGTAGCTGGTGGATACACCGACTACGACGCAGTTGTTTCCACACCAGATTTGATGGGAAAAGTTGGTCGACTTGGAAAAGTACTTGGACCTCGTGGATTAATGCCTAACCCAAAAACTGGAACAGTAACTATGGATGTGGCAAAAGCTGTGGAAGATATTAAAGGTGGAAAAATTGAATTTCGAATTGATAAGAATTCAAATCTTCACTTCCCAATTGGTCGTTCCTCATTTTCTGAGCAACAACTAGCTGAGAACTACACTGCAGCACTTGATGAAATTGCTAGAGCAAAACCTTCCTCAACCAAGGGCCGATACATCAAGAAGGCAGTTATGTCTTCTGCGATGGGACCTGGAATCCCGGTTGAAGTTGGCGCTTCAGGATCAAGTGACAGCGAGGATTAATTCCTCAACCTAGATTTCTCTAGATTTAGCCCTGCCGGTAAGCACCACTTATTGGCAGGGGTAATCTAGGAAAAAGCAAGAAGCCGAAGACCGCTGGTTTTCTTAAAGGTAAAACTTCTAAGAAACTAAGCCTCAAAGAAATTTGAGAACCCGCGCAGGTGCGATCAAGATTGAAAAGACAAATTAGTTTGTCTTCTTAGCCTGGTGCATATGCGCATCAGGTTTTTTTATTTCAAAAGAGGCCTTAGTAAAAAACTAGCCCGATAAAAGAAGAGGGAGTCTCAATGGCGAGTGCTGAAAAGTCCGCAGTTATAGCTGAGATGACGGAGAATTTCCGTAAATCAACTGCAACTGTAATGACTGAGTACCGCGGACTAACCGTTACGCAATTAAAAGAATTGCGTCGCGCATTGGGTCCTACAACGACTTATTCAGTTGTTAAAAATACTTTGTCTCGTTTGGCTGCAAAAGCTGCTGGCGTCGAAGGTTTAGATGAAATGTTAAAAGGCCCAAGTGCCATTGCATTCATCGAAGGAGATGCTGTTGAATCCGCTAAAGGTTTAAAAAACTTTGCTAAAGAAAATCCTGCACTTGTTATTAAAGGTGCATATATGGATGGCAAAGTTCTTTCACCAAAAGAAATTCTTCGTCTAGCAGATCTTGAATCACGTGAAGTACTCCTTGCGAAATTAGCAGGAGCAATGAATGCATCGCTTTCACAAGCCGTGTACTTGTTAGCTGCTCCATTAGCAAAAACCGCAAGAGCTTTAGGTGCATTGCAGTCCCAGAAATCTCAAGAGAACTAAATAAAGGAAAAGGAAAAGAAAAATGGCAAAAATCGCAACAGATGATCTATTAAGTGCATTCAAAGAAATGACTTTGATTGAACTTGCAGACTTCGTTAAATTGTTTGAAGAAACATTTGGCGTAACAGCTGCAGCTCCAGTTGCAGTTGCAGCAGCACCAGCTGCTGGTGGCGCAGGTGGAGATTCAGGTTCTGCTGATCAAGATGAATTTGATGTCATCTTGGAAGACGGCGGAGACAAGAAGATCCAAGTTATTAAAGAAGTTCGCACCCTTACCAACCTAGGTCTAAAAGAAGCAAAAGATCTAGTTGAAGGTGCACCAAAGCCAGTACTTGAAAAAGTTAACAAAGAAGCTGCAACAAAGGCTAAAGAATTATTAGAGTCTGCAGGCGGAAAAGTAACAATCAAGTAATAGCACAGCATTCGCAAAGAATCCCCCACGAACAGAAAAAATTCTGTTTCTGGGGGATTCTTGTTTTTCAAGACATCTGTGCTTAATTAACTACTAAGTCAGATTAAGGGGTTTATCCTTATCCAGATGGTCAAATTGATCATCAAAGTTAGAAAAGTGTTAGGAACAAAATGGAAGTATTATTTCTAGTTGGTCGTTTGTTTTTTGCTTTGTTGTTTATCGGTTCAGGAATTGGTCACCTTCGCCAAACAGCAGCAATGGCAGGCTATGCATCTTCTAAAGGTGTACCTGCTGCAAAAGCAGCAACAATCATTAGCGGTTTGATGATTTTGTTAGGCGCTGCCTACATCGCACTTGGTTTCTACGCAGATCTTGGTGCGCTACTAATTTTCTTATTCCTAGTACCAACTGCGTTCTTAATGCATCCTTATTGGAAAGAAACAGATGCAATGACCAAGATGAACGAAATGATTGCGTTCAACAAAGACATTGCATTAGCTGGTGCAGCCCTTGCCTTCTTCTACATTTTCGCCAAACACGGCGAAACCGTAGGTTTGGTTTTGAGCACCACCACCTTGTTCTAAACAACAAGTTAAAGAACAACAGCCCCCGGGGTTTTCCCTTGGGGCTGTTGTTATTTGTGTGAAATGGGAATCGTTTCGACACTAACTTGTTGAGTAATTGTGGAGGAATTACACCAAATTAATTGTGAAAGTCCATAGAAATTTGATGAGAAAAGTGGCATTCTTACCTCAGGGTAAAACTACCCAACAATATGGAGGTTCACTGTGCGAATTAGGGCTCGCTCAGGTCTTCTTGTTTCTGGCATCGCATCTGCATTAGTTGCATCAATGATGATGGCACCAGTTCAAGCGGCCGATAGCAGTACAGCAACTTCTCTTGCAGACTTTGGTGGTCTTGCAGGACTAGAAGCAAAATGTAAAGAGGAAGGACAATTAAACGTTATTGCTTTGCCACGTGACTGGGCAAACTATGGCGAAGTGATTGATACTTTCATTAGAAAATATCCATCAGTAAACCTTGATAGCCAAAACCCAGAAGCATCCAGTGCGCAAGAACTTGCAGCTGTTCGTCAGCTAAAAGGATCTAACCGTGCACCAGATGTTCTTGACGTTGGTTTAGCATTCGCAGTAACTGGCGCCGCTGAAGGTTTATTTGCTCCATACAAAGTAGCAACATGGGCAGATATTCCAACAGGAGCTAAAGAAAAGAATGGTCTTTATTACTCAGACTACGGCGGCGTGATTGCAATTGGTTATGACGCAAAGAAAGTAAAAGTTGCTCCTAAATCAATTAAAGATTTAGGAAACGCTATTTACAAGAACCAAGTTGCTCTAAACGGTAACCCAACTTCTGCAGGTGCCGCACTTGGCGCAATGTTTGCTATTTCAGTTGCATCACAAGGTGCAAAAGGTGTAGACAACATGGCATCAGGTGTAAATCTTGTTAAGTCTTGGAAGAAGGCAGGAACATTCCTACCCGTTCAAGCTTCAAGTGCAACCGTTGCAAATGGGCAAACACCAATCACTCTTGACTGGGATTACTTACAAGATAAGTACGCCAAATCAAGTGCAAAAGTTAGCTGGAAGAAAGTAATTCCAACTGACGCTGCAATTGGTGGTTTCTACCAACAAGCAATTAACAAAACAGCTCCAAACCCAGCTTGTGCTCGTTTGTGGATGGAATATCTCTACAGCGATGAAGCACAAAACTTGTGGTTAGCAGGCGGAGCGCGTCCAATACGTCTTGATGCAATGGTCAAAAAAGGCACTGTAAACAAGAAGTACTTGGCAGCACTACCTAAGTTGCCAGCAGGCACCAAAGTGATTTATCCAACAGTTGCTCAGCAAACAAAAGCTAGAACAGTGTTGGCTAAACAATGGGGCAAGCTCAACTAATGCAAGGAATTAAATAGTGACTGTTACTCAGTCACAAAACGTTGTCGCCGCCCAGAAAACGGGCGGCGACAATCGTTATAAATACAACAATATAGAACTTAAAAAACTATTTTTTGATTACAGTGGTCTAATTCCCTTTTTCCTTTTTGCTGCTATCTTTATTGGCCTTCCTACTGGATCAGTTGTAGTTAACGCATTTCGTGGCAATTCAAATGAATGGACTTTTGAAAACTTAAGAGTAGCTTTTGGTGATATTTATTTCACGAGTTTAATTGGAAGTTTGCAGTTAGGTTTCACATCAGCTTTAACAGGAGCCGTAATTGGTTTAGCGATCTCATACGCAGTTGCAATTAGCGGTAGAAAGAAATTACAAAGAATCGTTGCAACCGCAAGTGGTGTGTTTGCAAATACTGGTGGAGTTCCTTTAGCCTTTTTCTTCATCGCTGCAATTGGAAATTATGGACTAGTAACAATTGCATTACAAAAAATTGGTATTGATATTTACTCTGGAGATTTTACACTTTTTGGATTTAGTGGGTTGGTCCTTGTTTACCTCTATTTTCAAATTCCTTTAATGATTATTGTTACCTACCCTGCAATTGAAGGAATTAGAAATGAGTGGCGTGAAGCTGCAGTTAACCTCGGGGCCACAAAAACTATGTATTGGAGATATGTAGGAGTTCCTATTCTTACTCCTGCGTTTACAGGTGCATTCTTGCTCTTATTTGCTAACGCTTTTGCTGCATACGCAACTGCAAATGTTTTGACAAGTGGAACACTTCCCTTATTGCCAATTCAAATTGGTTCCCTAGTAAACGGAAACGTTGTTGCTGATCAGGTAAATGTTGGTATGGCAATGGGTCTTGAAATGATTATTGTGGTTTCAGTAACAATGGGTGGCTACATATATCTTGATCGAAAAACTTCCAAATGGCGGAAACGATAATGGCAAAGATTAAACCAGGATCTACTATTACTCCAAAGCCAGGAGTTGGGCTTAATTCTTGGTTGATAATTGGATTTTTGTTTTTTACTGTGCCAATTTTTTCTGCTGCACTATTTTCTGTACAAGTAGGCGATGGAACATACACATTAACGGCCTATTCAAGAATGCTGACAGATCCAGGGCTGAGTGAATCACTATGGCTCTCAACCAAGTTAGTTTTTATGACTGTTGGAATTGTGTTATTGCTGATGGTGCCAACTGTTACTTGGCTTCATATCCGCGCTCAGAAAGCAAAACGAACCGTTGAGTTCATAACTCTTTTGCCTCTAATTATTCCACCCGTTGTAACAGCTTTGGGGTTGTTGAGTTCCATGCCAAGTTTTCTTAAAGATTCTCCATATCTTTTGGGATTTGCTTATGGTGCTTTAACAATGCCTTACACGTACAGAGCATTAGATGCGGGACTAAATTCAATTGACGTTAGAACACTTGTTGATGCGGGACGCGGTTTGGGTGCAAGTTGGAAACAAGTCCTTTCTTCTGTGATTGCACCAAATATTAAGTCCGCAATTTTTGGGGCGATATTTCTTGCGGTCGCACTTGTGTTAGGTGAATTCGTGGTTTCTTCTCTTCTAATTTGGAACACGCTTCCAGTTTGGATGGCACTAGTAGGAATGTCAGATGCAGAAGGTGCAGTTGCAGTATCAGTAATGAGCTTACTTTTTGTTTGGCTCTTATTGATGGTTTTGAGTTTGCTAGATGGAAGCAGAAAAGTAAAAATCAACGTAGGGGGAGCCTAAATGTCAGTAGCGCAACGAGGCAGTTTAGTTGAATTATCTAATTTAGTTAGAAGATTTGGTGATGTTACTGCATTAGATGGTTTGAATTTAACTATTCAACCTGGTGAACTTGTGGCACTGCTTGGACCGTCAGGTTGCGGAAAGACAACTGCACTTCGACTGCTAGCAGGATTGGATTTAGCAGATTCTGGAAACGTAATTGTTGATGGTAAAGATTTAACAAATGTTCCAGCCAGCCAAAGAGACATGGGAATGGTTTTCCAGGCATATTCGCTTTTTCCTAACATGACAGCTTTAGAAAACGTAGCTTTTGGATTAAAAGTAAGAGGTGTTGATAAAGACAAACGTGAAAAGAAATCGCAAGAATTACTTGATCTAGTTGGTTTAACTACACAAGCTAATCGTTATTCACACCAAATGTCAGGTGGCCAGCAGCAAAGAGTTGCTCTTGCTAGGGCACTAGCAATTGAGCCAAAAGTTCTTTTGCTTGATGAGCCGCTTTCAGCATTAGATGCCAAAGTTAGAACTCAGTTAAGGGATGAAATTAGAAGAATTCAAATTGAAGTTGGCACAACTACTTTGTTTGTGACTCACGATCAAGAAGAAGCTATGGCAATGGCAGATCGTGTGGGAGTTATGTCAAATGGAAAACTTGAACAAATAGATAAACCAAACATTGTTTACTCCAATCCAACAAGTGCTTTCGTTGCATCATTTGTGGGAGCTATGAACAGAATTCCTGCAAAATTAGATGCAGGAAAAGTTTCAGTTCTAGGACAAAGTGTAAAACATGGTGGCGGAGCATCTGGAAGTGATTTGGTTGCACTAATTAGACCAGAAAGTATTTCAGTTAGTGTTGCAAAATCAAATTCTGTAAATACTGGAAATGTATTAGCTAGATCATTTCTTGGCCCACAAACAAGATTGACTGTCACAACAAGTGAAACCAAAACAAATATTCATGTTGATTTGCCAAGTTCTGAAGCAGGACCATTCACCCCTGGTACAACTGTTGGTTTGAAAGTTGAAGCAGACAGTTTATTAACTGATCACCATGGCAAGAACTGATAAAAAAACAATAGGTCCTGGCCAAACAAATAATTTAGGTTGGCGAGATTTAATTGAAAATTCTGGTGAATCACATGTCAATGATTTGCCTAAAGGTAAAGTTTTAGCAGTACTAGGACACTTTTCAGATTTACATGTTTGCGATGCAGAATCTCCATCAAGAATTGAATATTTAGATAGATTTTCAGATCCTGATAACAAATGGCGAGATGTCGTTGGATACATCGGAACCTATCGAGCTCAAGAAATATTAACAACTCAAGTTGTCGCATCAATGGTTGATGCATTAAATGATTTAAAAACTGGACCACTAACAAGTGCACCAATTGATGCTGTAGTTGTTACCGGCGACATGACAGATAATGCTCAAAAGAATGAAGCTCATTGGTACATCAGCGCATTAAATGGTGGAAAAGTTGAACCAATCTCAGGTGATAGAAAAAAATCTGAATGGGTAGGTTCTCATAATGTTGATTACGATATTTGTTATTGGCACCCAGATGGTGCCCCTGTTGGAAAAGAATTAGATCGACCAATTGCAAAATTTGGTTTTCCAATAATTAAAGGATTAGTTGAAAAAGCACGTAGTGCATTTATTTCCCAAGGGCTAAATGTTCCCTGGTTTGCAACTTATGGAAACCATGATCAACTGTTACAAGGAACAGTTGCCCCCGATGATGATTTAAATCAATTAACAATTGGAAACAAAAGAATTGTGGGCTTACCAGAAAACTTTGAAAGGCCAGAAGTAATTATTCCAGCTGTTGCAGAAGTAGGACCAGTTAGTTATCCGCATACAAAAGATTCACCAAGGGTCACAATTACGCCAGATCAGATGAGAGCGTTTAACACACCAGGAACTTTTGCTGATGCGCATATTGCAGCAGGTGGAAATCCTGTGGGACATGGTTTCACTAAGGAAAATGTTCAAAACAATACTGCTTATTGGTGTCACGATTTAGAAAATATTCGAATGATTTCAATGGACACGGTTAATCCTCATGGCGGTTGGCAAGGATCCATCGATGAAAAACAATTAAATTGGATAAAAGAAAAACTTATTGAAGCAAAAGATAAGTACTGTATTTTACTTTCACATCATCCTTCCCCAACATTAATTAATGACTTTGCTCCAAAAGGATCTCCTCGAAGAGTTTTAAGAGATGAATTACTTCAAGAGCTTTATCAACATAAGAATTTGATTGCTTGGATTGCAGGACATGTGCACAGACATGCATCAGGAATGCACACTAGACAAGACGGTTCCACATTTTTAGAGTTCACAACTGCCTCCCACATTGATTGGCCACAGCAATCAAGAGTTTTAGAAATTGTGAAAGAAGAAAAAGGTATTGCTATTGCTTCTACGGTGATAGATCACGCAGGCTACCTGGATTGGGAAGATAGAGAGCTGGACTACTTGAGTATGGCTGGGATATCTCGCTGCCTATCTTTGAATGACTGGCAAAGAAGAGATGACTTCAATCCCGTTCTTGCTCGCCATGGCAATAAAGAAGACAGAAATGTGGTTTGGAGAGTAAGCGACCCTTTTTCGTGAGGGACATCTCGGGAAGATAACAATTTGCCCCACGCACCCCACAAACTTGACGAAATAGGTAGGTGGGTGTTACAAGCAAGTTGCCTAAAGGTATGCTTTTATTTTGCATCCCAATTCCCAGCCCGCAAGGGCTCGTTTTGTTTTGCAACCCAAAAGTTTATAAAGTGCCCTTCCGACGAAAGGACGCCACTTGGCATCTTCAGCCAAAGCTTCAGGAAAAAATGCTCGCTTATCTTTTGCAAAAATTAAAGAACCTTTGGAAGTCCCAAACTTATTAGATTTACAAATCGAATCATTCGATTGGTTAATGGGTAATGAAAAATGGCAAGCACGTGTAAAGACTGCACTTGATGCTGGCAGAACAGATGTTCCCACCACTTCTGGTTTAACAGAAATCTTTGAAGAAATTTCACCAATTGAAGATCTTGCAGGATCAATGTCACTATCTTTCCGTGATCACAGATTTGAACCAGCAAAATACACAGTTGAACAATGTAGAGATAAAGACGTAACTTACGCCCAACCATTATTCGTAACAGCAGAATTTATGAATAACGAAACTGGTGAAATCAAATCCCAAACAGTATTCATGGGTGATTTCCCAATCATGACAAATAAAGGAACATTTGTTATTAATGGAACAGAAAGAGTTGTAGTTTCACAACTAGTTCGTTCTCCTGGTGTTTATTTTGAGAAGTCAATTGATAAAGCAACAGACAAAGATCTTTTCACCGCAAAAGTAATTCCAAGTCGTGGTGCTTGGTTAGAATTTGAAGTTGATAAGAAAGATTTAGTTGGAGTTCGACTAGATCGTAAACGTAAACAATCAGCAACAGTGTTATTAAAAGCATTAGGTATGACTGCTGAACAAATTGCAACTAAGTTTGCTAAATACCCAGCAATATTAGATACCTTGGCAAAAGATTCAGTTCAAACTCAAGAAGAAGCTTTAGTTGATATTTATCGCAAGATGAGACCAGGTGAACCACCAACAATTGAAGGTGGCAGAAACCTAATTGATAACTACTACTTCAATTCCAAGAGATATGACTTGGCAAAAGTTGGTCGTTACAAGGTTGGTAGAAAACTTGGATCACAACTTCCATTGCAACAAAACACATTAACTGTTGATGATATTTGTGACACAGTTGAATACATTGCAGCACTTCATGCTGGTGTTACAGAATTAACAAAGGCTCGCGGCAAAACTGTTGTTGAAATTGATGATATTGATCATTTCGGAAACAGAAGACTTCGCACAGTTGGTGAATTAATTCAAAACCAAATCCGTACCGGTTTATCTCGTATGGAAAGAGTTGTAAGAGAAAGAATGACAACTCAAGATGTGGAAGCAATTACTCCACAAACTTTGATCAACATTCGTCCAGTTGTTGCTTCAATTAAAGAATTCTTTGGTACCAGCCAATTGTCACAATTTATGGATCAAACAAATCCATTAGCTGGTTTAACTCACAAACGTCGTTTGTCAGCACTTGGACCAGGTGGACTTTCTCGTGAACGTGCAGGTTTCGAAGTTCGTGACGTGCATCCTTCTCATTACGGAAGAATGTGTCCAATTGAAACTCCTGAAGGACCAAACATTGGTTTGATTGGTTCTCTTTCATCTTTTGCACGCGTTAACGAATTTGGTTTCATTGAAACTCCTTACCGTAAAGTAAGCAAAGGAAAAGTTACTAACCAAATTTCTTACCTAACAGCTGATGAAGAAGATCGTCACGTTATTGCTCAAGCAAATGCGGCATTAGCTGCTGATGGAACTTTTTCTGAAGAAAGAGTTTTGGTTCGCCGTAAAGGTGGAGACGTAGATTTCGTTCTTCCAGATGATGTTGATTTTATGGACGTATCACCACGACAAGTTTGGTCAGTTGCAACAGCAATGATTCCATTCTTAGAACACGATGATGCCAACCGTGCATTGATGGGTTCAAACATGCAACGCCAATCTGTACCTCTAATTAGAGCTGAAGCTCCATTAGTTGGAACCGGTATGGAATATCGCGCAGCAGTTGATGCAGGAGATGTTGTTGTATCTGAAAAAGCTGGTGTTGTTTCTGAAATTAGTGCAGACACTATTGATGTGGCTAACGAAGATGGTTCATCTACTACTTACAAAGTACAAAAGTTTCGTAGATCAAACCAAGGAACTTCCTACAACCAAAAACCAATTGTTAAAGAAGGCGAAAAAATCAAAGCCGGTCAAGTATTAGCAGATGGTCCATGTACTGACGGTGGAGAAATGGCACTTGGTCGAAACCTACTTGTGGCATACATGCCATGGGAAGGTCACAACTACGAAGACGCCATCATTTTGAATCAAAGACTTGTGCAAGATGACGTTCTAACTTCAATTCACATTGAAGAACACGAAATTGATGCTCGCGACACCAAACTAGGTGCCGAAGAAATCACTCGCGATCTACCAAACGTTTCTGAAGAAGTATTAGCTGATTTAGATGAACGAGGGATTATTCGAATCGGTGCCGAAGTTGTTCCAGGTGACATTCTGGTTGGAAAAGTTACACCAAAGGGTGAAACAGAATTAACACCTGAAGAAAGATTGCTACGCGCAATTTTCGGTGAAAAAGCTCGTGAAGTAAGAGACACATCTTTGAAAGTTCCACACGGTGAAAGTGGAACTGTAATTGATATTAAAGTTTTTGATCGCGAACATGATGACGAAATGGGACCAGGTGTTAACCAAATCGTTCGTGTTTATATCGCCCAAAAGAGAAAAATTACTGAAGGCGACAAATTAGCAGGACGCCACGGTAACAAGGGTGTTATTGCAAAAATTCTTCCAGCAGAAGATATGCCGTTCTTGGAAGACGGAACTCCTGTTGACATTGTGCTAAACCCACTAGGTGTTCCAGGACGTATGAACTTAGGCCAAGTTTTGGAATTTCATTTAGGTTGGTTAGCAAAATCAGGTTGGGATATTGAAGGAAGTCCAAAGTGGGCAGAAAACATTCCAGACAACATGAGAAAAGTTCCACCAAATACAAAACTTGCTACTCCAGTATTTGATGGTGCTAGAGAATCTGAAATCACAGGTTTAATGACTGCATCATTGCCATCTTCAAATGGTGATCGTTTAATTGGTGCAAATGGAAAAGCTCGTTTGTTTGATGGACGAAGTGGTGAACCATTTCCAATGCCAATTGCAGTTGGTTACAAATACATTTTGAAACTTCTACATTTGGTTGACGACAAGATCCATGCTCGTTCAACTGGTCCATACTCAATGATCACCCAACAACCACTTGGTGGAAAAGCACAATTTGGTGGACAAAGATTTGGTGAAATGGAAGTTTGGGCTTTGGAAGCCTACGGTGCTGCATATGCACTCCAAGAATTATTAACAATCAAGTCAGATGATGTTCTTGGTCGCGTAAAAGTTTATGAAGCAATTGTGAAGGGTGAAAATATTCCAGAACCTGGAATTCCAGAATCCTTCAAAGTACTTGTTAAAGAAATGCAATCTCTAGGACTAAACGTAGAAGTTATGTCAGGAGATGGCAAAGCCATTGAAATGCGTGACACTGACGAAGACGTATTTAGAACAGCAGAAGAACTAGGAATCGACTTATCACGTCGCGAACCAAGTTCTGTAGAAGAAGTTTAAGAAACTAGGAAAAGGGCGGAAATAGAAAAATGTTAGATGTAAATAACTTTGATCAATTACGTATCGGCCTAGCTTCTGCAACAGATATTCGTAGCTGGTCACATGGTGAAGTTAAGAAACCTGAAACCATTAACTACCGAACCTTAAAGCCTGAGAAAGATGGCTTGTTCTGCGAAAAGATTTTCGGACCAACCCGTGATTGGGAATGTTATTGCGGTAAATACAAACGTGTTCGATTCAAAGGCATCATTTGCGAACGTTGCGGTGTGGAAGTAACCCGTGCCAAAGTTCGTCGCGAAAGAATGGGCCATATTGAATTAGCAGCACCTGTAACACACATTTGGTATTTCAAAGGTGTTCCTTCTCGCTTAGGTTATTTACTTGATCTTGCACCAAAAGATTTAGAAAAAGTAATTTATTTTGCCGCTTACATGATCACAGATGTTGACGTGGATGCACGTCATGAAGATCTACCTTCATTAGAAGCAAAACTTGATTCTGAAAAGAAGAAAATCACTAACCGTCGCGATGCAGACATTAATGCTCGTACCAAGAAACTCGAAGAAGACTTAAAAGCATTAGAAAAAGATGGTGCTAAGTCTGATCAAAAACGTAAAGTTAAAGAATCAGCAGAACGAGAAATGAATTCAATTCGCAGAAAAATTGATGCCGAAATTGATCGCCTGGCTTTAGTTTTTGATCGTTTCAGAAACCTTAAGGTTCAAGATCTTGAAGGTGACGAAATGTTGTATCGCGAAATGCGCGATAGATATGGTCGCTATTTCACAGGTGGCATGGGTGCTGCAGCAATCAAGCGCCGCTTAGAAAACTTTGATCTAGTAGCAGAAGCTGCATTACTAAAAGAAGTAGTTCATTCAGGTAAAGGTCAAAAGAAAACACGTGCGTTAAAGAGACTTAAAGTTATTAACGCTTTTGATGCCACCACAAATTCACCAGCTTCAATGGTGCTAGATGCCATTCCAGTTATTCCACCAGATCTTCGTCCAATGGTTCAACTAGATGGTGGAAGATTTGCAACTTCAGATCTAAACGATTTGTATCGTCGTGTAATCAATAGAAACAATCGTTTAAAGAGATTGTTAGATCTTGGTGCACCAGAAATAATTGTGAACAACGAACGTCGAATGCTGCAAGAAGCAGTCGATGCGTTGTTTGATAACGGTCGTCGTGGTCGTCCAGTAACAGGACCAGGAAATCGTCCGTTGAAATCACTTTCAGACATGTTGAAAGGAAAGCAAGGACGTTTCCGTCAAAACTTGCTTGGAAAACGTGTTGATTACTCAGGTCGTTCAGTAATCGTTGTTGGTCCACAATTAAAACTGCACCAATGCGGTTTGCCAAAACAAATGGCATTAGAACTATTCAAACCCTTTGTGATGAAGCGTCTGGTTGATTTAAACCATGCTCAAAACATTAAATCTGCCAAAAGAATGGTGGAAAGATCACGTGCTGTTGTTTGGGATGTGTTGGAAGAAGTAATTACTGAACATCCAGTAATGCTTAACCGCGCACCAACCCTGCACAGATTAGGTATTCAAGCTTTTGAACCGTTGTTAATTGAAGGTAAAGCAATCCAAATTCATCCTTTGGTTTGTACCGCATTTAACGCAGACTTCGACGGTGACCAGATGGCTGTTCACGTTCCACTTTCAGCAGAAGCTCAAGCTGAAGCTCGTATTTTGATGTTGTCTTCAAACAACATTTTGTCTCCAGCATCAGGTAAACCAATTACCACACCAACTCAAGACATGGTGTTGGGAATTTATTACCTAACCTTGCAAACTGCAGCAGCAAAAGGTGAAGGAAGAATCTTCTCATCAGTTGCTGAAGCTGTTATGGCATATGACCGTCACGAACTTGATTTGCAATCAGAAATCACAATTCGTTTAAGAAATGTTTACCCACCTCACGAACATGACACACCAAAAGGTTGGTCATTTGGTAAACCATTAACACTTAAAACAACACTAGGAAGATCTTTATTCAACGAAGCTCTACCTGATAACTATCCGTTCATTAACTCAGTAGTTGACAAGAAAAAACTTGGCGCAATTGTTACTGACTTAACTGAAAAATATCCAAAGATCCAAGTTGCACAAATTCTTGATCTTTTGAAAGAACTTGGATTTAGATGGGCAACCAGATCTGGTGTGACAATTTCTATCGATGACGTTCTTGAACCACCTAGCAAAGATGCGCTGTTGAAAAAAGCAGAAGATGTTGCAGCTAAAGTTCAAAAGAATTTTGAACGAGGCATGATTTCTGATGCTGAACGTCGCCAAGAATTAATTGATATCTGGACCAAAGTTACAGCTGAAATTGCCGAAGCAATGGAAAAGAATTTCCCAATCTCAAACCCTGTTTGGATGATGGCTCACTCTGGTGCTCGTGGAAACATGATGCAAATCAGACAACTTGCCGGTATGCGTGGATTGGTATCAAATCCAAAGGGTGAAATTATTCCTCGCCCAATTAAGTCAAACTTCCGTGAAGGTTTATCTGTGTTGGAATACTTCATTTCCACACACGGTGCACGTAAAGGTTTGGCTGACACTGCTTTAAGAACTGCAGATTCTGGTTACTTAACTCGTCGTCTTGTGGATGTGGCTCAAGATGTCATCATCAGAGAAGAAGATTGCGGAACTGATCGTGGTCTAAAAGTAATAATTGGTGAAGAAGGTCAAGATAAAGTAGTTCGTGCCGTTGAATTCGTTGACACCACAGTTGCTTCTAGAGTTTTGTCTGACGAAGTAAAAATCAATCAAGAAACACTTGCTCATCGCGATGATGAACTATCAATGAGTTTGATTACAGAACTTATTGAAGACGGTGTTACTGAAATTAAAGTTAGATCTGTATTAACTTGCGAATCTAAACTTGGCACTTGTGCTCGTTGCTACGGCCGCTCAATGGCTAGTGGCAAGTTAGTTGATGTGGGTGAGGCTGTAGGAATTATTGCTGCCCAATCAATTGGTGAACCAGGAACACAGTTAACAATGCGTACCTTCCACACTGGTGGTGTAGCAGGAGCAGACATTACTCACGGTTTGCCACGTGTTGTTGAGTTGTTCGAAGCACGTACTCCTAAAGGTGTAGCACCAATTAGCGAAGTAGCAGGCCGAATTCGTGTAGAAGAAACTGACAAAACTAGAAAGATTGTCGTTATTCCAAATGATGGCGCAGAAGAAGTTGCCTACCCAGTTTCAAAGAGAACCAGATTAATTGTGGAAGATGGCCAAGCTATTGAAGTTGGTCAACAATTAGTTGTTGGTGCAGTGGATCCTAAACAAGTTCTTCGAGTACTTGGACCAAGAGAAGTTCAAATTCATTTGGTTAATGCTGTACAAGAGGTTTATCGCTCACAAGGTGTAAGCATTCACGATAAGCACATTGAAGTAATTGTGCGACAAATGCTTCGTCGCGTAACCATCATCGAATCTGGAGATGCAAATCTTCTACCAGGTGAATTGGTTGATCGTGTGGTGTTTGAAACCGAAAACAGAAGAGTTGTGCAAGATAGTGGTAAACCAGGTTCAGGAAGACCAGAACTTATGGGTATCACCAAAGCATCTCTTGCAACTGAATCATGGTTGTCAGCTGCATCATTCCAAGAAACCACAAGAGTATTGACTGATGCTGCAATCAATGAGAAATCAGATTCACTTGTTGGTTTGAAAGAAAACGTGATTATTGGAAAACTAATTCCAGCTGGAACTGGTTTGCCACGTTATCGACATGTTCGAGTTGAACCAACCGAAGAAGCAAAAGCAGCAATGTATGCCTCAATGTCAAGTTATGACGATATTGATTACACCTCATTTGGTGTAGGTGGCGGACAAGCTGTGCCTTTGGATGATTTTGACTCAGGTGCAAATCAAAGATAATTTGAGAAGTTATTAAAGGCCTTCGAGAAATCGAAGGCCTTTAATTTTTAAGAGCAATTTCTGTTCTAAATCCAAACAAGCTTGAGAAAAATGACTTCACATTCTCAGTTAAGGCTTTTATGGCTTTAACAAAGATCACATCTTCACTTTCTTCAACTAATTCATCACTCGCATCTTCTTTCGAGTCGGTGGTAAATCCGTCTTTGTTAAGTTCATTATCAACATCAGCATCGATATTTTCTACAAGTAAGTTTGGGTTTTCATAAGTGAAATTTTTTCCTTCAGACCAGTTTGGGAATTCAACATTTATTGTTGAATTCTTATCTTCTAAGTTTTGTTGTTTTGTTGAGCCTTTGACCCGTTGTCCAGCAATAGTTGAAGATTCGTATTCAGTATTTATATCGACTATTCCAGTGTGAAGATTCTTGCCATCACTTGCAGTTTTTTCTGGGATCAAAGTTTGCGTTCTAGTTACTTTAGATTTTGTAGAATCAGTTGAAGAATTTTTGATTGTAAAATTCTTTGTGGTGTCATTCCATTTCACACTGCCATCATTTGTTTGAGAAGCATTTCCGTTTGCATCGATATTTGTTTGTGTACCATGCCAACCTGCCACATTTCCATCATCAGTTGCTCTGGTTTGAAATCTTAAATTACAATTTGTACAACCCATATATTCACCAGGTAATTTTCCTGCAAAGCTGCCACTTGGTCCACATACATCATTTGTACAAACAATTACGCCATGAACATTTCCTGTCACAGGATCTACTACAGCCCAACCACCAACACCATTTAATGCTTCTGCAGGCGGTTCGTATGCAGGAGTTGTTTCAGTAGGAGCTGGAGCACTTGTTTCAGTTGGAGTTGCAGGAGCTACTTCTTCAGCAAAAGAAGGTACTGCCATAAATACAGATAAAGTTAGAGTTAATAACATTGCAGACAATTTGGACAATTTCATAATTCTCCTAAAGATGTAATTGTAAGTGAAGCAGAAATAACTGTTTTAATCAATAACCGTTCGTCTTGGTCCGACACCCCAAGCAATGTAATTCCACATCCAGTCAGCAATAACACTTATTCGATTTCTTCCACCTGCAAGATAGAAAACATGTAGTGCTAACCAAGTAAGCCAGGCAAGAGTTCCATGAAGTCTTAATCCACCAGGCATTTCCACAACTGCTCTTCTTCGACCAATTGTTGCCATTTGCCCTTTATCAATATATTTAAATGGAGTTAAAGGTTTATTATTTTTAATATTAATAATCTGTTTAGCAACATGTCTTCCCATTTGTAATGCCACAGGTGCAACCATTGGCAGCGGATTTCCTTTGAATTGTAAATGGGCTCCATCACCAATGACAAATATTCCTGAACTGGTTTGAAGATTTTCATCAATCTTTATTCGATTAGATCTATCCACTTCACCAAGGGATGTCCAGGTTGAGTGAGCAGCAACACCTGCAGCCCAGATAAATGTTCCACCAGAAAGAATTTCACCATTTTTTAGATGCACATCTGTTTCATACATTCGATCCACAGCAGAATCGGTTTTCACTACAACGCCTATTTCCTCTAATTCTGATTGAGCATGTTTTGAAGACTTCTCATGAAACATTGGTAAAACTCTGGGACCAGCTTCAACTAAAGTCACACTTGCTAATTTATAAAGATTTGGAAACTCATGTTTCATGCTTCGTTGTAGTTCTGCTACCGCACCAGAAATTTCAACACCTGTTGGACCAGCACCAATTACTACTACTTTTAAAGCCTCTTTTGGTTTATGCCCAGCTTCAACTTCTTCATACATTCCCAGTAATTGTTTCTTAATTAAACGAGCTTCCATTATTGATTTCATTTGTAAAGCGTTTTCTTGCACACCCACAACGCCATAAGTTGTGCCAGTGCTACCTGTTGCTAAAACTAATTGGTCGTATTCAATAGTTGCTTGATCAGACAAAGTAATTGTCTTTGTGTTTGGGCTAACTTTAGTTACTTCGCCTCTTCTAAAAGTGACTCCAGGAATTGCGGCACGAACTGGATAAGCAATGTCATCTTCTGGTAAACCACCTGTGGCTACTTGATACAACAGGGGTGAAAAAAGTTGGTAGGGATGTTTATCAATCACGGTCACTGCTAAGTCTTTGTTTTTGGAAAGTTTTTGGGCAGTAGTCAATCCACCAAATCCGGCACCCACAATTACAACTCTCATAGGCTTAATTATGACGGCTTATTGGGGCATAGGCGAATCAAAATGGCCTCGAGTTTGCATTATTAATGTAGGTAAAAGTTATTTACTTGAATTAATTAAAGACATTAGTTGGTAAATCAAGTACCTCATCCATCACTCCTGATGGCTGAACCTTGTCGTATTGCATCTCAATTTGACTAAAGACGATTTTCCCCGATTCTGAGGTAATAGGTTTAAATAATCTCAATTCAACTTTTGAAATCACATCACTTCCCTCGGCACAGCTTGGCTCACAGTCATTGGCAATTGAGATTCCTGAACCTTTAGCTTCTGTGCTGGTCCAAGATGACCAAGTGATCTGATTAAGGATTTGACCTGCATCAGCACAATAAAGCACCAATTCAACCGGTTTTTGTTCAAAAGTCACACAATTAACTACATATAAATCAGTATCTAAGGCCTTGGGGGCAGGCGGATCGGCTTGAATACAACCCGAAAGCACGAGGGAAAGGGTCAGAAGGGGCAGAAGTCTCTTTAGCACAAAAGCAGGCTAGCGCCTAGGAACCCGACCCCCGATGTCGGGCGTGCCGTGGCTATTGCGTAAATTGGTATCTCGCGTCTCAAGTGAAAAAAGGGAATTTTCCCTCACGCATTTGATCGTTAACTTTCAGCAAGATCGAAAGAAATTAAGTACAAAAGAGAAACTGGAGTAACTGCGTGCCTACGATTCAACAACTCGTACGCAAGGGTCGCCAAGAAAAATCGGCGAAGAGTAAAACACCAGCGCTTAAAGGTTCACCTCAGCGCCGTGGTGTTTGCACACGCGTTTACACAACAACTCCAAAAAAACCAAACTCTGCATTAAGAAAAGTTGCACGTGTTCGTTTATCTTCCGGTATGGAAGTCACTGCATACATTCCAGGTGTTGGACATAACTTGCAAGAACATTCAATTGTTTTAGTTCGCGGTGGACGTGTTAAAGATCTTCCAGGTGTTCGTTACAAAATTATTCGTGGATCTCTTGATACACAAGGTGTTAAAGATCGCAAACAAGCAAGAAGCCGATATGGCGCTAAGAAAGAGAAAAGCTAATGCCACGTAAAGGTCCAGCGCTTAAGCGCCCACTAGTTTCAGATCCAGTTTATTCTTCACCACTAATTACACAATTAGTAAATAAGATTTTATCTCGCGGTAAGAAATCAACTGCAGAATCAATTGTTTATGGTGCATTAAATGGCACAAAAGATAAAAGTGGTACAGATCCAATTATCACTTTGAAAAAAGCTTTAGAAAATATCAAACCAACTGTTGAAGTTAAATCACGTCGTGTTGGTGGAGCAACTTACCAAGTTCCAGTTGAAGTTAAACCTGCCAGAGCAACAGCATTAGCACTTCGTTGGTTAGTTGATTTTTCAAGAGTTCGCAGAGAAAAATCAATGACTGAAAGATTAATGAATGAAATTTTAGATGCATCAAACGGCTTAGGTGCATCAGTTAAAAAACGCGAAGATACTCACAAGATGGCTGAAGCAAATAAAGCATTTGCTCACTATCGCTGGTAAGAAAAGGAAAAGGAAACAGTGTCAACAGGTACGCAGCTTGATTTAGCTACGGTGCGCAATATCGGCATCATGGCTCATATTGATGCGGGCAAAACCACAACTACTGAACGAATCCTTTTCTACACAGGTGTTAACTACAAAATTGGTGAAGTTCATGATGGTGCTGCAACTATGGATTGGATGCCACAAGAACAAGAACGCGGC
>Ga0208590_1000007_pt1 | contig 59166 bp, 56 predicted proteins | sample LakMenEpi27Sep09_FD_150740 | JGI IMG/M metagenome (GOLD analysis project Ga0208590, IMG submission 150740) | Freshwater microbial communities from Lake Mendota, WI - 27SEP2009 deep hole epilimnion (SPAdes) | ecosystem: Environmental > Aquatic > Freshwater > Lake > Epilimnion/Euphotic zone ... | reverse complement strand
TCCTCGCAGCTGAGGGTGCAGGAGGCAATAGCAATGTTTTGTTGCCACCAACCTATGAGTTAATCATAGGAACTATTGCTTTCTTTGTGATCTTCTTTGCTCTTTCTAAGTTTGCTTTGCCAAACATTAGAAAGACTTTGGAAGCTCGTACTGAATCAATTGAAGGTGGAATTGCTAAAGCTGAAAAGTTGCAACAAGAAGCATCAATTACTTTGGCTCAATATCGCCAACAGTTATCTGATGCCAGAAGCGAAGCAGCAAAAATACGTACTGCTGCTGAATCTGAGCGCACTAATTTAATTAGTGAAGCCAGAAACGAAGCTCAAACTGTTGCACAAACTGTTACTCAACAAGCAAACGCTCAAATCGAAGCAGAAAAATCAAAAGCGGTTAATGAATTACGCCTAGATGTTTCAAAATTAGCTATTGATTTAGCAAGCAAAATCGTTGGTGCCTCATTGCAAGATGACGCACGAGCAAAGGCAGTGATTGATCAATTTATTAAAGATCTTGAATCTGCTGGAGGTAAACGCTAAATGTTAGGTGCCAGCAAGAACGCTTATCAGTCATTAATCAAACTTGTAGATTCCAATAAGAATTTGCACTCATTTGAAAATGGCGAAAGCATTCTTTTGTTGGCCGATGCCATTACTGGCAGCAAAACTCTTCTAACCACACTGACTGATTCAGGAATTTCACCTGAGGCAAGAGCTGGGGTTGCTAAAGATGTTTTGGCCAAGATTGGCACTAATGATGCAGTCTCATTAATTTCTGAAGCTGTGAAAATGCGTTGGAGTCAAACTCAAGATTTAGTTCAAGGCTTGGAAGCAAGTGGTGCAAGAGCTCTATTTGCAGCCAGTGAAGTTAAAAATGAACTAGATCGAGTGGAAGATGAAGTATTTGCATTTGAGAGAGCAATAGCTGCAAGTGGGGAACTGGAACTATTACTTGCCGATCCAAATATGACAGCTTCTGCTCGAAACAATGTGATTAATGATTTAGTGGGCAAAACTTTTAGTGCCACCTCAATCTTGTTGGTTAATCACGCCATAAGTCATCGCCATGGAAGATCAATTACTTCTACTTTGGGTGACTTACAAAAGCTAGCTGCAGCAAGAAGAGGTCGTGTGCTTGCTGAAGTTACCGCTGCAATTGCTTTAACAACTGACCAAGAACAAAGACTCATAACTGCATTGACTGCAATTTATAAGCAAGAAGTGCAAGTACAAGTTGTGATTGATAAGAAAGTAATTGGCGGAGTAGCTGTTCGTGTTGGCGATGAAGTTATCGATGGCACAATTGCAAACCGTTTAGCACAAGTAAAACGCCAGCTCGCTGGCTAAAACCAAAAACTTCCTGTGTTTGCAAAGTTTGCAAACACAAAAGATAGAAAAAGTAGAAAGGCAGTATCAAAGATGACCGAACTCCAGATCAAACCTGAAGATATCCGGAGTGCAATCGAGCGCAACGTTGCCAATTTCAATCCGAAAACTTCCAAGGATGAAGTAGGACGTGTAGCTGAAACCGGTGACGGTATTGCCCGCGTTGAAGGTTTGCCATCAGCAATGACAAGTGAGTTACTTGAATTTGAAGGTGGACTATTAGGTGTAGCTCTTAACTTAGATGTTTCAGAAATCGGTGCTGTTCTTTTAGGAGATCCTTCAGGTATCCAAGAAGGACAAGAAGTAAGACGTACCGGTCGTGTACTAGAAGTTCCTGTGGGAGATGGCTTCTTAGGAAGAACTGTTGATCCACTAGGAAATCCAATTGATGGTTTAGGTGCCATTAAAGCAAGTGCACAACGTGCTCTTGAATTACAAGCACCAACAGTAGTTGAGCGCCAACCTGTTAAAGAACCACTTGAATTTGGTATCAAAGCAGTAGATGCAATGACAGCAGTAGGCCGTGGACAACGCCAATTAATCATTGGTGATCGCGGAACTGGTAAAACTGCCTTAGCAATTGATGCGATTATTAACCAAAAACAAAACTGGCAATCAGGAGATCCCAAGAAACAAGTTCGCTGCATTTATGTAGCGATTGGTCAAAAGGGTTCAACTATTGCTTCAGTTAGAGCAACATTAGAAAAATACGGTGCACTTGAATACACCACAATTGTTGCTGCAACTGCATCAGATCCAGCCGGTTTCAAATACATCGCACCTTATGCAGGTTCTGCAATTGGTCAGCATTGGATGTATGAAGGAAAACCTGCACTAATTGTGTTTGATGATTTAACAAAACAAGCAGAGGCCTACCGAGCAGTGTCTCTCTTGCTTCGTCGTCCACCAGGTCGTGAAGCATATCCTGGTGATGTGTTCTATTTGCACTCTCGTTTATTAGAACGTTGCGCCAAATTATCAAACGAATTAGGTGGCGGTTCATTAACTGGATTACCAATTATTGAAACCAAAGCAAATGACGTTTCTGCATATATTCCAACCAACGTTATTTCTATTACTGACGGACAGATCTTCTTAGAAACAGATTTGTTCAACTCAGGAATAAGACCAGCTATCAACGTAGGTATTTCGGTATCACGTGTAGGTGGATCTGCTCAACCAAAAGCTATGAAAAAAGTTGCGGGACGTCTTCGTCTTGATTTAGCACAATTTAGAGAATTAGAAGCATTTGCTGCTTTTGGTTCTGATCTTGATGCTGCTTCAAAATCACAACTTGAACGAGGTTCACGCTTAGTTCAATTACTAATTCAAGGTCAATATGCACCACTGCCAATGGAAAAAGCAGTTGCATCTCTTTGGGCTGGAACTACTGGAAATCTTGATGATGTTCCTGTGGATGATATTGGTCGATTCGAAGTTGAATTCCATAACTATCTAGATCGCGAACATGCTTCTACATTGGCTGCAATTAGAGACACTCGTGATTTAAGCGATGACAACATCGAAGACATCAAAAAAGGCATCAACAACTTCAAGAAGCAGTTTGTGAAAGCAAATGGTCAACCTTTATTGGTTGATGCAAATGTTGATCCATTAGCTGTTGAAGATGTTGAACAAGCACAAATCAAAGTTCAGAAAAGAGCTTAAAGGTTAATTATGGGTGCCCAGTTACGCGTATTTAGAAGACGCATTCGCTCGGTTAATGCGACCAAGAAGATCACTAGAGCAATGGAATTAATTGCTTCTAGTCGAATCATCAAGGCGCAAAACCAAGTGGCTGCGGCAACTCCTTATGCAACAGCTCTTTATAAAGCTGTGTCTTTGGCTGCCTCAAATGCTCGCGGGAATCATCCTTTGTTGTTAAACAAAAAAGATGGCAAACGTGCCGCAGTTTTATTAATCACAGCAGATCGAGGTCTGGCAGGAGCTTATTCTGCAAACATTTTAAAAGAAGGCGAAAGATTAACTGAACTATTACGCGATGAACAAGGAAAAGAAGTAATACCTTTTATCGTGGGTAGAAAAGGTCTTGGTTACTACAAATTCCGTAACAGAGAAGTTGCAGCAAGTTGGACCGGAATTACCGATCGACCAAAATATGACGATGCTCGAGAAATCGCTAAAGCATTGTTAGAAGTTTTCTTAAAAGAAGAAGCACAAGGTGGTGTTGATGAAATTCAAATCATTTACACCCGTTTTGTGAACAGAATTTCTCAAGTTCCAGTGGTGCAAAGAATTGTGCCATTAGAAGTTGTAGAAGAACTAGTTCAATCATCACCAAAGATGACCGAAGTTGATACACATAAACCAACTTTGCCTCTTTATGATTTCGAGCCATCAGCAGATGCTGTGCTCGATGAACTACTACCTAAATACATTGAATATTTGGTGTATGCAGGTTTGTTGCAAGCAGCAGCTTCAGAACACGCTGCTAGACAACGCGCTATGAAATCAGCAACTGAAAATGCTGAAGATCTAATCAAGACTTTGACCCGTCGTGCTAACCAAGCACGTCAGGCCGAAATTACCCAGGAAATTAGTGAAATCGTCGGTGGCGCCGACTCACTAAAGTCCGCCAACTAGGAGAAAAGAAAAATGAGTAGCACAACAGAAACAAAGAATGTAACCGGAAGAGTTGCACGCGTTACTGGTCCCGTTGTAGACGTGGAATTTCCAGTAGATGCGATACCTGAATTGTTTTTTGCCCTCCATGTCGAAGTGACATTGCCAGGAGCAGACACAAGAACACTTACTTTAGAAGTAGCTCAACACATTGGTGATGGAATGGTTCGCGCCATTTCTATGCAACCAACAGATGGTTTGATTCGCGGCGCCACCGTGAAATCAACTGGTACACCAATTTCTGTTCCTGTTGGCGATGTAACTCTTGGACACGTGTGGAACACCCTTGGTAAACCACTTGATGTTGAAGAATCAACATTGAAAATTACTGATCGTTGGCCAATTCATCGTCAACCACCTAAGTTTGACGAACTTGAACCAAAAACAGAAATGTTTGTTACCGGTATCAAAGTTATTGATCTTTTAACACCTTATGTAAAAGGTGGAAAGATTGGTTTGTTTGGTGGAGCAGGTGTAGGAAAAACTGTTTTGATTCAGGAAATGATTTATCGTGTGTCTGAAAACTTTGGTGGAGTGTCAGTGTTTGCCGGTGTTGGAGAAAGAACACGTGAAGGAAACGACTTATTCTTAGAAATGACCGAGTCAGGTGTTATCAATAAAACTGCACTCGTGTTTGGTCAAATGGATGAGCCACCTGGTACTCGTATGAGAGTTGCTCTTTCAGCTCTAACTATGGCTGAATATTTCCGTGATGTGAAAAACCAAGACGTGTTGTTGTTCATTGACAACATTTTCCGTTTCACCCAAGCAGGTTCTGAAGTTTCCACATTGTTAGGCCGTATGCCTTCAGCTGTGGGTTACCAGCCAACACTTGCTGATGAGATGGGTCAATTGCAAGAACGTATTACTTCAACTCGTGGTAACTCAATTACTTCGATGCAAGCAATTTATGTTCCAGCTGATGACATCACAGATCCAGCACCTCACACTACGTTTGCGCATTTAGATGCAACAACAGTGTTGAGCCGTCCAATTTCAGAACTTGGAATTTATCCAGCAGTGGATCCTCTTGATTCAACTTCTCGTATTCTTTCACCACTTTATTTGGGTGAAGAACACTATGCAGTTGCCCAAAGAGTTAAAGAAGTTCTACAAAGATACAAAGACTTGCAAGACATCATTGCAATTCTTGGTATTGATGAACTAAGTGAAGAAGATCGAGTTCTTGTGGGTCGTGCTCGAAGAATTCAAAGATTCTTATCCCAAAACATGTTCGTGGCTGAAGCATTTACTGGCCAAGCTGGTTCTTTTGTTCCTTTGGAAGAAACCATTGCATCATTTAGAGCATTAACAAATGGTGATTATGACCATCTTCCAGAACAGGCATTCTTCATGGCAGGAAACATCGAAGATGTTGAAAAGAACGCAAGCAAATTGGCAGGAAAGTAACTAACTAATGCCATTAAATGTTGAAGTTGTTGCAACTGACGGACAAGTTTGGTCAGGCGAAGCAAGCACGGTTGTTTTGCGAACTAAATCAGGTGAAATTGGTTTACTTCCAGGACATGCCCCGATGCTTGCTTCTCTGTCTGATGGGCCGATCACAATCAGACCAGTTGATGGAACTGAAATAAAAGCAGCAGCTCATGGTGGATTTGTAATTATTGATAGCAATAACGTCATCGTGTTGGCAGAAACAGCAGAATTAGCAAGTGAAGTTGATGTCAAACGTGCTCAAAAAGCAAAAGCAGAAGCAGAAAAATCGGGCGATAAAGAAGCACTGAAAAGAGCAGAATCAAGACTGGCAATTGCTGTAGGATAGATACTAGATATTCCGTCAAAGGAGATTCAGATGTCTAAGCAAGTCCAAACTAAATTAGTCGTAAATACTCGAAAAAGAAATAGAGCAACAACTTTTTTTCGACCAATTCTGATCATTCCGATTTTAATATTCGTAAGTACTTTTTCATCCAATAATTCAGGTGCGGTAAGTATTTCATTTATACTTGCAGTTCCAGTACTTCTGGCTTTAGTTTTTAGAAATATTTATCCAAGCTACATTTATGGTTTCAATCAGTCATTCTTGGAACTACAAAATAGAATCTCACTTTATGCCCTTTATTTGACTGATGAATTTCCATCAATTGAAAAAAGCAAGTATGTGACTATTACTTTGCCAGAAGTAAGAGGCGGTAAGGCTCTTAATAGATGGCTTCCATTAGTCAAATGGTTACTGGCAATTCCACTTTATGTAGTAGGAGTTGTTTATTTAGCGGTAACAGTTATTTACACCATCATTGCTTGGTTCAATATCTTGTTCACAGGTAAATATCCAAAATTTGCAATCGATTTTGTGGTTGGAACGGTTCAATTCTGGAACAGAGTTACCGGATATGCCTTTATCTTGGTGACAGATGAGTATCCAACTTTTTCAGTAAAAGCCACTAAATAAAGAACTAAATAATAGGTGCCAACTAAACAGTTGGCACCTATTTACATTTCTACGCGTGTAACGTTTGCGCCAAGTCCTGTTAGATTTTCTACAAAGTTTGAATAGCCACGATCAACGTGGTGAACTTCAGTTACGTATGTAACATCATCTGCTACTAATCCTGCCAAGACTAAAGATGCCCCAGCTCGAACATCAGTTCCTTCAACTGGTGCTCCTGATAGGTGATCTTTTCCTTTAACTAAACAGTGGTGGCCATTAATTTTTACATCAGCACCTAATCTTGCTAACTCGTTAACAAATCTAAATCTTGCTTCAAAGAGATTTTCGGTAACCATGGAAGAACCTGTGGCTATGGAATTAAGCGCAATCATTTGAGGTTGCAAATCAGTTGGAAAACCTGGATAGGGAAGTGTGACTATATCTACTGCTTTTGGTCTGGTGTGCATGGAAACGTTTAGTCGATCTTCAACTGATTTGATTTCTGCTCCAGTGTCGCGCAATTTTTCTAACACTAAATCCATATCACTTGGTTTAACACCGTGAATTGTGATGTCGCCTTGTGTCATGATTGCTGCAATTGCCCAAGTTCCAGCAACAATTCGATCAGGAACAACATGATGAGTTGTGGGATTAAGTTTTTCAACTCCTGTGATTTCTAAAACACTTGAACCAATTCCGTTAATCTTTGCACCCATTTTTACCAACATGTTGCATAAATCAACAATTTCAGGTTCACGAGCAACGTTTTCAATATTTGAATTTCCTTTTGCTAAAACTGCTGCCATCACAACATTTTCTGTTGCACCAACACTTGGAAAATCTAGGGCGATATTTGCTCCACTTAATCCGTTTTCTGCTCTAACAATTAAATAACCGTGTTCACTATGAACATGACAACCCAGTTTTTCTAAACCTTGCATGTGAATATCTAGTCCACGAGATCCAATTGCATCTCCACCCGGAAGTGCAATATCTGCTTCTCCACATCTTGCAACTAGTGGTCCAAGAACTGAAATGGAGGCACGCATTTTTCTTACTAAGTCATAATCTGCTTTATGGCCAATTTTTGCTGGCACATCGATTGTTACAGTTGATGTTGAAACATCATGTTCTACTTTGCAGCCCAGTCTTCGAAGTAATTCAGCCATAATTTCAACATCTAATATTTCTGGGACGTTTGTTAAAGTTGTTAATCCTTCTGCCATGACAGAGGCAGCCATAAGTTTTAGAACGCTATTTTTTGCACCAGGAACACGCACTTCTCCCTTTAAGGGACCTGATCGTTCAACTCGAAATGCTTCCATGACTCACCAGAGTACCCAACCAAAGTGTGTAAACACCAATTCACACATAGGCTCTACTCATGGTAAATCTCACTCGCATCTACACCAGAACCGGTGACGATGGAACTACTGCTTTGGGAGATATGTCCCGGGCTTTAAAAACTGATTTAAGACTTGAAGCTTTTGCCGATGTTGATGAAGCTAATTCATCCATTGGTGTAGCTATCGCGATGGGAAATCTAGATCAAGATGTTAGAGATTTACTAACAAGAGTTCAAAACGATTTATTTGACGTTGGTGCAGATTTAGCAACACCTGTAGGAAAGAAAAATGATGCACCTCAGTTAAGAGTTTTACCTGGTTATGTTGATGAATTAGAAAAAGCAATTGATCATTACAACTCATTTTTACAACCTTTAAGTTCATTTATTTTGCCCGGAGGAACACCAGGAGCAGCTCTTTTGCACGTGGCAAGAACAGTTGTAAGACGTGCTGAGCGATCAACTTGGACAGCGTTTACTGCTCACAAAATTGTTATGACAGAAACTCCAGCAAGATACTTAAATAGACTTTCTGATTTGTTATTCGTGTTAGCTAGATACAGCAATCGTGAACAAGGCGATGTGTTATGGGTTCCTGGAGCAAATAGATAATTTATACGCGACCGCGTATTAAATTTCTTGCTTTTGTTTCATCTTTGGGCCAAACCATTAATTGAGGTCCTTCCAAAGTAAAAGCTAAAGTTGCTTTTATGTTGTTCGCAATTAATTCTTGTCTAAGTTTTTCACCCTCAATGTAATTGGCAGGATTTCCAATGGGAACTAATACTCCATAGTCATCTTTAAAGCTTGCTTTGGTAGGTCTTTCAATTAAGGAAGTTTTCTTCGGGCTATATGCCCAACGCAAAAACATAACCAGCACTAATAAACCAAAGCCCACCAGCAAAGGAAGAGTTACATAGGTGGTGCTGCCCCATGTCATCATGACAGCCATTGTTGCGCATATTTAGTCATCAGGCATCATCAAGTTATGCGTTTATTGGTTGCAACCTGCACAGTGGATTACGTGGGAAGACTCACCGCCCATCTACCTGAAGCCACCCGACTAATTCTTTTTAAGGCCGATGGTTCGGTTTCAATCCATGCCGATGATCGAGCTTATAAACCTCTTAACTGGATGAGTCCTCCATGTTTTACAACAGAGTCAAATGAGACAGATAAAAAAATTATTACTGTGGAGAATAAATCTGGTGAAAGATTAGTGATCACGGTAAGTAAGGTGATTCATAATTCAACTCATGATTTAGGAATTGATCCTGGTTTAGTAAAAGATGGGGTTGAAGCACATTTACAAGAATTACTTGCCCTGCACGTTGAAACTTTTGGTAAAGACTGGCAATTAGTAAGAAGGGAATACCCAACACCAATTGGACCAGTTGATTTGCTTTGTAAAGACGAATCTGGAAAAAATGTTGCTGTGGAAATTAAAAGACGAGGCGATATAGATGGTGTTGAGCAATTAACTAGATATTTAGAACTTCTCAATAGAGATGCATTAATTGCTCCCGTGAGTGGAGTTTTTGCAGCCCAAGAAATAAAACCTCAAGCAAGAACTCTGGCCGAAGACAGAGGAATACGATGCGTTGTGGTTGATTATGACGCACTTCGTGGTTTAGATCGCAAAGATGAAAGATTGTTCTAGAATATAAAAATGCCTAGAAGAAATAAACCAAAAAATTCGAAAAAAGATGAAAGTCAAGAATTTAATGTTGATCGTCTTTTAGGAATTCAAAGAAGTGAAAATTGGTCTGATGGAGACTGGGTTGTCAGAAGAGTAACTGGTTCTGCTGCCACTAAAGCTTATCGATGTCCAGGATGTGATCAGGAAATAAAACCTGCCACTCCTCATACTGTTGCTTATGTAATTGGGGAATTAGAAGAAAGACGACACTGGCATACACCCTGTTGGAATAGTGACAGAAAGAAACATAAAAGAGATTTAGATGACTGAAATTGTTGCCAATAGTGTTTTACCTGCTCATAGAAAAACAATAAATTTAGTTACCTCAGATGGCGAAAACTTAGTTGGAGAAATTGCATCACCCATTGATGAAAAGGCAGTTGCCACGTTAATTACCGTGCATCCACTGCCAACACATGGTGGAAATACAGATAGTCATTTGTATAGAAAGATGTCTTGGAGATTGCCTGCTTTAGCAGGTATTAATGTTTTAAGATTTAACACTCGAGGAACATGTAGCAAACTAGGAACTAGTACTGGCTCATTTGATTCTTCTAACAATGAAGGTAAAGATTTACTTGCTGCTATAAAATATGTGAAAGACAACAACTTAGCTAAACCATTTGTTGTTGGATGGTCTTTTGGTACCGATGTAACCCTTCGTCATGGTTTTGATCAAGATTTAAGTGGAGTAATTTTACTATCCCCACCTTTGAGGTTTACTTCACAAGAAGAGCTAAGTAAATGGAAAAATGTAAAGTTTCCAGTTATTGCACTTGTTCCAGAATTTGATGATTATCTAAAACCTGCTGAAGCAAAACAAAGATTCAGTGTGGCACCGAATATTGAAATCCTGCCCAAAGAAGGTGCCAAGCATTTATGGGTTGGCGAAAACAGTGTCCAAGTTGTCTTAAATGAAATTGTTAAACTTATCGCTCCAGATAAGGTTCCACTTCCAACTTCATGGGATGGGCCAATGGAGAAGTGGAATGATATTTAGTAATTAGTAGAGTAGTCATAACAAACTTAGTGAGGCTTAAGAATCTTGAGTAGTCAAATACCTATGCGAGGCGCCATTGATTTAGGCGCGTTGGCTCAATCTAAAAAAGCCCAAAGTGTGGCAAGTCAAGCCTTAGCTAATGCACCAGCTGGTGTTGTGGTTGATGTTAGTGAACAAGATTTTCAACAAAAAGTTATTGATATTTCAAAAACTGTTCCAGTAATTGTTGATTTGTGGGCCGAGTGGTGTGGACCTTGTAAACAATTATCTCCATTACTAGAAAAACTTGCAGCAGAATATAAAGGAAGATTTGTTTTAGCAAAAATTGATGTTGATGCAAACCCAAGACTTTCCCAAATGTTTCAAGTTCAATCAATTCCTGCAGTGTTTGCAGTAATTGGTGAATCTGCTGGACCACTGTTTCAAGGAGCTATTCCAGAAGCAGAACTTAGACAAGTAATTGAAGAAGTTTTAAGAATTGCAGCTGAACAAGGTATTAATGGCACCATTAATGCAGATGCTCCAATTGAAGAAGAACAAGTAGAAGAAGAAAAAATAGACCCAAGATTAGAAGCAGCCTTTTTAGCAATTGAAAAAGGAGATTTTGCTACTGCAAGTAATTCTTATAAAGAAATGTTAAATCAAAATCCTGGCGACCAAGTTGCAATTGCAGGACTTGCCCAAGTTGGTTTGTTAGAAAGAGCTTCAAAATTAAATCCAAATGAAGTCTTAAAAAAAGCCAGTGATCGTAAAGATTTTGCTAGTCAGATGGATTTAGCTGATTTAGAGTTAATGAAAGGAAATCCTCAAGCAGGTTTCGCAGTTTTGATAAGTGCAATAAAAATTGCATCTGGTGAAGATCGAGACAATTTAAGAGCAAGGCTTTTGGAGTTATTTGTTGTGGTGGGCGATAGTGACCCTGAGGTAATCAAGGCTCGTAGAGACCTAGCAAGCGCATTGTTCTAAATCGTCTAAACTTAAGTCCATGACTTATTTAGACCACGCAGCAACTACACCCATGTTGGTGGAATCTATTTCTGCGATGAATGCTGAATTAGCCCAAGTTGGTAATCCTTCCTCTTTGCACGCCTCAGGTAGAAGAGCACGCAAAGTAGTTGAAGAAGGCAGAGAATTAATTGCTGCTGCTTTAGGGGCAAGACCAATTGAAATCATTTTCACAGGCGGTGGAACAGAAGCTAATAACTTAGCCGTTAAAGGACTCTTCTGGTCAGCGCAAGCAAAAGATAAAAAGAAAAATAGAATTTTAGTTTCTGCTGTTGAACATCACGCAGTTTTAGATCCTGTTTTATGGTTAGGGGAACATGAAGGCGCTGTTGTTGAAATTTTGCCAGTTGATACTCAAGGTCGAGTTCTTCCAGAAACCTTAAGAAAAGCATTTGAAAAAAATCCCCATGATGTAGCACTGGTAACTGTGATGTGGGCTAATAATGAAGTTGGAACAGTTCAACCAATTGAAGAGTTAGTAAAGATTGCACATGAATTTAAAACTCATTTTCATTCCGATGCTGTTCAAGCTGTGGGTTGTCTAGAAGTTCATTTCGAAAATTCAGGTTTAGATGCGATGACTGTTTCTGGTCATAAAGTTGGTGGCCCCCAAGGTATTGGTGCCTTAGTTGTTAAAAGAGATATTGAATTAACACCGTTGCTTCATGGTGGTGGCCAAGAAAGAGATGTTCGATCAGGAACTTTAGCTGCACCTTCTATTGCAGGTTTTGCAGCAGCAGTGAGCACTGCAGTTGTGCAAAGAACTTCACGCGCAAATCGCATGACATCACTTCGAAAAGATTTAATTAAAAGGATTCAAGAACAAGTTCCAGATGTTGTGTTTAATGGTGATCCTGAAAACCGTTTACCAGGAAATGCTCACTTCTCATTTAAAGGATGTGAGGGAGATGCATTATTAATGTTGCTGGATGCACAAGGAATCGAATGCTCAACAGGTTCTGCTTGTTCAGCAGGAATTCCTCAACCATCACATGTTTTATTAGCAATGGGAAGAGACGAAGTAACAGCAAGAGCATCTTTGAGATTTTCTTTTGGTTCAACTTCAACTCCTGATGATGTTGATGCGGTTATGCAAGTACTTCCTGCGATTGTGGAAAGAGCTAAACGGGCAGGAAAGCCAGCGGTTAAGAAATGAGTAAGCGCGTAGTTGCAGCAATGAGTGGAGGAGTTGATTCTTCCGTTGCAGCAGCTCGATTAGTTGATCAAGGTTATGACGTTGTTGGAATTCATTTAGCCCTAGCAAAAGTAAAAGGACATGCTGGCGGCAAAGGTTGCTGCACACTTGATGACGCACGAGATGCAAGACGTGTTGCTGATCGCTTAGGGATTCCTTTTTATATTTGGGATGTTAGTGAAGAATTTCAAAGAGAAGTAATTGAAAACTTTATTGCAGAATATGCTGAAGGAAGAACTCCGAATCCTTGTGTTAGATGCAATGAAAAAATTAAATTTCAAGCCGTATTGGAAAGATCTTTAGCCTTAGGCTTTGATGCAGTTGCAACAGGTCACTACGCTCAAATCGTTGAAACAGAAAGTGGCCCCACTCTTCATAGGGCAATTGACGATAAAAAAGATCAGTCATATGTTTTGAGTGTTCTTAATCAAGAACAACTTTCACACACAATTTTGCCTTTAGGAAATTCAACAAAACCAGAAATTAGAAAAGAAGCTGAAGAAAGAGGATTGATTACTGCTTCGAAACCTGATTCTCATGACATCTGCTTTATTCCAGATGGTGATACAGCAGGATTTTTACACAATAAACTTGGCCAAGATCCAGGAAAAATTGTTGATGCTGAAACTGGTGAAGAAATAGGAAAACACAATGGCGTTTTTGAATTTACCGTTGGTCAACGCAAAGGATTGAAATTAGGAAAACCACGCGATGATAGATCTCCTCGATATGTGGTGGGTACAGATATTAAAACCAAAACTGTGTTGGTTGGCATACCAACAATGCTTCGAGTAGATGTGGTCACTGCAACAAATCTGATTTGGTGTGGACCAACACCTGCATCGCAATTTGAATGCAGCGCTCAAGTAAGAGCACACTCTGCTGATCTAAAAGCCACAGCTTTTCATAAAGATGGCAATTTAACTGTGGAATTCTTAGAGCCGTTGCAAGGATTAGCTCCAGGCCAAACTATTGCTCTTTATGACAACACTCGAGTAATAGGTAGTGGCACTGTTGTCACAACTACTCGTAGTTAATTAAATTCATCTCAAATGGCTAAATCAATTCCTGACTCTTCAAAAAATCGTTGGACTGAACTTGTTGAAATAATCGAAGAAGCAAGGCGTAAGTATTACGTGCTTGATTCACCCACAATTTCAGATGATGAATATGACAAGGCTTTCAAAGAATTAGAACAACTTGAACAAAAATATCCTGAATTAGCAACCCAAGATTCACCCACTCAATCAGTTGGTGGAGTTGCCTCAGAATTATTTGAACCAGTCGAACACCGAGTGCGCATGATGAGCTTGGAAGATGTTTTCGATGTTGAGGAATTAGAAGAATGGGCTAACAGAGTTAGTAAGAGTACAAGTTCGTTGCCTGAAACTATTTGTGAATTAAAAGTAGATGGTTTAGCACTAAATCTTTTGTATTTAGATGGGAATCTTTCACGAGTAGCAACAAGAGGAGATGGTCGAGTTGGAGAAGATGTCACCTATAACACCCAATTTATTCCCACAATTCCAAGATCACTCAAAGCAAGTCAAGGTGCCAAGATTCCAAGTGTCATTGAAGTTCGAGGCGAAGTTTATTTCGATTTAAAAGATTTTGATTCATTGAACAATGAGGTCATGGATTTAGGTAGAACACCTTTTGCCAATCCTCGAAACGCAGCAGCCGGAACAATTAGGCAACGCGTTGATAAACGTGAAGAAGAATTAGCTTTAGCAATAAGTGAGAAAAAACCTGATGCTCGAATTGAAAAGCTAAAATCTGAATTTAATCGCTCCACCGCATCTCTATCAAGACTAAAACTTGTGGTTCACGGCATTGGTGCACTGGAAGGATTTGAATTTAAGACTCAAGATGAGGCTTATAAAACATTAGGAAATCTTGGTTTACCTGTTGCTACCACAACCAAAGTAACAAAAGATCTAAAAAGTGTAATTAGCTTTATTGAAGAATTTGGAAATAAGAGAAGAGAATTAAGTCACGAAATAGATGGTGTAGTAGTTAAAGTTAATGACATTAATGCCCAAAAGAATTTGGGTGCCACTTCAAGAACTCCACGATGGGCAGTGGCCTATAAATATCCACCTGAAGTTGTTCGTACAAAATTACTTGACATTGAAGTTAATGTGGGCAGAACTGGTCGGGTAACTCCATTTGCTGTTATGCAACCAATAAAAGTTGCAGGTTCAACTGTGTCAATGGCAACACTTCATAACCAACAAGAAATTGTTAGAAAAGGTGTCTTAATTGGGGACACTGTTTATTTGAGAAAAGCAGGAGATGTGATTCCTGAAATAGTTGGACCAGTTGTGGAACTTCGTGATGGCAGTGAAAAGAAATTTGAAATGCCAATTAAATGTCCAGAATGTGGAACCAAACTTGCACCAGCAAAAGACGGTGATGTTGATTTGCGTTGCTCAAATGCTCAAAGCTGCCCGGCTCAATTAAGAGAAAGACTTTTCCATGTTGGCTCACGTGGCGCCATGGACATTGAAGGCTTGGGTGCAAAATCAGCTGCAGCTCTTCTTAACGACAAAATATTAAAAGATGAAGGAAACTTATTTAATCTAAATGAGAAAGATCTAACAGTTAGTGAATATTTCACAAGAGCTCCTGGTAAAGGTGAATCTGGCAGAGTATTAAATAAAAATGGGGAAGAGTTACTTTCGCAACTTAATGCTGCAAAAACTCGTCCATTATGGAGAGTGTTGGTAGCTCTTTCTATTCGCCACGTTGGTCCAACTGCTGCACAAGCTTTAGCTAGAGAATTTAAATCTTTAGAAAATATTGCTAATGCACCCCTTGCAGAGCTTTCTGAAGTAAATGGTGTGGGTGAAGTAATTGGTATTGCTGTTAAAGAATGGTTTAGCGAAGAGTGGCATAAAGAAATTGTTGGCAAGTGGGCCAGAGCTGGGGTAAGAATCAAGGATGATGAAGTAACTGGTCCTCAACCATTAAAGGATATGAATTTTGTAATAACTGGATCAGTTCCAAATTATTCCCGAGACGGCGCCACAAATGCGGTCTTAGAAAGAGGTGGAAAAGTTTCTGGATCAGTCAGCAAAAATACGACCATGTTGGTTTATGGCCGAGCAGACGGAAGTAAATACTCCAAGGCTGTTTCATTAGGAATTCCTAAACTTGATGCAGAAAATTTCGATGTCTTGCTTAATCAAGGCATTGCGCAAGCACTGAAACTTGCAACAACTGACTAAAGATTAAGATATAAATCGTGTCGAGAATAACCCGTGAAGAAGTTGCCAAATTAGCTGAACTTGCCCGGCTTGACCTTCCAGAATCTGAATTAGATGAGTACGCCAAACAATTAGAAATTATTTTAGAATCCGTGGCCAAAGTGGGCGAAGTCTCTACAAAAGATGTCAAACCAATGTCTCATGCCACTGGATTAGTAAACGTATTTCGTGAAGATGTCACAAAAGAATCATTAAGTAGAGATGAAATTCTTCGTTCTGCTCCTGCCACAGAAGATGATCGTTTTAGAGTTCCTCGCATTCTGGATGAGGAATAAATGTCAGATTTAACAAAACTAAGCGCAGTTGAATTAAGTGGTGAATTAACTAAAGGATCAGTTAGTGCTGTTGAAGTCACAAAAGCACACCTAGATCGAATCAATTCATTAGACAAATCAGTTCAATCTTTCTTACACGTTGATAACGCTGGAGCACTAAAACAAGCAGAAGAAGTAGATAAAAATAGGAAAGAAAACAAAAAAGTTTCTGCTTTAGCTGGAGTTCCATTAGCGCTCAAGGATGTTTTAACGCAAAAAGGAATACCAACAACTTGTGGATCAAAAATATTAGAAGGTTGGATTCCACCTTATGATTCAACAGTAGTTAAGAATTTAAAGAATGCAGGAATTGTAATTCTTGGCAAAACAAACATGGATGAATTTGCAATGGGATCATCAACTGAAAACAGTGCTTATTTTCCAACTAAGAATCCTTGGGATTTAACAAAAATTCCAGGTGGATCTTCTGGTGGTTCTTCTGCTGCAGTTTCTGCTTTTTTTGCACCCCTTGGCATAGGAACAGATACTGGTGGATCAATTAGACAACCAGCAGCTGTCACAGGAATTGTGGGAGCAAAACCAAGTTATGGTGGAGTTTCTCGTTTTGGTTTGGTTGCTTTTGCATCTTCACTTGATCAAGCAGGACCATTTGCTCGCACCGTTTTAGATTGCGCAATGTTGCATGAAGTAATGGCAGGTCATGATCCTTTGGATTCAACCAGTATTAATCAACCAGTTCCAGATGTTGTCAAAGCTGCTCAATTACAAGATGTTAAAGGAATGAAAATAGGAATTATCAAAGAATTAGGCGGCCAAGGTTGGCAAACTGGAGTACTAAATAGATTTAATGAATCAGTTGAATTATTGACCTCAATGGGTGCCCAAGTTAAAGAAATATCAATTCCGCATTCACTTTATGCACTAGCAACTTATTATTTGATTGCACCAAGTGAAGCTTCAAGTAACTTAGCTCGCTTTGACGGTATGCGTTATGGACTAAGAGTTGATGATGGCAATTTGAGTGCTGAAGAAGTTATGAATAAAACACGCGAAAAAGGTTTTGGTAAAGAAGTAAAAAGAAGAATCATGATTGGAACTTATGCATTATCTTCTGGTTACTACGATGCCTATTATGCACAAGCACAAAAAGTACGCGCTTTAATTGCACAAGATCTAACCAATGCATTTAAGGAAGTAGATGTACTTATTTCACCAACTTCACCAACAACTGCTTGGGGATTAGGTGAAAGAGTAAATGATCCAATGGCAATGTATTTGGCAGATCTTGCAACTTTGCCTCCATCATTAGCAGGAATTCCTGCCATGAGTGTGCCAATTGGTTTAGCTGATGAAGATAAATTACCTGTTGGTTTACAAATCATCGCACCATTTATGAATGATGATCGAATGTATCGCGTAGGTGGAGCAATTGAAGCTTCACTGAAAACTAAATGGAATGGTCTCTTAATTGATCGAGCACCTGCCTTAGGTGGTGCTAAATGAGTACTTATGACCAAGCAATAAAGAAATATGATCCAGTTTTAGGTTTAGAAACTCACGTTGAATTATCAACTAATTCAAAAATGTTTTGTGGTTGTTCCACAGAATTTGGGGCAGAACCAAACACTCAAACTTGCCCAACTTGCTTAGGTTTACCAGGATCTTTACCTGTTGCAAATGCGATCGGTATTGAATCCACTATTCGAATCGGATTAGCCCTAAATTGCTCAATTGCAAGCTATTCCAGATTTGCTAGAAAAAACTATTTTTATCCTGATATGCCTAAAGATTTTCAAACCAGTCAATACGACGAACCACTTTGTTCAAACGGTTACTTAGATGTTTTGGTTGATACTGAAGATGGCACAAAGCCATTTAGAGTTGAAATTGAGCGTGTGCATTTAGAAGAAGACACTGGAAAACTAACTCATGCTGGTGGGGCAACGGGAAGAATTCATGGTGCAGATTATTCGCTAGTTGATTACAACAGAGCAGGCATTCCATTAGTTGAAATTGTTACTAAACCAGTTCCAGATACTGGAGAGTACGCACCCTTAGTAGCTAAGGCTTATGTCACAGAATTAAGAGATTTATTGCGTGGATTAAACGTTTCCGATGTGCGTATGGAAGAAGGTTCTCTTCGCTGTGATGTCAACCTTTCGCTAACTCCAAAGGGTTCAAAAACTTGGGGAACTAGAACAGAAACTAAAAACGTTAACTCACTTCGAAGTGTGGAAAGAGCAATCAGAAGTGAAATTGAAAGACAATCACTTGAACTTGATAAAGGTAACAAGATTAAGCAAGAAACAAGACATTTTCAAGAAGATACAGGCACAACCAGAAGTGGAAGAAGTAAAGAAGTTGCTGAAGAATATAGATATTTTCCTGAACCAGATCTTGTGCCAATTGCACCTGATAAAGAGTGGATTGAAAAACTTAAAAAAGCCTTACCTGAGCAACCTTCCATAAGAAGAACACGTTTAGCTAAAGAGTGGGGATTTACTGATTTAGAAATGCGCGATGTAGCAACACTTGGTGGTGTTGATTTAATTGCGCAAACAATTGAGCAAGGAACTTCCCCTGCTTCTGCTCGTAAATGGTGGGCAGGTGAGCTTTCTGGTCATGCCTCAAAAGCTGATCTGGAATTAATTGATTTAAAAATTACTCCTACCGATGTTGCCCGTATTGATGCATTAGTAAACGAAGGAAAACTAACAGATAAATTAGCCCGCCAAGTTATTGAAGCTGTGTTAAACGGTGAAGGAAATCCTGACGAAGTTATCAAGAAACGAAATCTTGCAGTTGTTTCAGATGACTCAGCATTGATTCCAGCAATCGAAGCAGCAATTGCAGCTAATCCTGATGCTGCCGCCAAGATTCGTGAAGGCAAAGTACAAGTAGTTGGAGTAATCGTTGGTGCAGTCATGAAAACTACTGGTGGCAGTGCTGATGCTGCCAAAGTAAGAGAGTTAGTTCTTAAAACTTTAGGTCAATAGGCACTATTTCTTGGATATGGATAGAGTTTAAATATGGCAACTAAACCTGGCGATATGAAACCACGCAGTAAAGATGTAACTGAAGGTTTTGAACGCGCCCCTGCAAGATCAATGCTTCGTGCAGTGGGAATGCAAGATGCAGATTTTAAAAAACCTCAAATAGGTATTGCTTCTTCTTGGAATGAAATAACTCCATGCAACATGTCACTTCGTCGTTTGGCAGAAAAAGCAAAAGAAGGCGTCTTTGCCGCAGGTGGTTTTCCAATGACTTTTAATACCATTTCTGTTTCTGATGGAATTTCAATGGGACATGAAGGAATGCGTGCATCTTTAGTAAGTAGAGAAATTATTGCCGACTCAGTTGAATGCGTTATGCATGCGGAAAGATTAGATGGTTCTGTAACTTTGGCAGGTTGTGACAAATCACTACCAGGAATGTTGATGGCAGCAGCAAGATTAGATTTAGCAAATGTTTTTGTTTATAACGGTTCAATTATGCCTGGCAATTTAAATGGTAAAGATTTAACAATTCAAGATGTGTTCGAAGGTGTTGGAGCTTGTGCTCTAGGAAAAATAACAGAATCAGAATTAGGTGAAATTGAAAGAGCAGCCTGTCCTGGTGAAGGTGCCTGTGGGGGAATGTTTACCGCAAACACAATGAGTTCAGTTGCCGAAGCTTTAGGAATGGCATTGCCAGGAAGTGCATCTGCTCCTGCAATTGATTCTAGAAGAGATGATGATGCATATGCAGCTGGCGAAGCTGTTGTTAATTTAATTCGTTTAGGAATTACTGCTCGAGACATTATGACTAAGAAAGCATTTGAAAATGCAATCACAATAGTTATGGCATTAGGTGGTTCAACAAATGCAATTCTTCATTTACTTGCTATTGCTCATGAAGCAAATGTTGATCTAACCATTGATGATTACAACCGAATTGGTGATAAAACTCCTCACTTAGCTGATGTTAAACCTTTTGGTCGCTATGTAATGAATGATTTAGATAAAATTGGTGGAGTACCAGTAGTGATGAAAGCATTACTTGATGCAGGATTAATCCACGGTGATGAATTAACTGTTACTGGCAAAACTGTAGCTGAGAACTTAGCAAAAATAAATCCACCAGATCCTGATGGAAAAATCATTCATGCGGTAAATAATCCAATACATAAAACAGGTGGACTAGTAATTCTTAAAGGTTCTCTTGCCCCAGAGGGTGCAGTTATTAAAGCTGCTTCTATTGAATCCCCAATATTTGAAGGAACTGCCAAAGTATTTGATGATGAAAAATTTGCTATGGATGCAGTAACTCACGGAAAAATTGTTAAAGGCGATGTTGTAGTTATTCGTTACGAAGGTCCAAAAGGTGGACCAGGAATGCGTGAGATGTTGGCTGTAACAGCCGCAATTAAAGGTGCAGGTTTAGGAAAAGATGTCATGTTAATAACTGATGGCAGATTTAGTGGGGCTACTGCTGGTTTTTGTATAGGTCACGTTGCTCCTGAAGCAACAGATGGTGGCCCAATTGCTTTAGCTCAAACTGGCGACAAGATTCGTTTAGATCTAGAAGCACGAAGACTTGATCTACTTGTTGATGAAGCTGAATTAGAAAAACGTAGAGCGACTTGGAAACCAGCTTCACCTCGATACACCACTGGAATTTTAGGAAAATACGCAAAATTAGTTGGCTCGTCTGCCAAAGGTGCAGTCTGTAACTAGTAGTAGTTAGACCTCTGGCTAGCCCTTTATTTAGTTTCGTTGTACTCTTTGATTAATGAGAAATGCACTCGTAGTAGTTAGCGAGCGCGTCGGCTAGCAAGACTTAGCCCACGCGCCTCCCTCCGTTTGCCCAAAAGGCCGGGGGGTTTTTTAGTGGGCCAAGAGCAACTGAAACAATTGAGGGATTCTCTTAAAAAAGAATTCTTCCCCGATTAAAGGAAAAAATTAAATGACCGAAATAACTGGTGCACAAAGTTTGATTCAATCACTTGAATCATCTGGTGTGGATACGGTCTTTGGAATTCCTGGCGGAGCAATTCTTCCTGCTTACGATCCAATGATGGATTCAAAAAAAGTTCGACACATTTTAGTAAGACATGAACAAGGCGCAGGTCATGCTGCAGAAGGTTATGCCCAAGTAACTGGTCGAGTTGGTGTTTGCATGGCAACTAGTGGACCGGGGGCTACAAACTTAGTAACACCAATTGCTGATGCTCACATGGATTCAGTTCCAATGGTGGCAATTACTGGTCAAGTTCCCTCAAATGCAATTGGAACAGATGCTTTTCAAGAAGCAGACATTCGAGGAATTACTTTTCCAATCACCAAACACAACTATCTTGTAACAAAAGCAGATGACATTCCTCGTGCGATTGCAGAAGCTTTTCATTTAGCGTTAACTGGTCGACCAGGTCCAGTTCTAGTGGATATTTCTAAAGATGCGCTAAATGCTAAAACTACCTTTAATTGGCCACCAGTTATGAATTTGCCTGGTTATCACCCAACAACAAAACCAAACTCAAAAAGAGTTAAAGAGGCAGCTGAAAGAATTGTTGCTGCTAAAAAACCGGTACTCTATGTTGGTGGTGGAGTAATTAGATCAAATGCTTCCAAAGAATTATTACAACTTGCAGAATTAACCCAAATTCCAGTTGTAACAACTTTGATGGCTAGAGGAGCATTCCCAGATTCTCATCCTCAACATTTAGGAATGCCTGGAATGCACGGTTCAGTTGCTGCAGTTGGTTCTTTGCAACAAAGTGATTTACTTATTGCTTTAGGAACCAGATTTGATGATCGAGTAACCGGACAGCTTTCATCTTTTGCACCAGAAGCAGATGTAATCCATGTTGATATTGATCCTGCCGAAATTGGTAAAAATAGATTTGCTCATGTTCCAATTGTGGGAGATGCCAAAGAAACAATTATTGAATTAATTGCGGCATTAAAAGATGAACATAAAGCTGGTCGCACTGGTAATTACGAAGCATGGTGGGCAAATCTCAATAGATTAAGAACTGAATACCCACTTGGATATGACCATCCAGTTGATGGATCACTTTCACCTCAATATGTAATTGAAAGAATTGGTGCCATCACTGGTCCTGATGCAATTTATGCAGCAGGAGTTGGACAACATCAAATGTGGGCAGCACAATTTGTTAAATATGAAAAACCTGGCACTTGGCTAAACTCAGGTGGTTTAGGAACCATGGGTTATGCCATTCCTGCAGCAATGGGAGCAAAAGTTGGTGCCCCAGATAAAGTTGTGTGGGCAGTTGATGGTGATGGTTGTTTCCAAATGACTAATCAAGAATTAGCCACTTGTACACTCAATGACATTCCAATCAAAGTTGGTTTAATTAATAACAATGCCCTAGGCATGGTTAGACAATGGCAATCATTGTTTTACAACAATCGTTACTCCAATACTGACTTGAATACCAATAGAGTTCCTGACTTTGTGAAGTTAGCTGATGCTTATGGCTGTCATGGATTGCGTTGCGAAACACGCGAAGAAGTTGATAAAACAATTGAAAAGGCCCTTGGACTAAATGATGCACCTGTGGTGATTGACTTTGTAGTTCACAAAGATGCCATGGTTTGGCCAATGGTTGCAGCAGGTATGAGTAACTCTGAAATCAAATTTGCGCGCGACATGGCACCACAATGGATGCGAAGTGATGACGAATGAGTCGCCACACTTTAAGTGTTCTTGTTGAAGATCAACCAGGTGTACTTGCTCGAATTGCAAGCTTGTTTGCTCGCCGTGGGTTCAATATTGAATCTTTAGCTGTGGGTCCAACTGAAGCAGAAGGTGTTTCACGTATGACAATCGTGGTTAATGTTGCTGAATCACCACTTGAGCAGGTTACAAAGCAATTAAACAAGTTAATAAACGTGTTGAAAATTGTGGAACTTGATAACACTGCTGCTGTGCAACGTGAGTTACTTCTGGTGAAAGTTAAATCAGATAACAATTCTCGCTCAGCCATTTTGGAAACAGTTTCACTCTTCAGAGCCAAAGTTGTCGATGTTGCCCCAGATGCCATAACTATTGAGGCCACCGGCAACCACGACAAGATTCAAGCACTATTGAAGGTGTTGGAAGAGTACGGAATTAAGGAACTAGTGCAGTCAGGCATGGTGGCAATCGGACGTGGAGCAAAAGCCGTTTCCGATCGCACATTACGCTCTAGCTAGAGACTTTTAATAAAAAACGAGTAGAAAGAAAATAACAATGGCCGAAATGTTTTATGACAAAGATGCTGATCTAGAAATAATCAAATCTAAAAAAGTTGCAGTTATTGGTTATGGCTCACAAGGTCATGCTCATGCCTTGAATCTTCACAACTCAGGTGTTGATGTTCGAGTTGGTTTGAAAGAAGGTTCTCCAAGTAGAGCAAAAGCTGAAGCAGAAGGTTTAAGAGTTGTCACTCCAGCACAAGCTGCCCAAGAAGCAGACGTAATTATGATTCTTGCTCCAGATCATGTGCAGAGACACATCTATAAAGAATCAATTGAACCTAATTTAACAAGTAACAAAGCACTATTTTTCTCACACGGTTTTAATATTCGCTTTGGTTACATAAAACCACCTAAAGATGTTGATGTTTGTATGGTCGCACCAAAAGGTCCAGGACATTTGGTTCGTCGCGAATACCAAAACGGTCGAGGAGTTCCGGTAATTGTTGCAGTCGAACAAGACAACTCAGGTAAAGCTTGGTCACTAGCACTTTCTTACGCCAAGGCAATCGGTGGACTTCGTGCTGGTGGAATTAAAACCACATTCACAGAAGAAACCGAAACAGACTTGTTCGGTGAACAAGCAGTTTTGTGTGGTGGAACTACAGCTTTGGTTCAAGCAGGATTTGAAACTTTAGTTGAAGCAGGCTACCAACCAGAAGTTGCTTATTTTGAATGCTTACACGAATTAAAACTTATTGTTGATCTTATGTATGAAGGCGGAATTGCCAAAATGCGTTGGTCTGTATCAGACACTGCAGAATACGGTGATTACGTTTCAGGTCCAAGAGTAATTAATAAGAAAACCAAGAAGAGAATGAAGAAAATTTTGAAGGAAATTCAAAATGGAACATTCGCAAAAGAGTTTATTGATGACCAAGATAATGGTGCCAAGAAATTCAAGAAGTTTAGAAAAAAAGGCGAAGAATCACAAATTGAAGAAGTCGGCAAAAAGCTTCGCGGCTTGATGGCCTGGGTTGATAAGACCAAGGACGATTTCCAAGGAACTGTTTCTCGCTAAATCTCGATTAGCCAAATGAGCCCACTGACCTAAAATAGGTTATGTGGGCTCACATATTTCTAAGCATCCTAAAAAAGAAAAAATCTGTGTTCGTTGTTCACGGGTTATGACGTGGCGAAAATCTTGGGCTAAAAATTGGGATCAAGTTAAGTACTGCTCAGACTCATGTCGCGACAATAAATCAACTAAGTAGACTTGAAATATGTCCAAACCAATTGTTCTAATAGCAGAAGAACTTTCTCCTGCCACGGTAAAAGCTCTTGGACCAGATTTTGAAATTAGAAATTGTGATGGCTCAAATAAAGATGAACTTATAAAGGCGATTGTTGATGTTGATGCAATTTTGGTTAGATCTGCCACAAAATTAGACAAACAAGTTTTAGCTGAAGCAAAAAAACTACGAATAATTGCTCGAGCAGGTGTTGGGCTAGATAACGTTGATGTGGCAGCAGCAACTACTCAAGGAATTATGGTGGTAAATGCTCCCACCTCAAACATAACTTCAGCAGCAGAATTAGCAGTTTCACTAATTCTTGCTACTGCTCGAAATATTGTTCCTGCAAATATTGCTTTGAAAAAAGGTGAATGGAAGAGAAGTAAATTTACTGGTATTGAACTAAGTGAAAAAACTATTGGAATTGTGGGCTTTGGTCGAATTGGTGTATTAGTTGCACAAAGACTTGCCGGCTTTGGAGTCAATTTAATTGCTTATGATCCTTTTGTGCAGCCTGCTAAAGCTGCATCACATAACGTAAGAATGGTTTCATTAGATGAATTACTAGAACAAAGTGATTTTATTACAGTTCATTTACCAAAAACCCCAGAAACAGCAGGTTTAATTGGAGTTGAAGCTCTAAAAAAAGTTAAACCAAGTGTGAGAATTATAAATGCTTCACGAGGTGGAATTGTTAACGAAGAAGCTTTGTTTAATGCTCTTAAAGAAGGAAGAGTGGCTGGAGCAGGAATAGATGTTTATGACACTGAACCTTGCACAGATTCACCACTGTTTTCACTTGATCAAGTAGTTTCAACTCCACACTTAGGTGCATCAACTGATGAAGCGCAAGAAAAAGCTGGTATTGCTGTAGCAAAATCTGTGCGCCTAGCTTTAAGTGGTGAACTTGTTCCTGACGCAGTCAACGTCAGTGGTGGAGCAATTGCTAAACCAGTTAGACCACTACTTCCTTTGGTTGAAAACATGGGAAGAATTGCTGCTGGCTTAGTAAGTGGTGCAATAAACAGAGTTCATGTTGAAATAAGTGGTGAAGTTGTTGAAAATGAATTAAGAATATTGGAAATTTCTGCCCTTAAAGGTTTATTAACTCAACTTGTGCACGAACCAGTTTCTTATGTGAATGCGCCTTTATTAGCAAAAGATCGTGGCATTGAAACTTCTCTTCACACCACAATTGATTCACCTAACTTTAAAGTTGTGGCAAGAGTTGAATTAACAACTACGACAGGTGAAGTTGCCTCTGCTTCTGGAACAATTACGGGACCAAATTCAACAGTGAAATTAGTAGGAATTGATAAGTATGAAATAGATGTTGCCATTAATGAACAAATGGCTTTTATCAAATACAGCGATAAGCCTGGAATGATTGGAATTATTGGTGGCATTCTTGGTAAATCCAATATCAATATTGCAAATCTTCAACTAGCTAGAGAAACTAAAGGTGGAGATGCCTTAGTTGCCTTAACTCTTGACTCAGAAATACCTCAAGAAGTATTAAATGAATTAAGTAGCACTCTGCAAGCTAAATTTGTTAAAGCTGTTAATTTAAGTTAGCGAACTGATCTGTTAACTGCACTAATAATTGCTTTTAGTGAAGAAGTAACAATGCTTGGATCAATTCCCACACCCCACAGAACTTTTGAATTTATGGAGCATTCAAGGTAGGCAGCAGCTTGTGCATCACCACCTGCTGAAAGAGCATGTTCGTGATAATCAAGAACTTTTAAGTTAACTCCATGAGTTGCTAGAGCGTTACAAAAAGCAGCAATTGGACCATTGCCTACACCTTTAATAACAAATTCTTTACCAGCATCTTTAATGGTGGCTGTCAAAGTAGTGTCGCCATCTACTGCTGAATCTTGAGCAACAGAAACTAATGAGAACCTTCCCCATGGTTTATCAGGATTTGGTAAGTATTCATCTTTGAAGATTTCCCACATCGCAGTAGGTAAAACTTCGCCACCTTCTGAATCTGTTACTTTTTGAATTACTTGGCTAAATTCAATTTGTAATTTTCTAGGAAGTTCTAATTGGTGTTCTGTCTTCATAATGTAGGCAACTCCACCTTTGCCTGATTGAGAGTTAACACGAATTACTGCTTCATAGGTTCTGCCAACATCTTTAGGGTCAATCGGTAAGTAAGGAACTTGCCAATTGAAATCATCAACTGATTTTCCTGCTTTGTCAGCATCTTTTTGTAAAGCTTTTAAACCTTTGTTTATTGCATCTTGATGAGAACCTGAAAATGCAGTGAAAACTAAATCTCCACCATAGGGATGTCTCTCAGCAACTGGTAATTGATTGCAATATTCAACTGTTCGTTTAATTTCGTCAATATTACTGAAATCAATTTGTGGATCAATACCTTGACTAAACAAGTTTAATCCCAAAGTAACAAGACAAACGTTTCCAGTTCTTTCACCATTTCCAAAAAGACAACCTTCAATTCGATCTGCTCCAGCTAAATAACCAAGTTCTGCTGCAGCAACAGCTGTTCCACGATCGTTGTGTGGGTGAAGTGAAAGAATTACACCTTCTCTTCTTGTTAAGTTTCTATTCATCCACTCAATTGAGTCTGCATAAACATTTGGTGAAGCCATTTCAACTGTGGCAGGCAAATTGATAACACTTGGACGATCCTTCGTTGGTTGCCACACGTCATTTACTGCGTTACAAACTTCAGCCGCATATTCAAGTTCAGTGCCTGTAAATGATTCAGGTGAATACTCAAAAAAGATTTCACTCTTACCCATTTGTTCGGCATATTTTGCTACTAATTGAGCACCCTGAACTGCGATGTCTTTGATTCCATCTCTATCTAAATCAAAAACAACTCTTCTTTGTAGAGTTGAAGTTGAGTTATAAACGTGCACAATTGCATTGTCCACACCTTCAAGTGATTCATATGTTTTTTCAATTAAGTGCTCGCGAGCTTGAGTTAGTACTTGAATAACCACATCATCTGGAATCACATCATCTTTGATTAATTGGCGCACAAAATCAAAATCGTTTTGAGAAGCTGCTGGAAAACCAACTTCAATCTCTTTGTAACCCATCTTGACTAATAACTCAAACATTTTTCTCTTACGAGCAGGTGTCATTGGATCAATAAGTGCTTGATTACCATCTCGAAGGTCCACTGCACACCAACGCGGGGCTTTGGTGATTTTCTTATTTGGCCAGGTGCGATCTTTTAAATCGATGGGGGCGAATGCTTCATAGCGCTGAAACTTCATCGGGGAAGTTTTTTGATTATTGTTTTTCATTTTGCTTTTGACCTCTTCAAGTTAGTCGCTGTGGGGAATGCAGACCAGCAATAGCGAACTCCCGCAGCGAGGAGGCCAGTCGTTAGGCCTCGCTGCGGCTTTGAAGTAGCAAGCAACGAATCATTATGAATTAAGGGTAGCAGGCACAAAACAAGTAGCGCAGCCCTACGCTGTACTTATTATGAATTCCTATCGCGTCGCGTTAATTCCTGGTGATGGCATCGGTGTCGATGTTGTTAATGAAGGTTGCAAAGTACTTGATGCTGTGGGCAAAAAGTTTGAAACCCAAAATTATGATTTAGGAGCTAATCGCTACCTAAAATCTGGAGAAACACTTCCTGATTCAGTTTTAGCTGAATTAAAGAAATTTGATGCAATTTTGCTTGGTGCTGTGGGAGATCCAAAAGTTGCTCCAGGAATTTTAGAGCGCGGGCTTTTACTTAGATTACGTTTTGAATTAGATCACTATGTGAATTTGCGTCCAGTTAAATTATTTCCCGGAGTAACTACTCCTTTAGCGGGTAAAACTCCTGAAAACATTGACATGGTTGTTGTTAGAGAAGGAACTGAAGGATCTTACGTTGGAGCAGGTGGCGTTTTAAGAAAAGGCACCAAAGATGAACTTGCAACTGAAGAATCTTTGAACACAGCTTTTGGCGCAGAGAGAGTGATTCGTGATGCTTTTAAGCGTGCTCAAAGTCGTCGTAAACATTTAACACTTGTTCATAAAGCAAATGTTTTAGTTTTTGCAGGAGATATGTGGAAGCGAACTTTTGATCGCGTAGCTAAAGAATTCAGTGATGTTAAAACTGATTACCAACACGTTGATGCAGCGTCAATGTTTTTTGTGACCAATCCTGAAAAATTTGATGTTGTTGTGACTGATAATTTGTTTGGCGATATCTTGACTGATATTGGTGCAGCAATTGCTGGTGGCATCGGATTAGCAGCAAGTGGCAATATCAATCCTGAGAAAACAACTCCATCTATGTTTGAACCAGTTCATGGTTCAGCTCCAGATATTGCGGGTAAAGGAATTGCAGATCCAACAGCAGCAATTATGAGTGTTTCTATGATGCTTGATCATTTGGGTGAAAAAGAAGCTGCTAAAAAAATTGAAATGGCAGTTGCAAAAGATTTAGCAACCAGAGGAACAGCTAAACGAAGCACTTCAGAAATTGGAGATGCAATAGCTAAACTGGTGAGCGCGTGACATCTTTTAGTGTTACTAAAAATTCATCACCTAAATCAGATGATGACAGAAATGCAATTTTAAGTAATCCAGGTTTTGGAAAGCATTTCACTGATCACATGGTGTTAATTGATTGGGAAAAAGATAAGGGTTTTATCAATCCACGTGTTGTTCCTTACGGTCCTCTTTCTATTGATCCAGCCAACATGACCTTGCATTACGGTCAAGCAATATTTGAAGGATTAAAAGCTTACAAGCATAAAGATGGCAGTATTAAAACTTTTAGACCAAAATCAAATGCAGCTAGATTTGCAAAATCTGCCAAGAGAATGGCAATGCCAGAAATTCCAGAAGAATTATTTGTTGAATCCATAAAGCAATTAATAGCTGTTGATAAAAACTGGGTTCCAGAAGATAGAGAGAAATCTCTTTATTTACGACCATTTATGTTTGCTACCGAAGTTGGTTTAGGGGTAAGACCTGCCAGTAAATACCTATTTTTATTAATTGCTTCTCCTGCCGGAAATTATTTTCCTGCTGGTATCAAACCAGTTTCTGTTTGGTTAAGTAAAGAATATGTACGAGCTGCACCTGGTGGCACGGGAGAAGCAAAATTTGCAGGAAATTATGCAGCTTCTCTAATTGCTCAAGCACAAGCTGCTAATCAAGGTTGTGATCAAGTTGTGTGGCTAGATGCAATTGAGCGCCGCTTCATTGAAGAAATGGGCGGAATGAATCTTTACTTTGTTTATGGAAAAAAGAATGAAATTGTTACTCCATCTTTAACAGGATCATTGCTTGCAGGAATTACTCGTGATTCAATTTTGCAATTGGCTAAAGATTTAGGAATGTCTTCAGTTGAAAGAAAGATAAGCATTGAAGACTGGAAAAAAGGTTGCGAACAAGGAGATATCACAGAAGTCTTTGCTTGTGGCACTGCTGCAGTTGTCACTCCTGTTGGATTAGTTAAATCAAGTGATGATGAATTCATTGTGGGCCAAGGTCAAACAGGTGAGGTCACTGCCAAAATTCGTGCTGCTTTGTTGGATATTCAAACTGGGGTAGCAAAAGATGAACACAATTGGACTGTTTCGGTCGGATAAATTACCCCTGTTTTAATACTGCTGTTACAGATGGGGCAAACTAAAGGCAATGAAGAACCAGGAAATTATTAGTTAAGCGCACTTAACTGGGGATAGAAACCCAAACCAAGTGTGCTGATGCCCTTCGCGAGAGCGAGGGGTTTTTTGTTTACCGGAACCAGAAAGATAAAGGAGAAAAGAAAATGTCAAACAATTCTTCTCTAGATGCTGCTGCGTTTCATATTTATGACACAACTTTAAGAGATGGTGCACAACAAGAAGGTTTAAACCTTTCAGTGCAAGACAAATTAAATATTGCTAGACACCTTGATTCATTAGGTGTGGGATACATCGAAGGTGGATGGCCAGGAGCAAACCCTAAGGACACAGAATTTTTTGCTAAAGCTCACACAGATTTAAAACTTAAGTATGCAACTTTAGCTGCATTTGGTAGCACGAGAAGACCAAATGTTAAAGCCCAAGATGATCCACAGGTAAGAGCATTACTTGATTCAAAAGCTCAAGTAATTACTTTGGTGGCAAAATCTTTTGATCGCCATGTTGAGTTAGCTTTAAAAACAACACTGGATGAAAACATTGCCATGATTAAAGACACTGTTGCTTTCTTAGCATCTGAGGGAAGAAGAGTATTTCTTGATGCTGAGCATTTCTTTGATGGATATCAAAGCAATAAGAATTTTGCTTTAGAAGTAGTAAATGCTGCTACTCAAGCAGGTGCTGAACTAGTTGCACTTTGTGACACCAATGGGGGAATGCTACCTAATGAATTAGGTGAAGTCGTTCACGAAGTACTTACTGCAACAAAAGCAAGAATTGGAATTCATTGTCACGATGACACTAATTGTGCTGTGGCAAATACTTTGTCTGCAGTTGATGCTGGAGCAACCCATGTGCAAGGAACAGCAAATGGTTATGGAGAACGAAGTGGTAACGCTAACTTATTTAGTGTTGTAGCAAACTTGCAGTTGAAAAAAGGCAAAATAGTTGTACCAAGTGATGCCATCAAAGAAATGACTAGAATTGCTCACGCAGTAAGTGAAATTACAAACATCAATCCAAATCAACATCAACCTTATGTTGGTTTCTCAGCCTTTGCGCATAAAGCAGGACTTCATGCCAGTGCTGTGAAAATTGATCCAATGCTTTATCAACACATTGATCCAGTATTAGTAGGAAATGACATGAGAACTTTAGTTTCCGATATGGCTGGAAGAGCATCCATTGAATTAAAAGGTAAAGAAATGGGTTACAACCTTGAAGGCAACAAAGAGGTTTTAACTTCGGTTGTGGAAAAAGTTAAAGAAATGGAATCACGCGGCTACACCTTTGAAGCAGCAGATGCCTCATTTGAATTATTACTAAGAAACGAACTAGGTGAAACAGATCCAAAATATTTCACCGTTGAGTCCTGGAAAGTTACTGTTGAACAATCTGAAAAAGGCGAAGTAGTAACTGAAGCCACAGTAAAAGTTACTGCCGGAGGAAAACACCTTGAGCAAACTTCTCATGGAAATGGTCCTGTAAACGCTCTTGATAAAGCATTAAGAGCAGCATTAGAAAAGATTTATCCCGAGTTAGCCAATTTAGAATTAATCGATTACAAGGTTCGTATTTTGGAAGGCGTTAAAGGTACCGGGGCTGTTACCAGGGTATTAATTGAAACCACTGATGGTAATTCTCAATGGGACACTTTAGGTGTGCACGAAAATGTTATTGCTGCTTCTTGGAATGCAATTTCTGATGCCGTTACTTATGGATTGTTGAAAGCTAATGTCAAATAAAGTTCGAGTTAGATTTTGTCCTTCACCAACGGGGGATCCCCATGTGGGAATGGTAAGAACTGCTTTATTTAACTGGGCTTTTGCTAAACACAACAACGGAACATTCGTATTTCGTATTGAAGACACAGATGCCGCACGAGATAGCGAAGAGTCCTATAAAGCACTTCTGGATTCAATGCGCTGGTTGGGACTTAATTGGGATGAGGGTCCAGAAGTTGGTGGACCATTTGGTCCATATCGCCAAAGTGAGCGTATGGATATTTACAAAGATGTTGCAAAAAAACTTCACGAAAAAGGTTTTGCTTATCACTGTTATTGCACACAAGAAGAAGTTGAAGAAAGAAGAAAAGCTCAAAAAGAAAAAGGTCAAACACCTGGCTATGACGCGCATTGTCGTGAATTAACTGATTCGCAAGTTGCTGAATTCAAAGCAAAGGGTCGCGAACCAGTTTTAAGATTTAGAATGCCAAGTAAAACAATCACTTGGAATGATTTGGTGCGTGGAGAATTAAGTTTTGAGCACGAACATATTCCTGATTATGTGTTAGTAAGAGCAAATGGAGATCCTCTCTACACACTGGTAAATCCCACAGATGATGCCCTTATGGAAATAACACATGTTTTAAGAGGTGAGGATTTGTTATCTTCAACTCCCAGACAAATTGCACTTTATGAAGCTTTCAAACAAATTGGTGTTGGAAAAGGTGTTACCCCAGAATTTGGTCATCTTCCATACGTGATGGGGGAAGGAAACAAAAAACTTTCCAAGCGAGATCCTGAATCTAGTTTGTTGATGTATCGAAGAGAAGGTTTCTTACCAGAGGGTTTGCTGAACTATCTAGCCCTGTTGGGCTGGTCATTTGGTGATGACATTGAGTTTTTCTCCATGAAAGAAATGGCGGATAATTTTGAAATAAGTAGAGTAAGTGCTAATCCTGCCCGATTTGATATTAAAAAGTGCACAGCAATCAATGCTGATTGGATCAGAAAACTTTCCACTGAAGAATTAGCCACTCGCATGGAAAAAAGACTTATTGAAGATGAAGTCTTACCTGCAAATGTGAGCAAAGACCAAAAAGACTTATTACTAGCTGCAACTCCATTGGTCCAAGAAAGACTTGAAACACTTTCTCAAGTTCCTGGGATGTTGTCATTTCTATTTGTGGAAGAAAAAGACTTCGTAGTTGATCACGAAGACGCTGAAAAGTCTTTAACACACGATATTTTACCTGCACTGGCAGCAAGTGTGAAAGTTATTAATGAATTGAAAGAATTTAAAACTCAAAGCTTGCATGATGAATTAAACAGAGTTTTAGTTACAGAAATGGGATTAAAACCCCGCATAGCTTTCACTGCCCTTCGAGTTGCAGTTACTGGCAGAAGAGTTTCTCCGCCATTGTTTGAATCGATGGAAATCATGGGTAAAGAAAAAGTAGTTTCACGAATTGAAAAACATTTAAAGAAGTAAGCCAGTGGGGTATGGGGTAATTGGCAGCCCAGCGGTTTCTGGATCCGCTTGTCTAGGTTCGAGTCCTAGTACCCCAGCAAGATTAGTGATGTAGTAATTTCTGGTTCAACAACTTATTCTTCGAATAGGACCTCATGGTTAAGCGCAGGTTTCCTCGCCCCTTAGAAGTGATTTCATTAATTGGTTTTAGATGGCCCAATCTAAATAGAAAACAAGTAAGACTTAATAAAGCCACCAACATTTGGGATATTAGAGAAATAGCTTCAAAAAGAACTCCTCGTTCTGTTTTTGATTACACCGATGGTGCATCAGGTTCTGAAGCAAGTCTTAATAGAGCCAGAGAAACATTTAACAACGTTGAATTTTCTCCTCGCGTGTTAAGAGATGTGACAAACGTTGATACATCCGTTGACATTTTAGGAAAAAAGAACGCATTACCTTTTGCATTTGCTGCAACTGGATTTACTCGCATGATGGGTTACGAAGGTGAACCAGCAGTAGCTCGAGTGGCAGAAAAATATGGAATTCTTTATGGTTTATCAACTCTGGGCACAACTTCACCTGAAGATTTAGCTAAACAAGTACCAAATGTGCGTCGCTGGTATCAGTTATATGTAAGACGTGAAAGAGAACCAAACGAGAAATTAATTGAAAGAGTAAAAGCTTCAGGATATGAAACTATTGTTTTAACTGTTGACACAGTAGTTGGTGGAGTTAGATACAGAGACGTTAAAAACGGTTTAACAATTCCACCAAAATTAACTTTAAAAACCTTAATTGGCATGGCCAGATATCCAAAATGGTGGATGAATCTTTTAACAACCGAACCACTTGTTTTTGCCTCCCTTGACATGAAAGACAGTGGCGGAACAGTTGCTGATTTATTATCAAAGATTTTTGATCCCTCAATTACTTTGGAAGATATTAAATGGCTTAAATCTGTTTGGAACGGAAAATTATTAATTAAAGGTGTGCAATCAGTTGAAGATGCATTAATGCTCAAAGAAGCAGGAGTTGACGGAATAATTCTTTCCACGCACGGTGGCAGACAAATGGATAAGGCACCTGTGCCCTTAGAACTTCTTCCAGAAGTTAGAAAAGCTGTTGGTAAAGATTTCACAGTTTTGATTGACGGTGGTGTGATGGCCGGCACAGATATTTTGGCCGCCATTGGTTTGGGTGCAAATGCTGTTTTGATTGGACGTGCTTACCTGTATGGCTTGATGGCAGGTGGCGAACAAGGGGTGGATCGAGTTGTGGCATTACTTAAAGCTGAAATTGAAATGTCTATGAGACTTCTGGGCATCACAAAGTTGGATGAACTAACACCGGATCGTGTGAGAATTCGCTAACGACGAATTTCACTTTTTCTTCGCGCTGTTAGAATTACTGAAACGGATTTTCCTACAGCCCCGTTGTGTAGCGGCCTAGCACGCTGCCCTCTCAAGGCGGTAGCGCGGGTTCGAATCCCGTCGGGGCTACACGAGGCAAAAGAAAAGTAAAGGAGAAATAAAAAGTGGGTAAGACACTTGCAGAAAAAGTTTGGGATGCACACATTGTGCACCAAGCAAGTGGCGAACCAGATTTACTTTTTATTGATCTTCATTTAGTTCACGAAGTTACCTCTCCACAAGCATTTGATGGCTTAAGAGCAGCTAATAGAAAAGTTCGTCGCCCTGACTTAACAGTTTTGACAGAAGATCACAACGTTCCCACCCAAGATATTGATAAACCAATTGCAGATTTAGTTTCCAGAGCACAAGTTGATGCTCTTCGAAATAACGCCAAAGAATTTGGCTTAAAGATTTTTTCCCTAGGAGATATTGATCAAGGAATTGTGCATGTTGTGGGACCACAACTTGGTTTAACCCAACCTGGAATGACTGTTGTTTGTGGAGATTCTCATACCTCAACTCATGGTGCTTTTGGAGCTTTAGCTTTTGGGATTGGCACAAGTGAAGTTGAGCATGTACTTGCTACGCAAACATTGCCACTAAAGCCATTTAAAACTATGGCTATAACTGTTAATGGCAAACTTCCTCAAGGATCAACTGCAAAAGACATTATTTTGGCTGTGATCGCCAAAATTAGTACAGGTGGTGGTCAAGGTTACGTTTTGGAATACCGCGGTGAAGCAATTCGTTCATTGTCCATGGAAGGACGAATGACAATTTGCAACATGAGTATTGAAGCAGGAGCAAGAGCAGGAATGATTGCCCCTGATGAAACCACTTTTGAATACATGAAGGGTCGCGATTACGCACCTAAAGATAAAGACTGGGACGATGCTGTTTCTTATTGGAAAACTTTAAAAACTGATGACGATGCCAAATTTGATGCTGAAGTCATAATTGATGCCAACTCTTTAACACCTTTTGTTACCTGGGGAACAAATCCAGGCCAAGGTGTATCAATTGATGATGTTGTGCCAGATCCAAATTCATTTTCTGACCCAACTGAAAAAACAGCAGCAGAACGTGCTCTTGTTTATATGGATCTAAAAGCTGGAACAAAAATGCGTGATATCAAAGTTGACACCGTATTTTTGGGTTCCTGCACCAATGGTCGCATTGAAGACTTAAGAGCAGCTGCAGCAATTTTGAAAGGCCAAAAAGTTGCCTCCAGTGTGCGCATGATGGTTGTTCCAGGAAGTGCCAAAGTTGCCATCCAAGCAGAACATGAAGGTTTACCTGCAATCTTTAAAGCAGCAGGAGCAGATTGGCGAAGTGCTGGTTGTTCCATGTGTTTGGGAATGAATCCTGACAAATTAAAACCAGGAGAGCGCGCTGCCTCTACCTCAAATAGAAATTTCGAAGGTCGACAAGGCCCAGGGGGTAGAACTCATTTAGTTTCACCTTTAGTGGCTGCAGCTACAGCAATTACTGGTCATCTTTCAACACCGGATGAAATCAAATAATGGAAAAATTCGTAACTCACACAGGCTCAGCTCTTCCTTTAAGAAGAAGTAACGTTGATACCGATCAAATTATTCCTGCCGAATACTTAAAACGTATTACTCGTCACGGATTTGAAGATGCATTGTTTAAAGCTTGGCGTGAAGACCCAAGTTTTGTGTTAAACAAACCTGAATACAAAAATGCCACAATCTTGGTTGCTGGACCTGAATTTGGCACAGGATCTTCTCGCGAACATGCCGTTTGGGCATTGATGGATTATGGTTTCAAAGCGGTTTTGTCATCACGTTATGCAGATATTTTCCGTGGTAACTCTGGCAAAGCAGGACTTGTCACAGCAGAAGTTCCCCAAGATGTGATTGAAAAGATTTGGGCCATGATTGAAAAAGATCCCAATACCCAAATAACAGTTGATCTGGATAAAAGACAAGTAAAAGCAGGAGACTTGCTCGCAGATTTTCAAATAGATGACTATGTCAGATGGCGTTTAATGGAAGGTTTGGACGATATTGGCTTAACTCTTCGTCACGAATCCAAGATAACTGAGTTTGAAAAGTCTCGTCCTCGTTATAAACCTGTCACTTTGTAAGTCACACCAGTAACATTTTTGTTCCATAAAACTTCGATTTTTCGAATATCAATTCAAATTTTGCCTATAAAATAAGAACTTTTTGGGTGTGTCGTGCAAAAAACCCTTATTTTATTGCGTAATTTTATCCCTAGCAATAAAAATCTTTTATTGCTAGCCATAAAAAGCTAAAGAACTTTAGAAAGGTTCAAAAAGTTGAAGAAGCCAGACTTAGCAGACTTAGTGCAACAACATTTTGAAGCCAATCGTCGTCAAGCTCTAGATTTCGTAGACATATTTTTTGACACGATCACCAATGCAGTTGCATCAGGTGACAAGGTTTCAATCGCAGGATTTGGTATCTGGGAAAAGAAAAACCGCCCAGCCAGAATGGCACGTAACCCAATGACAGGTGCTCCAGTAAAAGTTCCTGCCAAAACAGTTGCCAAATTCAGACCAGCAGCAGATTTCAAAGCAATCGTGCTGGGTGGAAAAAGAGCAGCAAAGAAAGCCAAAAAAGCTACTGCCAAGAAAACCAAAAAGGTTTCAAAGAAAAAGTCAATTCTTGGTATTAAGAAAAAAGCAAAAAAGAAGCGCTAAATCGCTGATTTTTAAGTTGATGCCCGGTCGCAGTTTCTGCTACCGGGCATCATGCTGATTGGATACAGGGTATGGCCCGGGTCTCGAAAAAATCTCGTTTGGGATTTGTTTATAGATTAATTGTTCTTATTCTTCGCCCACCTTTGGTTTTGATAACTAAACGCGATTATCGCGGTGGGGAAAATCTAAGAATTGATTCAGGAATTATTGCTGCCATGAATCACAATTCTTGGTTTGATCCATTTGTGGTGGCACAGTTTATGTGGGATAACGATCGTCCACCAAAATTCTTAGCAAAATCTGCGATATTTAAAGTTCCGGTAATTGGTCAACTTGTTTATTTAGCTGGACAAATTCCTGTTTATCGTGAATCACGTCATGCAAAAATTGCTGTTCGAGGTGCCATTGCTGCTGTTGAAAAAGGTGAAGCGGTGGTGTTAAGTCCTGAAGGAACATTAACTAGAGATCCAGATCTTTGGCCCATGGATGGAAAAACTGGTGCAGCACGAATTGCACTTTCCACAAAAGCTCCTGTTATTCCGGTAGCGCACTGGGGCGCACAATTTGTTTTGGCACCATATTCAAAGAAATTAAAACTTTTTCCCCGCAAAACCATGATTGTTGCTGCTGGAAAACCCGTTGAATTATCTGATCTTTATGACCAGGAAATCACCGGAGAATTACTCAAAGAGGCGACCTCTAGAATTATGGATGCAATAACTAATGAATTAGCAATCATTAGGAATCAAACTCCGCCGGCACAAAGATTGCCTTGGACAAAGGAAAGACCATAGAAACAGTTGCGGTGATGGGTGGTGGCGCATGGGCCACAGCTTGTGCTCAAGTTTTAGCAGATTCTGGTCACAATGTTTTGCTATGGGCAAGAAATGAAGCCGTTGTTAAAGACATTAATGAAAACAACAAGAACTCAAAATTTCATCCAGGGGTAAAACTCTCTTCACGCATCACTGCTACGACTTCGGCTAAAGATGCCTTAGAAAATAAAGAACTAGTCTTCTTTGCTTTACCTGCTCAATCATTAAGAGAAAACTTGGAAGCCTGGAAAGGCTTTGTTTCTTCTACTGCGATTTTTGTTTCCCTGATTAAAGGTATTGAGAATTCAACTCGAATGAGAATTTCTGAAGTAATTGCTGATGTCTTTAAATGTTCTGAAAATCGGGTAGCGGTAGTTAGTGGACCTAATTTGGCTGGTGAGATTATCCATCGTCAACCAACTGCCACCACGATTGCTTGTACTGATGAAGATGTTGCAGCAGATGTGGCAAATGCGATGGCTACTAATTATTTTCGAGCATTTTGGACCACAGATGTTGTGGGCACAGAATTAGCTGGTGCGATCAAAAACGTGGTGGCAATTGCAAATGGGATTGCTGTTGGTTTAGGACTTGGTGAAAATACACAATCAGCATTAATAACTAGAGGTTTAGCAGAAATGACAAGGCTCGGAGTTGCCCTTGGTGCTAAAACTGAAACATTCTTAGGTTTAGCAGGAATTGGTGATTTGATTGCAACATCGCAGTCACCACTTTCTAGAAACAGAACTTTTGGTGAAGCCTTAGGACATGGGGCCACACTTGATGAAGCGCAATTAAAAGCTCATGGAACTGTGGAAGGTGCAAAAAGTTTGGCACCACTTTTAGCAATTGCTGCAAAATATGATTTAGATATGCCCATCGCAGCTCAAGTATTAAGAGTGATTCGCGATGGCGATGACGCTCATGATGTGATGTCTGCTTTGCTGGACCAACCCATAACAGCAGAACACGAATAGAATGTTTTTGTGGAAAAAATAAGAGTTGGGGTTTTGTTCGGAGGAAGATCTTCTGAGCATTCAATTTCTTGCATTTCCGCAAACAGCATCATCAATGTCATAGACAGAGAAAAATATGAGGTTATTCCTATTGGAATAACCAAAGATAATTCTTGGGTGATTTTCTCAGATAAAACACCCTTTCTAACTCTTTCTAAAACTGAACTTCCTGAAGTGACAAAAGAAGGAATTCAAGACAATAAACCTGCAATCTTTTCTAAATTTCCACCAGAAGAATTAGTTTCATTAGATGTAATTTTTCCGGTATTGCATGGGCCATATGGTGAAGATGGAACTGTTCAAGGACTAATTGATTTACATGCCATCGCTTTTGTGGGCGCAGGGGTTTTGAGCTCATCTATTGGAATGGATAAAACTACCTCTAAAGCTTTATTAAAGGCAGCAGGATTTCCGGTAGGAGATTTTGTAACAATATTGGATTCACAATGGACTAATGACAAAGCAAACGTTTTAAAGAAAATTCAAGAACTAACCTTGCCTGTATTTGTTAAACCAGCAAGAGCTGGAAGCTCTGTGGGAATACAAAAAATAAAAGAATTCTCAAAAGTAGAAAAAGCTATAGAAGAGGCAAGAATTCACGATAAAAGAATTATTGTGGAAGCAAGCATTGAAAATGCTAGAGAAATTGAATGTGCTGTGATTACTGGTGAAGAAAGAAAACCAGCTAAGGCCTCTTTACCTGCAGAAATTATTGTCAAAAAGGGACATGAATTTTATGATTTTGAAGCAAAATATATGGATGATTCTGCTGAGTTAGTTGTGCCAGCAAAACTTGAGAAGAATGTTCTAGCGGATCTACAAAAGATGGCTGTTAATGTTTTTGACTTTTTTAACTGTGAAGGTTTAGCACGCATTGATTTCTTTATCACTAAAGATGATGAAATTTTAGTTAATGAAATAAACACCATGCCTGGCTTTACCCCAATATCGATGTTTCCTCGAATGTGGGAAGTAACGGGTATGAAATACGAAGAATTAGTAGATTACTTAATCCAAGAGGCTTTAAATAGACCTATTGGTTTGCACTAGTTAAGGATTAACGATTGGGCAGGTAAGTGTTCTACTTATGCCTTTTACACTCTGCACTTTTGTTAAAACTACCTTGGCAAGTTCATCAATCGAATTAGCTTCAGCTCGAACAATGACGTCATATGGACCAGTCACGTGAACAGCATTGATCACACCTTCTATGGCATTGATTGCTTGAGCAACCTCATCTGACTTGCCAACGTCGGTTTGCACCAAGATGTAGGCCTGAACACTCATTGTGATTTTCAACTTTCTTTATCCGATAGTGAGCATAAACTTACATTTAAGTTAGATAATTGGTTAGGGGGAGATGACGATGAGTGAGCAAACAATTGCCGACTTAGGCGAATTTGGCTTTGTTGAGTTACTCAAATCTCGTCTTGCTCCGGCTTCGCAAGTTTTACTTGGCTTAGGCGATGATGCAGCAATTGTGCAACTTGATTCTTCTCGCGTTGTGGCTTCCACTGACATGTTGGTAGAAGGTCAACATTTTAAAAAAGATTGGTCAAGTGCAAGAGATATTGGACATCGTGCAGCTGCCGCTAATTTAGCTGACATCATTGCTACAGGGGCCACACCAACTGCTTTACTTATTGGTTTAGCAATTCCAAGTTCAACAAAAGTTGATTGGTTAATTGAACTTGTTGATGGAATATGCGAAGAAGCAGCATTAGTTAACGCTGCTGTGGTAGGTGGAGACACCACTAAATCTGAAACCTTAACGATTTCAATTACTGCTTTAGGAAACATTAGTGATTCAGGTTTATCCCAGGCACCTCTTAAAAGAAGTGGTGCAGAACCTGGAAATTTAGTAATTTTGGCTGGACGTTTGGGTTGGGCTGAAGCAGGATTAAATGCTTTAAGAAGAGGATTCAAGTCACCCAAGATAGTTTGTGATGCACACCGAAGACCAAAAGTTCCATACTTTGCCGGAACAATTGCTAAAGATTTTGTATCTTCCATGATTGATGTTTCAGATGGTTTATTGCAAGATTTAAACCACATCGCTAAAGCATCAGATGTTCATATTGATATTAAAACCACGGCTCTAATTCCGGAACAAGAAATATTAGATGTTGCAGCTGCTTTAAATGTTGATCCCATGATTTGGGTTATGTCTGGGGGAGATGATCATGCTTTTGTTGCCACCTTGCCAAGATCTAGACAAGTTCCTGATGGATTCAAAGTTATTGGAGAAGTGTTCAAAGGTGAAGCGCAAGTAACAATTGATGGGAAACATTTTCTTGGCCCCAAAGGCCACGATCATTTTAAATTTAGTTAGCGAATAACTTTGCCTGCGCGAAGGCAGGAAGTACAAACATTAACGTGCTTTGGAGTTCCCTTGATTACAGCTTTAACTCTTTGAATATTTGGATTGAAGCGTCTTTTAGTTTTAACGTTGGAATGTGAAACTTGGTGACCAAAACCTGGTCCTTTGCCACAAACATCGCATTTGGCGGCCATCTGAATTTTCACTCCCACTTTATTTAATTGCACTTTTTGGCAACTTGTAAGAGCCTACCTAAGGCATTGAATGCGCCTTGAAAGCACCCACTAAGCCTAGGCTGGAACCAACGATGGTTCACCTAAATTCCTCGCTGATTGATGTCTTAGGCGGTCGGTCAGCAAAACTTTTATCCACTGCTTTTGGTTATGAAACAGTGGAAGATTTGGTGCGCCACTATCCAAGACGTTATGCCAAACGTGGTGAATTAACTGATCTTAAATCTTTAAGAATTGGCGAACATGCCACAGTCTTAGCTGAAGTTGCTTCGGCCAAAGAAGCACCAATGAAAGGCAGAAGAACCACCAGATTAGAAGTAGTAGTAACAGATGGAAAGAAAACAATTGATTTAGCTTTCTTCGCCATGGCAAGTATGCATAAGAAAAGATTAATTCCAGGAATCCAAGGTTTGTTTGCTGGAAAAGTTCAGGAATATCGTGGGCGCAAACAACTAATTCATCCCGAATACATTTTGACAGCCCAACAGGGTGAAGAAACAGATCCTGATGTCATTGAAATGTTTGCTAAAGCTTTAATTCCGGTTTATCCAGCAACAGGTTCAGTTCCAAGTTGGAGAACTGCCAAAGCTATCAAATTTGTGATGAGCCAGTTAGAAATCCAAGCAGACGATGATGTTGTACCCCAAGGGATGCAAGAAGAGTTAGGGCTTATTTCTTTTAAGCAAGCAATTACTTGGATTCATGAACCAGAAACCTTTGAACAAGTAGCAATGGCTTTAAATAGATTGAAATTTGATGAAGCATTTGTTTTACAAACAGTTTTGTTGCAAAGAAGAGCAAAAGAATCCCAACTTCCTGCTACTGCACGTAAACAAGTAATAGATGGATTAGTAACTCAATTTGATAAGAATTTGCCTTTTGAATTAACCAATGGGCAAAAAGAAATAGGTGAAGATCTCTTTGCAGAAATTGGTCAAACTCACCCCATGCATCGATTACTTCAGGGGGATGTGGGAAGTGGAAAAACAATTGTGGCTCTTCGGGCGATGCTCGCAGCAGTTGATGCTGGTGGGCAAGCAGCTTTACTGGCACCAACTGAAGTTCTAGCAGGACAACATTTAAGAACGATAAAGAAATTAATGGGAACTCTTGCTACAAAGGGTGAATTAGGTGGAAGTGAAATTGGCACAAAAGTTGAATTACTTACTGGTTCAGTAACAGGTGCCAATAGATCAAATGTGTTAGCAAGTATTGCCAATGGTGATGCAGGAATCGTGGTGGGAACTCACGCCATCATTCAAGAAGGTGTGAAGTTTAAAGATTTAGCTTTAGTGGTAGTTGATGAACAGCATCGATTTGGTGTTGAACAAAGAGCAGCCTTGGCTGCTAAATCTCCTGGAGATAAAAGACCACACGTATTAGTTATGACAGCAACACCAATTCCTCGAACAGTTGCTATGACTGTGTTTGGCGATCTTGATATTTGTTCATTAAAAGAATTACCGCAAGGAAGAAGTCCTATTACAACTCACGTTGTTTTATCAGTTGAAAAACCTGGACACTTAGAAAGAGGTTGGCAAAGAGCTGTTGAAGAAGTTAAAAATGGTCACCAGGTTTATATAGTTGCACCGCGCATTGGTGGTGCAGCAGCAGAAGATGATGCAGATTTAGAACTTGAAGATGAGAAACGTCCACCATTAGCAGTCCTTGAAGTAGCACCAATGCTTTCTGGTGGTCCACTTAAAGATGTGCGGGTTGGAGTTTTGCATGGCCGAATGTCTAGTGAAGAAAAAGATGACATCATGCGCAGATTTAATGCCGGACCTAGTGCAAAAGATGGCATCGATGTTTTAGTTTCCACCACCGTGATTGAAGTTGGTGTTGATGTTCCCAATGCCACGATGATGATAATTCTTGATGCTGATCGTTTTGGTGTTAGCCAATTGCATCAGTTGCGTGGTCGAATTGGTCGAGGAAAAGAACCTGGTATTTGTTTATTTGTTACTGAATCTCCAGAAGATTCTCCAGCTAGAGAAAGACTTGCTGCAGTTGCCTCAACCACAGATGGTTTTGAGTTAGCTCAACTTGATTTAGAAATAAGAAGAGAAGGAAATGTCTTAGGTTCAAGACAATCAGGCAGAAAATCTTCTTTGAAATTACTCCAAGTTGTCAAAGATGTAGAGATAGTAGAATTAGCCAGAGATGCCTGCAAGAAACTAATTGAAGAAGATTACACACTGGCCCATGTGGTGCCATTGCAAAAAGCAGTGCTTGAAATTGAAAAAGAAGCAGAAACTGAATTCTTGGAGAAGAATTAAATGACCAGAATTATTGCCGGTGAACTTAGGGGAAGACTGCTGAAAGTTCCTGATGAAGGAACAAGGCCCACTGCACAGCGAGTTCGTGAAGCAGTTTTTTCAACTTTAACTTCACTAGATGCCATTGCTGAGGTTTGTGTTTTAGATTTATTTGCTGGAAGTGGCGCCTTAGGTATTGAAGCAATTTCTAGGGGTGCAAGCTATTGCATTTTTATAGAGAACAACAGAAATGCAGTCTCTGTAATAAATAAGAATATTCAAGACTTAAATGTCAAAGCACATGTGGTTGATGGCAAGGTAGAAACTCTTTTGGCAGCAAAGCCTGTTGAGAAATTAAATATGCCAGCACAATTGATATTTCTTGACCCACCCTATGAAATGTCATTTGAGCAAATCGCAAAAGTGATAACTCAAGGTTTAGCTAATTCCTGGTTTTCAGACGATGCAATCCTGGTTGTAGAAACTGCCAAGAGATCTGGGGACTTTGTTTGGCCCGATGGCTTCGAAAGCATTCGAGATAAGAGTTATGGCGATACATGTGTTTGGTACGGTCAAGTATGCAAAAAGTAGTTTGCCCCGGTTCCTTTGATCCAGTAACTAATGGTCATATCGATGTCTTTAAAAGAGCATCAGATATCTCTGATGAAGTAGTGGTGGCTGTTTTAGTTAATCATTCCAAAGCTGGTTTATTCACCATTGAAGAACGAGTTGAGTTAATAAGACAATCTTGTCAGCATCTTCCTAAAGTAAGTGTTGAAACTTTTGATGGCCTCTTAGTCGATTTCTGTAAAACCCGTGGGGTTACTGCCATGGTTAAAGGTTTGAGAGCAGTCAGTGATTTTGATTATGAATTGCAAATGTCTCAAATGAACTATCAATTAGGGGCGGTAGAAACATTGTTTGTGGCAACAAATCCTCTTTACTCTTTTCTTTCCTCAAGTTTGGTTCGAGAAGTGGCAAGACATGGGGGAGACATTTCAACTTCAGTACCAAAACCAGTAGCCCAAGCTTTGAAAGCGAAGTATCAGAAATAACACTATGGAATCCTTACAACTTATTGAGCAAATTTTAAGTCAAATAGAAGAAGCACGCTCAGTGCCATTGTCTCGAGATGGTGCCTTAGTTAATCGCCAAGAAATGATTAATCTCTTAAATGATCTTAAGAAAATTCTTCCGCAAGATATTTTGCAGGCAAATCATTTACTAGACAACAAAGAAGCTGTCATGGAAGAAGGTCGTTTAGCTGGACATGCCTTAATTGAGCAATCTCGAGCAGAAGCAAACAGACTTGTTTCTCAAACAGAGATTGTGCAAGCAGCTAATCAAAGAGCTCAAGAAATTATGCAACAAGTTGAGGAAGAATTGCGCAGAATGCGCAATGAAACCGATGAATATATTGATGCTAGGTTAGCTAATTTTGAAATCACGTTAAACAGAACACTTTTGGCTGTTAAGCGTGGTCGTGAAAAAATAACTGGTAATTCATCTTTTAACAATCAGGGATAAAATTGAAGAAAAAACTGGATGCGCGAGATCCACTAGTCATTGATGTGCACGAATTGCCTCGAAGAGCTGGTGAATCTAAAAATATCAATACTGTAATTAAGTTACCTAATTCTTTGAGTAATGGACCAGTGGTAGTTCCTAGTGAAACAGAGGTTGACCTAGAACTTTTGCTAGAAGCAGTAGTCGATGGAGTTTTAGTAACAGGGGAAGTTTATTTGGAAGCAGAAACTGAATGCTCACGTTGTTTGGATCCAGTTGAGTTTGAAATTGACGCCAAGATTACAGATCTTTATGTTTATGAAGACAAAGAAATAAATAGTGATGATGAAGCAGATGAGATTAGAAAGATGCAAGGAGATTTGATAGATCTTGAGCCTGCCCTCATAGATGCGGTGGTGCTTGAACTGCCAACCAGACCTCTTTGCAATGATGATTGCCTTGGACTTTGTGCCCAGTGTGGAATTCGTCTCGAAGAGGATCCTGAACACAAGCATGAAATAATAGATCCGCGATGGTCAAAGCTATCGCAATTAAAGGAAGAGAAGTAGAGAAAAGTGCCAGTACCAAAACGAAAGATGTCGCGTTCAAATACACGCAATCGTCGCGCACAATGGAAAGCAAGTGTTCCAACTTTAGTTACCTGTGATCGTTGTCGTTCAGAAAAACTTCCACACACTGCATGTCCAACATGTGGTACATACGCAAAACGTCAAGTTACAAATCCATAAATAAATTTGCAATATGCGCGAATTAGTAGCGCGCTTAGGCGTTGAGTTATCGGAAGAAATATTAAAACAAGCAATCACGCATCGTTCTTTTTCGTATGAAAATGGCGGCATCCCCACGAATGAAAGACTTGAATTCTTAGGCGATTCCGTTTTAGGAATTGTAATTACAGATGAGCTTTATAGAAAAAATCCTGATGCACAAGAAGGTCAACTAGCAAAACTTCGTGCCGCAGTTGTTAACGCTAAAGCATTAGCTGATGTAGCAAGAACTCTTGGTTTAGGTGAATTTCTTTTACTTGGAAAAGGTGAAGAAGCAACTGGTGGTCGTGATAAATCAAGTATTTTGGCTGACGCAGTTGAAGCAATCTTGGGTGCAATTTATGTTGAACATGGTTTAGCAAAATCAGGAGAAGTTATTTTGCAACTTTTTGCTCCAATTTTAGCTGCAAGTGCAGAACTTGGTGCAGGTCTTGATTGGAAAACAAGTTTGGCTGAATTAGTAAACTCTAAGTCTTTAGGTGTAATTGAGTATGTGATTGAACAATCAGGTCCAGATCACGACAAAAGATTTAGTGCACAAGTCAAAGTTGGGCAAGATTTATATGGCAATGGTGAAGGTAAAAGTAAAAAAGAAGCTGAACAGCATGCTGCTGCCTCTGCTTACACAGAGATTAATAACTTAAGACCTTAAATGCCAGAGTTACCAGAAGTTGAAGTTGTTCGTAAAGGCTTAGCTAAGCATGTTAAAAATAGGAAAATAAGTAACGCAAAAGTTAGAAACAATAGAGCTTTAAGAAACTTTGAATTCAGCACCAAAACATTTGAAAAGACTGTTGCCGGTTTTACAATCAACTCAGTTGAGCGTCGTGGAAAGTTTTTATGGATGACCTTGAAAAACTCTTCGCAAGCCATCAGTGCACATTTAGGCATGAGTGGCCAGATGTTGATGGTCAAAAAAGAAGAGAAACCCTCAACTCATGCTCGGGTCACTTTTGATTTCTCAGATACCAAAAGGAGTCTGCACTTTATTGATCAAAGAACTTTTGGTTGGGTCAACCTAGAAGAGCTTGTTGAAGCAAAAGATAAAAGACTTGTTCCTCAGTCTGTGTTACACATTTCACCTGATTTGTTTGAAGAAACATTTGATCTGGATAAAACAATTTCTAATATCAAGAAAAGAAAAACCGGTATCAAACAAGCACTTTTAAATCAAGAAATAGTGGCAGGAATTGGCAACATTTATGCCGATGAAGCTTTATGGCTAGCAAAAACTCATTGGGCAGATGTTTGTGAAAACTTAAGTGAAAAAAAGATTAACGAAATATTAATAAGTGCAAAAGAAGTGATGGCTAAAGCGTTAGAAAAAGGGGGCACTTCCTTTGATGATCTCTACATCGACGTCAATGGTGAAAGTGGTTACTTCGAAAACGAATTGAACGCATATGGTCGCGAAGGTGAAAGGTGTTACAGGTGTGATTTGGAAATGGTCCGAGAAGCCTTTTCTAACAACAGAAGTTCAACAATCTGTCCTAATTGTCAACCTCGAGTAAGGCCTCATAGATAGAGTTAGAGGGTTAAGACAACCCCACTAAATCCGGAGGCAGATCTTGTATTTAAAGAGTCTGACTATTCGCGGATTTAAATCATTTGCTTCTGCTACAACTTTAAATTTTGAACAAGGTATTACTGCTGTTGTGGGACCAAATGGTTCTGGTAAATCAAATGTTGTTGACGCAATTGCTTGGGTAATGGGTGAGCAAGGAGCCAAAACTTTAAGAGGTGGCGTTATGGATGACGTTATCTTTAAGGGATCTGCGGGACGAGCACCTTTAGGACGAGCAGAAGTTGTTTTAACAATTGATAACACAGATGGTGCTCTACCAATTGACTATGCAGAAGTAACAATCTCAAGAACTTTATTTAGAAATGGTGGATCAGAGTACGCAATTAACGGAAATGCTTCTCGCCTTTTGGATGTGCAAGAACTTCTCTCCGATTCAGGTATTGGTCGAGAGATGCACGTCATTGTTGGACAAGGTCAAGTTGCTGCTGTTTTAAGTGCAACTCCAGAAGATCGCCGTGGTTTTATTGAAGAAGCAGCAGGTGTATTAAAGCATCGAAGAAGAAAAGAAAAAGCTGAAAGAAAACTTGATGCAACTCAAGCAAACATGCTTAGGTTACAAGATTTAACCACTGAAATTAGAAGACAACTTAAACCTTTGGCAAGACAAGCTGATGTGGCAAGAAAAGCACAAACAATTCAAGCTGAATTAAGAGATGCCAAATTAAGAATTTTGGCTGATGACTTAACACAAATGCGCATCAACATGATGAAAGAAGTTGCTGACGAAACAATCTTGCGTGAGAAGCAGGCTGAAGTTGAAAACAAGATGAACGAAAAGAAACTTCGTGAATCCGAACTTGAAAGACTCTTATTGGAAGCAACACCTCGAGTTCAAACTGCTCAACAAACTTGGTTCAAACTTGCGTCATTGCGCGAAAGATTTTTTGGTACCAGATCTTTGGCTATGGAAAGATCCAAACTTGTTGCAGAAGAAATTCAGGAACAAACAACTGGTGCAGATCCAGAAGCGTTAGAAAAGGAAGCAAAAGCAACAAGAGAGAATTCTTATGAATTACAAAAAGATGTTGAGGTAGCAAAGAATTTCTTAAGCAAAGCAACTGGAGAAAGAACTGCAACTGAACAACTGTTTCAAGCAGAACAAGCACGCCAAACAAATGCAATTAAATCTGCTGCAGATAAGCGTGAAGAGTTTGCCAGATTAACTGGTCAAGTAAATGCAGCTAAATCTCGAATTGAAGCAAGAGCAAGTGAAGCAACCAGATTAGAAGTTGAAGTTAGAGAAGCACGTGAACGTGCTGAGAAAGCTAGAACAGAATTTTTAGCACTCGAATCTCAAATTGCCGGTCTTGATGGAGTTGAAAAAGGTTTAGATACCCAATATGAACAAGCATCAAAAGAGTTAGCAGCAGCAGATACCAAAGTTGCTGAATTAGAAATCAAATCTCAAGAAGCCGCTAAGTCAAAAGCAGCATTAACTGCAAGAGCTGAAGCTTTGCAACAAGCGTTATTGGAAGAAGTTGATGGTGGTGATTCACTATTAAATTCTGGTGATGATTCACTTATTGGTTCACTTGCAACACTATTAAGAATTGAAAATGGTTGGGAATCAGCAATCGCAGTTGCTTTAGGAGATGCTGCTAATGCAATCGCAGCTAAATCAGTTAATGATGCAATTAGATCTATAAATAAATTAAAGAGTAACAAAACTGGTCGCGCAGCCGTCTTATTAGCTGATGCACTTTATGAACAAAACAATGCTCCAGCTGCTCCACCGTTTTCCAGAAGCGCTATCGAATTAGTTAATGCTCCATATGAATTACAAAATGCTTTAAAGAAATTACTTAAAGATGTTGTAATTGTTGAGAACTTGCAAGATGCACAAGAAGCAGTCAGATTACAACCAAGACTTACAGCTGTAACTAGAGATGGTGACAAAGTCACTTCTTATTACGTAATAGGTGGAACTGTTAATACTCGTTCTCGCCTCGAAGCAAAAGCAAATGTTGAAAAAGCAGAAACTGAAAGAGATCAAGTAGGAAATCTTGCAGATCAACTTAGATTTGAATTGCAAAATGCCAAAGATGAACAAAAACGAGCTGCGGAAAAAGTTGAAGCCGCTTTAGCTCTTCTTTATGAATCAGATGCTGAACTTGCAGCTATTGCTGAAAAACTTGCTGCCCTTGGTGAACAAAACAGATCTTCACAAGCAGAAGCAGAAAGACTAGATAGTTTACTTCGCGCATCTCATACAGCTCGAGCAGATGATGAAAGAGTGTTAAGAGAAATAGAACTTCGTTTAGCTGATTCTGGAACTGAACCAGAAGAAATTACTGAAATAGATTCCACAGAATTAGAAAGATTAAGAACTCTTTTAGAGACCACTAGAGCAGCAGAAGTTGATGCACGTTTGGCTATGAGAACTGCAGAAGAAAGATTAGCCGCAGTTGTGCAAAGGGCAGAACAATTAGAAAGAACTGCCAATAGTGAAAGAGTGGCTCGATCTAAAGCAATGCAGCGTCGTGAACAAAGAAGACGTGAAGCCCACATTGCTAATGCAGTATTTCAAGGCGTGGAAACAGCTATGTCTTATTTGGAAAATTCCTTAATTACCGCAGAACATGAAAGAGATGAAGCAACCAAACATCAACAGGCGATGGAGCAAGAAGTTCAACAAGTAAGACACAGTATTCGTGATTTGGGATCAGAATTAGAACGCTTAGTTGACACAGTTCATCGTGATGAAGTTGCTCGAATGGAACAAAGATTAAGAATTGAACAAATAGAACTAAAAGGTTTAGAAGATTATGGAATAGAAGCCGATTCCTTGTTGAAAGAATATGGACCAGATCAATTAGTTCCGCAAATTGTGCACATTGATGAAGATGCTGATCCTGATTTGCCAATTCCTGCACCTAAAGAACCAGAAGCTTATGTTCGCGAAAAGCAGGAAAAACGCGCTCTTGATGCAGAAAAGAAGTTAGCACTTCTGGGACGAATCAACCCATTAGCACTTGAAGAATTCAGTGCTTTGGAAGAAAGAAATCAATTCCTGACTGAACAACTAGAAGATGTTAAGAAAACAAGAAAAGACTTACTTGAAGTTATTGCTGAGGTTGAACAAAGAGTTCAACAGGTATTTAACGAAGCCTATAAAGATGTGGCAAGAGAATTTGAAACGGTGTTACCAAGACTTTTCCCAGGGGGAGAAGGCCGCTTGATTCTGACTGATCCAGAAAACATGCTGACTACCGGTATAGATATCGAAGTTAAGCCACAAGGTAAAAGGTATTTAAGACTTTCACTGCTTTCTGGTGGAGAAAGATCTCTTACAGCTGTTGCATTCTTAGTGGCATTGTTTAAGGCCAGACCATCACCGTTTTACATCCTTGATGAGGTTGAAGCAGCACTTGATGATGCCAACCTTGGTCGATTGCTTGAACTCTATGAAGAACTCAGACAAAATTCTCAGTTAATCGTTGTTACACATCAGAAGAGAACTATGGAAATTTGTGACTCTCTCTATGGAATCTCAATGCGTGGAGACGGTATTTCCACAGTGGTAAGTCAAAGGATTCGCGAAGTACGAGAAGATCAACCAGCGTAAAATCTGGTCATGGGAATCTTTAGTAAGAAAAACAAGGAAGAAAAACCTGTAAAGACCAAATCAACTTTTGGCACAAGTCTAGTTAATATTTTTTCAAGAACGACCCTTGATGAACAAGCTTGGCAAGAAATTGAAGACACTCTAATAATGGCCGATGTTGGCATCAAAACAACCCAAGAAATAGTTCAAGAATTAAAAAATAACCCAACCTTAAGAGGTGCTCACAGTGCCGAAGAGGGTAAAGAAGTCTTAAGAAATCAATTAATTGATTTTCTTGAAACTGGGGATAGAAGTTTGAATATTTCTGCCTCACCATCAGTATTAATGATGGTAGGAATAAATGGAACCGGAAAAACAACAACTGTTGGAAAACTGGCTCATAAATTAGTTAAAGCAGGAAATAAGTGCGTGCTAGGTGCTGCAGATACTTTCCGAGCAGCAGCAAGTCAACAATTACAAACTTGGGGCCAAAGAAGCTCAGTGCCCGTGGTTACAGGTCCAGAAAATTCTGAACCGTCTGCTGTTGCTTTTAATGCTGTTCAAGAAGGATTAGCAGTTGGAGCAAAAGTTGTAATCATTGATACAGCAGGAAGATTGCACACTAAAGCAGGGCTAATGGACGAATTAGGCAAAGTAAAAAGAGTGATTGAAAAACATGCCACAGTTACTGAAACCTTGCTGGTAATTGATGCCACCACCGGACAAAATGGATTAATTCAAGCCAGAGTCTTCACAGAAGCAGTTGAGGTAACCGGAATTGTTCTTACCAAATTAGATGGTTCTGCTAAAGGTGGAATTGTAATCGCTGTGCAAAGAGAATTAAAAGTTCCAGTGAAGTTTGTGGGCATTGGCGAAGGAATAGATGATTTAATTGAATTTAATGCTGAAGACTTTGTGGACGGGCTACTTACTTAGTTCAAAAGTGCTTCGATAGAAACGAAGAATTAAAGAAGCAATAAGTGTGGTAATGATTACGTATGTGATCGTAATCGACTTGAGTTCTTCCCCAAAGCTAGTTGAAGCAGCAAGTGCTGCAATAACAATAGAGAATTCACCTCTTGGTATTAAGTAGGCTCCGATTCTTTTCCATTTGTCTTTGTTTTGCATATCTTTTCCGATTACATAACCAACAGCAAGTTTCCCAAAAAGTCCGACCACAGCAAGAAGTAAGGCAATAGGAATAACTGAAACAATAGTTGCTGGATCAATGGCTAAACCAAAAAATAGAAAAAATAGTGCAGCAAAGAAATCTCTTAAAGACGAAAGTCTTTCACGAGCAGCTTCTGCCACTTCTCCTGTTAGTAACAACCCAACCAGGAATGCTGCCACAGCGCCGGAAAAACCAATTAAGCCAGCAACACCTGCTGCGACAAGTGCGGAACCAAAAACAGTTAAAAGTAAACTAATTGGACTTTGATTCGATAAAACTCCTGAAACAATCCCTTCTCTTCTTAAACTTACTAAGATAACAAGACCAATAATTACAAATGCAACCGAAATAGAAATTAATCCAGCTGCAAGAGATACTCCTATTACAACTGAGCTAATTATTGGCAAATAGATTGCTAATGCCATGTCTTCTAAGGCAAGAATGGAAATAGTTCGTTTGGCAATTTCTGATTTATTCCAGCCACTTTCACTGATTAATTCAGCAGCAATTCCTGACGATGACACATAAGTCAAACCACTAAGAACGATTGCCCCAACCCAACCCCAGCCCAGTAGTAATGCGATTACTGCACCAGGAATTGCGTTAGCAAGAAAATCAATAATGCCTGCAGACCAGTGAACTCTTAAGGTATCTGTTAATTCTTTGGCTGAGTATTCTAAACCTAAAAGTAAAAGTAATAGAACGGCTCCTATTTGGGCACCAGTATTAAGAAAAGAAGCACTTAGATTTAAATCAGCAACTCCACCATTACCAAAGGCAAGTCCTGCTATGAGAAAAAACGGAACTGTAGAAATTGATATTTTCTTTGAAAAATAGGCAATAACTCCAAGAAAAATTAATACCGCACCAATTTCTGCGAGCAACAAACTCTCAGTAGTTGAAGTAGTAGTTGCTTGGGGAAGGGTTAAGTACATCATCTTTTTAGTATGCCATGGATTCAAAGTTATGGAAATTGCTTGGAATGTCCTAAATTTCCTCTAGAGTGGGAAAATGAGACCTACAACCAAACAAGTCATAGAACATTTTGAGATGACAACTTTGCCTGTGGAAAGTACTTATTTTGTGAAGACATATAGATCTAAAACCAGCAGGCCAGATGGCAGCCCAGATGGCAGTGCCATCATCGCCCTTTATTCAGATGACCCCAGAAGTTGTTCACTATTTCATCGTTTGAAATATGAAGAAGTTTGGCATTTTTATGCTGGTGATCCCATAAGACTTGTTTTACTTTATCCAGATAAAACCAGTAAAGAAGTAATTTTAGGAAATGATTTTTCTAAAGGTGAGTTAGTTCAATTTACTGTTCCTGCAAATGTGTGGCAGGCAGGAGAAATCGTTAAAGGTGGGGAGTGGGGATTATTTGGTTGCACCATGTCACCTGGTTTTACAGGAGAAATATTTGAAGGTGGACACTATTCAGATTTAATCCACGATTTCCCAGATCGAGAAGACGACCTCAAGAAATTGGCTGTTCCAGCTGAGCATGAGAAGAACATGCCTAAGGGGTATGAGAACTAGGCATTTGTTAAAAGAATTTACAGTTCTGTAACACGATTTGCTCTCCCCAGAAACTTGACTGGGGCAATCTCTTACCCATACCTGATTCGCAATGGCGCGACTTGGTTTAAAAATCCAAATTTATTTTTAAGGATGTGAATATTTATGCCTGAAATCAGTGCGGGAGATACCGCTTGGGTTTTAATAAGTGCAGCGCTGGTCTTACTTATGACAGTTCCTGGACTGGCATTGTTTTACGGAGGAATGGTTCGCGCCAAATCGACATTGAACATGATGATGATGTCATTTGGAGCAATATTTGTAGTGGGAATTATCTGGGTAGTTTTTGGATACTCAGTTGCATTTGGCCCAGCTTTAGATTCAGGAAGTTTCATAGGAGATCCAAGTGCTTATCTTGGGCTTAAAGGACTTCTTAACAGTTCAGCACTGGCTTTAAATGGCGCTTATTACCCAATTCCTGCAACGGCATTCATTGCATTTCAGGCAATGTTTGCAGTTATCACTGTGGCACTAATTTCAGGTGCAATTGCAGATCGCGCTAGATATGGAACTTGGTTAGTTTTTTCAGCAATCTGGGTAACAATTGTTTATCTTCCAGTTGCACGTGCTGTGTTTTATTTTGGAGACCAAGAGGCTAATGGTGGTGGCTTTATTGCAACCAAAATTAAAGCACTTGATTTCGCAGGAGGAACAGCTGTCCACATTAACGCTGGTGCTGCAGGTTTAGCCCTTGCTCTTGTTTTAGGAAAACGAATCGGCTTTGGAAAGATGCTACTTCGTCCTTCCAATTTGCCTTTAGTGATGATTGGGGCTGGCCTACTTTGGTTTGGTTGGTTTGGCTTTAACGCAGGATCAGCACTTGGTGCAAATGGATTAGCAGGAGTTGCGTTCATTAACACATTTAGTGCAACATGTGCCGCCGTTGCAGGTTGGTTAGTAATCGAAAAGTTTCGTTACGGTCACGTAACCTCACTTGGTGCTGCTTCAGGAATTGTGGCAGGACTTGTAGCGATTACTCCAGCTTGTGCCTACGTTGACACATGGGGAGCATTATCAATCGGTGTTATTTCAGGGGCAATATCTGCATTAGTTGTTGACCTAAAACACAAATTTGGTTTCGATGATTCACTTGACGTAGTTGGAGTCCATCTTGTCTGCGGAATTATTGGAACTGTTTTGATTGGTATTTTTGCGACAACATCGGTAAACGAGTTTGGTGCAAACGGCTTACTGTATGGCGGTGGAACCGGTCAGCTGGTACGACAAATTCAAGCAGCAGTAATTGTGCTTATGTTCTCCTTTGTTGTCACATATATTCTGGGAACAATTTTGAATAAAACTATTGGATTCAGAGTGACTAACGACGAAGAGTTAGAAGGAGTCGACATTGCTTTGCAAGCAGAGTCTGCCTATGACTTAGTTGGAAGTTCAAAAGGTTCAAGCAAAGGAAGAAGCGCATGAAACTAGTTACTGCAATCATTAAACCCTTCAAGGTTGAAGATGTAAAAGATGCACTCCAGAAACAGGGAGTCAACGGCATGACTGTTTCAGATGCATCAGGTTATGGTCGTCAAGGTGGACACGTCGAGGTTTATCGAGGCGCTGAATACACAGTTGATCTTGTGCCAAAAGTAAGAGTTGAAGCTTTAATCAACGACTCAGATGTAAACAAAGTTGTTGATGCAATTCTTATCGCTGCCAAAACTGGAAAAATCGGGGACGGCAAAATCTGGGTTATGCCTGTTGATGAAGTTGTAAGGGTAAGAACAGGGGAACGAGGATCTGACGCGATCTAGTGCAATCGGTATTAAATGAATTTAGCGCCACAGGAGAAGTTGTGGCGCTAAATTCATTTATGCAGGCACTTGACTACGCTTGAAATCATGTTTCAACAACTATCTGATCGCCTCAATAACACCTTCAAGTCCCTTCGTACCAAAGGTCGTTTATCCGAGACAGATATCAATGACACCGTTAAGGAAATAAGAACAGCACTTCTTGATGCTGACGTTGCCTTACCAGTGGCAAATAGCTTTAGCGAAAGAATCAAAGAAAAAGCACTAGGGGTTGAAGTATCACAATCCCTAAATCCAGCACAGCAAGTTGTAAAGATTGTTCACCAAGAATTAGTAAATATCCTTGGGGGAGACGCTAGAAGATTAACTTTTGCTAAGAACCCTCCAACTGTGATTATGTTGCTGGGTTTGCAGGGTGCTGGAAAAACTACTCTGGCTGGAAAATTAGCCAAATACTTGGCTCGAGATGGCCATACTCCTTTACTGGTTGCAGCAGATTTACAAAGACCAAATGCAGTTGATCAATTAAAAATTGTTGCTTCCCAAGCTGGAGTTCAAGTTTTTGCTCCAGAGCCAGGAAATGGAGTGGGAGATCCAGTCAAAGTTGCTAAAGAGGCAATGAAGATAGCGGAGAAAAATCTTCATGACATGGTAATTATTGATACTGCGGGACGACTTGCTATTGATGATGAATTAACTAAGCAGGCTCAACAGATTAGAAAAGCAGTAAATCCACAAGAAACTTTGTTGGTAATTGATTCCATGATTGGTCAAGACTCGGTTATAACTGCTCAAAACTTCTTAGAAAAAGTGGGATTTGATGGAATTGTTTTAACCAAACTAGATGGTGATGCCAGAGGTGGTGCAGCACTTTCTTTAAGAGAAGTTACTGGCAAACCAGTGATGTTTGCTTCCAATGGTGAAAAGCTTGATGATTTCGATATTTTCTACCCAGAAAGACTTGCTAATCGTTTATTAGACATGGGGGATGTTTTAACTCTTATCGAGCAAGCTGAAAGAGTTTTTGATCAAGGACAAAAAGATCGATTCGAAGCAAAGCTTGCCAGTGGTGAGTCCTTTACCCTTGATGATTTTCTGGAGCAATTGCAATCCATTAAAAAAATGGGTTCCATGTCAAAAATGTTAGGGATGCTGCCAGGAATGCAACAAGCAAAAAAGCAGATTGAAAACTTTGATGATAAAGAAGTAACCAGGATTGAGGCAATTATTCAATCAATGAAACCTGATGAGAGACAAAACCCTAAATCAATTGATGCTGCACGAAAGATAAAAATTGCTCAAGGTGCAGGCTGTGAAGTAAAAGATGTGAATTCATTAATCAATAGATTCTTGGAAGCTCAAAAGATGATGAAAAGAGCTCAAGCAGGTGGATCTATGCCTGGGATGGGTGGTCAAACATTTGTGAAACAAAAACCAAAACAAAAACCTGGCAAAGGTGCTAAACGAAGTGGTAATCCTGCTAAAAGAGCGTTGCAAGAACAAGGAATTAAATTACCTGATGAAAACGAAATGGGATCTGGCTTTAATTTAAGTTAATCCAACAAAATTGCTATTCGTTCCCCTCGCATGATGGCATTAACTTCCAGATTTGCACCCAGTGATTCCACATATTTTCTTAAAGTGCTCAGTTGGATGTCAGGACCATTTTCGATAGCTGAGACTCTTCTTTGGGAAATATCCATGATTTGAGCTAATTCTGCTTGAGTTAAGCGAAGTCTTAGCCTTAAATTCTCTAAATCTAGGTCCATTTACCCAGTATATAGAACATATATGTTCTATGAGGTAGGGGTATTTGGGGTGTCTGGGACTATTCTCTGCCAAACTAAGAGTCCCAGGTTTAAAAACCCCTTAGACAGAAAAGAATAATTCGTGGCCGTAAAAATCAAGTTAAAGCGTTTAGGCAAGATCCACCAACCGATGTATCGAGTTGTTGTGGCTGATTCTCGTACCGCACGAAACGGTCGTGCCATTGAAGAAATTGGAATTTACCAACCAAAAGAAGATCCATCAGTAATCAGAATTGATGCAGAAAGAGTTGCTTACTGGTTAGGAGTAGGTGCTCAAGCTACAGAACCAGTTGTGGCACTTTTAAAACTAACAGGTGATTGGCAAAAATTTAAGGGTGAGAAAGATACCACCAGCAAAGTTAGAGTTGCACCACCAAAAGCAGATCATGCTGCTAAATATGAAAAGGCTTTGAAAGAAAACTTGGCTGAAAGAGAAGAAGAAGAAAAGAATCCAAGACCAAAACCAGTTGTAGCAGCCAAAGTTGAAGAACCAAAAGCTGAAGAAGTAGTTGCTGAAGTAAAAGAAGAAGCAGCACCAGTAGCTGAAGAAGTTAAAGCTGAAGAACCAGTTGCCGAAGTTGTTGAAACTGCCGCAGAAGAAGTTCCAGCAGAAGCACCAGTTGCAGAAGAGGCTAAATCAGAATGATTGAAGATGCTTTAGAACATTTGGTAAAAGGAATTGTTGATCACCCATCCGATGTTGCTGTTGAACAAAAAACAACAAAGCGTGGCAGAACTTTAGAAGTTACAGTTAATGGCGAAGACTTAGGCCGAGTAATTGGTCGAAATGGTCGCACTGCAACTTCAATTAGAACTGTGGTTAATGCACTTCAAGGTGGCCGCAGTACTCGTATTGATTTCGTGGACGTAGACGCGCAATAAAAAGCGCACTCAATATGGACGTTGTTGTTGGCCGCTTAGGCCGCCCGCACGGTGTTCATGGCGAAATAAGTGTTGAAGTTCGCACCGATGATCCGGAAAATAGATTTGCCATCGGTGCGAAAATCACTTTAAAAGAAACAAATCAAGTCTTAACCGTTGCTGCAACAAGATGGCACTTATCAAGATTATTAATAAAATTTGAAGAAATTCAAGATCGCACCCAAGTTGATAAAGTTCGAGGCAAACTACTTGTCGTAGAAGTTGATCCATCCCAAACTCCAACAGGCAATAACGAGTTCTACGAATTTCA
>Ga0208590_1000001_pt1 | contig 83565 bp, 88 predicted proteins | sample LakMenEpi27Sep09_FD_150740 | JGI IMG/M metagenome (GOLD analysis project Ga0208590, IMG submission 150740) | Freshwater microbial communities from Lake Mendota, WI - 27SEP2009 deep hole epilimnion (SPAdes) | ecosystem: Environmental > Aquatic > Freshwater > Lake > Epilimnion/Euphotic zone ... | reverse complement strand
TGAAGCGGTCGGGTATGGAAAGTATGTTGAATTTGTTACAAAGTTATATAAGTATGAAATGAATGACTTCATTGATAGAAATATCGACTCACCATTAAATTTGTTAACACCAAATCTGGCACGATTAATAGCCCTGGGTGGATTTAGAAGATTAGCTCCGAAAGTAAATCAGTTCCTGAAGGATCCAAGAACTCAAAAGGTTTACTCCTTCCAAGCCATGTACGCCGGCGTAAGTCCTCAGCAAGCATTAGCGATTTATGCAGTGATCGCATACATGGATTCAGTAAACGGAGTCTTCTTCCCAAAGGGTGGCATGCATGCTGTACCGAGGGCGCTTGCAGGAGCAGCAGAAAAGCATGGAGTTACTTTTAAATACAACTCAACTGTAACCTCAATCGAGCGCAGCAATGGACGAGCTACTGCTGTAATAACAGAGTCTGGTGAGCGAATAGCTTGTGATGTGGTGGTTTTAAATCCTGACCTACCAGTTGCTTGGCAGGATTTACTTGGCGGTCAACCAAGATCTGTTAAACGCCTTAAGTATTCACCTTCTTGCGTAACTCTTTTGATCGGTTCCAATAAAAGTTATGATCATTTAGCTCACCACAACATCCACTTTGGAAAATCCTGGGATGGCGTATTTGATGAGTTGATAAAGAAGAAAACATTAATGAGCGATCCAAGTATTTTAGTAACTGTGCCATCAAAGGATGACCCAGCTCTAGCTCCTGCTGGAAAATCCTCCTACTACGTGCTGTTTCCAACACCAAACTTAAGTGCTGATATCAATTGGAAGAAAGTTGGTCCAAAGTATCGAGATGAAATGATTCGTGCACTGGAAGAACGCGGCTACACAGATTTTGGTAAAGGCATAGAGGTTGAGCAGATGACAACTCCCCTAGATTGGCAGAGCCAAGGAATGGAGCAAGGTGCACCATTTGCTAGCGCCCATACCTTCTTTCAAACTGGCCCATTCCGTCCTAGAAATCTTGCTAAGGGGTATGAAAATATTGTTTTTGCAGGATCCGGTACGCAACCCGGCGTTGGCGTCCCAATGGTATTAATCTCTGGCCGATTAGCAGCAGAACGAATCGTCGGACCAGTCAAGTAATTAATGGATGAGCTAACCGCAGCTGGCATTACTGAGCCAAGGCTGCGCACTTCATATCAAGAATGTAAAGAGTTAAATTCAAAGCATGGAAAGACTTATTACTTAGCTACCCTACTTTTACCTAAAGAAAAACGACCATACGTCCACGCACTTTATGGATTTGCTAGATATGCCGATGAAATAGTTGATGATCTCTCTTCTGAGTTAAGTGAGAGTGAAAAAGCAGAGAAATTGAACAGTTGGGGCGATCTTGTACTGGCGGATTTAAAATCTGGAAGCAGTCAAGATCCAATAGCAGCTGCACTAGTGGACACCGCAACTAAATTTGATATTCCGATTTCATACTTTGAGGCCTTTTTGCACTCTATGAAAATGGATTTAACTGTGACTGAGTACCACTCATATCAAGATCTATACGAATATGTCTATGGGTCAGCAGCAGTAATCGGCTTACAAATGGTTTCAATTTTGGGCACGGAATCTGCAGAACAGTTTGAAGCTGCAAAAATTGCAGCTGAGAAGCTTGGGGTTGCATTTCAGTTGGCAAATTTCATCAGGGATGTTGGTGAAGACTTAGATAGAGGACGGGTGTATTTACCTATTACTGAACTTCAATCTCATGGGGTAACTCGCCAGATGCTAGAAAATAAAGTTGTAACTCCGCAGATTAAAAATGCCTTGAAAGAGCAGATAGCAAGGGTAAGAAAACTCCAATTGGAATCTGCGCCAGGAATTGAATTGCTAAGTGCTAAAAGCAGAGAGTGTATCAAGGCTGCAAGTGAACTTTACTGTGGAATTGTTGATGAGGTAGAAAAGATAGATTATGAAGTCTTTAGCAAGAGAGCAAAAACTTCTACATTTCGTCGGATGAAGGTAGCGATACCTGCCTACTTCAGATCTAAATTTGCAAAGTAACTACTTTTTTTGAATACCTTTTTTACCCCAATAAATCCACAAGTTCATTACAGACAGAACTAGAGCAAATCCAAAAAATAAATCCTCCGCTGGTGCAGAGGCTATCCGAAGGCCAATAATTGCATCTGGGTCATACATAACTATTTCTCTTGAAGTCAGCCACCAGTTAGTGATTAACTGGAAGAAGAGAATAATCGCATAACTGGTCCAGAAAACGGCCCGAGTCAAAAGCCTGCTCTTGATGATATATAGATCAAACAATATTGAAAATAAAAAAGCTGTTAGTGCAATACCGGTGTAGTTCACTATTCATCCCCTACTATCCAATGTTTCTTCACAGTTCTTACTGCCTCGATAGTCATAATTGCTGCAACTGGAACAAAGATGAAAAATAGATACTCTTCAAATGGAATTTCAAACGGTCCAATGATGCCCAGTATCTGTTTCTCGTCAAAAAACCAATGACCTTGAGAGATTGCATATGCATCCCAGGCAATAAAGAAAACTGAGACAGGCAAGATGCTAAGGGCTAAGCGCTTTAGACGGCGCAACACACCTATTTTTAAAACAACTTCAAGCCAAAAGGAGCCAGCAATGGTGAACAAGATCATTGCTAAATAACCAAATTTCAACACAAAGTAATTATAGACAAATTCTAAGTGCGCTAAGATAAATAACACGGGAGCTAAGAAATTTAGCTGAGAGGGCTTGAAATCCAAGCCGACCGATTGACCAGTTCGGTAATGCGAATTGGAAAGGGGTTTGTTATGTCTATCCTAGAAATTCTTGCCTTTATCACTGCATTAACTGGTGTAGTGCTGGGTGTGTTTGGAAATCGAATTACTTGGCCATGGTGGGGTGCAGGTAGCTTGCTATATGCCTATCTGTTCTTTCAATCTGAATACTATGCAAGTGCAGCGCTGCAATTTGTTTTTATAGCTGGTGGAATCTGGGGTTGGTTTGGTTGGGGCCCTAAGGGAGCAAAGCCACGAAAATCCTCAACAAAAGAGAGAGTTACTCTTATTTTAGTTTTCACTCTTGCCTCCTTAGCGCTTTGGCCAGTTTTAGTAAGCATCGGTGCTTCTTCAACCGTAATTGAATCCTTTGGTTTTGTTGGCAGCGTTATCGCGCAGCTGTTCATGATCTGGCAGAGGTTTGAAGCTTGGCCGCTATGGGTGATTGTTAACATCGGATACACCTATCAATACTTTGTGGGCGAGTTATATCTAACTAGTTTCCTATATGTAGTTTTCTTGGTCGTGGCTATTTGGGGCTGGATAAGATGGCGAAGAGAGTCAGAAAAGTACAAAGTTGATTAGCTACTCACAGTTATATAAAGAGCTAGAGCTACTTCGCTCTAGCGAGCTAGCAATAATTGCAATAGATGGTGTTGCTGGCTCCGGCAAAACTACCCTGGCTGAAAGGTTGAAGGGTGATTTGGCTAGTTGTCAGGTCGTGCATATGGATGATTTATACAATGGCTGGAGTGATCCGCTTTCAAAAGAATTAACTCAACGGATAATTACTCAGATTCTTACACCTGTTAAGAATCATCAGATTGCAAAGTATGAAAAATACAACTGGTATATCGAATCATTTGATTCAACCTCTTCAATACCCCAGAGCGATTATTTAATCCTTGAAGGAGTTGGATCTGGTCAGATAGCTTTTAGAGAGTTTTTCTCTAAGTTAATATGGGTTGAACTAGATCCCCAAGCAGGCTTTGAGCGGGTAATTGCCAGAGATGGTGAAGGGGTTAGAACTGAAATGTTAAATTTTTTGGTTAACCAAAGTAATCATTTTTCTTCGGAATCAACCCAGAATGCTGCGGATTACACCGTCTCTGGCGTGCCATAAACTACAATTTTTCAAGTTCTCTCTAAACTTTAGTTGTGTCTGATTTAACCGGCGAGCTAATCGATAATCGATACCTTCTTAAGCGACAAATTGCATCTGGTGGGATGGCAACTATCTATGCTGGCATTGATACTCGCCTTGACCGCCCAGTTGCCGTGAAGGTCATGCATGCCCATCTAGCAAATGATGAGGCATTTGTATCTAGATTTATTAAGGAAGCCAAAGCAACTGCTGCGTTGTCTCATCCAAATATTGTTTCAATTCAAGATCAAGGTTGGAATGAGGGTGGTCCACCTGCTGTATTTTTAGTAATGGAGCTAGTGGAGGGTTCAACCCTACGAGATTTCCTCAATGAAAATGGCCCACTATCAGTTGAACAAACAATTCAATTTATCACTCCGGTGTTGAGTGCTTTAGCTGCAGCTCATCTGATTGGCATTATTCATCGTGATGTGAAGCCAGAGAACATTTTAATATCCAAAGATGGTCGAATTAAAGTCGCTGATTTTGGACTGGCAAGAAATATGACAATGGCTCAAACAATGACAGCCGAATCAAGTGTTGTACTAGGCAGTGTTTCTTATTTGTCCCCAGAACAGGTTCAACGAGGTATCGCTGATGCCAGAAGTGATGTTTATGCGATCGGAATTGTTCTTTTTGAAATGCTATTGGGAAAAAAACCATACGATGGTGAAACTCCTATTCAGATTGCCTATCGACATGTAAATGATCGAATTCCAAATGTTAAAGAGTTTAAATCTGATGTTCCAGAGATGATCGCAGATCTTATATTTCAAGCAACAGCACCAAATCCAGATCAGCGGCCAAAGGATGCTGAGCAGTTACTAAGCAAGGTTCGAGATATTCAAGCAAAATTAGATCCAAAACGCAGGCAAATGAGTTTGGAGCTGGATTTACCACCCCTCCTGCCTAAGATTAGTAAACGCTCTAAGGTATCGATTGGTTCAGCATTTGGTGGCTTAAAGGAAAAAACTACTCAGTTGATTTCGACTAAACCAATAAATGTTACAAAAGCAGAGGACTCAGTGAGAACTAAGAAACGTAAGGTTTCCAGACGTGTAAAGAGAAATCGAATTATTGCCCTGCTTATTTTGCTAGGTGTAATTTTTGGTGGGTATCAGTTACTAGGTGTTGGGAAAATATCTGTACCTTCATTAGTTGGTATGAGCCAGAACGAAGCCAAAGAAGCTCTATCAAATATTGGTCTCTTATCTGAAGTAGTAGAAGAAGTTTTTAGTGAGGACATTGCACAGGGAAAGGTGATCGCTAGCTCTCCTGGAGGTGGCGGAAGAATCTCCCCAGCTGGCACAGTTGGTTTAGTGCTTTCAAAGGGTCAAGAGAGAATTGAGATTCCAGTAATTTCTAACTTAACTCCAGATGTAGCAACTCAAAAGATATCCGCACTTGGATTAACCATAGGCGATATAAATGAGGTTTTTGATATGAAAGTTGAATCAGGATTTGTCATTGGAACGGATCCAAAGAGTGGAGAAAAGGTAAAGCGTAATTCTGTAGTAAACATAGTTGTCAGTAAAGGTGTTGAAAAAATTGCGCTAATTTCATATGTTGGTAAGGGTGGCGATGAAGCTTTATCTGAATTAACAAATAGCGGTTTTGATGTGAAAGTAGTTTATAAGTTTAGTGATAAAGTTTTTAAAGGCCAGGTAGTGTCGCAATCTCCTGAGATCTCAGATGCAATTGGACTCGGCTCAAAGATAGAACTAGTTTTGTCAAAGGGTCCAGAGTTTGTCTTTGTGCCAAATGTATTGGGCAAGAATAAGAATGATGCAAGCCTTGATCTTGAAAATTTGGGGTTGAAAGTTGTTACCAAAGGCACTGGAAAGGTCAATAACATCTCCCCTGCTATTGGCACCAAAGTTAAACAAGGCGCCGTTATCACTCTGACTCTTAGGTAGATTTTTCTAGCAAACTCTCAGGTAGGCTCCACTGATGGCCAAGGTTAAATCACTTCCAAAAATTGGAGCACATGTTCCAACCTCTGGTGGCATGGCAACTCGATCAATTGAGTATGCACTAACTATAAAAGCCGAAGCAATTCAAGTATTTGCCTCAAGCCCAAGAACTTGGGCGACTTCAGCTCCTAATCCGGCTATGGATGAAGCGTTTAAATCAAAAATCGCTGAACACAATATTGAAGCCTATGTTCACGCTTCATTTCTAATCAATCTAGGTTCACCAACTCAATCAACCTATGAAAACTCTTTGTCAGCAACTGCCTACTCATTAAAGCGCGGAAAAGAAATAGGTGCCCAAGGGGTGGTAGTTCACACCGGTTCAGCAGTTGATGAATCAAATATTGCACAAGCTTGGAAGCAGATACATGAAGGCGTGATGCCGATATTAAACAATTTAAATGATGATGACCCCTGGCTATTGCTTGAACCAACCGCTGGTCAAGGACAATCCTTAGTAAAGAAGTTGGATGATCTAACAAAATATATGGATGCACTTGAATGGCACCCAAAAGTAGGAGTATGTCTTGATACCTGCCATGTTTTTGCTGCCGGTCATGACATTAAAAAACCTGGTGGCATGAAAGAAACAATGGATTTACTTGTCCAGGTGGTGGGCTTAGAACGTATTCAGTTAATTCATGCCAACGACTCCATGGATATCTGTGGCAATCTAAAGGATCGCCATCAAAATATCGGAAAAGGCGAAATAGGTAGTAAACCATTTATTGAGTTACTTGCTCATCCTGCAGTTGCCAATGCACCATTGATATTGGAAACACCAGGGGCTGAGCCAGAGCATGGCAGTGAGGTTGCAATGCTTAAGAAGATGCGTGATAAGTAGATGAAGGTAAAAGCACTTCTATACCTTGGCTTGTTGGCAACGACTGCTGTCTGGGGCGGGGCATTCTTAGTCATGAAAGATTCATTAGAGCGTCAAGATGTTTACTCGTTTTTGGCATCTCGATTCATGTTAGCTGCTCTATTTATGTTCTTATATAAGCCTCGATGCATGCAAGGTTTAAGTAGAGTATTTATCCAACGCGCTGCCCTAGCTGGAATTCTTCTAGGTAGTGGATTTATTTTCCAAACTTTTGGTTTAACTCAAACCACTGTTTCAAACACTGGCTTTATTACTGGCCTCTACTTGGTGTTCACGCCACTTATCTCTTGGATACTATTAAAGAGAAAGATCTTCAAAATGCAATGGTCGGCTGTCTTTGTGGCAACAATTGGGTTGTATCTAATTTCCTTTAACGGGATTTCAATTGGTATTGGTGAAGTATTGGTGCTTATCTCAGCAATACTGTTTGCGGGACAAATAGTTGCATTGGGTGAATGGAGTGATGGCAAGAACACCTATGCGCTCACTTTGATACAAATTTTAGTTTGTGCTGTTATATTTTTAGCGCTCTCCTTCAAGGATGGTTACCAACTACCACCTGATGGTGGAGTTTGGTCTTCAGTTTTATTCACCGCCTTTTTCGCCACTTTTATTGGAGTATTGATTCAAACTAAGGCTCAATCAGTTATGAGCGCAACAGCAGCTGGAGTGCTCTTGGCTATGGAAGTTCCCTTTGCCTTATTTTTTGGACTTTACTTTGATAATGACCCCCTTACTTTTAGAATAATTACTGGTGGTTCCCTAGTAATGGTTGCCATGGCACTGGTAATTTGGTCAGATTCAAAACATACAAAGTCGGAGGAAAAAAAGAGTGTCTAAGAAAATTGCAGACCTTAGGTCAGATACTCTGACAAAACCCTCCGAAGAGATGCGCCGCTTTATGTCTGAGGCAGTAGTTGGTGATGATGTTTATGGAGAAGACCCAACAGTTAACTCACTTGAAGAGCGAGTTGCTGAATTATTTGGCCACGAGGCGGCCCTTTTCTGTCCAACTGGGTCTTTAGCAAATCAATTGGCGATTCGAATGCTAGTTGCCCCAGGGGAAGAATTACTTACTGAAACTAACTCACATATAGTTCGAGCCGAACTAGGAGCCGGTGCTGCTTTTAGTGGCATCACTACTAGAACATGGCTTTCACCTCGTGGGGAGCTAAAAGCAGATGATGCTCTTAATATTGCAAAGCCAGACTCTGGACCATACTTAGTATCAACTAAAGCTATTGCAGTTGAGAACACTCATAATTTTGGTGGCGGAACCATTCAGTCAATAGTAGAAATTAAGAAACTTCACCAGGAGTGCCAAACCCTTGGAATTAGCATGCACCTAGATGGTGCACGAATTTGGAATGCTCACATTGCCACTGGAGTGGCTCTCAAAGAGTATGGAAAGTACTTTGACACGCTAAGTGTTTGCTTATCAAAAGGATTAGGAGCTCCAATTGGTTCGTTAATGATCTCTACATCTGATCGAATTAGTAAGGCGCGGCAATGGCGCAAGCGGTATGGAGGCGGTATGCGCCAGGTTGGAATAATGGCTGCAGCCGGACATTACGCTCTAGAAAATAACTTGAAGTTACTAAAAACTGATCATGTGAGAGCTAAAGCCATTGCCGAGGCAATAGCTTCGGTAGCTCCATCAGTTATTGATCCTAAAACTGTTGAAACAAATATCGTAGGTTTAGATTTATCGTCGATGAAAATTACAGCCTTTGAATTAGCTGCTCAGCTAAAAGAGCATGGGATTCTCACTGGACCTTTAGGCTCTAAATACTTACGCCTTGTTACTCACTATGATCTTGATGAGTCGGACATAAACTTAGTAAAGCAAGTACTGCCAGAAGTTTTAAAGCGCGCCCTCGTGGCTTAATAGCCACTGCTTTATCTTTACTCCATAACCGTAATTTCCAATTGCACCACTAGTTTTTATTACCCGGTGGCAAGGAATGATTGGTGCGATCAAATTATTTCCACAAGCTGTTCCTGCCGCTCTAATAGCATCTGCTGATCCAGCTCGCTTAGCCAGTTGAGCATACGAGAGCACCTTACCTGCTGGAATTTTGCGCATTGCTTTCCAGGCATCTTGGGAGAACTTAGCTCCGGCTTGGCGGACTTTTATCGCATTGAGCGCATTTAAGTCACCATCAAGGTAATCTTTAACTAAATCAGAGATCACTGATATTTTTCCAACATGCTTGATATCTTTTTCAATGTCATCGGGTGACATGCGTTCAATTAAAGATTGAATAGATTTAAATCCAGCTGCCAGAACAATGTCCTCTTTTGCTACTAAATACAGATCGCCTACTGGGGTTTTAACTGTTGTTGTGTGAAGCACTCTCCGACCTTAACTAACAATTAGCCTGAAATAAACCTTTATTTCTTACGATCTCGAAGCATCTCAGCAACCAAGAAGGCTAATTCCAATGATTGCGTGTGGTTAAGCCTTGGATCGCAGGCAGTTTCATACCTTGAAGATAGATCTTCATGACTAATTGCCTCACCCCCACCTATGCATTCAGTTACATCATCTCCAGTTAGTTCAATATGAATTCCACCTGGGTGAGTTCCCATTTTCTTATGCACCTCAAAAAATCCTTTAACCTCATCAATAACATCATCAAATTTTCTGGTTTTATAACCACTTGGAGATTCAAAGGTATTTCCATGCATTGGATCGCAAACCCACAAGACAACTGCGCCTGATTTACTAACTGCCTCAATCAAAGATGGCAATTTCTCCCTGATAACTCCAGCACCCATTCGTGTAATGAAGGTTAACCTACCTGGTTCATTACTTGGATTTAACTTCTTGATAATCGCCAGAAGCTCATCTGGTGTGCTCTTTGGTCCAAGCTTTACGCCGATCGGATTATGAATCTTTTCAGCAAAATCCATATGCGCACCATCTAATTGACGAGTTCGCTCGCCAATCCAAACAAAGTGGGCTGAAACATCATAAGGATTATTAGTTCTTGAATCTATGCGCGTTAATGCTTTCTCGTACTCCAAGATCAAGGCTTCATGACTTGAGTAGAAGTCGACAGATTTAAATGACTCTGGATCAACACCAGCAGATTGCATAAATTGAATTGCTCGACCAATTTCATTTGCCATCTCTTCATAGCGAGCGCTAAACCTGGCATCACCAGCAAAACCTTTATTCCAGCTATGCACCTGCCTGAGGTCGGCAAAGCCTCCCTGTGTGAATGCTCGAACTAAATTTAAGGTAGCAGCTGAGGTGTTATAAACCCGAACTAATCTCTTTGGATCTGGGGTTCTAGATTCCTTTGTGAACTCCAAATCATTTACCGCATCCCCTCGATAGGCGGGCAGGGTGAGGCCATCGCGGGTTTCGTTGTCATTACTTCTTGGCTTTGCAAACTGCCCAGCCATTCTGCCGACTTTAACCACCGGTAATGATGAGAAGTACTGCAAAACAGCTGCCATTTGGAGAATTGTTTTAATTCGATTTCTAATTGAATCAGCGGTTGCAGCTGCAAAGGTTTCAGCGCAATCCCCACCTTGTAACCAAAAAGCATTGCCTAATGCGGCTTGGCCAATTCGCTTCTTTAGATTGTCACACTCACCGGCAAATACCAGTGGTGGAAAACTCTCAAGTTCGGTAACTGCATCCGCTACCGCCTTGGCATCTGGCCAAGTAGGTTGTTGCGCGGCAACGAGTCCTGGGGTAAATATCGAGTTGGCATTCATTGGGTAATGGTAGGCAATCTTTAGTAGTTGATGTGGCCAATTAAGCCCTGATCAATTAACCGAAGAAAATCTCCGCCTCTTTGTATAAATCAAGATCAACGGTCTTTAACTTCTCAGTTGCTGAGGCCAATGGAACTCTTTCAATCTTGGTTCCATGCAGGGCAACCATCTTGCCCCAATCCCCCTCATGTACAGCGGTGATGGCATGAAGTCCAAATCTAGTTGCCAGTACCCGGTCAAATGCAGTTGGGCTACCGCCTCGTTGAATATGACCAAGAACAGAGGTGCGCGCCTCTTTACCTGTCTTCTCCTCAATTTGATTAGCCAACCACTCACCTATTCCAGATAACTTCACATGACCAAATGAGTCCAAAGTTTTATCTTTGGTAATTAAGTCACCATCTTTTGGAATCGCACCCTCTGCAATAACAATAATTGGTGCATAGCTTTGTTCAAATCTGGATTCCACCCATTTGCAAACTTGTTCAAGTGAGAATTTAACCTCTGGAATTAAAATACAAGAAGCACCGCCTGCAAGACCTGAGTGAAGAGCGATCCAGCCAGCATGTCGACCCATCACCTCAACAATTAATGCTCGATGGTGAGACTCAGCTGTGGTGTGTAATCGATCGATGGCCTCCACTGCGATATTTACTGCTGTATCAAAACCAAATGTGTAATCAGTATTATTCAAATCATTATCAATAGTCTTAGGTACGCCAATTACTTTTACGCCAAGTGAATCTAGTTTTGTTGCAACACCTAAGGTGTCCTCCCCACCAATAGCAATTAATGCATCAACTTCCATCTTGGCTAAATTCTCTTTAATCTTTTCAACACCATTTTCGATCTTAAATGGATTAGTTCTAGAAGATCCCAAGATAGTTCCGCCTCTTGGCAGTATCCCTCTAGTAGCTGGGATATCTAATTTCATTGTTAAGCCCTCAAGTGGACCACGCCAACCATCCTTGAAACCTATAAATTCATAGCCATACTCTTTAACGCCTTTGCGAACTACTGCACGAATAACTGCATTAAGTCCAGGACAATCTCCACCACCAGTTAAAACACCAATACGCATATCCTGCAAAACTCCAGCCTTGAAATTGTTGTAATACTTGGTCAACGTTGACGGCTAAGTCTACTCTGCCGCAATGGGACTTAAACCCGAGATATCGGCCTATTTGAAGGACCGAGCCGCACTTGGATTACCACAGGTATGGCAAGCACCGTTGGCCCAGATAAGAGAAAATACTAAATTGCATGTGGCGCTACGACAACCATTAGATGAGATCTACTCTCACCAATCTAAAACAATTCAAGGGCCAACATCTGTATTACCGTTAAGAATTTATCGACCAAGTGATCGAAAAAATCTGCCAGTGCTGCTGTTTTTTCATGGTGGTGGCTGGGTACTGAATTTCCTAGATATATATGAGCCAGCACTTAGAAAAATATCTAACTATGGAGATTTTGTAATTGTGGCAGTTGAATATCAAAAAGCTCCAGAACATCCATACCCAGCAGCTTTCAACGATTGCTACGCCACACTCCAATGGCTAGTTGCAAATGCCGAGCAACTTTCAATTGATCATACAAGTATCGGCGTAGGTGGCGATAGTGCCGGAGCTAATCTTGCTTCGGCAGTTGCGCTAAAAGCAGTTCATGAAAATCTCATCTCGCTAGCTTTTCAGCTACTTATATATCCTTGTAATGATGCGCAGATGGGATATCAATCTGCAATTGATAATGCCGAGGGATACGGTTTAAGCACCAAGGCAATGAAGTGGTTTTGGCAGCAGTACCTATCAAAAGAGAGTGATAGATCTGATCCATATGCTGTGCCAATTACAGCCAAATCGTTAAAAGGAGTAGCACCTGCAATTTTGATAGCAGCTGAGTTTGATCCGCTTATTGATGATGTAAGAAATTACTACAACAAATTAACTAAAGATTCTGTCCCTGCGGTATATAAAGAGTTTGCTGGGCAAATACATGGATTCTTTAATTTAAGTGGCATAACAGATGATGCAAACTCACTATACTCAGAGATTGCAATTGAGATTAATGCTGTTTTGGGAAGGCGCAAATAAATTGACCAGAGTTGGATGGGGCAGATTTGCCCTAGTGGGTTTCCTCTGGGGTACGCCATATCTATTTATTAAAGTTGCAGTGGAGGAGATCTCCCCTTCGACCATCATCTTCTTTCGAGTCCTAATCGGAGCCATGGTTTTACTTCCCCTAGCTTTGATGCAAAAGAAAATAAGAATTCCCAGAAAGTATTGGCATATAGTTTTAATCTATACAGTTGCTGAATTAATTGGCCCTTGGTATCTAATTACAAATGCTGAGCAAAAAATATCTTCAGGCTTGGCTGGATTGTTAGTGGCAACTGTTCCAATTTGGGCAGCTATTTTTGCATCAATGACAGGTGACCACACGGTTTGGCACAAGACTCGATTATTTGGATTGATTATTGGATTTATGGGCGTTGTCGCAGTTGTTGGTATCGAATCAATAAGTGGAGGCCAGGACATAAGATCAATTGGTATGGTGATTTTGGCAGCTATTGGTTATGCCTATGCGGTAAATATGATTAATCGAAAGATACCTAATGTGCCTGCGATTGCATTAAATTCATGGGCGATGATTATTACTACCTTGTTCTACCTTCCACTTGCACTTAACAGCTGGCCTAAACAAACACCTTCAGTAGAGGCTATTGCTTCAGTTGCAGCACTTGGTGTGTTTTGCACTGCGATTGCTTTCATTTTATTCTTTAAATTACTAGCTGAAGTTGGACCACCTAGGGCCTCTTTAATAACCTATCTAAATACCGCAGTAGCGGTAATGCTTGGTGTGATTTTATTGGGTGAACCAATTACCTTGGGAATACTGCTTGGATTACCGCTGGTATTGATTGGCTCTTACTTTGCTAGTCGGAAAGTGCGTCTGTAAAACCTAACTTTGCTAGCAACTTTGTATCTTTTTGCCACTCTTTTGAAACCTTCACATGAATCTGCAAAAACACCTGCATGCCCACTAAATTTTCAATGGATTTGCGAGCTAAGGTTCCAATAGCCTTTAACTTACTTCCTTGTGGTCCAATTATTATGCCCTTCTGACTATCTCGTTCAACATGTAGTGTCGCACTAATATCAAATATCTTTCCACCTTCGCGCTCTCCCATCTCTTCAATGGTCACCATCACAGAATGAGGCAGCTCCTCATATAACTCCTGAATCGCTGCCTCTCGAATTAGGTCAGCAAACATTAACTCTTCAGCTTGGTCGGTGTTGATATCAGTTGGATAAAGCGCAGGTGATTGCGGAAGATGTTTGGATAGCAACTCAAGTAGCAACTCTGTTTGATCAAGATTTTTAGCCGAAACTGGAATGATCTCAGCCTTTTGCAGATTAGTTCTGGTGGCAAATTCATGGACCTGTGTTAACTTAACCGCTAGATCCGATTTAGAGACAGCATCTGTTTTAGTTACAACGAGAAAAACTACTTGATTACTCTTTATCTGCTTTGCAATATATTCATCGCCGGCACCAATTTCTTCATTTACTGGCAGGCACAGCAACACTAAATCTGTAGAGTGTATATTTTCATTAACCATAGAATTCAATCTTGTTCCCAGCGCAGTTTTAGGCTTATGCATGCCTGGTGTATCAACGACAATCATTTGATAGCTATCTCGACTAATAATTCCACGAATTGGATTTCGAGTGGTATTGGGATGATGCGAAGTAATAACAATTTTCGAACCGACTAAGGCATTTACCAGGGTAGATTTACCAGTGTTAGGCCGACCTACTATTGCGACAAAGCCCGCCTTGAAATTTTCCATTAGCAGTATTCTCTCACCTTTTATCTACCGCTTTTGCAAAGGAGTGATTACCTCCAATATTTCAACCAAAGTAGTAGCTATATCAGCGACTCGATCAGCAATTAGTCGATGACATCCAGCACTTAGCGGTGAAGATATCTGTCCGGGAATAGCAAAAACTGGTCTAAAGATCTCTGCTGCATCTCGTGCCGTTCGTATTGAGCCACTGACAAACTCAGCCTCAACTACAACAGTTGCTTTGGATAAAGCTGCAATCAACCTATTTCTAATTAGAAATCTACTCGGCTGACTCTTCACACTAGGCATCACCTCAGAAATCAATAAACCCTTGTTAGTAATTTGGGAAAAAAGCGTTTTATTTTCAGTTGGATACAAATGATTAAACCCGCCAGCTAGAACAGCAATGCTGCTACCACCTTCACCAATTGCACCTTTATGGGCTGCTGTATCTATCCCGTAGGCACCACCACTTATCACAACTACTTTTGCAGTAGCTGAATCTGCAGCTAATTTATTCGACACTGCCAAGCCATATTCGGTAGGTCTTCTACTTCCGACAATTGAAATTGACCTATCTAAGCTACCTAGTATCTCTCGATCACCTTTGATGACTAATCCGATTGGCGGTGATGATAAATCCATTAATGGGATAGGCCAATCTAAATCAGTAGGTGAGATGAATTCAGAGTCTGACTTTCTAAGCTCAGCGATCAAATCTAAGGGTTTTAAGGTTGCTACCTTCTCTTTTACCTCTTGATAATCTGAAATCCTTGAGTAACTGCTTTCCTTGATAATTTTTTGATAAACCTGAGAGGCACCAAGGCTTGCAACCTGATTACCCCAAAAAATATTACCCGGCGTGATAGCAGAGAACAAAACCAATCTGGCAGTTTTTTCGTCAATCACTTCAGAAACTTATCAAAGTAACAGTATTTATTGCTTCCTTGGAAAAAATCTGTTGATTACTAGTTAACCCAATAATGCTGAGATATTAGAAAATGATTTGCGATGTATTGGTAGAACTCCATGCTTTCTAATTGAGTCTGTGTGTAATGCTGTTATATACCCTTTGTGACTAGCGAATCCGTAATTAGGGTACTGCTTATCTAACTCAATCATGATTCGATCTCGATAAACCTTTGCCAAGATTGAAGCAGCGCTGATTGAAATAGCAACCTGATCTCCTTTCCATACTGACAGATTTGGCACAGTCAATCCTGGAATTGCATAACCATCAGTTAATACGTACTCCGGTGTTTGTGATAAGCCATTAACTGCCCTGCGCATACCCTCTATGTTGCATTTATGTAGTCCATATTGATCAATTTCATCAGCTGATATCTCAATAATTGAGTATGAACTTGAGTTATTAAGTACAACGTCAAATAGCTCTTCGCGCTTTGATTCAGTAAGTTCTTTAGAATCTTTAACTTGAGAAAGTGCTGGTGAGAAGGGATCTAATAAAATAACCGCTGCTACAACTAGAGGGCCAGCGCATGGTCCACGCCCTGCTTCATCAACACCTGCAATACTTCTAATACCAGCTTGCAGCAATGTTTGCTCAATCATAAGTTAAGGATTGGTTTTAACTGGTATTTCTTTTAAATCATTACCCTTTTCAATAATTGCTATATTTCTGATTGGCCAAACTATAAATGTGGCTCGTCCTACCACCTTGCTAAGTGGCACCATTCCACTATTGGCACTATCAGGTTGGTATCTTGAGTCCGCACTTGCCGCCCGGTGGTCACCCATAACCCAAAGAAATCCTTCCGGCACATCTATATTGAACTTGGTCTCACTAGGTTTATCGCCACTGTAAATGTATGGCTCATCTATTGAAACTCCATTTACTTGCAACTTTTCATTTGCATCGCAACAGGTGACATTATCCCCACCGACTCCAATAACTCGTTTTATTAAATACTGCTTTGCAGGATCAGGCAGTACTCCAACTGTTATCAGACCAGATTTGATTAGAGCGATCGGCTTAGGATCATTAGATTGTTGGGCCCCGCCTAGCCAATTATCTGGGTCCCCAAATACAACAACCTCACCACGTTTTACCTCACTAAAAAGTGCCCCAAACTTATTTACCGCAATCCGATCACCGATTTGTAAGGTGTTTTCCATTGAACCTGTAGGTATGTAAAAAAAGTGAAGCAGAAATGTTTTAACAACGATAGAAACTATCAGTGCGGAAACAACAATAATAGGCAGTTCCCGAAGGAACGACCCCTTCTTAAGCATGAGTGTTAGTTAACTTAAGCTTGTGGAGTTTCTTCTGCAGGCGCTTCTGCAACAACTTCAGCTGGAGTTTGTTCAGCCTCTGGAGCTGCTTGCTCAACTGCAGGTTGTTCAACAGCAGCCGCCTCTTGCGCAACTGGTGTTTCAGCTACTGGTGCAGACTCCTCAACTACTGGAGCATTCTTAGCAGCTAATTTCTCAGCAGCTTTTTTCTTTAAAGTTGTGGCGCCATCTGCTGGCTCATTCATCGCCTCTTTAACAGCAGCTTCATAAGCAACTCGCTTATCAATCTTTACTGGCTGTGGCTTAAGAGTTCCTTCACTACCTGGTAGTCCGTTAGCTTTTTGATAGTCACCAGTAATTTTTAGAAGTGCAGTCACAGCCTCAGTAGGTTGAGCGCCAACACCTAACCAGTATTGAACTCGCTCTGAATTTACTTCGATTAAAGATGGCTCTGACGCTGGTGAGTACCGGCCAATCTCTTCAATTGCTTTTGAGTTTCTTGCTGAACGAGAATCTGCAATCACAATTCGAAAATGAGGTGTGCGGATCTTTCCAAGACGCATTAACTTGATTTTTACTGACACAAAACTCCCTATAGAAAATTATTCGGCTGATTCTTTAGTAAACAGCGGGGGCGTTTACATCCAGAGCTAACCTTGCGGATAAATATTGCTATGGGTTAGAGGGTCCCGTTAGCAGATGGCTAATCTTGCCAGCAGGCGCATAGAAACCCAAATTTGGCTTCTACCCCTGCTCTAAAGCCCGTTTGGCTGGGTTTCCAGATCTGGATTTCTTCTTTGGAGTGTTACTTGGTTGAGCCATTTTTGGCAGGCCACCGAGATTAGGCATTCCTGCCGGTAAATTGCCGCTGCGCATTTGTTTCATCATTTTTTGGGCTTGAGTAAATCTTTCAACTAATGAGTTGATCTCAGAAACTGCTCGACCACTACCCCGTGCAATTCGTGAACGCCTTGAACCATTCAATATCTTTGGTTCGTTGCGCTCTTGTGGCGTCATAGACTGAATAATGGCTCTAGTTCGTACTAACTCAGATTCATCAAAATTATCAATTTGTTTTTTCATCCCAGCTGATCCTGGTAATAATCCAAGAAGTTTGCTCATACTGCCCATATTTTTCATAGCCTCTAGCTGGGATAAGAAGTCTTCAAAGGTGAACTCTTCACCCTTTGTAAACTTATCCTCTAACTTCTTCGACATCTCTTCTGGCATTGCTCGCTTTGCCTGCTCGGCAAGGGAGGCAACATCACCCATGCCAAGAATTCTTGAAGCCATTCGGTCTGGATAGAAAAGATCAAAATCTGCAATCTTCTCACCCGTTGATGCGAAAATAATTGGTTTTCCAGTGAGGCTGACAATTGATAAAGCAGCTCCACCTCTGGCATCACCATCTAGTTTGGTTAGTACAACTGCGTCAAAGCCAACCCCTTCAGAAAAAGCTTTTGCACTTAATGCCGCATCCTGTCCAGTCATAGCATCGACAACAAAAAATATCTCATCTGGCTTTACGGCATCTCGAACATTTACTATTTGAGTCATTAACTCCTGATCAATTCCAGTGCGACCAGCGGTATCTACAATCACGAAATTATGAAGTTTCTCTCGAGCAAACTGAACACCAGCTTTTGCAACTGATACTGGATCACCAACCCCATTACCTGGCTCCGGGGCAAATACCGGAATCTTCACCGATTGACCAACCACCTGTAATTGATTTACTGCATTTGGTCTTTGTAAATCTGCTGCGACCAATATTGGGGTGTTACCTTCACTCTTTAAGTAATGCGCTAACTTGCCAGCGAGTGAGGTTTTTCCCGCTCCCTGTAAGCCGGTTAATAAGATCACGGTAGGTGCAACTTTTGCGTATCGAACCCTACGTGCAGAGCCACCTAAAATTTCAACTAATTGTTGATTAACTATCTCAAATATTTTTTGTGATGGATTTGTGCTTCGATTGATTTCATCAGAGTTTTGAGTGAACTTTTCTAGAACCTGGTTTGAAAAACTCTCGGCTACAGAGAGGGCTACATCTGAATCTAATAGAGCAGTTTTTATATCAGCGGCAAAGTCATTTAACTGAGACTGCGAAACTTTGCCACGTAGGCCAGAGAACAGTGTGGTAAACCTCTGGCCCAACGCTTCAAACATGGGTGCATCTTACATTTTATTTAGATTGCAGCCTCACCGCTTTCGCCAGTACGCACTCGGGTAATGGAATCAACTGTGGTGGCCCAAACTTTGCCATCACCAATGCTTCCAGTTCTGGCTGCATCTGAAATTATTTTAATCGCCTTATCAACGATACTAGAGGTGACTAATACCTCTAATCTAATTTTTGGCAGCAGATCAACTTTGTATTGAGCTCCTCGATAAACTTCAGTAAGCCCAAGTTGGCGACCAAAGCCTTTCGCCTCAGATACAGTCATTCCGGTTATGCCAGCTGAAACCAAGGCTTCCTTAACAGCATCTAGTTTCTGTGGCTTAATGATTGCGGTAATTAACTTCATGAGCTGTAACCCCCTCTTGAACTAGTAGTTAACTCGTAGCCGGTCTCTGCATGTTGGTCGTAATCAATTCCAGAGACTTCAGCCTCCTCCTTAACCCGCAATCCAATTGTCTTATCAATTGCATAACCGATTATTAAGGTGACAATGAATGAATAGGTAAGCACAAAGAATGCACCAAATGCTTGTTTACCAAGGAGTGTGGTGCCGCCACCGTAGAAGATTCCGTTAAGTCCCAGGCTGTTAACAGCGCTGCTACCAAAGAAACCTAATGATAAGCAGCCCCATAGACCACCAACTAAGTGGACGCCAACTACATCTAATGAATCATCAAAATTAAGTAGATACTTTAAGCCAACTGCAAGAGCGCAAAGAATTCCAGCAATCAACCCAATAACTACTGCAGCCCATGGCGCGACAAATGCACATGCTGGAGTAATGGCAACTAGACCAGATACTGCTCCACTTGCCACACCTAGTGATGTTGGATGTCCATCTCTGATTTTTTCAACCAATAGCCAACCTAGCGCCGCAGCAGCTGTGGCTACTTGGGTATTTAGGAGTGCAAGTGCGGCAACGCCATTGGCACCTAATGCTGAACCGGCATTGAAGCCAAACCATCCAAACCAAAGCAATCCAGCACCAATCAGTACTAGCGGTAGTGAGTGTGGGCGCATTGATTCTCGGCGCCAGCCAACTCTTCTACCAAGAATAATTGCCATTGCTAAGCCAGCTGCGCCAGCATTTATATGTACCGCTGTTCCGCCAGCAAAATCCTGAACACCTCGCGCAGCTAAGAATCCTGCGCCAGTTACCGTATCTCCAACCTTATTTCCGAAGGCAAATACCCAGTGAGCTACCGGGAAGTAAACCACTGTGGCCCAAATTGCAACAAAGACGGCCCAGGCTGTGAATTTAGTTCGATCTGCAATCGCACCAGAAATTAGTGCTGGTGTAATAATTGCAAACATAAGTTGGAAGGCTGCAAATGCAAGAAGTGGAATTGGATACACCCCACCGTTGTTTGTTAACTCATCAACAGCACTACCTAGTCCAGATAATGAAAACTCTCCATACCACTGTGAGTTTGCTTCATATCCAAATGCTAATTTAAATCCGTAAATTACCCAGAGCACGCTAACTATGCCGATTGTGACCATCGACATCAGCATCATATTTAAAACGCTTTTAGCGCGGACCATGCCGCCATAAAAAAGTGCTAACCCAGGTGTCATTAAGAGCACCAGAGCTGTACTAGCCAATACCCATGCGGTATCACCAGTGTTTAGAACTACCTCAGCCATTTAATCTCCGATTGCCAGATACCACTTGCGCAGTATTGATTGTGAAACCTCGCCGTTGAGATAGCGATACCTTGGCCCAGATGGGTTAAATCAAGTGGCTTTTAAAGTTTCCGTTTAGTGACAGTTTGGCCAGAATTGTTAAGTCTGTGTTACTTACTCAAACAAGGAGTCTAGGTACTGCTCCGGGTCAAAGGCGGCTAAATCTGTTATCTGCTCACCCTGGCCGGTGAACTTAATCGGTAATCCAAACTCCTTTTCAATCGCTATGCCAATCCCACCCTTTGCCCCGCCATCTAGTTTGGTGAGTATCAATCCAGTTACCCCTGCTGATTCAATAAAGCTCTTGGCTTGGTTAATGCCGTTTTGCCCGGTGGTGGCATCTATAACCAACAAAATTTCATTTATAGGCGACTGCTTCTCAATGACTTTAATTATCTTCTCTAGCTCTGACATTAAATTATTCTTAGTATGTAATCTGCCCGCGGTATCAACGATGAGACAGTCATACTTTTCACTTTTTGCTTTACTAATTGCTGAAAAAGCCACCGAGGCTGGGTCACCATTGGCAGCACCCGTTACCACCTCAATATCTATTCGATTAGCCCAAGTTTGTAATTGATCAACCGCAGCAGCCCGGAAGGTATCGGCTGCAGCGAGCAACACCTTGTTGCCTTCATTTTTGATTAAATTTGCAAGCTTTGCTGTAGTAGTTGTTTTACCTGTGCCGTTTACCCCAACTATCAAAATTGTGCTTACAGCATTAGGTGTAAGAGTTAACTTTCGATCCTTCTTGCTTAGCCATTGCGACAACTGCTCTTTAATGACCTGTTTAGCATCCTCTGGTTTAGTTGATTTAGCTTGTTCAATTACCTGGTCAGCTAACTTAACCCCAAGATCTGCTGTGATTAAGGCACTTCTAATCTCATCCCACTGATCCTGAGAAACTGAGCCAGCTCTAACTGCATTAAGTAATCGCTTAAATAAACTCATTTACTTTTTTAAGAGACTGCGTCAACTTCACGAATGCGCTGGGATATAACTTCACTCACGCCATCTCCGCGCATTGTTACGCCATATAGTGCATCGGCAATCTCCATTGTGCGCTTTTGGTGGGTGATAATTATTAATTGAGATTTCTCTCGCAACTCCTCAAACACACCAAGTAATCTTCCTAAGTTGGTGTCATCTAATGCTGCTTCAACCTCATCCATAACATAAAAAGGTGATGGTCTTGCTTTAAAGATTGCAATAAGAAGGGCAACTGCAACTAATGATCGCTCTCCACCTGATAGCAGTGATAACCGTTTAACTCTCTTGCCTGGTGGACGAGCCTCAACATCAACACCTGAAGTCAACATGTCAGATGGATTAGTAAGAATTAACTTTCCATCACCCCCAGGAAATAGTCGGGCAAAGACAATTTCAAACTCTCTAGCGGTGTCCTCATATGCTTGAGTAAATATCTGTTGAACTCGATCATCCACCTCTTTAATAATATCTAACAGATCTTTCTTAGTTTTCTTTAGATCCTCAAGTTGCTCAGCTAAATATCGCAACCGCTCCTCTAGAGATGAGTACTCTTCAAGGGCGAGTGGATTAATTTTGCCCAATAGTGTTAATGACCGCTCAGCTTGGGCCAAGCGCTTCTCCTGTTGGTCTCTGCGATAAGGAATTAGATCTCCTGGAACAAACTCTCCCTGCTCATTCTCATAAAATGTTGGAACATCATTGTTTGGGCCGTACTCACTTAATAGTGTTGAAACATCAACACCTAGCTCCTCAACCGCCTTGCTCTCCAATTGCTCAATTCTTAAGCGCTGTTCAGCACGAGCAATCTCATCTTTATGAACACTTGATGTCAACCGCTCAAGTTCAATTGCAAGCTCTCTTCCAATTGTTCTTAAACTTAATATCTCACCTTCGCGCTCAGATCTTGATATCTCTAACCTATTTCGCTCAGCACCTGCTTTTGAAATTGATGATTCAATCTGAATTAATGCTTCATAGGCGGTATCAGCTATTTCTTGTGCGGTAATCGCAGCTTGGGCTCTATTCTCTCTTCGCGAGATAGATCTTGATGTAGCTTCTCGCTCTGCATTTGCTTGATTTTCTAAAGCAAGTGCCCGTTGAGATACCGCATCCTTTCGCTCTTCAATAGTTCGCAAACTTAAGCGAGCCTCGACCTCTTTAGATCGCGCGCCAGATACTTGAGACCTTAAATCCTCTAAGTGAGTTAAATCTGGCTCAAGTGGCGCTTGATGTGATTCAAATTGTGCAATTGCCGCTGCTAAATCTCGCTCATCAAAGGTGCGCTGTTCACTGGCAGCACTTAACGCCGAGTTAAGACGGTCCAACTCTTCACTAGTGTTTTTCACATTTTGTCCTGCTACCGCTAATTGCTCTGCCAAACCAGTCATTGCTGCATCAGAGTCATTTAACTTTGATAGAGCCACTTCATATTCACGATTTACACCATTAGTACGTTCTTGGATCGCAACTAGATCAAACTTAATTCGATCACAATCTGCCGAAACTTTGCTTACCTCTGCTTCACAATTTGAGGTAAGGATTGATATTTTCTCAATCAAATCTGCGTTTTGGGAGGAAGCAACCAAATCAGTAATCTCTTTGAAAGCGGTCAATCTACCTAACGAGCCTGCTCTGAGTTTTTCAGTTGATTGTAATTTCTCAGTTAATACCTGTAACTCACCTTCAGCTGCTTTTAAATCAATCTTTAATTTGTTAAATAAATTATCTAGTCCAGGCTCTGAAGCAGTCAGTGATGAGATCTGAGTTTCAATTAATGCAAAACCTTCGCGGTAGCTTTTTAATCTTGACTCTGCTGATTGCGTAGCAGTTGTTAATCGAGTTATCTCACCAGTTGTTGCATCTATTCTGGATCGAAGTCCATTGATATGGCCCTCCTGCCGGGCAGTGCCTTCACGTTGATCAGCAATTGCTCGCAAGGATGCTGAAACGCGGTTTTCTTCTAACGCTAGTTGATCTTCAATTGCCTTTAGAGAATTTGAATCAACCTGTAACTGCTCTTGTGAAATCCTCACTTGCGCAGAGAGGGCTGATTCCTCATCCCTTAGTACAAGAGCTTCATCCTCTAATGCTTGTGGATCTCGACCAATTGCTTTTGCTTCCTCTGCTTCCTCTGCTAAAAACCTGGCACGCTCAGATGCAAGATTTTGAACACCGCGGATTTGTTCGCGCTGAGCAGTAAGTCGATAAAAGTTTTCCTGTGCTGTGATTAATTGTGGGTTCTCACTTGCAGCTATCGCATCCAACTCAACCTCACGTGATCTTGCAGTATTTAGTTCACGCTCTACCTGTTCCTTGCGCTCACGCAATACATTCTCATCAGCAACTTCAACCTCCATCTCACTTCGCATGCGAGTGAGATCATCAGCTAACAATCTGAGTTTGGAATCTCTGACATCAGATTGAATTACTGAGGCTTTTCTTGCTACCTCTGCCTGCTTACCCAATGGGCGTAATTGTCTTCGAAGTTCCACAGTTAAATCTTGAATTCGCGCAAGATTTGTTTGCATAGAATCTAATTTTCGAATCGCCTTCTCTTTACGCTTTCGGTGCTTGAGAACACCAGCTGCCTCTTCAATGAAGGCTCTGCGCTCCTCTGGATTGGCTAGCAGGATTGCATCTAATTGTCCTTGGCCAACAATTACATGCATCTCTCGACCAATACCGCTATCACTTAACAACTCTTGAATATCTAATAATCTTGTGGTCTCGCCATTTAGTAAGTACTCAGATGATCCATTTCGAAATAAAACACGAGTAATTGTTACCTCAGAAAAATCAATTGGCAGTACGCCATCGGCGTTATCAATGGTTACCGATACCTCAGCTCGACCAAGTGGGGCTCGACCGGAGGTGCCAGCGAAAATTACATCCTCCATTTTTCCACCACGCAAAGATTTAGCGCCTTGCTCACCCATTACCCAGGAGAGTGCATCGACCACATTGGATTTACCGGAACCATTTGGCCCCACTACGCAGGTAATGCCCTGCTCGAAATTTAGAGTGGTTGAGGATGCGAAGGACTTGAACCCTTTTAGGTTCATACTCTTTAGATACATAGCTTCGCCCTCATAGGCGCAAACCTATCTAAAAAACCAGGAAAATCCCGCTCACCTACCGTTGGCAACGCGGGCAAAAATGAGATGAGCGATTAGCAAAGGCAATTCTGTGGATAGCGCTGCCACATCTTGAACATTTCTCCCCTTCTCGGCCATATACCTTCAGTGATCGGGAAAAATATCCACTTTCACCATTAACATTTTTATACTGCTCATCAAAGGATGTACCGCCAGATTTAATGGCAGATTTCATAACACTCATGGCTGAGGTAATTACTTTCTTGATTTCAATCTCAGATAAATCCTCACAAACCACCTCGGGGTGAATCTTTGCCCGCCATAAAGCTTCATCTGCATAGATATTGCCAATCCCACTTACTATCTCTTGGTTTAATATCGCAGGTTTAATTGCACACTTTTTTGACTTAATTCGAGTAATAACTTTATTTAGATCAAAGCTTTCTTCAAAAGGATCAATAGCAATATGAGCCACACTCGCAGGTACTTCTCCTACAAACTCTTCAACACAAAGCCAGCCAAAGGTTCGCTGGTCAATAAATCTAATCTGATCTGAACCGCTCTTAAACCTGCCTGCAAGAGTCAACTTTGCTCGTAAATGGCTTTGCAACGGTGCTAATGCTGGTTGAACTAATAATTGACCACTCATTCCAAGGTGGGCAACCAAAGTGAAATCTCGATCTAGCTCCAACCATAGAAATTTTCCGCGCCGTTTAACCGCCTTAATTTTTGATCCAATGACTGCAGAAAGTGGCGCGATTGAGCCTGGCTTTACCGCTCTGGGATGAAAACTTTCAGCATTAGTTATCTTCTTACCAAGAATGTATTTTTCAAGACCACTTCTTACCGTCTCAACCTCAGGTAACTCTGGCATGAAACTATTAAATAGTTACTTGTTTTTGCTTCGACTGCTCAGCACCTCATGGGCCAGTTTGGCTGCTGCTTGCTCTGCCTCACGCTTACTTTTACCTTCACCGCTAGGAAACTTTTCACTACCAACAATTGCTACTGCCACAAAACTCTTATCGTGGTCTGGCCCTGATTCAACAATCTCATACTCAGGTGCAGTCAGATTTAAGGAAGCTGCAATCTCTTGCAAAGCAGTTTTTCCATCCAAGGCGGCGCCAAGTGTGGATACTGCTTCAAGTGCTGGCGTCATCCACTTAAGTACGATTTCAGCAGTTTTGTTGTAACTATGTTGTAAATATATCGCTCCAACTAAGGCTTCAAGTGAATCTGCCAAAATAGAATTTTTATCTCGCCCATTTGTAGCCTCTTCGCCTTTACCAATTCTTAAATGCTCGCCAAGTTTTAAATCTCGAGCAATCTGAGCTAGCGCACGCATGTTAACTACACCAGATCTAAGCGGGCTTAATCTACTTTCATCTAAATCAGGAAATCTTTTGTAGAGTTCATCTGTAACAACTAGTCCTAAAACTGAATCGCCTAAAAACTCTAATCTTTCATTGGTCGGGATGCCACCTGCTTCATATGAAAATGAGCGGTGAGTTAACGCAAGTTCAAGCAACTCTTCCTTAACCGATATCCCGAGTTGCTCGGTTAGGCCAGAGTACAGATCAGACCTCTAAAACCTGTCGACGGTTATATGTTCCGCAGGTTGGGCAAGCAGTGTGTTGCAACTTTGGTTGTTGGCATTGCTGACAAGTTGCAAGGTGTGCAGGAGTTGTCTTCCACATGCTACGACGAGAGCGAGTGCGTGCTCGCGACATTTTTCGCTTTGGTACTGGCATGATCACTACTCCTTATTTGCTGCGCTTTGCGCAAGGTGAGAATTATCTACGAAAAGTCAGATCTTGTAAAAACGATTAGTTTTTAAGCGGGAAATCCTTCAGGCCAGCCCATCTTTCATCGGTTGGGGTTTGATCTTGATCTGCTGGCAGATATGCCCAGTTTTCTCCCTGCTTTTCGGCTAGCCCTGGACAATCTTCTTGGCATAGTGGGTTAACCGCTAAATTCAATATCACTGCATCTCTAATCGCAGGCTCTAAATCAATATCATCGCCAACCATAAAACTTAAATCATCCTCATCTAGATCTAATTCAGCATCCTTCTCAGACTTTGATTTTGAGCCACGCTTACCATTTGATTTACCACCAACAATTTCATAGTAATAAAGCTCAGTGAAGTTTTCATCAATGGGCCAGCTAATAGGGGTTAAACATCTGGTGCACTCACCAGTTGCGGTGGCCATCACTCGCCCAGTTGCAAGTACTCCTTCATCAACTGATTGCACCCGCAGATCAACTTCAATAATCTCACCCGTTTTAACTGAGAGCAGATCAACTCCAACCGCCTCTGGGATCTTTAGATCTAATTGGTGCTCTCGCATCTCACCTGCTCTATGCGGCAAGTCATGGGTATTAAAGAGGTAAATTGAACGTGCCATGTAATTACTTATTTAGATCAGAGAGTGCGTGCTTAGTTTCAACTCCACCTAACTGATCTCTACCTTTACTAATAACATCTAGGGTTTTGTTGAGAATTACTTCAAGAGTGGCCAATCTGGCATCAACATATTCATCGATCTCTTCTTGGTTTTTCTTACCTTCAGCATTTGCCTCAGCAACAATGCGATTAGCCTCTTTTCTAGCGTTAGCAACAATTGTGGTTTGCTCCACCAACCTTGCAACCTCATCTCTTGCCTGGGCAATAACGCCATCTGCTTGCTTATGAGCACTCTCTAAAATCTCATCTTTATCTCTTAGTATCGAGATTGCTTTAGCCAGATCACTTGGAAAGGAGAGCTTTATTTGGTCAAGTAGTTGCAGCATCTCACTACGGTTTAAAACACAGGAGGCTGAAAGTGGGACGGAACGGGCCTCTTCAACTATGGCAATTGCTGCCTCTAAATTCTCTACTGCATCCATTGCTACTCCCTTCGCTTAACTCTTGATTTTAACTTATCAACTATGGCAGCAGGCATATATGCCGAAACATCCCCGCCGTAGCTTGCAATCTCTTTTACCAGTGAAGAAGATAAGAATGAATGAGATGGTGCAGTCGACATAAACAAGGTTTCAACTCCTTGTAATTGAAGATTTACCTGGCTCATCTGTAGTTCATAATCAAAATCACTGACCGCTCTAAGACCTTTTACAATAGTTGGAATCTTGTTTGTGCGGCAGTAATCAACTAGCAGCCCCGTCCAAGAATCAACCTTAATATTGCTAAATCTGGTTGTGACCTCTTTAATCATCTCAATTCGCTCCTCTACAGTGAAGAGTGAGCTTTTTGTTTGATTAACCAATACTGCAATTACAACCTCATCAAATAAGGAGCACGCTCTAGCGATAATATCTAGGTGACCATTTGTAATTGGATCAAATGACCCAGGACATACAACTCGTCTCATGAGCAAAACGCTAGCAACTAATTGCGCAGTTAGCCATTTTCTGACTGATTGGGCTCACTTAACACGCCATAGTGAATAGCACCTGCGCCATAGGAGCGAACTTTTGCTTCTGACAAACCAACTGGCCAGGAGAATACCTTTGCCTTTGCGTCTCGTTCAATCGCCACCATTCCAAACTTACTGAGTAAGCCGAGAGTAAGAATCTTTTTAAGAATCTTCTCCACCTCACTATTTTCAACCTCATAAGGCGGATCAATATAAATAATTTCATAGGAGCCTGCAGCTGTGTGATTTAAAAACTCAAAAACAGTTTTTTCATGAACCTTAAATCTTCCTACGCCATCTAGGTTTGCAATTAGGGCAAAATTCTTCTCACACACCTTGGCACTAGTTGGGTTACTCTCCACTGCATCAACTAGTGCGACACCTCTTGATAGTGCTTCAACACCAACTGCGCCAGAGCCGGCAAAGAGATCAAGAAAATTTAATCCATCTAAACTGCTAAATGTTGAGACCAATGAAGAGAACAAGCCTTCTCGAGCACGATCAGATGTAGGTCTAGTTATTGAAGGAGGTGAGTGTAATTTTCGCCCCTTACCAAGACCGGCGATTATGCGCATACTCATGACTTGTCCATAAATCTTGCTGACTCATCCTCTTTAAGTTTTTCAACCTCATTTTTAAGATCTGGCAGATTAATCAGCTCTGGATCATCTTGCAACAATTTTACTGAAACTGTGCGAGCTTGATCAATCAGATTTTCATCTCGTAATACTTTTAGCAATCTCAAATGGGAACGACCACCAGATTGTGAACGCCCTAAAACATCTCCCTCTTTGCGCTGCTCTAGATCAATCCGGGCCAACTCAAAGCCATCTAATGTTGCAGCAACTGCTGATAGGCGTTGCATACTTGGTGAATCCTCTGGCGCACCACTTACTAGTAGACATAAACCAGGAGCACTACCTCGGCCGACTCGGCCTCTTAATTGATGTAATTGGGAGACGCCAAATCTGTCAGCATCCATGATCACCATCATGGAGGCGTTAGGTACATCAACACCAACCTCAATCACTGTGGTGGCTACTAAAACTTGAATCTGACCTGCAGCAAATGCGCTCATAGTTTGATCTTTAACCTCACTACTTTGCTTGCCATGTAAAACTGCAATCTTTAATCCAGCAAGTGCCCCACTTGCTAACTCTGGCGCTAACTCCTCTACTGCAACCATGACCTCATTATCTAAAAACTCCTCACCCAGAAGTTGAGCAGCAAGTATTTCGCGCTCGGTGAGTTTTTTATTTGGGTTCTCAATTCGAGGTGCGACTATATAAACCTGAAATCCCTTAGCGACCTCCTCTTTAACTCGCTGCCAAGCCCGGTCTAGGTAATGTGGTTTTTCCAATACCGGAATTACATGTGTTGTGATTGCAGCTCTGCCACTTGGTAACTCTTTAAGGGTTGAGATATCCAAATCACCAAAAACAGTCATTGCCACTGTTCTAGGTATTGGAGTTGCAGTCATAACCAGAAGATGGGGTGGTTGCTTTGCTTTCATTCGAAGCGCATCACGTTGTTCAACACCAAATCTATGTTGCTCATCAACTACCACTAGGCCCAGATCATCAAATTCAACACCATCTGAAATTAGAGCATGTGTGCCAATTACGATTCCAGTTTGGCCAGAGGCTAACTTTGCATGTATTACTTTTTTCTCTGCAGTAGAAAGTGAACCGGTTAGGAGCTCAACCGCTGTGCCAATTTCACTGCCCTCTAATGTGCCAGCCATTGCTAAATCACCTAGTAACTTAGTAATGGTTCGATAATGCTGTTGAGCTAAAACCTCAGTTGGTGCTAACAATGCTGCCTGGCCACCGGAGTCAACAACTGAAAGCATCGCTCTTAATGCGACAACAGTTTTACCTGATCCGACCTCTCCTTGTAGTAATCGATGCATCGGAAATTTATTGGAGAGATCTTTTTCGATCTGCTCATTTACTACCATCTGCCCTGCGGTGTATTTAAATGGGAGCTTCTTCTCAAATGCAGCGACTAACTTTGGCGTGTTAGGCGTCCTTGATTTGGTGCTTAATTGGCTGATTTGTATCCGTCGTTGCCCAAGGAGTAGTTGTAGCAATAGCGCTTCATCAAAGGTTAACCTGGTGCGCGCATTTTCTGCACTATCTAAATCAGGCGGCTGGTGAATATCTGTAAAGGCTTTTTTCAATGTTGGATACTTAAACTCTTGAATAATTTCAGTAGGAAGATAATCTGGTAGATCATCTTGAGAATCCAGGGCTAATTTCATGCACTGCATTATTTTCCATGATGGCAGTTTTGCTGTCGCTGGATATACCGGTAAATACTTGCCGGCGAATTCAGCCACTGCCGCATCAACATCCTCACCATCTGGGATTAACTGATAATCTGGATGGGATAGTTGTCTCCTGCCTTTGAAAACTCCAACTTTGCCGGCAAATAATCCGACCCTGCCAGCTTTTAAATCCTTCTCACGCCATGCTTGATTAAAAAAGGTGAGCGAAAGATTTGCACTGCCATCAGTGACTACCACCTCAAGAATATTCTTACCATTTGCACGCCTGAGTTTTACTGCTTCAATCTGCGCCAAGATAGTTACCTCATCCTCTGCAACCAAGGTTGAAATATCAGTTAATTCACCACGAACTACATAGCGGCGGGGATAATGCCTGAGCAACTCATTTATCGTTGTAACACCAAAGGATTTCTCCAAAACTTGCGCAGTCCGATCTCCCACGATCTTTGTTAATCGGGTTGAAAGATTGGTCATAGTGGAAGTATCTAATGCCCAATGGGGATCTGTGCGTAACTACCCACTGGATTAGCCAATTAATACCCCCGCAAGGTAATCTTTCGCCTCTAATAAGCGAGTGAATCGATAATCAAGGGAGTTAGTAAAGTGTCTTCAGTATGCGATATCTGTGGAAAAGCCCCAAGCTTTGGTAACAACGTCTCTCACTCAAAACGTGCTACCCGTCGTCGCTGGAATCCAAACATTCAAAAGATTCGTACGATTATTAATGGCCAAAGCAAGCGTAAAAATGTTTGTGCCTCATGTCTTAAGGCAGGCAAAGTTTCTCGCTAGTTAGAAATGTTGGTAGCCGGTTTTTTTAACCACATCACCATCTAGTAGCACTTGTCCAGATCCTTCTTCCACTTTACCAACCTGAATTCCAATTCCTTCATGGGCATTTGCCGGTGCAACAGTGGCTAAAAAGAAATGATCCTCGCCCCCAGAAATAATCCAATCTAAAACATCCTCACCTAACTCATTTGCAAGCTCTGCTAAATCCTTGTAGTCAGCAGATTTTTCAATCAACTCTTTACTTAAATTTATATTTACCCCAGATGCTTTAGCAAGATTTTTTGCATCAGTTGCCAATCCATCACTGATATCACACATAGAAGTCGCCACTTTAATCAACTCGGTAGGTGGAAGTAATTTGGGATTTAAGTGAGCCTCAACAACATACCTTGGCCGATCAAGCCCGCGAGTTAAGATTGCTAATCCTGCTGCTGATAATCCTGGTAAAGCACTTAGATAAACCAAATCTCCAACTGTCGCACCTTGGCGAGTAATTGGCTTACCTGAAATTTCACCTAAGGCGGTGATACTCAAACTCATCTTTTGAGCTTTACTCAGATCACCACCAATAACACTGACCTGGTACTTATCGGCAACAGATCTAATTCCTTTTGCTAAATCAGTTATCACTTCAGAGTTATCTACCTCAGTAATCGCAGCTGCAACAAGTAGGTACTTTGGCTTAGCTCCCATGGCATAGATATCGGCCAAATTAGCGGTCGTTAACTTTGCGCCAATTTGAAAGGGAGTTGACCACTCTCGCTTGAAGTGAATATCCTCCACCGCCATATCAACGGTAGCGACCAGTTTATTTTGGGTTGCAGCAACCACCGCTGCATCATCTCCAATTCCTACCTCAACATCACTTTGAAATGCGGTATGGAATAGAAGGCGCAAGCGCTCTATTAGACCTGCTTCAGATTCAATCAATGGCACTCCCCAAGTAACTCGCTATAGGCTACCCTTTAATATCACTACCGTTCATCGTTGAATAGGTATGAGTAAATTGAAAGGCTTAAAATGTCTGTCCAGGCTTATATTTTGATTCAAACTGAAGTTGGAAAAGCCTCAAGTGTTGCCAAGGCTGTCTCAGCCATCGCTGGCGTGACAATCGCTGAAGGTGTAACCGGTCCATACGATGTAATTATGCGAGCAGAAGCTGCAAGCATGGAGGATCTGGGACGTACTGTTCTAGCCAAGGTTCAAGGTGTTGCTGGAATTACTAGAACTCTCACCTGCCCAGTTACCACCTTTTAAAAAAGTTATTTATTGAACTTAGTTGGCTAAAACCAACGAATCATTCCGATAATTCCTGCAGTTGCATAAAAAAACTGCAGGAACAAAATTCCACGATGTTTTCCTAAAAAAGCCCAGACACCAATAAATGCTGAGGATGCAAGCAGCAAAGTAAAACCAATAAATTCAGCGCCTATATTTGCTGCCACTAGCAACGAGTAAACAATTGCAGTTACTACCCCAAGCCATTCAAAAACTCTTGACTTACTTACTTTATTCAAATCAATCCCCCACTACCATCGCTCTTGCGCCAGTGTATTTCAGCAGATCACTATAAGTGGTTGGGAAAACAGCGTGTGGATGACCAGCTGCTGCCCAAACGACCTGATAATCATTTAAGGCCTCATCAATTAATGTAAGTGCAGGTTGATTTAACCAACCAATTGGTGCAACTCCACCAATTGAAAAACCTGAAACTTCCTTTACAAAATCAGCATCCACTCGTTCAAGCTTTTCAACCTCTAACTTACTAGCCACCAGATCAGTATCAACACGATGACGACCTGAGGTGATTACTAGTAATGAAGATTGATCGGGTAATTTAAAGATAATCGAGGAGGCTATCTGACCTACTTCAATACCTAAACCTGCAGCAGCTTCGGCAGCACTTTTTGCACTCTCAGTTAAAACCTTAATCTCTCCGGTTAGACCAAAACTTTCTTTGGCAGCAATAACTCTTTTAACTGCAGCTTTTTCTAAGACACCATTCATAACTGTTAGCGAGTAATACTGGCTGAGCGCGTTTGAGCGGTGGTAATTAACTTAGATATTAACTCTTGATAGTTAATGCCATTTTTTTCAATCAACTTTGGGTATACCGATGTTGGGGTAAAGCCAGGCATAGTATTGATTTCATTAATTATGATTTCACCTTGTGTTGAATAGAAGAAATCAACTCGAGCCAACCCTTCACACCCTGCAGCATTAAAGGCTGTAATAGCTGCTTGCTGAATTTTAGATTGCACACCTGCTGGTAAATCAGCCGGGACAATTAACTCCATTGAATTATCAAGGTACTTGGCTTGAAAATCATAAAACTCAAATTTGCTAGAGATAGAAATTTGACCAACTTCAGATGCAGTAATTTTCCCATCAGCTTGTAAAACTGCACATTCAATCTCTTTGCCAACAACTGCCTGCTCAATAATCACCTTTGTGTCAAAAGACAAGGCGTGTTCAACCGCTGAAGCTAAATCAGACTTTTGTTTCACTTTTGTAGTTCCTCTACTTGAACCACTTCTAGCTGGTTTTACAAAGAGTGGAAATGTGAGATTACTTGGTAGCTCAAAGTTTTTTGAGGTAACAACGATTCCAGCCGCAACACTTAATCCAGCAGAAGCAAATATCGGTTTGGCATAAGACTTGTCCATGCTAACTGCACTAGCTAACACCCCAGAGCCAACATACTTAATTCCAATCATTTCAAACAAACCTTGAATAGTTCCATCTTCACCATATGGCCCATGTAAAACTGGGAATGCAACATCAATTGCCAATTGCTTACCGCCTGCTACTAATCCCAAACTTGTAATGCTTACCTCAATACCTGATTCAGGTACGGTGGGAAGTGCGCCATTGACTATCGAAAAGTTACTGTCATCAGGAAGCAACAGCCATTTTCCACTCTTTGTTATTCCGATTAACACCGGCTCAAATTTGTTGCGATCAATGGCATTTAAGATTCCATTTGCTGAAACACAGGAGATTTCATGTTCGCTGCTTTTGCCACCGCAGATGATTGCAATTCTAGATTTACTCATTGGATCTCAGCCTTGATACTAACTGTCATCAATCTTGCCATTGCATCCTTGGGATTTAATGTGCCAGCAACTACATCTGAGACCGCTTCAATGATTGGTACCTCTATTCCCACCCGGTGGGCTAACTCCAACATCGCTCCAGCTGAATAAACACCCTCTACCGTTTTCACAATCTGAGCTCTAGCTTTAGTCATTGATCCAGATTTACCAAGTACTTCACCAAAACTTCTATTTCGAGAAAGTGGTGATTGAGCACTTGCCACTAGGTCACCGATTCCGGCCAAACCTAAGAAGGTAAGCGGATTAGCGCCATAGGCACCACCTAATCTTGCAACCTCCGACAAGCCACGAGTAATCATTAATCCTTGGGTGTTTTCGCCATAACCCATACCAACTGCAATACCAACTGCCAATGCAATTACACTCTTTGCAGCGCCGGCAAACTCACATCCGACCAAATCATTTGATGGATAAATTCTGAAGTAATTAGTGGAGAAAATCTCTGACATCACATCAATATTTGCAGGGTTTTCTGAAGCAGCAACTGCACCTGCAGGCTGGCGCATAATGATTTCATTTGCCAAATTTGGCCCAGTTATCAAGCCAAATCGTGACTTATCAATCTCTAATACCTGTTGAGCTACCTCAGTCATGCGAAGTTGAGTTGCAACCTCAATACCCTTTAATGTGCTGATTACCGGCAAATCTTTAGGGAAAAAACCCTTCCAACTTTCAAGATTCTCTCGCAAAGTTTGGGAAGGAATAGCCAGCAAGATGACATCAGCAAATTGCAATACCGCCTTAATATCTGTGGTTGCTTTTAACTCTCTAGGTAGATCAATGCCTTTCAAAAATCTGCGATTAGAGTGGCGTCGATTGATTTCTCGAATAACTTTTTTATTTCGTCCCCAGATTAAAACTTGTTGCCCAGAATCAACCATTACTTGACCTAGGGTTGTCCCCCAAGCTCCAGAACCTAATACCGCAACTTTTTTCATCTGCTATCTTTCTTAAAATTACCAGTCCGTGGCAAGGCTGATTTCTTAGGATCAAAAATTTCACTTGGTGCTTTTTCATTACGGATTTGCTCTAACAACTTAGTGATCGCACTCATTACATAAGCAGTTGCTTCCTCCAGCGCTACTGGATCCTCTGCTCGGCCTGACCACTTTGACAAATCCAATGCTGGACCAGCAATTACTGTGACCTTACTTCTTGGAAACAATCTTGGTTTCTTACTGTAAGCCGGAAGTATTCTCTGCGCTCCCCACTGAGCGCATGGAATTACAGGTACGCCGGTAAGTATGGCTAGTCGAGCAATTCCAGTTTTTGCTTTCATTGGCCAGTAATTCACATCTCGAGTAAGTGTGCCCTCTGGGTATACGCCAAGCATGTGTCCAGCTTTTAAGAAAGCTATGGCATGACTTAATGATTGCGATGCATTGGCGGTTTCACGCTCTACTGGAATTTGTCCAGCACCTAGCAGCACTCTGCCAATAATTGGTAGTTTGAATAACGAGGCTTTGCCTAAATATCTTGGCGCTCTGCCATTGTCATAAAGAAAGTGAGTAAAAAGCAGTGGATCAACATAAGAGATGTGATTGCAGACCACAATCGCAGCACCAGTCTTGGGAAGATTTTCAGCTCCCCGCCAATCTCGCTTTGCAAAGGAGTTAAGTATTGGCCGTACAAGTGTTGCACCAAATTTAAACCAAGCATTTGTCCCAAGAGGTTTTCCGGTAGGGGGTGCGTATGAAATCTTCAACTCAGTCGACACCGCGCAATTCTACGACCAATACAGGAATTGAGGATAAATGAGCGTAAAAAAGCGGGATCTCACGCATGAGATCCCGCTTTAGAATTAACTAATTAGCGACGCTTTGACTTCTTCGCCTTCTTTACTACTTTGCGAGCAACCTTCTTTGCCTTACCAACTTTCTTAACAGCCTTTGCTGGCGCTGCCTTTGCTGGTGGTGTTGGTGCTGCACCTAACTTACGTGCACCAGAGATAACCTCTTTCAAACCCTTTGCAGGCAGAAAGCGAACCTTCTTGCTTGCCTTGATTTGAATTGACTCTCCAGTAAAAGGATTACGTCCCTTACGTGCTGGACGATCAACCTTCTTAAACTTACCGAAATCATTAATCATTACATCTTCGCCTTTAGAGATGTTGCGAACTACTGCATCAAATACAACCTCTACAGCGCGAGCAGCTTCCTTCTTACTATCACCAAATTGTGGTGCTAGATAAGCGATGAACTGGGCCTTGTTCATTTGATCCCCTTATTTTTACGCTTAAACATTAAGCATTCGCTTAACTAAGGGTTAATCTATGGGGTGAGTAGTAATACTTGGATGTATCTATTCGGTGTGTCGCAAGCAAATTCTTATTGTAAATCAAGGTTTTTACGCAATTATTCGAAACTCTAAATAATTACTTTAGAGTTTTAGATTACTTAATTGGCAGTGTTTTTGGCTTAAAACTCGCTCTTTTTTCCTCAAAAGTTGTTACCGCATCAATTTTTGTAAAGGTAAGACCAATGTCATCTAAACCTTCCATTAAGCGCCAGCGGGTGTAATCATCAATGGCAAAGCTCAGGGTTTTACCGGCATAGGTGATTGTTTTACTCGCCAAATCAACTGTTATTTGGGTATCTGGCTTACTTTCTACCACCTGCCAAATTTCCTCTATCTCCTCTTGGGTCAAAATAACAGTTAACAAACCCATTTTTTGTGAGTTGCCTCTAAAAATATCTGCAAACCGACTAGATAAGACCACTTTAAATCCATAGTTTTGTAATGCCCAAACTGCATGCTCTCTAGAGGATCCAGTTCCAAAATCAGGACCGGCTACCAAAATACTGGCCTTTTGATACTGAGGTTGATTTAACTCAAAGCTTGGATCATTTCGCCAAGCAGCAAACAAACCATCCTCAAAACCATTTTTGGTAATTCGCTTTAAATAAACAGCAGGAATTATCTGATCGGTATCAACATTTGATCTACGAAGTGGCAACGCACTTCCAGTGTGGTTTATGAACTTTTCCATCTTACAAATCCGCCGGTGAAGCTAATGTGCCCTTTAATGCGGTTGCTGCTGCTACCAAAGGACTAACCAGGTGGGTTCGCCCACCCTTTCCTTGTCGGCCTTCAAAATTTCTGTTACTAGTTGAGGCTGCTCTCTCACCTGGCTTTAATTGATCTGGGTTCATTCCAAGACACATGGAACAGCCCGCACTTCGCCACTCTCCACCTGCATCTAAAAACACCTTATCTAATCCTTCAGATTCTGCCTGCAATCTAACTCTGGCAGAGCCAGGAACAACTAGTAATCGCACAGAGGAGGCAATCTTCTTTCCCTTAATGATTGAAGCTGCAGATCTTAAATCTTCAATTCGACCATTTGTGCAAGAGCCTAAGAAAATTGTGTCTACCTTAATTGATTTAAGTGGCGTGCCTGGCTTTAGATCCATGTACTCCAATGCCCGCTCTGCTGCGCCGCGATCTTCAGCATTAGCAAAATCAGCTGGATTTGGAACAGATGAGGTAAGTGGCAAACCTTGACCAGGATTTGTTCCCCAAGTAACAAACGGCGCTAGCTCATCTGCATTTAAATTTACCTCTTTATCAAACTTGGCATCAGCATCTGTAGTTAATGTTTTCCAATAAGTAAGGGCGGCATCCCAATCAGCTCCGGTTGGGGCGTGTGGTTTACTTTGAACATAATCAAAGGTGGTTTGGTCAGGGGCGATTAATCCAGCTCTAGCACCTGCCTCAATAGACATATTACAAATAGTCATTCGAGCCTCCATGGAGAGCGCCCTAATTGCACTGCCACGGTACTCAAGAATGTAGCCCTGGCCACCACCGGTGCCGATCTTTGCGATCACTGCCAAAATAATATCCTTGCTAGTAACACCAGCTTTTAAAGTTCCATCAACATTAATTGCCATCGTCTTTGGTCGAATCAGTGGCAGAGTTTGAGTAGCTAGAACATGCTCGACCTCACTGGTGCCGATACCAAATGCTAAGGCGCCAAATGCACCATGGGTTGAGGTATGGGAATCTCCGCAAACAATGGTCATACCAGGTTGAGTAATTCCCAATTGTGGTCCCACCACATGCACAATGCCTTGCTCAACATCTCCTAGTGAGTGAAGACGAACCCCAAATTCGGCGCAATTTTTGCGCAAGGTATCTACCTGTAATTTGGAGATTGGATCAGCGATCGGCTTATCAATATTTAGGGTTGGCACATTATGGTCTTCAGTAGCAATAGTCAGATCAGCTCTGCGTACCTTGCGATTTGCCAAGCGCAAACCATCAAATGCTTGCGGACTTGTCACCTCATGAATTAGGTGCAGATCAATATAAAGTAAATCTGGCTCACCAGCTGTTGCAGAAACAACATGCTCAGCCCAAATCTTCTCCGCTAAGGTCTTGCCCATTTGTAAGTAGCTCTCCTTAAACAATTTCTATATCCGCACTTAAATTTGCTTCTCAATAGTTGAGATGGCATTATCAGAGTGTGGACGGTAAGAATAGCGGAGTTGGTGTCTTAGATAAAGCGGTAAAGATTCTTGCCGCACTTGAGGCCGGGCCTCAATCCTTAAGTGATTTAGTATCTGCCACAGGTATCGCCCGTCCGACTGCCCACCGATTAGCGGTGGCACTTGAACACCACCGATTAGTAACTCGAGATTTCTCAGGTCGATTTGTATTGGGCGCTCGCTCTGCTGAACTAGCTTCGGCTGCAGGTGAGGATAAATTACTAGCTATTGCTACCCCCGCTTTAACTGCGTTGCGCGATGCCACAAGTGAGAGTGCTCAGCTTTATCGAAGACAAGGTGATCTTAGAATTTGCGTGGCAACTGCTGAACGATTAACTGGATTACGAGATTCAGTTCCAGTTGGCACGGTATTAACGATGCAAGCTGGTTCTGCTGCTCAAATTTTATTAGCCTGGCAAGAGCCGGACAAACTTCACCGTGGTTTAGTTAATGCAAAATTCACTGCTGCAAATCTTTCAGCAGTTAGAAGGCGTGGTTGGGCTCAATCAGTTGGCGAGCGCGAAGCTGGTGTGGCTTCGGTATCTGCTCCTGTTCGCGGACCAAACAATAAAGTCATCGCTGCAGTCAGTATTAGCGGACCAATTGAGAGATTAAGTAGACAACCTGGCAGAGTTCATGCCGCAGCAGTAGTTGCTACCGCTGCCAGATTAACTGAGTACTTACTTAAAAATAGTAAGTAGTAAATGTAGCTCCGAGGGGATTCGAACCCCCGTAGCTGGCTTGAGAAGCCAGAGTCCTAGGCCACTAGACGACGGAGCCGTACGGTAAAACTTTACTTTATCGCTGGGGTACCAGGACTCGAACCTAGACAAGCTGAACCAGAATCAGCTGGGCTACCAATTACCCCATACCCCAAGATTTAAAGATTTACTGGGTAAGAATACCCTGCACCACAATTTATTTGGAAATTACCGCCTTAATTCGATCGATCGAGCGCTCTTTACCTAACAACTGAAGTGACTCAAACAATGGTGGTGAGATATGAGATCCAGTCACTGCAATACGTAATGCGCTAAAGGCTACTCGAGGCTTTAATCCCAACTCCTCTATCAGTGCCACCCGCAGTGAAGATTCAATGCTGGTGTGATCCCAAGAAGAGAGTACTTCAACCTTTGATAGTGCAACCTTTAACACATTTTGTGATGCCGCATCACTTATTTTACTTAACTCCTCAGGGGCAACCTTAAAATCCTTTACAAATAAAAAGCTCAACATCGCTGGAATCTCAGCTAACTTAACAATTCGCTCTTGAATAATTGGCAGCGCAGATTTAACAACCTCAATCTCATCTGCTTGGCCAGAGATAACCTTTGAATTTATCAAAAATGGCAATGCCCAACCAAGAAACTCATCTAAAGTCAGAGCCCGTATTTTGTCGCCATTGATCGCCTCAAGTTTTTTCATATCAAACCGAGCTGGACTGCTATTTACTCGCTCTACTGTGAATAGCTCAACCAACTCAGCCATAGTGATATTTTCCTTATCATCACCAGGTGACCAACCAAGAAGTGCTAGGTAATTACAGATTGCCTCCGGTAGGAACCCTTGTTCTCGATACCAAGCAATTGAAACCTCACCATTTCGTTTAGATAACTTGGCATTATCTTGTCCCATCACAAATGGCAGGTGGGCAAATATTGGGTACTCCTCAATCTTTACTCCCATTGCCTGATATACCCGAATTTGTCTTGGGGTGGACGAGAGTAGATCCTCTCCCCTTAACACATGGGTAATTTTCATCAACACATCATCAACTGCAACTGCCAAGGTATATAAAGGTGAGCCATCTGCTCTTGCTAAGACGAAATCTGGCACATACTTGTGTTCAAATTTAACCTCACCGCGAATTGCATCAGTAAAGACTGTTTCACCATCTGGCATGCGCATTCTTACAACAGGTTTCCTGCCCGCTTGCTTAAACTTTTCTATCTGATCTGCAGATAGGTCACGACATTTGCCATCATATCCAGGTGCTTGATTGCTCTTCATCTGCACTTGGCGACGCTCTTCTAACTCATCAGCGCTGCAATAACAGTGATAGGCATCTTTTTGATCTAAAAACTTTTGAGCCCAGGTTGCATAAATATCTAAGCGTTGTGATTGTAGATAAGGCCCGTATTCGCCACCAACCTCAGGACCTTCATCCCAATTAAGGCCCAACCATTTTAAAGTTTCAATTGCAGCATTTATATATTGATCAGTTACCCGCTCAGTATCAGTATCTTCAATTCTAAAAATTAACTTACCGCCAGTATGTCTGGCATATGCCCAGTCAAAGAGCGCAGTTCGAATATTTCCAACATGCAAATCACCAGTTGGAGATGGTGCAAACCTAACTCTCACCGCTTGCTTATTGGACACGAGCAGAAACCTTGTTAGTTAAAACCCCTAAACCATCAATAGCAACTGAGATTGATGATCCAGCTGGCATTGGACCAATCCCAGCAGGTGTTCCTGTCAAAATAACATCACCTGGCAGCAAGGTCATTACATTTGTTACAAACTCAATGATCTCTGGAATTTTAAAAATCATCTCTGAAAGAGTTGCTGATTGCTTCACCTGGCCATTTAAAGTTGCTGAGATCTTTTGATCTGCTGGCACAAATTCAGTCTCAATCCAAGGTCCAAGCGGACAAAAGGTGTCAAAGCCTTTAGCTCTGCTCCATTGCCCATCTTTTTTCTGCAAATCCCGAGCTGTCACATCATTAGCTAGTGTGTAACCAAAGATCACATCTTTATATTTAGCAGCTGGTACCTCTTTACATATCCTGCCAATCACAATTGCCAATTCAGCCTCATGATCCACACGCTCACTCATCTTTGGCCAAACAATGGTTTCATTTGGACCAATTACTGATGTGTTTGGTTTAATAAATATGATCGGTTCACTTGGTACCTCTGAATCCATCTCAGCGGCATGATCGGCATAATTTTTGCCCACACAAACTACTTTGCTTCTTGGAAGCACTGGGGCTAGTAGCTTCACATCGCTTAACTTAAGGGTTTTATCCTGTGGAATGATTCCAGAGTAAATAGGATCCCCGCGCAGGACCAAGATTGAGTCTTTGTCATTTAGAACGCCAAACAGTGGCTCGCTTCCCACACCAAGCTCTGCTGCAGCTGTAAATCTAACTATGCGCATTAGATCATCTTACAACTGATCGCTTATTTGGCTCGCTTCCGCAATCTTTTCTACCAATACAGTTGCAATTCTGTGACGCCTGCCAGCAGGTCGTTCTGCAGTTAATTTCCATCCTGGAACAGTAATTGTGCTGCCTGGAATTGGTACTCGACCTAACTGCTTTGCCAGCAACCCACCAATACTGTCAACATCTTCTATCTCATCCTCTGTAAATTCTGTTTCAAATTTCTCTGCAAAATCCTCAACATGTAATCGGGCTGAAACTCGTGCCTTACCCTCACTTAGCCATTCAATTTCTTCTGTTTCATCATCGTCATACTCATCGGCAATCTCACCAACTATCTCCTCCAAAATATCCTCAATAGTTATCAATCCAGCCGTACCACCGTACTCGTCGACAACTACTGCCATATGAATCTGGTCTCGTTGCATCTGCTTTAAGAGCTCAGCAGCAGTTTTGGTCTCAGGAATGAAGGTCGCTTTTCTTAAATGCTCTTCCACATTTTCACTCTGTTCAGCCTCACGTTTTTCATGCACACGTTTTGCTAGATCCTTAACATAAGCAATACCAACCACGTTATCTAAGTTTTCAGAGATTACTGGAATACGAGTAAATCCTGATCGTAGGGCTAACGAAAGCGCTTGCCTTAAGTTCTTTCCTGATTCAATCCATACCATCTCAGTTCTCGGAATCATCAACTCTCTGACCATAGTTTCACCTAGATCGAAAACAGAGTGGATCATCTCTCGCTCTGATTCTTCAACAAAACCGCTCTCACTTGCTTGGTCTACTAGATCTCTAAACTCCGCCTCAGTTGAGAATGGACCAGACTTAAATCCCTTACCTGGAGTTAATGCATTTCCAATTCTGATCAAAAGATTTGTTAATGGTCCCAGAACCTGAGACAGGAAGTAAGCAGTGGTTATTGCCGGCTTGGACCATTTTGGTGCATGTTGCTTTCCTAAAGTTCTAGGACCAACACCAACGATTACATATGAAATTGCAACCATCAAAATTATTGCTTGCGCAAGAGCCAAGCCATAATTGGAAGCTCCATCTACAAATGCAGTTGCCACTAATGCGGTTGCGGTTAGCTCACAACTTTTACGAACCAGCAATAGCACATTTAAATATCTAGCTGGGTTTTCAACAAATTTATCAAAGCGCTTCTTATACCTTGGATTTACCTCAACCAACTCCTCAATCAAAAGTCGTGAAAGTGAGGTAAGAGCTGATTCTGATCCAGCAAGTAATCCTGCAAATAAAAGCAGGAACATAACTAAAAGTAATGCCGAAATACTCATACTAGTAATCTCCACTCTTTTAGAATTTCATCTTGCAGTGAGAACATTGCTGTTTCATCAGCTATTTCTTCATGATCGAAACCCAGAAGATGCAAGACGCCATGAACTGTAAGTAGCTCCAACTCTTGAGCCAAAGATTGTTTGCCATTCTTCTCAGCAAATGCTGGGCAAAGCACTATGTCTCCAATTACTGCTGGTCCATTTGCAGAGGAGTTTGGTTTGACTTCATCCATTGGAAAAGAAAGTACATCTGTCGGCCCAGGAAGGTTCATCCATTTGATGTGAAGATCAGTCATCTCATCTTCATTTACAAATCTAATACCTAACTCAGAATCTGGATGTATTCCCATTTTCTTAAGTGAATACTTTGCCACTGAGACAATCGCTGCCTCATCGCATTTAATTGTTGAGTTATTAACTGATTGGATTTTCATAGTAATGAATTCAAGGAGGAGCTTGAATTACTTAGCGATCACCTTTTCCGCTTCGAATCGGGAAGGTGCTCTTTGTAATGTTCTCGTCCCAATTTCCATAGGCTGTGACAATATCGCCAACTAATCGATTTCGAACTACATCTTCTGCCGTTAGATACATGAAGGAAATATCTTCAACATCTTTTAATACATCCTGAACAACTTTAAGTCCAGATTGAGAATTATTTGGCAAATCAACTTGGGTGATATCTCCGGTGACCACCATTTTTGATCCAAAACCTAATCGAGTTAAAAACATCTTCATCTGCTCTGCAGTTGTATTTTGAGCTTCATCCAAAATAATAAATGCATCATTCAAAGTTCGACCACGCATATATGCCAAGGGTGCAACCTCTATGACTCCAGAGGTCATTAATCTAGGGATAGCATCTTGATCGATCATGTCGTGCAAGGCGTCAAACAAAGGTCGAAGATAAGGATCGATCTTTTCGTGGAGAGTTCCAGGCAAGAAACCTAATCGCTCACCGGCTTCAACTGCTGGTCTAGTTAGAATTATTCGATTTACCTGCTTGGCTTGAAGAGATTGAATTGCTTTAGCCATTGCTAAATATGTTTTACCAGATCCAGCTGGTCCAATTCCAAAAGTTATTGTGTTTGAATCAATTGCGTCTACATACTTCTTTTGATTTGAAGTTTTTGGTCTAATAGTTTTGCCGCGATTGCTTAGAATGTTTAGTGATAAAACCTCAGCAGGATGCTCAGATGGATCTTGCTTAATCATTCCAATAGACCTGCGCACCATATCTGAGGTTAGATTCTGTCCGCTGCGCAAAATTGCGATCAACTCTTCAACTAAATTTACAAATTGCTTTGATTCTTCTGCATCGCCCTTAACATAAATTTCATTACCTCGAACGGTGATAGCTAATTGCGGAAAATGGTTTTCTAAAATTCTAAGGTTTGCGTCCCCTGGGCCAACTAATGTGACCATGGCAAATGCAGCCGGTATTTTTACGACTATGGGGTCCATTACTCGAATTCTATATTTAACCTGGCGGCCATGCGAATGTACGGCCACCCAGTAGGTGTAGATGAGCGTGAAACACCGACTGACCTGCGCCAGCGCCGGTGTTTACATTCATTCGGTAACTGTCTAAACCAATCTCACTTGCGATTTCTCCAGCTGCTTTAAAAATTTCACCTGCTAGCTCAGGATCAGCCTTCGCTACCTCAGCCATATTTGAAAAATGTTGGTTAGGAATAATCAATACATGAGTCGGTGCTTGCGGAGTTATATCGTTGAAAGCGGTGTAAGAATCGTTCTTCTTCACAATCGCAGCTGGAATTTCACCTGCCGCAATCTTGCAGAATAAACAATCCATCTTTACCACCTACCTAACTTCGTTTGCACCGCTGACAAAGCTGCAAATCCTGCGTGAGCCGAACGTAAAACAGTATCTCCCAGTCTCACCACTTTACTGCCATTATTTTGAAAAGATAATAACTCCTGCTCACTAATTCCACCCTCTGGGCCAATCACTAGATAAACACTTGATTGTGAATTTGGGATAGCGAGCTCTGAGAATTTTGTGGATGCTTCTTCATGAAAAACTATTCCATATCCCCCACTCCCAATAGTTTTAACTAACTCAGCTGTACTCATTACCTGCATTAGATTGGGTAGTTTGGTTTGTCGAGCTTGTTTGCATGACTGTTTAATCCCAACTTGCCACTTTTCCTCTGAATCTGATTGCCATTTACTGATTGATCGCTCTGATTGCCAAGGAATAATTCGATCAACCCCTGCCTCTACAGCCAACTCCAACATCTCTTTATTTCTATCAGATTTTGTAATTGCCTGTACAAGCACCAGTTCAGGTTTTGCTGTCTGAATTTCGCCACGTTCTGTGATGGATATATAAAGCTCTTTCTTTGCAATTTCAACTATTGGGCCAGAGACCCAGTTGCCTACTCCATCTGAGATTTTGATGACCTCGCCAGTGTTTAGCCTCAGCACTTTGATTGCGTGATGAGCTTCTTCATTTTCTAGTACCTGCCTCTGGCCAGTACTAATCTGATCTGAAAAGAATAGTGTGAGCACTAACGGAAAGCATTTCTTACTTTGCTAAAAAAGCCTTCATCATTCTTGCGGTGAATTTGAACTTTGCTGCCATCTTCATTTCTTGCATCTGCAAATTTTCGCATTAATTCAATCTGTTCTTTACTTAATTTTCCTGGAATAACAACTTCAATATGAACAATTAGATCACCTCTACCGCTGCCTCGCAGTTTAGTTACGCCAAGTCCCTTAAGAATTACCGTAGCGCCACTTTGAGTTCCCTCTTTAATCTCCACCTTTTGCTCACCATCTAATGTTTCAATGGTCACCACACTGCCTAGTGCTGCAGAGGTCATGGGAACTGCGATTGAAATATGCAAATTGTTTTCTTCTCGAACTAAGTACTCATGTGGCATTTCAACAATCTCAACATAAAGATCACCGGCATTGCCCCCGCCAGGTCCAACCTCACCCTGCCCACTTAATTGAATTCGATTTCCAGTTTCAACTCCAGCTGGAATCTTTATCGGAATTGTTTTCCTAGATCTAACCCGGCCATCTCCTGCACACTCTGTACAAGGATCTGAAATTACTGATCCAAAACCCTGGCAACTTCCACATGGCCTACTAGTCATTACCTGACCTAAAACTGATCTAGCAACCTGCTGTGTTTCACCACGACCCTTACAAATATCACAAGTTCTAGGTCGTGAGTTATTTGCGCAACCGCTTCCACCACACTTTGTGCAAACCACTGCAGTATCAACATTTAAATCACGTTCACAACCAAATGTTGCTTCTTGAAGATTAATCTCAACTCGAATTAACGCATCTTGACCAGGTCTAGTTCGTGGTCGAGGTCCGCGTTGGGTACCGCCACCAAAAAAAGCATCCATGATGTCGCCGAAACCAAAGCCAGCATTAGAGAATCCACCACCAAAACCACTTCCACCAATATCGTAATTTTGTCGCTTATCTGGATCACTTAAAACTTCATAGGCAGCGGTTATCTCTTTAAACTTATCTGCCATCTTTGGATCAGGATTAACATCTGGATGATAACTCCGGGCTAGTTTTCGATAAGCCTTTTTGATCTCATCAAAACTGGCATCACGATCTACCCCTAAAGTTTCATAAAGATCTGCCATTTTTTACTTGCTCTCCGTTAAGAATCTGCCAACATAATTAGCTACCGCATTTACGGCTGAGATTGATGAGGCGTAATCCATTCTGGTTGGGCCCAAGATTCCTAGTGCACCGATATCTGCATACCCAACCTTGACCAAGCTGGTATTTTGCAAACTCTTCTCACTCTGCTCATCACCAATTTGCACCTTTACCAATGAATCTGTTCCGGAAAGTAAGCGGAGCAGCACTACTTGTTCCTCTAGCGCCTCCAAAATTGGGTGAATACTGTTGGATAAATCTTGATTAGCCCTAGCAAGGTTTGATCTTCCAGCTAGCACCACCTTCTCTTCCGGTTGTTCAATCGCCATTTCAATTAAGGTAGTAATAATTACAACGATATTTGACCTGTCATGGCCGCGGTAATTGGTAGCTAAACTCTCCAATTTACTGCCAACATTAGATAGGGATTGCGTAGTAATTAAAGTATTAACTTTCTTGTGAAGGTCTGAGAGTGAGCCTTCAGTAATTTCAAAGGCCAACTCAACCATTCGTTGCTCTACTCGACCATTATCGGTGATTAATACAATCATGATTCGATTTGGATTTAGCAGCACTAATTCAATATGTCGAACATTTGCTTTAACCAATGATGGGTACTGCACAACTGCTACCTGCTTTGTTACCTGTGCCAATAATCTGACAGTTCTAGAAATTACATCATCTAAATCAGTTGCGCCATCTAGAAAGTTTTCAATTGCTTTACGTTCTGCTGAAGATAACGGTTTAACCTGAGCTAGCTGATCAACAAATACTCGATACCCCTTGTTGGTTGGAATTCTGCCAGCACTAGTATGTGGTTGAGTTATTAACCCAGCATCCTCTAGCATCGCCATTTCATTTCGAATCGTGGCAGGTGAAACCCCTAAGCCTGAACGAGCAGCTAGTGTTTTAGAACCAACTGGCTCCTCGGTGGCGACGTACTCATCCACAATTGCTTTTAAGATTTCAAGTTGCCGCCCAGGCATTGCATTACTCATAAGCCAACGCTACTACAACAGTATTTGTCTTAGGATTTGGTCGGCAATTAGCCGGCCCTCTAAGGTCAAAGTAGCTCTGCCTTGATTCCAATTTAAAAGGTCTAAATGACCACTTTCCACATAATCAGATAATTCAGATATCTGATCTTGATTCAAACTTTCTTTCTCAACACCACTTGGTAATCTTAAGGAGAGCATCAATTTCTCACTAGCAATTTGTATCTCCTCTAACACTTCAGAATCAGCAATTGGAGATAGATTGGATTGAATTTTTTCCTTATACAAATTTGGGTGTTTTACATTCCAAAATCTTTTGCCATTTAGATGTGAGTGGGCACCAGGGCCAGCACCCCACCAATTCTCTCCCAACCAGTAAGCCAAATTATGTTTACTCAGTGAATCTGGTTTTGCCCAATTACTCAATTCATACCATTGAAAACCTGCAGCCGTAAACGCTTTGTCAGCTAACAAATACTTCTCCGCTGCTAAGTCATCATCTACTGGAGCAACCTCACCACGTTTTATCTGCGCAGCTAACTTTGTTCCCTCCTCGATTATCAAGGCATAAGCTGAAATGTGAGTGATTGGAAGAGCTAGTGCGGCGTCAATAGATTTTTGCCAGTCAGCTAATGTCTCACCTGGTGTGCCATAAATAAGGTCTACTGAGATCTCTGAGAAACCAACCTCTTTCGCCCAGGTTGTCACTTGAAGAAGATTTTCTGGATTATGGGTTCTATCTAAAGTTGCTAACACATGAGGAACTGCAGATTGCATTCCAAAAGAAACTCGATTCACCCCAACTTGTCGAAAGGCTGCCAGATTTTCTTTGCTAACTGTGTCTGGATTACACTCCATAGTTATCTCAGCATCTGAATTCAAATCAAACTCTTGCCTAATTTGAGTAATCACTCGACCGATATCAAATGGCTCCATTAGAGATGGTGTACCTCCACCAAAAAAGATTGATGGAACCGAAGCACTTCCTACTTGCGCCTTAGCTTGTTTTATCTCTAGTAGTAAAAGATCAATGTAAGAGTTTGAGACCTCACTTAATCCAGTCGCTATTTTTAGCTCACTTGGAGTGTAGGTATTAAAGTCACAGTAACCACACCTCTTAACGCAATATGGAATGTGGATATAAAAGGCAAGATTCACTTACTTCTTCTTTTCACTCACTTTATCTGAATCAGTTGTCAGAGCTGCAATAAATGCCTCCTGTGGAACCTCTACTCGTCCAACCATCTTCATTCGCTTCTTACCTTCTTTTTGCTTTTCCAACAGCTTACGTTTTCGAGTGATATCTCCGCCGTAGCACTTTGCTAATACATCTTTTCGAATAGCTCTGATGTTTTCTCGGGCAATTATCTTGGCACCTATGGCAGCTTGAATTGGAACTTCAAACTGTTGACGTGGGATCAACTCCTTCAACTTTTCAGTCATCTTTACGCCATAGGTATAAGCCTTGTCTCTGTGAACGATCTGACTGAAGGCATCAACTTTCTCCCCTTGCAACAAAATATCAACTTTGACTAGATCACCGGGCTCTTCTCCAATAGGTTCGTAATCAAGTGAGGCATAACCACGAGTTCTTGATTTAAGTTGATCAAAGAAATCAAAAACAATCTCTGCTAGTGGCAAGGTGTATCGAATTTCAATTCGATCCTCCGAAAGATAATCCATGCCCTTTTGGACGCCTCGGCGTTGCTGGCAAAGCTCCATAATGGTGCCGATAAATTCACTTGGTGCCAAAATTGTTGCCTTTACAATTGGTTCCTGAACTTCAAATATTTTTCCATCAGGATACTCAGATGGATTAGTTACAACTAAATTCTTGCCATCTTCTAACGTAACGTTATAAACCACGCTCGGTGCAGTTGAAATAAGGGTAAGACCTGCTTCACGCTCTAATCTCTCTCGCACAATCTCCATATGCAGCAGCCCTAAGAAGCCACAGCGAAAACCAAAACCTAAGGCTGCAGAGGACTCTGGTTCAAAAACTAATGCTGCATCATTTAGTTGTAACTTATCTAAAGCCTCACGCAACATTGGATATTCAGCACCGTCTAATGGAAATAGCCCGGAGAAAACCATTGGCTTTGGATCTTTATAACCAGCAAGAGCCACCGTAGCTGGATTGTTGTAAGTGGTAACTGTGTCACCAACGCGAGATTGTCGAACATCTTTAACGCCAGTAATTAAGTAACCAACCTCGCCTACACCCAATCCCTTACTTGCAATTGGTTCAGGTGAGATAACCCCCACCTCTAACATCTCATGTCTTACCCCTGTTGAGTACATTTGAATTTGATCACGGGGTGATAGATGCCCATCAATGACTCTGACATAGGTAACAACTCCACGGTATGAGTCATAAACTGAATCAAAAATAAGCGCTCTAGTTGGCGCCTTAGGATCACCAACAGGTGGTGGTAATTGTTTAACAATCTGATCCAATAAAACTTCAACACCCTCACCGGTTTTACCAGAAACTCTTAGGCAATCCTCTGGCTTACAGCCGATTAAATTAGCCAACTCCACGGCGAATTTCTCCGGTTGTGCTGCCGGTAAATCAATTTTATTTAGTACGGGAATGATTGTTAAGTTGTTCTCCATAGCCAAATAGAGATTTGCCAACGTCTGCGCTTCAATTCCCTGCGCACAATCCACCAACAAAATTGCACCCTCACAGGCAGCTAAAGATCGAGAAACTTCATAGGTGAAATCAACATGACCCGGGGTGTCGATCATATTTAATATGTAATCCTGACCATCAAGTCCTGATCGCCAAGGCAACCTGACAGCTTGGCTTTTGATAGTAATTCCGCGCTCACGTTCAATATCCATTCGATCTAGATATTGTGCTCGCATATTTCTATCTTCAACTACGCCAGTAATACCCAACATTCGATCAGCCAAGGTTGATTTACCATGATCAATATGAGCAATAATGCAGAAGTTCCTAATTTGTGCTGGGTTTGTGGCAGCAGGTTGCGGCGCTTTTGCAGAGGAGATGGCAGGCATTTATGCCTTCGCAGTTTCTAGAAAATTAACGAACGCCAGCTTTATTAGCCAATTTGGCCATAGCTGACTTTTTATTAGCTGCATTGTTGGCATGAATTACACCTTTAGAAACAGCCATATCTAATGTACGAGAAGCATCCTTAAATTCTGTTTTGATTTTTGCAGCATCGCCCGTAGTAATTGCATCGCGGAATTTTCGGATCGCAGTTCGCAGAGCTGATCGATAAGCCTTGTTGCGATCTTGCGCCTTGTTGTTAGTGCGAATTCGCTTGATCTGGGACTTGATATTTGCCACTAGAAATTACCTTTTCTCGTTGATTGACTTAAATTTCATTTAATGAAGAGCGAAAGGATATCAGCGCAGACCCATTAGGCTCAAACTGAGCCTAATTATCGAGATCCTCTAGCAGCACAGATGGTCATAATCGCCCGCTCTAGGGCATAAATGGGATCTGCTGCTGCGCCTTTGATATCGGAATCTGCTGCTGCAATAGCGATCACCGCTTTTGCCATTGAATTATCACTCCAGCCCACTAATTGCCTTCGGGCCTTATCAATTTGCCATGGCGCAATTGCCAAACTCTGAGCTAATTCAAAGGACTTAACAGATCTTGATGCACCCGAAACTTTAGCTAATGTTCTAAATGAAGAGGCTAGGGCGCTGACAATGAGAACTGGATCAGTTCCAGTTAATAAAGCATTTCTTAAATTTATCAGCGCAATTGGTGTATTACCTTCAAGAGCAGCATCTGCTACATCAAAACCAGTACTTTCTACCCTTCCGGCTTGGTAAGCCACAACATCTGCTTCATCAATTGTCTTTTGCAGCACAACATCAGATGCCAGTTGCGAGCAGGCGGCGCTCAATTCACGAAGATCACTGCCTAAGGAATCAAGTAATGCCTGCACCGCTTCGGTAGTAATTTTCCGATTTAGCCGCTTAAATTCTGATCGCACAAAATCAGATTTTTCACTCTCTTTTTTAATTGCATCAGCTGGAATAATCTCTGCTCCTGCTTTTTTAACTTTATCAACTAGAGCTTTTCCTTTTACGCCACCTTTATGCCAGAGCAATAATGTGAGATTTTCATCTTGACTTTCCAGATAGGTGCTTATCTCTTCACTGCAATCACTATCTAAATCTTGAATCTCTTTTATAACCACAACTCTTTGATCACCAAATAAGGATGGTGCCAAGTTATCGGTGATGACACCTATTTCCACTTCAGAGGCCAAAAGAGTTATCACCTGAGATTGTGATTTGGTGGCCAGGATTTGCGCAATTGCACGGTCAGCAAGCAAGCTCTCACTGCCTTGGATTAAAACTAACCCCACCTTATTTGCCACCATTCTTTGCCGGTTACCCTGATCTTATTAGGTGAAGCAAGTGAAATCCCACCTGATTGATCTGTGCGTAAAACCTGAATTCCCCGGCGATAAAGCTCAGCAATGAATTGTTGATCTGGGTGTCCATAGGAGTTCTGCTGGCCAACACTAATTACTGCAACCTTTGGCTTTAGCTTATCTAGCATCGGTAGATACTGATATGCAGAGCCATGATGAGAAACTTTAAGCAGATCAACCTGAGATAAGTAGCCAGAGTTGGTGATTAACTCCTGGGCCGCTGGCTCAATATCACCGCCTGCAAAAACTGAGATTAATTCATTTTTAATTATCAGCGAAATGCTTGCGTTATTCACCACCGAGCCATCGCCAGGCAAGGTTGGCATCTGTCCTAGAACTAACTGCGGCCAAACCACCAAAATCTTGGTGGAAAACTGGGGCAAAAAATACTGCTCACCTTGTTGAACTACCTTCACATTTAATCCAGTAAGTTGCTGCATAGCTAATTGATATGAACCCTCTGGCTTAGCTAAGTTTGAAATCCAAACCTGGCCAATCTTTCTTTTATTTACTACTGCTGGTAAACCACCAACATGATCTGAGTGAAAGTGAGTCAAAACCAAAAGTGGAATTGATTTAATACCAAGTTTACTTAAGCAGCTATCAATGCTTTCTGGCTCTGGCCCAACATCAACCACAATTGCACTACCGCTGCCTAGGTTAAATACCAGGCCATCGCCTTGGCCAACATCGCAGTTTGCTACCTGCCAATTTCGCCCAGGCCAGCCGAAATAGGTCCAACTCAATTGAAGGACTACCGAAGAGATAACCAAATAAATTAGTAACCGTTTACCTTTCCAAAATCCATAAGCCAAGATTGCGAAGAGAAACATAAAGGTAATGCTGCGATTAAAGGCCACTACTGGAGTTGCTGACATGGCATTGCTAATAAAGACGATCCAATGAGCAAATGGCGTGGCAATCCCAATTAGTAGTGAGGAGAGGAGTGGAATTACTGGCGCCGAAATAGCTGCCAAAAAGCCCAATACAGTGATTGGAGCAATAACGGGGGCGACTAAAATATTAGCTGGCACTGTAACTAATGAGAGCTGATTTGAGAGCAAGACAATAACTGGTAGACAAAAGATAGTTGCGCTAACTGGGATCGAAATAGCTTGAACAATCCAGGTATTTTTTATCTGCCCACTGAGCCGGCTTTCAATTTTCGGCGAGAGCAACAAAATACCTGCGGTAGCAAGAACTGAAAGAGCAAAGCCTGGATCGGTAGATTGAATGGGATCTACCAGTATCAGTACCGCAATTGCTGCCGCTAATGAAGGTATACCAACGGAGCGATCACCAAAGTACTTTGCAAGCAAAATAACCGCACTCATTAAAGCAGCCCTAAGCACTGAGGGTGTTGGCCGCACAAGAAAAATAAATAAGAACAAAATGAGTCCAACTATTAATAAACGATTTTTAAGTTTTTTGATCACAAACTGTAGAAACCAAAATAGAAAGGTGGCGACCAGTGCAAAATTTGCTCCACTAACAGCAGTTAAATGTGACAACCCAACCCGGCGCATTTGTTGGGTAAATTCTTGAGTTTGTAGGGAGGTGTCACCTAAAACTAATCCAGGTATTAAAGCTCCGGCCTGATTATCAGGTGTTAAATTTCTAAATTTATCTCTAATTATTGAGGTAACTTTAAATAGATTTCGAACCTGACCGATTTTGGTAATCTGCCCATTAACGATTCCAAGGGCTGCTACTTTGCGCTCTTTACTCTTGATCAACCGCATTTTCATCGAAATCCGCTGATCAATCTCAATACTCTCAGATGCCTCAAAACGAATTCGTATTGGTAGATCCACTCTGGTTCCATCTAGATAAAGGAGTTTAAAGAGAGCACTATTTTGATCAGGCTTTCGGAATGAACCGATTACTTGACCCGTTTTCAAGATCGGATCACTTAAGACAACCCCTTCGGTAACAACTTGAGAATCTATTTTGCTAAGGAGAAGTTGATTACTTAAGGCTGCCTGACGGAAACTAACTAGGGCGATCCCCACCAAAGCTGAAATAATTAAGATTGTTATCACTTGTCTTCTAGCTAAAACTGCCAGAAAAAGTAAGGCTATGAATAAAACTGTTTTAACCTGGGGCCAAAAACTAATCAGCGCTGCACTGCTCCACAGACTTACACTGATTAGTAAGAGGCGATAATCTACAAAATGCGCAGTAGAGGTTTGATCTCTTCGAATTTTGAACCACCTAACCCAGATAGTTTCTTCAACTCATCTAAGGCGTTAATACGGCCAACCTTGATCCGATAATCAATAATCCGTTGCGCAGTAACTGGCCCAATCCCAGGCAAGGTATCTAGCTGTGCCAAGGTGGCACGGTTTATATCTAATGGATTATCTGGTGATATTTTCTTAACTATTGATCTACCAGAGATGCTTTTGCTTCCCCCTACCAATATTTGCTCGCCATCAACTAGCACCCGTGCCAAGTTAATATCACTGATATCAACTCCTTTAAGTTGATTGCCAGCAGCTTGGATAGCATCAACTACTCGAGCTCCATTTGGTAGTTGATAAACACCAGGATTGGTAACTTTACCTGCCACATTTACAATTAATTTAGCTGGCTCCACCTGTTCAACAATTGGCGCCAACTCCTGCACAGCAGCAATCTCAGCACCTGGTCGGGAGTTAAGAAAGTAGAAACTGGCGATGCCAATACTTAAAGCAAAGATTATGGCTAACCCTCTTTTTTGCTCATAACTAATATTTAAATCAATCATGGCTTAATCCAATAATATTTTGATATAAATGTTTGATGCTCTTACTTTTTTGTGGAAAACCTAAACCTCTCTTTGTATATCTGTTGGATACCTAATCTCTTTTAACTGTTTTTTGAAATTACGAGCAGTAATAAATTCAGTAAAGGATCGGGGAATTTTGTAGAGTTTTACTGGTCGTGTTTTTACTATCAGTAATGGAATAAAGGACCAGAAACCCAAAAGGTAGGCGATTAACAACCATCTGATTAATCCCCGGCCTTTGGCCCAGGCAAAGAAAAGCACAAATGGAATTGAGATCAGGTTCAACCAGTTCATAATTGCCCTTTCTTGGTGAGGTTACCCACTACTAATAGTTAAACAAGTGCCACTGACAGTAGATTTGCCCCATGAAAAACCCTGATGCGATTGTGATTGGCGCTGGCGTAGTTGGTGCTTGCAGCGCACTATCACTGGTAAATGCGGGGTTGAAGGTATTAGTCATTGATCGTGGCGCAGTTGCAAGTGGCACAACTGGCGCAGGTGAAGGCAATATTTTAGTTTCAGATAAAGAGCCAAGCCCAGAGTTAACACTTGCTCTTCGATCTAGAGATGCCTGGTTTGAACTCAACACTGATATCGGTGGTGGTTTTGAGTTAGAGGCCAAAGGCGGTGTTGTGATCTCTCGAAGCCAAAGTGGTATTGCAAATCTAAAGAAGTTATCTGCCCAGCAGGCAAGTTGTGGCATTGAGGTAGTTGAATTAGATGCAAAAGGAGTTAGAGAGATTGAGCCACATATTTCAAATAGTGTTGAGTATGCAGTTCTTTACCCACAAGATGCCCAATGTCAGCCGATGCTAGCTGCTGCTCAAATTATGCGCGCGGTTAGAAAGCGTGGTGGTGCTTTTATTCAAGGTGAAAATGTTAAATCGATAAACACTAAATCAGGCAAAGTTATTGGACTCTCAACTGATAAGGCCACCTACCAAAGCCCGATAATTGTTAATGCCACTGGAACATGGGCAGGTGCGATCGCAGAGATGGCCGGCTCTTATCTGCCAATCATGCCAAGGAGAGGTTTTATCTTGGTAACAGCTCCAGCACCAAAGATAGTTCACCATAAAGTTTATGATGCTGATTATGTTGCCAACGTTGCAAGCAGCGATGCCGATCTGCAATCCTCAGCAGTTGTCGAGGGAACTGAAAGTGGCACAATTTTAATTGGGGCATCCCGTGAGCGGGTTGGTTTTAAATCAGATTTAGATGTGGCAGTACTTCGTCAATTAGCAAGGCAGGCAATCTCACTCTTTCCAATTCTTTCAAACATCCCATTGCTTCGTGCCTACCGTGGCTTTAGGCCTTACGCACCAGATCATCTTCCGGTAATTGGTGAGGATGCAAATGTTTTAGGACTTTGGCATGCAGCAGGACATGAGGGTGCTGGCATAGGTTTAGCACCAGCCACTGGTGAGTTAATTGCTGCCCAGATTACTGAGAGAAAAACCTTTATGGATCCAACCCCATTTTCACCAAAGAGATTTAAGCAGGAATCAAATGTCGCAATCTAATATTGAATTCACATTTGATGATCAAACCATCACCGCTATCTCTGGGCAATCTATTGGGGCAGCACTCCTAGCAGCTAACCAACGATCTTTGCGCAAAACAAGATTTAACAATAATGATCGCGGCTTATTTTGCGGTATCGGTGTTTGTTTTGATTGTTTAGTTATAGTCGATGGGATTAGTAATCAACGAGCTTGTTTAATTGAAGCAAAGCCTGGCATGAAGGTGCAGAAGCAGGTTGGTAGCGATGCATAATGTTGTAATAGTTGGTGCAGGTCCTGCCGGATTAAGTGCAGCTCTTGCTGCTGCAGCAGCTGGTGCACCAGTTTTGTTAATAGATAGCAATCCAAGATTAGGTGGCCAGTACTGGCGTATGCCCTCAGATAATGTTGGTCAGCAAGGTGAACAACATTTTGATTTAGATACTGGGTTAATACTGATTAATGCCGTTAAGGCACGTAAGGAGATTGAGATTTTAAGTAGTGCTCAAATCTGGAGTGCAACCCACAAAGATGGAGTTAATACCTTACGGGTAATTCAAAATGGTGCTGAGAAAATTATCAATACTAAAAACTTAATTTTATGTACTGGAGCATATGACCGTACTTTGCCATTTCCAGGTTGGGATACACCAGGTGTAATGACTCCTGGTGGCGTGCAATCATTACTTAAAGGCCATGGCGTCTTAGCTGGAAAGAAGGTAGTAGTTGCCGGAAGTGGTCCTTTTTTACTACCAGTAGCTGCAGGTGTAGTTAAAGCCGGTGGTGAGGTAGTTGAGTTACTAGAGGCAAATAATTCTGCAAGATGGTTACTCTCCCCATTTGTTATGTTAGAAAATGTTGGAAAATTAAAAGAAGCTTTCTATTACGTAAAAACTATTAGCCAAGCCAAAGTACGGGCAAGATTTGCAACGGCAGTGATTGCAGCTCATAAGAATAGTGAAGGAAATTTGGAGTCAGTTGATGTGGCCACAATTCGGGGTAACTTCAAAGTTAAGAAGGTTAGAAATGTTAAGTGTGATGTGGCGGCTGTGGGCTGGGGATTTACCGCCGATACATCATTAGCTGGCGCGCTAGGTTGTAAGCAAATAGTTGCTAAAGATGGTGGCGTAGTCGTATCAGCCGATAGTGATCAGCAAAGCTCAATTCCTGGAGTTTTTGTTGCTGGCGAGATAACTGGCATCGGTGGCGCAGAACTTTCGATGGCAGAGGGAGTAATTGCCGGAATTAGCGCAGCTAAATTTGTTGGTTGCAAAGTTGAAGTCCTTAAAGCTCACCGAAAGCGAAGAGCCAAAAGGCAGAGATTTGCAGATGCTTTAATTAAATCTTATCCAGTTAAGGCTGGCTGGATCTCTTGGTTAAATGATCAAACCGTAATCTGTAGATGTGAAGAGGTCTCTGTTGGAAACCTGAAGTATGCAGTCAATGAGTTAGGTGCAACAGATTCTAGAACTGCAAAACTATTGACTCGCTGTGGCATGGGTTTATGCCAAGGCAGGGTCTGTGGCAGATCAGTTGTTGATCTAGTTGCCAGTGAATTGAAAGTCTCACCTACTGATACTGATCGTTACTCTGCTGCTAACCGCCCAATTATCACGCCAATTCCACTTGGTGTTTTAGCAGCAGGCGAATAAGGTTTGGCTATGACAACTACTAAACCCTGGCATGGCGTATTAACTGCAACTGCACTACCGTTTAAAGCAGATCTATCAGTTGATTTTGATAAGTATGCAGATCACATTAAATGGCAGGCTGCTAATGGAGTTCATGGCGCAATTCCAAATGGTTCACTTGGTGAGTACCAAGTATTAACCCCAGAAGAGCGGACCAAGGTTTTAAAAACTGCACTAGATGCAGCACCTGCTGGTTTTAATGTAGTGCCAGGCGTTGCCGCCTACGGAGCTGCTGAATCACGTCGCTGGACTGAACAAGCTGCTGAGATGGGTGCAAAGTGCGTAATGCTTTTGCCACCAACGGCATACCGTGCAAATGATGAAGAGATAATTGCTCATTACAAAGAGGTAAGCAAAGTTGGCTTACCGATTATTGCTTATAACAATCCATTTGATACCAAGGTTGATCTAACTCCACAATTAGTTGCTCGAATTGCCGATGCTGCCGAGAATGTTGTGGCAATAAAGGAGTTTTCTGGTGATGTTCGTCGAGTTTGGCAATTACATCATTACGCACCAAGAATTGAAGTACTAGTTGGCGCAGATGATGTTCTGCTTGAGTTATCAACTGGTGGAGTTGTGGGTTGGATCGCAGGTTTTCCAAACGCGCTTCCAAAGGAATCTGTAGAACTTTACAATCTCTGTTTAGCAGGTGAGTATGCCAAGGCCAAACCAATTTATGCTGCAGTTCATAACTTATTTAACTGGGATAGCCGTAAAGAGTTCATAGTTGCAATTAAGGTCGCTATGGATGCAGTTGGTCGATATGGCGGCCCTACAAGACTGCCAAGGTTGCCACTGCCAGCAAATGATTTAGCCCAGCTAAATAAAGATATTAAGCAAGTCTTAGATTTCTATAAAAATAGAAAGTAAGTAAATGAAAAATAGTCTGCGCACCGTTACTACGGTTGAGTCGCATACTGAAGGAATGCCAACTCGGGTAGTTACTAGCGGGGTTGATGAGATTCCCGGAAATACCATGTTTGAAAAACGGCTGAACTTTATGGCTAATATGGATTACATCCGTCAGTGGCTGATGTATGAACCACGTGGACATCCAGCAATGAGTGGTGCAATTCTGCAGAAACCAACTCGAGCTGATGCTGACTGGGGTGTTATTTTCATTGAGGTTTCAGGATGTCTGCCGATGTGTGGCCATGGCACCATTGGTGTTGCCACAGTCTTAGTTGAAAAGAATTTAGTACCTGTCACAGAACCAATAACAACAGTACGCCTTGATACCCCCGCAGGATTAGTAGTTGTAGATGTCCAAGTTAAAGATGGCAAGGCCGAAAAAGTTACCTTAACTAATGTCCCATCATTTTCCTATCAACTTGATCAAACAGTGGATGTTCCAGGATATGGAAAAATTAAATATGACATGGCATTTGGTGGCAACTTTTATGCAATCATTCCTATTGAAAGAGTTGGCATTGAGTTTAAACGTGAGAATGGCCAAAAGTTTTTAACAGCTGGGCTTGCAATTAGCGATGCAATAAATCAACAGAATCGGCCAGTTCACCCTGAAAATCCTGACATCGCAGTTTGCCATCACATTGATTTCATAACTGCGGGTAAGAACCCACTTCACTGGAAGAATGCCATGGCAATCCACCCTGGCTGGTTTGATAGATCCCCTTGTGGCACCGGAACTAGTGCTCGTCTTGCTCAGATGGTGGCAAGAGGAGAGTTTAAAGACTCTGATGTTTTGATAAATGAATCTTGGATTGGCTCACAATTTGAAGGAAGAATTAAGGAGCACACAACAGTGGGATCACTGCCTGCGGTTGTGCCAACTGTTACCGGTAGAGCTTGGGTAATGGGAGAGGCAACCTGGTTACTTGATCCATCGGATCCATTCCCAAATGGATTTATTGTTTAAGCTTTTCCTCTAACATCTCGATTTTTCTTGCCAACGCTCCACCAACCATCGCATGAAGTTTTGTTCCCTCAGGTAGGTACTCCTCCGAGATAATTTCACCAGTCTCATGCACAGCACTTACTAAATCTCCTCTACTAAAAGGAATTATCGCCGTAATCTCAACCTTAGGCTTTGGCAATGCAGATTCAATTGCTTTAACCAATGTTTCAATGCCATATCCCGTTCTTGCTGAAATTGCGTAAGCATTGCTTTCAATACGAAGAAGTTCCATCAAAACTTCAGGAGCAGCAACATCTGCTTTATTGATTGCAATTATCTCCATGATCTCACCGCCACCAATCTCACTTATCACCTGTCGAACAGCTCTTAACTGCTCTTGTGGATCTGGGTGAGCACCATCTACAACATGGACAATCAAGTCTGATTCTGAAACCTCTTCTAGTGTTGATTTAAAGGCTTCCACTAACTGGTGAGGTAGGTGTCTTACAAATCCCACCGTGTCGACCAAGGTATAAATTCGACCATCTGAGCTCTCAGTTTTTCTTACAGTTGGATCAAGAGTTGCAAACAAGGCATTTTCTACCAATACGTCAGCACCTGTTAAGCGGTTTAACAACGATGACTTACCAGCATTTGTATACCCTGCAATTGCAACTGAGGGAATGTTATTTTTCCGCCGTTCACTTCGTTTAGTATCTCGAGATACTTTCATCTCCTTAATCTCACGACGTAATTTCGACATCTTGTCATTGATTCTTCGTCGATCAGTTTCAATCTTTGTTTCACCAGGACCACGTCCGCCGATGCCTCCTGCTTGTCTTGATAAAGAATCACCCCAACCGCGCAACCTTGGCAACATGTAAGACATCTGAGCTAACTCAACCTGCGCCTTACCTTCGCGGCTTTTTGCATGCTGAGCAAAAATATCTAAGATCAAAGCAGTTCGATCAATTACCTTCACCTTCACTTTTTGTTCCAGAGTTCGAAGTTGCGCTGGTGATAACTCACCATCACAGACCACTGTGTCAGCGCCGGTTGCAACTACCGCATCCCGCACCTCTTTAACCTTTCCAGAGCCAATAAATGTTGCAGAATCTGGTTTATCTCGGCGTTGAATTAACGCCTCCATAACTTGGGAGCCAGCAGTCTCAGCAAGGGCGGCCAACTCCTTTATTGAGTTCTCTGCATCCTTTGCAGTTCCTTCAGTCCAAACTCCAACTAATACAACTTTTTCTAAACGTAATTGACGATACTCAGCATCGGAAACATCCTGTAACTCAGTAGATAAACCACTAACTCTGCGCAAAGCTTGTCGATCTTGTAGATCTTGGTTTTGACTCTCTGGAGATTCCTGTAACTCATAATCTGCAACCGCTTGTGCATTTTCTCTAATTAACGTATCGATATCTATCTCTAACCCATCACCTGAATCTGATTTCTTATTGCTCACAGATATTGATCCAAATCAACCTCTTTAACCAATTCAGCCGGTCCAGATAAAGTCGCATTGCTGTGGCCATCAATATCAACACTTAATCGACCACCTGGGGTATTAATCACCCATTTAATCGGTAGAGATTTTCTCTTCTTGATTGTGGCAGCTAAGGCAACTGCGCAGGTTCCGGTGCCACATGATTGGGTCTCGCCCACGCCTCGCTCATGAACTCGCATCTGAAGCTCCCCGTTTTCTAAAAACTTAACAAACTCAACATTTACACCCTCTGGATACTCATCTTCTGGTTCAACTATTGGCGCAGCTTTCAAATCACCAATTTGATCCATCTCATCCACAAAGACAACTGCGTGAGGATTTCCCATATCAACATTAACTCCCAAAAAAGTATTGCCATTAGCCATTACTGAAATCTCCCCCGGCACCTGAGAAACCTGACCCATATTTACTGAGATATCACCAGTATCTGGAACTGAGAGAAACTTTCTACCCGCCCTAGTATTAATCGCATAAATCCCACTTGGTTGATGTCCATTTGCAGTTAAGTATCTAGCCATAACTCGAATGCCATTGCCACACATCTCAGCCACACTGCCATCGGCATTTAAGTAATCCATAAACCAGCTGCCATCTTTTTTAATAATTTTTATAAATCCATCACTGCCAATACCAGTTGTGCGATCACAGATCCGCTTTATCTGCTCCTTGGTAAATTGCACTTGATCATTCTCATCAAATACCAATACAAAGTCATTATGTGTGCCATGACCGTAGGTAGCTTTTATCATTAATTAATACTAGCCAACAGTTTTTCTAACCGTCCGGAGCTGCTTTCTGGAGCCAACCACTTGATTCGATCATCACGAGAAAACCAGGTCTCTTGCCTTCTGGCATAGGCACGGGTTACCCGCTTAGTCTCCTCTTTGGCAAAGGCTTCATCACACTCACCATTTAAGTAATTCATAATCTGGCTATACCCAAGTGCCATTTTTGCAGTAGTTGCCTGCTCTAACCCCTTGGTCATCAATTGCATTACTTCGCGCACAAATCCCTTTGCCCACATATCCTCTACTCTTTTGTCGATCTTGCTATCTAAATTTTCGCGATCAAGCACCAAGCCAAATTGCTTGGCTGCTGGGTATTTACTACTTGCCTGCCGTGGCAGATTGGCGGTAAATGGTTTACCAGTTATTTGGATTACCTCAAGTGCTCTAATAACTCGTCTTATATTCTCTTTTGGAATAGCAAGGGCTGCTGCTGGATCTAACTTGGCTAAGCGCTCATGCATTTGATCATTACCAACTATTTGCGCCTCATCTGTGATCTGCTGGCGCACTACTGGATCAGTATCTGGAAAATTTAAATCATCTAAAATCGCTTTGATATAAAGACCAGTGCCACCAACTACCACAACTGATTTTCCAGTTTTTAAAACCTCATCGATTTTGGCGCGAGCTAAGCCTTGATACCAAGAGACATTTGCCTCCTGAGTTATTTCAAGTAGATCTAATAGGTGATGAGTAATTCCTTGCCGATCTTCAAGGGCAAGTTTTGCAGTTCCAATATCCATCCCCCGATAAACCTGCATTGAATCTGCATTAACGATTTCAGCATCTAACTCCTTGGCAACTGATAATGCCAACTCACTCTTTCCAGTTGCTGTAGCACCGCAGATTATTATCAAACTCATAGTGATTTTAATGAGGCCAGGGTTGGTATCCCTAGCAAAATCTTCTTATCACCATTGTCAGCAACCCATCTAGCATGGGCATCACCACCTTTGGTTTGGATAACTGAGATTGGCTGCCCAGCAACAATATGGTTTGCAAATGCCTCAACTACCTCAACCTTTACTAAATCACCAGGTCGAGCCTTTGCAACTGAGTTATCAAAATGGGTCAGACGAAAATCAGCACTTCTGCCATTCATTCGATTTAGATCCAGATCATGACGGCCTTCATGGCCAGAGATTAATAGCTCAACAGTTTTGCCAATTAATCTTTCGTTTTCACTCTTTGAAATCTCCTGTTGAATCTTATGGAGTTGGTTATATCGCTGGGCCATCACATCATCTGGAATCTGATTAGGCATAGTTGCCGCAGGTGTACCAGGTCGTTTTGAGTATTGGAATGTATAGGCAGCTGAAAATCTTGCTTGCTTTACTAAATCAATGGTCTGCTCAAAATCTTCATCACTTTCCCCTGGAAAGCCCACAATTATGTCGGTAGTAATCGCTGCCTCTGGCATTGCTGATCTAACCTTTTCTAAAATGCCAAGGTATCGCTCTCTTCGGTATGACCTGCGCATAGCTTGTAAAATCTGATTGCTGCCAGATTGCAACGGCATGTGAAGATGTGGCATAACATTTTTTGTTTGCGCCATCGCCTCAATTACATCATCAGTGAAATCTCTTGGATGTGGGGACATAAATCTGACCCGCTCTAATCCTTCAACCTTGCCACATTCGCGAAGTAATTTTGCAAAAGCTTGCCGGTCACCAAAATCAACCCCATATGCATTTACATTTTGGCCAAGTAAGGTAATTTCAATTACCCCTTGATCAACTAAAGCTCTAACCTCTTTCATAATCTCCGCCATGGTGCGATCTTTTTCAATGCCGCGCAGAGCCGGCACAATGCAAAATGTGCAGGTGTTATTACAACCTACTGAAACTGAAACCCAGGCAGAAAAGGCTGAATCTCGTTTAACTGGCAGAGTGGATGGAAAATGCTCTAATGACTCCTTTATCTCAACCTGTGATTGTTCCTCAACTCTTGCCCGCTCGAGCAACACTGGCAATGAGCCAATATTGTGAGTGCCAAAGACCACATCTACATATGGAGCGCGCTTAATGATCGCATCTTGGTCTTTTTGTGCCATGCAACCACCAACTGCAATTTGAAAGTTTGGATCACTCTTTTTGCGTGGTGCTAAGAAGGAGAGATTTCCATAAAGTTTATTATCTGCATTTTCTCTAACTGCGCAGGTGTTAAAGACCACCAAATCTGGTTGGGTATCTGCCAAGGCCTGGGTGTAACCAGCATCTAGTAATAAACCTGAGATACGTTCGGAGTCATGAACATTCATCTGACAGCCGTAGGTTTCAACTACAAAGGTAGGCATACGCCTAATTCTACTTGTTAAACTCCGCCGCTTAACTCCCGCATGATTCTGGCACAAATTCCATGACCATAACCTTTGCGAGCAAGTAAACCTGAGATTCTTCGGTAGATGACCTCAGGATCTAGATGTGAGATTGATTTATATTTTCGCTCTGCTAACAAAAATGCTTGGTTGTACTCAGATTCATCGTCGATCTCTTCAATTACCTCATTGATAATGTCTTGCGAAACCCCTTTGGTGCGAAGCTCACCGGCAATTACCCGCTTACTTAACTTCTTTGCCCGCTGCCTTGATTCACTCCATAATTTTGCAAACTCTAAATCATTTAACAAACCTTGTAACTCTAAAGAGTCCAGGACCGCATTTGCCGTCTCTGATTCAACCCCTCGTTTTAGTAGCTGCTTAAATAACTCATCCCTACTCTTTGCGCGTGGGGCGAGAGCGAATAACGCAATCGACATCGCCTCTGAGTAGGGATCAGCTACTACCTCTTGATTTTTCTTCAAGGTATTTTTAAATGAGTTAGAGATTAGAACTCAACATCAGCTGTGGCCTCATCAACTGCTGCAACTAATGCAGGGTCGATTTCAGCTGGCACATATGATGCCCGGATCTTCTTCTCAATATCATTGGCTAGATCTGGATTATCAATTAAAAAGGCACGGGCATTCTCTTTACCCTGACCTAGTTGATCACCCTCATAGGTGAACCAGGCGCCAGATTTCTTAACAATGCCAGCCTCAACACCAAGATCAATTAATGATCCCTCACGGCTAATACCAACACCGTAAATGATGTCAAACTCTGCTTGCTTAAATGGTGGGGCAACCTTATTTTTAACAATCTTGACGCGGGTTCTATTACCAACCGCCTCTTGACCATCCTTTAAGGTTTCAATTCTACGAACATCCATCCGAATAGATGCGTAAAACTTAAGTGCTTTTCCACCAGTAGTTGTCTCTGGTGAGCCAAAGAAAACACCGATCTTATCTCGCAACTGATTGATAAAGATTGCAGTGGTATTTGATTGGTGTAATGCACCAGTCATTTTACGAAGTGCTTGTGACATCAAACGAGCTTGCAGACCCATATGTGAGTCGCCCATCTCGCCTTCAATTTCAGCTCTTGGTACCAATGCTGCAACTGAGTCAACTACCACAATATCAATGGCACCTGATCTAACTAACATATCCATAATTTCAAGTGCTTGCTCGCCAGTATCTGGCTGAGAAACCAATAGCGCATCAATATCAACACCTAGTTTCTTTGCATACTCAGGATCAAGGGCATGCTCAGCATCAATAAATGCTGCGATACCGCCTGCTTTTTGAGCATTAGCAATTGCATGTAATGCCACCGTAGTTTTACCGGAGGATTCTGGGCCATAGATCTCAACAACTCGACCACGTGGTAAGCCACCAACGCCGAGTGCGATATCTAATGCAACTGAGCCAGTTGGAATAACCTCCATGGCAACAGCTTTGCGATCTCCCATTTTCATTACCGATCCTTTACCGAACTGACGCTCGATTTGGGCAAGGGCGGTATCTAGGGATTTAGCACGATCACTAGATCGTTTATCTTCTTTTTTATCATCTTGTGGTTCTCTATTTGCAGAGGCCATAGTTGATTTGTTTCCTTTCATCTCCTTGACCAGCTCTTGGGATTTCAACTCCAAAGGCGAGGTCATATTGTTCGGTCCAGAAGGTACGGAGTTCCACTGACGGCTGGCACGAGGTGCCAGCGGAACTGTGGATCCGCTCTGGTTGGGCAGGTTAATTGTATCGAACAACTGTTCGAAAGGGTAAAAGCTGGTTAGGACACGCCGTTATCTGTACTTAGCCGGCATCGAAGGGTTATGGCGGATAACCGCCTTCCAAATCTCATCTGGCTCCATCCCAATCTCAATTGCGCCATTAACAGTAGTTCCGCCAAGCTCAGAGTGAACGATATCTCGGGCGTAGGTATCGGGGTCAGGAAAGTAATCAGCTAATCGATTTCGCAGCTCAGAGATACGCATAAGAAAAGTTACTGGCTAAATAAGGTGGCAGCTAACCGCTTTGATTGCAAAAGTGATTCCTCTTCGGTAATTGGTGATGGGATCTGCCCAATTAGCCATCTAAGAATCACACCACACGCAGCGAAGTCCTGGCCAAAAATCTTTGCTATCCCCTGATGGGCAAGTACCCAGGTGGGATGGCTCGTAATTGTTACTAACTTGGCAATATCTAAGGGATCAGTCTCTACTAATCTTCTAAGCGCCTCATCTTGGCAAATCTGCTGAGATAGTAAATACAAAGCTTCCTGCCGACTGCCAGCACTCAGGGCTAAATCAGTTAACCGGATAATCTCCGACTCAACTAGGCACTCCATCATCTCTGCTTTATCTGCAAATTGATTATAAATAGTTGCTTTGGAAACTTGAGCACGAAGTGCAATCTCAGCAATATTTGATTGGTAATTTCCAACCTCAGCGATTACTGCTTTGGCCCCATTAAATATGGCAGCACGAGATTTGTTACTGGTTGCAACTTGACGGGCGTATGGCGCAGCCGCCGATTGAGCAGACAACTTAAGCGGCAGTCTCTACCACTTGCAAAGTCGAGATTGTTAATACTGGGGATTCGTGGTTTTTAACCACAGTTGCAACATCAACCAAGATTGTGGAAAGTGATAGATCAAGAGCAGTACAAATTGCATTTAACAACTCACTAGATGCCTCTTTGTGTCCGCGCTCCACCTCAGAAAGGTAGCCAAGTGAAACTCGGGCGCTCTTTGCAACATCGCGAAGTGTGCGTCCTTGTTCAATCCGGGCAGCACGCAGGGTGCTTCCGATATGGGTGCGTAATAAAATCACGGCTTAAGAATACGCTCTAGAGCCGCTAATGCGCTGGCAATAATGGCATGTCGGATGGAATCTCGATCCCCAGATAGGTTTAAAGCAACAGCAAAGCTCTCTTTTTTACTAGCTACCCCAATCCAGGCAGTTCCCACCTTTTGCCCATAGGCACTCTTTGGCCCGGCCACACCAGTAGTAGATATTGCAATATCAGATTTAAATTTCACTCTCGCCTGTTGCGCCATAGCTATTGCAACAACCTCAGAGACTGCGGTGTGCTTTTTTATATCTGCTTTACTTATTTTCAATTCAGAGATTTTTACCTCATCACTATAAGCAATCACGCCACCCAGAAAAACCTTTGATGAGCCAGCGATCTTAGTTAGCTCAGCTGCTAAGCCACCTGCGGTGACTGATTCAGCTACAGAGATTGTTAAACCCTTCTTACCCAACAACTTAACAACTGATTTAGCAATTGGCTCTGACTTCATCTCTTTAAAGCATTTCTAAAGTAGGCAACTCCGGTAGAGATTGTTAGATAAATTGCTATTGCCATAAATATATCTCGAGGCAGATTCAAGTATGTGGGTAGCGGCAGAATATAAAAGCCCACCCCAAAGCTTTGAAAAAATGATTTAAGTTTGCCGCCTTTGCTAGCTGGAATTACACCTTTCTTTATCACCGCAAAGCGCAGTATGGTCACTGCGACCTCACGGATTAGAAAAATTGCGGTAACCCACCAAGATAAGAATCCCAAGATTGAGGCACCGATGGTTGCAGTAGCTAGCATCGCCTTATCTGCAATAGGGTCAAGTAGCTTGCCAAACTCAGTAATCTGATTTCTATCTCGAGCGATCTTGCCATCTAAGACATCACTTAAACCGACTATAAAAAATAGGGTGAAGGCAATTATTCGCCAATCATCATCATTGCCACCATTTTTAAACAAAGCATAAGCACAAACTGGTAAAGCTAAAATTCGAAAAATAGTTAAGGAGTTAGGAAGATTTGGCCGATCTACTTTCTTCATATGACCTGCGCAATCAGATCAACTCCTGAGACATCGCTAACCACGGCATCTACATACTCACCAACTCGATATTTATTACGTGATTTAACAAAGGTTGAGCCATCTACATCTGGGCCTTGATGTTCAGCTCTGCCCTCTTGCTCATCGGCATCCTCAATTAAAACTCTTATCTGCTCACCTATTCTCATTTCAGATCGCTGGGTGATTAACTCATCCACCAAAGTTGAAAGTTCAGATACTCGCTCTGCAATTATCTCTGGCGCTACTTTGTTGCCAAGATCTGCGGCCTCAGTCTTATCCTCATCGGAGTAGCCAAATACACCAATCGCATCTAGTTGGGCCATAGATAAGAATTCAATTAGATCCATAAATTGTGCATCAGTCTCGCCAGGAAAGCCCACAATAAAGTTTGATCTAATACCAGCATTAGGAGAGAGTGCTCTAATCTGAGAAATTAGGTGTAAAAACTTTTCGCCATCACCAAATCTGCGCATACTTCTTAATAAGTCACCATTTGCATGCTGGAATGAAAGATCAAAGTAAGGCATCACCTTGTCAACAGAAATCATGGCTTGTAGTAATGATGGTCGCACCTCAGCCGGTTGTAGATATGAAAGCCTGATTCGCTCAATACCGCCGATCTTTGATAGCTCAGGCAACATCTTTTCCATCATCTTTAGATCACCAAAATCTTTTCCATAAGAGGTGGTGTTCTCACTTACCAAATACAGCTCAGAGACGCCATGATCGGCCAGCCACATAGCCTCTTCAATGATCTCACTTGGCCTTCGGGAAATGAAAGAACCCCGAAAGTAAGGAATTGCGCAGAAGGAGCATCTGCGATCGCAGCCACTAGCAATTTTAAGAGGTGCAATTGGTGCGTTATCTAATCTCTTACGAAGCACGGTGCCGAGTGGATTTACCTCTTTGCTCGCCGCCTTACTCTTTAACTCTGCGCGATCGATAGGTGCGATCGGAAGCAGGGTCCTTCGATCCTTTGGCACATGGGTTTTAATCTTGCCGCCTTCAATAATGGTGTTTAAGCGAGATGAAATATCTTTGTAATCATCAAAACTTAAAATGGCATCTGTCTCACTCATCTCACTAGCTAGTTCGGTGCCATATCTTTCTGCCATACAACCAACGGCAACTACTGCTTTTGTAACACCATTTGCCTTAAGTGAGTGCGCTTGGATTAATGCATCGATTGAATCTTTCTTTGCACTTTCAATAAAACCACAGGTATTTATCACCGCAATTTCTGCATCTGCTGGATCAGTAACTAACTGCCAACCATCTGCTGCTAAGCGGCCAGCCAACTCCTCAGAGTCTGTCTCATTTCGAGCGCACCCTAAAGTTACCAACGCAACTGTGCGGGGCTTTTTCTCACTTAGTATTTTTGAACTCACTGTGCGATAAGGATACAGCGCATGCCATGCCGAACTTCTAATTTAGCGAATTACAACTGCCCATTCGCATCAAAATCTAAGCGAACTACCTCACCATCGGCCCCAGCAACACCTAAATCAGCACCATTTAGATTTAATCTCACAGCACCAGCATTTCCAATTATGGCTTTAATTAACTGTGGATCAGAAAAAGTGGCAACCTGTCCAGCTGAAATCTGTCCATTAAATACCTGCTCACCGTCAGCATTAGTTAGTCCTAGCCAACTCTTTCCACTAACTCCAGTAACTACTAAGTTCACTCCAGTTGATGTGTTTGTACCATCTTGCGCAATCACCTGATTAGTAGCTTTAACTGGCATTACCTCAGAGTTAACTGCCGACACGTTATTGATTGCAATCTGTGCCACAAAGCCAATACTTAACACTGCAGCTGAAATTGAGGCTAGCGTGCCAAACTTCATTCGCTTTTTCTCTTTAGGTTTATCAGCAACATTATTCTCAGCTAATCGATCAATGATCTTTCGGCCATCTTCACTTTGAGCTGCCTCCATTTGGGCAACTAAGAGATCTGCATCAACCTTGAATGATTTTGGTGTCTTTTGATTAATCGCACTAACTATTGATCTGATGTGTCCCCTGGCATATGCAATTCCGCCACAAAGTTCCACAGAGTTATTTTCTAAATCTTTAATTACACCTGGCCTAATATTTGTCAGCGCAGAGATTTGTTCCAAACTTAATCCAGCAGCCTCACGTGCTTGCTGTAATGATGAAATCTCTGTCATCTATCTAGCCAATCCAACTTTGGGGAGGCTTAATGGTAGAACTCAATCTCCAGATCAAACAAGTTTTTTCTGTGAATTATTAGGGAATAGTGCGCTCAATTTGGGTTAACTTAAAGTTTCACCCACCTACTCACCCCTGATTTTGCAGTTACTAGTTGCCCCGGATCGATTCCAAGACATCTGGCATCTGCTCGGCGTTAATTAAAACAGTTCTAGCTTTTGATCCCTCACTTGGCCCAACTATTCCGCGGCTTTCCATTAGGTCCATTAATCTGCCGGCTTTTGCAAAACCTACCCTTAACTTTCGTTGCAACATTGAGGTTGAACCAAATTGAGTTGAAACAACTAATTGAACAGCTTGCAATAGTAAATCTAAATCATCTCCTACGTCATCAGTTACTACATTGGATTTAATCGGTGCATTTAAATCGATTCGATAAACTGGTTGTAGTTGAGCTTTGACATGATTTACAACTGCTTCAATCTCTCGCTCTGAAACGTAGGCTCCTTGAATTCTTACTGGTTTGCTAGCACCCATTGGTAGGAATAATCCATCACCTTGGCCAACTAATTTTTCAGCACCGGGTGTATCTAAAATAACTCTTGAATCTGCCAAGCTACTGGTTGCAAAAGATAACCTAGATGGCACATTTGCTTTGATTAAACCGGTGACAATATCAACACTTGGGCGTTGAGTGGCGAGTACTAAGTGAATTCCTGCAGCCCTTGCTAATTGAGTTATTCGAACAATTGACTCTTCAACTTCACGAGCTGCCACCATCATTAAATCAGCTAGCTCATCAACTATTACTAAAAGATACGGGTATGGCTCTAATGTCCGCTCATTACCAGCAGGCTGAGCTACCTTGCCAGCTTTAACCGCTTTATTAAAATCATCAATATGTCTAAAGCCAAATACAGAAAGATCGTCATAACGCATCTCCATCTCTCGTACTACCCAGGCTAAAACATCAGCAGCTTTCTTTGGATTGGTAATAATTGGCGCAATTAAATGTGGCACACCCTCGTAATTAGTTAGCTCAACTCTTTTTGGATCAATTAACACCAAGCGAACCTCATCTGGGGTGGCTCGCATAAGAATTGATACAACTAACGAGTTAATCATTGAAGATTTACCAGCCCCGGTGGCTCCTGCAACTAAAAGGTGTGGCATCTTTGCAAGATTTGCACACAAGAATGACCCTTCAACATCTTTACCCAAAGCAATCAACATCGGGTGGGTATCACTGGAAGAAACTGAGGATCTTAAAACATCGCCTAGTGCAACAATTTCACGATCTGAGTTTGGAATCTCAATTCCTACTGCAGATTTACCTGGAATTGGAGAAAGAATTCTTATCTCCCCACTAGCTACTGCATAAGCAATATTCTTTGATAGCGCAGAGATTGCCTCAACCTTTACGCCGTTCCCTAACTCAACCTCATATCTAGTAACGGTTGGTCCTCGCATAAATCCAGTAACTTGGGCATCAACATCAAATTGTTCAAATACCTGCTTAAGCGCTGCCACCACAGTTTCATTCGCCTTAGATTTACCTTTTGCAGCTGGGCCACCTCTAAGCAAATCAGCTGGTGGTAATTCATATTTAACATCTGAGGACAAAAGAAGTTGTTGTGGCCTGGTGTTTTCAGCCTTCACAGCTTTAATCGCCCGAGGAACCTCCTGGGTTATCTCATCAAAGTCCTCAAGCTCAACCTCATAATCTAAATGCTGTGGCTCAAACTCTTGTACCAAATCCTTAACTAATGGCGTTTCAAATGGTGGGCTCTCACTAACTTCAAAATCTTCAGCAACCAATCGTTCTGCGCGTTTGGCACGTGCGCTACTGATGCCAGCTCTACCGATACTAAATACCTTGCCAATCTGAGAAAAAACTTTTGATAGCGGAGTCTTCGTAATGATCAACAGTCCAAAAGTTAAGAAGATCAACAGGATAGGAATTGCTAGCACCTCTGTAACCAGCGCAACTAAACCACTTGAAACTCCATAACCAATCCAGCCACCACCATCTCGCATAGCTGTCGCACCGGTACCGGTGGAGCCATTAGCAATATGTGCTAAAGCGGTGGTGCTAATTAAGATTAAAAGAGTTCCAATAGAAACTCGACCAATATCACCTGAGTCATCAGTTGATTTGAATAATCTAAAGGCGAAAAACACAAAAATGACTGGCACCAAATTAGCCAATATGCCCACACCGCCAAACAGGAATGAGTATGTTGACCGTCCCACCAAATTACTTAGATCAAACCAAACTCCTGCTGCTGAAACTAAGGCGAGAATGAAAAGAAAAAATGCCACGCCATCTCTTTGGTGATCTGGGTCTAGCTCCTTTGATGACCTAAAAATAAATCTAATGCTGCTGCCAATTGCTTTCGCAATCAAACGCCAGATCCAACCTAGACCCCTAAAGATAGGTGCTAGTAGATTAGATTTTTTAGCAGACTTTTTCTTCGCCATAAGAAGATAAGCCTAAAGAATAAGTTAATTGTGGGCCGTAATCGGCACGCACTTTGTCTAGAAAGTTAATCAAAAAGTGATTACTAAACCTCAACCACTAACGGAATGATCATCGGTTTTCGACGATGCTCCTCCCCTACCCAGCTACCAATCGTTTTACGAACTACTTGAGATAGTTGATGTGTGCCATTAAAACCACCAGCAACCGCCTTGCTTAGTGCCTTTTCAATATCTCCTTTAACATCATCAAACAAGCTTTGGTCTTCCGTAAAACCACGAGCATGAATATCAGGACCTGCAACAATTTTTCCACTTTGAGAATCAATAACCACGACAACTGAGATGAATCCTTCATCACCTAAAATTCTTCTATCTTTTAATGAACTCTCTGTTATTTCACCAACACTTTGTCCATCGACATAAACATAACCACAAGGAACAGAGCCAGATATGTCAGCATGACCATTGGCCACATCAATTGTGATGCCATTTTCTGCAATTACAACATTGTGCTCTGACAAACCAGATTTCATCGCCAGGTCTGCATTTGCTCTCATATGTCGCCACTCGCCATGAACAGGAAGTACATTCTTAGGTTTAACAATTTCATAGCAGTGCAATAACTCGCCAGCGGAGGCATGCCCTGAAACATGGACCATGGCATTGCCTTTATGAACAACATGGGCACCAAATCTAGTTAGCTCATTAATTACCCGGTAAACAGATTTTTCATTTCCAGGTATGAGTGAGGAAGCAAGCACGACTGTGTCACCCTTACCGACTTGAATTTCATGATCGCCATTTGCGATTCTAGAAAGTGCTGCCAATGGTTCTCCTTGAGAGCCAGTACAAATCAATACAATCTTGTCCCCAAAAGTATCTATATCTTTGTAATCGACCACTAGACCATTTGGCACCTTTAAATACCCCAGATCTTCAGCAAGTTTCATGTTCCTAATCATCGATCTACCAACATAGGCAACTTTACGATTGGCTTCATTGGCTGCAGTTAGCACCTGCTGAATTCTATGAACATGAGATGCAAAGGATGTAACAACAACTCTTCTTGGAGTCTTATCAATTGCCTCTTTTAAAGCTGGGTAGATGTCTTTTTCAGCAACTGTTAACCCTGGTACATCAGCATTTGTTGAGTCAACCAGAAATAGATCTACACCCTCTTTGCCAAGTCTTTCAAAGGTTTCTAAATCAGTAACTTTTCCATCAAGGGGCATTTTGTCCATCTTAAAATCTCCAGTGTGCAAAATAACTCCTGCTGGAGTTTTAATAGCTACCGCTAGTGAATCTGGGATTGAGTGATTAACAGTCACAAACTCCAATGTGAATGGACCAACTTTTTCTATTTGACCTGCCTTAACCTGTGTCATTGGTGCAGTTATCCGCCGCTCTTTCAACTTTGGTGCCACAAATGCCAGCGTTAATTGTGAACCGATGATTCGAATATCACTGCGCTCACGTAACAGATAAGGAACAGCTCCGATGTGATCCTCATGGCCATGGGTTAAAAAAATCGCCTCAATATCATCCATGCGATCTTTTAGATATGAAAAATCAGGAAGGATTAAATCAATTCCTGGTTGATTCTCCCCTGGAAATAAAACACCACAGTCAACAATTAGTAACCGTCCCTCATACTCAAAGATGGTCATATTGCGACCTATTTCACCCAGACCACCTAAGGCAACAATTCGCAAAGTTTTCTTTGCTAATTTGGCAGGGTAAGGCAGGCCAGGATGGGGATGATTCATCTATTTACTTTAATTTAACGCCGCCGGCTTGCAGATCAACTTTCAGTTGCGCAATTTGCGCATCAGTTGCATCCACAAGTGGCAATCTTGTAAAGCCGCCAGGTAATCCCATTAAATTCAAAGCAGCCTTTGTCATAATTGCACCTTGCGTGCGGAAAGTTCCAGTAAATACTGGCAGCAATTTCTGGTGAACCTCTAGCGCTTTACTTGAATTTCCAGAAAACCAAGAATCCAACATAACTCTAAGATCTGCACCGACTGTATGGCCACAAACTGAGACAAAGCCAACAGCGCCAACAGAAAGTAATGGCAGATTTAAAATATCATCACCTGAATAAACTGGAATTGCAGATCTTTTAATTACCCATGAAGTTGCCGCTGGATTACCTTTGGCATCTTTAAGCGCGACTATATTTTTATGTTCAGCAAGTTTTACTATGGTGTCTGATTCAATCTCTACACCCGTTCGCCCTGGAATGTCATACATCATCACAGGTAAATCAGTGGCATCTGCCATCGCTGTGAAGTGCGCTTGTATTCCTGCTTGTGGAGGTTTGTTGTAATAAGGAGTAACTACCAATAAACCATCAGCGCCAGCTTTGGCAGCACGTTGAGCTTGTTCAACTGAGTGTGATGTTTCATTATTACCAGCACCAGCAACAATTTTGATCTTATCCCCTACAACCTTACGCACGACCTTAATGATTTGGTCTTTTTCATCATCAGAGGTTGTTGGCGCTTCACCTGTGGTGCCATTTAAAACTATTCCATCATGACCAGTTGAAACTAGATGAGCTGCAATTTTTTCAACACCTGCCCAATCAATCTCACCAGATTTAGTGAAGGGTGTAACCATGGCGGTCAGCAACCGACCAAATGGTGGCGTAATTTGCATGGGTTAAGGCTACCGCTTAATTAAGGGGCTATGCGGCCAGATTTTTGAAAAGCTCCGTAGGTGATCGGCATTAACTTGGCGAAATGCTCTTCCATCTTCTCAGCTACCATCTCAATCTCCCGCTGCGGATAAGAAGGAAAGTGTGAGCCTTCCCGAGCAGTTCTTAATGAGAGAAAGTTCATTAATGCTCTTGCGTTCATAGTTACATACATAGATGAGTACAAAGTTACCGGTAAGACTGCTCTAGCAACCTCGCGGGCAACCCCAGCTACTAACATTTTTTGGTAGTTCGCATAAGCTAAGTTGCAAGTTTCTTTTATCGCAGCAACTGTTATATCAAATTGCTCTGCAGTTCCATCTACAAATGTATAGGCACCAGCTTTACCAATCTGAACCAATTTACGATCTTTACTTGGAATATAAAAAACAGGTTTCAACTCACGATAACGCCCACTCTCTTCATTGTATGAAGCAATTCGGTGGCGCATAAACTCTCTAAAAACAAATATTGGAGCAGATACAAAAAATGTCATTGAGGTGTGTTCAAATGGTGAGCCATGTCGCTCCCGTGCTAAATAATTAATCAACCCTTCAGACTTTGTCGCATCAGCACCAACATCTTCTAGCGATTTATCTCCAGCGGTTGAAACTCTGGCAGCCCAAATCACATCAGCATCACTAGCGCTTGATTTAACAAGCTCTACCGACATATCGTCTCTAAATTTGATCTCATCGCTCATGGTTGCGACCCTATCTTTGGTGATTGCTGATCGGCTGGATTAAAGTGTCGGCGTGTCAGTGAATCCAAAGAAGAATCAGGTAGATCGAACCGCATTTAGCGTTGCATTTACCGTGGGACTTTATGGCGCAGCCTTTGGGGCAGCTGGGGTAACGGCAGGTTTTTCAATCCTGCAGACCTGCTTGCTTTCAATCCTACTTTTTTCAGGCGCATCGCAATTTGCCGTAGTTGGAATCATGGGTGCTGGCGGGGCAGCTATAAGCGCAATTGCAACTGCGACCTTGCTCGGGTTTAGAAACACTCTTTACGGTCTGCAAATGGCACCCATCTTAAAAGTGAAAGGCATTAAGCGAGTTCTTGCTGCCCAAATAACTATTGATGAATCAACAGCGGTGGCAACCTTGCAAGATAATGATGAAGATCGTAAAAGAGGATTTTACTTAACCGGCATCGGTGTATATGTCTTCTGGAATTTGTTTACATTTCTTGGTGCATTGGGTGCTAGCGCAATTGGTGACCCTTCGGTATGGGGGTTAGATGCCGCAGTGCCTGCCGCTTTCTTAGGATTAATTTGGCCAAGGATCAAAAACAAAGTTCAATTCCTCGTTTCAGGAATTGCTATCGCCTGGGCTCTGCTTCTAACGCCAGTAACTCCAGCTGGAATTCCAATTATTACTACCGTCGTTCTGGCAATCATATTTGGGGCAAAAAAATGAGTGCTATCTGGATTGCAGTTCTTGGAGCAAGTTTGACCGCATTTTTAAACAAATACATTGGACATAGTGTTCCTGAAAAATGGTTGAACCGACCAGTTTTTGTCAGGATTAATGCACTAGTACCAATTGTTTTACTTAGCGCATTAGTTGGAGTACAAACATTCACCGATGAAAAAGAGATAGTGATTGATCAGCGTGCGGCAGGAGTTTTTGTGGCCTTAGTTGCCCTGAAGTTCAAAGCACCATTTCCACTAGTTGTTATCTCCGCCGCGATCACATCTGCTGCTGTTTATAACTGGTTTTAAAGAACTTTTAGCGCCTCTAACTTCTCTTTCAAAGCAGCATCTGATGGCTCAGTCAGGTGAGTGCCATCTGCAAACAAAATTACTGGGATTGATCTCATGCCACCATTAATCTCAATAACCTTATCTGAGGCAGAAGCATCAGCTTCCACGTCGATGTAGTTGTATTTAACGTTATTAGCATCTAAAAACTTTTTAGACCGGCGGCAATCGCCACACCACTCAGCTCCATACATAGTTATCTCACTCATTACATACCTCCCATATAATTTTCCAAACCTACTGTTAGACCTGGATTTTTTGCAACATTTCTAATGCCAATTAGAACTCCTGGCATAAACCCTGCCCGATTTATTGAGTCATGGCGAATTGTTAATGTCTCCCCTAAATCTCCAAAAATAACCTCCTGGTGGGCAACATAACCATGAGATCTAATTGAATGCACTGGAACATCTCCCACTTTCCCACCACGAGCTCCTGCTATTTCAGATTTGGTGCTATCTGGCATGGCCGGTTTCTTACTTTGCTTTCGAGCTGCAGTAATCATCTCCGCGGTTCTAATTGCAGTGCCAGAGGGTGCGTCCACTTTATGGGCATGGTGCATCTCCACAATCTCAACACTTTCAAAGTATTTAGCTGCTGTCTGGGAGAACTGCATCATCAAGACTGCTCCTAAACCAAAGTTTGGCGCAATTAAGGCACCTACTTTTGGATGCTTACTGAGCATCGATTTCAGCAAATTCAATTTACTCTCATCAAAACCAGTGGTACCTACTACAACATGAATCCCATTTTGTATTGCAAACTCTAAATTTTTCATCACAGAATCTGGAGTTGTAAAGTCAACAACAATTTCAGTTCCGCTTGAAACCAGTTGGTCTAGAGAATCACCTAGATCAAGTGCGGCAGATAATGTTAAATCACTGGCAGCATTAATTGCTGCGATAGCTTCGGCACCCATTCTTCCCTTAGCACCAAGAACTGCAACCTTCATTTGATTAGCCTCTCAAATTTACTAGTGGATCTGAACGGGCCCACTACTGCAAGGGTAGGAGATGCCGGCAGGATTTGGCGGGCAATTTCCTTGATTTGTTCAGGTGTTACCTCAGATATTTCTCGCAGAATTTCATCAAAGCTGAGCACTTGCCCATAAACCAACTCACTCTTACCGATACGCGTCATTCGAGAGCCGGTGTCCTCTTGGCTTAGAACAAGCGATCCAGATACCGCCCCTTTGGCGCGGGAGATTTCTTCACTAGTTAATCCATTCTGGGCAACATCTTGCAAAATTGCTTGAATGATACTTATTGCTTCCTCCGCCTTATCTGGCTTACATCCAACATAGAATGACAAAACTCCACTACCAGCAAACTGTTGATTGTATGCATAGGTTGAGTAAGCCAAACCACGCTTTTCTCTAATCTCTTGAAATAATCTTGATGACATACCGCCACCTAAAGCAGATGAAAGGATGCTTAGTGCAAACCGTCTTTTATCATCTCTGGCAACACTTGGAATCCCATAAACAATATGAGCCTGTTCAGTTTTTCGATCTAATAAGGTGACTTGTCCTTTTCCTGCAACCTTTACATTACTTGATGTTCTGACCTGATAACTCTCTTTAGATTGATCTAAAAAGTTATCTTTACTTAATGCATCTTCAACTAATCGAACTACATTTTTATGCTTTATATTGCCAGCTACAGCCACGACTAAATCTTGGGGGCGATACCGCTTTTTGTAGTAGTTAAAAACCGTGTTTTGGCTCATTGATTTAATTGACTCAACTGTTCCTAATATCGGTCGACCTAGTGGAGTATCTCCATAATACTTTTCAAGAAATAGATCATGAATCAAATCACTTGGATCATCATCGCGCATTGCAATTTCTTCTAAAACAACCTTGCGCTCAGCATCTACATCCTCCTGCTTCACGACAGATGAGGTGATTAAATCACTTATAACATCTACGGCTAGAGGCAGATCTTTATCAATTACTCTGGCATAAAAACAGGTGTACTCCTTAGAGGTAAAAGCATTAGTTTCACCGCCCACAGCTTCAATTGCAGATGAGATCTCTAGCGATGATCTTCGCTTGGTGCCCTTAAATAAAAGATGCTCTAGAAAATGTGAAGCTCCCGCGGTTGAAAGTGATTCATCGCGGGAGCCAACATTAACCCAAATACCAAAAGCTGCAGAGCGAACAGATCTTTCCTCTTCTGTGACTATTCGTAAGCCACTAGGTAAGACTGTTCTTGCCAAATTACTCGCTCTTAGCTTCCTCAGGAAGATTTGCTGGAACTAATGAGTACTTACCCTTAGGGTCAATCTCATTGATTACAACCTCAATCTTCTCTCCAACCTTCATTACCTCTTCAAGGTTTTCAATTCGCTTACCACCATGCATCTTGCGAATCTGCGAGATGTGTAGCAAGCCATCTTTACCAGGAGCAAGATTCACGAAAGCACCAAAGGTTGCCAGTTTTACAACTGAACCGTTGAACTTATCGCCAACTGATAACTGAACTGGATTAGCAATCGCATTGATCTGCGCCTTTGCAGCTTCAGCTGCTGATCCTTCAGTTGCTCCGATATAAATAGTTCCATCATCTTCGATGGTGATATCAGCACCAGTCTCATCTTGAATCTGGTTAATCATCTTGCCCTTAGGCCCAATAACTGCACCAATCATGTCGACTGGAACCTTGATTGAGATAATTCGTGGTGCTAGAAGTGACATTTCATCAGGGGATGAAATTGCTTGATTCATAACATCCAAAATTGCAAGTCTTGCTTCTTTTGCTTGCAAGAGTGCAGCAGATAAAACTGATGCAGGAATACCATCAAGTTTTGTATCTAACTGAAGTGCGGTAACAAACTCTTTTGTACCAGCAACCTTAAAGTCCATATCGCCGAAAGCATCCTCTGCTCCCAAGATATCGGTTAGTGCTACATACTCAGTTTTACCATCAACATCATCTGAGATAAGTCCCATTGCAATACCAGCAACTGCTGCCTTGAGTGGCACACCTGCATTTAGCAATGACATTGTTGAAGCACAAACTGATCCCATAGATGTTGATCCATTTGATCCAAGTGCTTCTGATACCTGACGAATTGCATATGGAAACTCTTCGCGGGTTGGCAGAACTGGAACAAGAGCGCGTTCAGCTAGAGCACCATGTCCAATTTCGCGTCGCTTTGGAGATCCAACTCTTCCAGTTTCACCAACAGAATATGGTGGGAAGTTGTAGTTATGCATATAACGCTTGTGATCTTCTGGTGAGAGAGTATCTAATTGCTGTTCCATCTTAAGCATATTTAAAGTTGTAATACCCAGAATCTGAGTCTCACCACGTTCAAATATTGCCGATCCATGAACCCGTGGAATTACCTCAACCTCAGCAGTTAACGCACGGATATCGCGCAAACCACGTCCATCAATACGAATTTTATCTCGCAAAACACGTTGACGAACTAATTTCTTAGTTACTGATCTAAGGGCTGCTGAAATCTCTTTGGTGCGCTCTGGGAAATCAACAGTGATTTTCTCAGTTACAGCCTTATTGATTTCATCTAACTTAGTCTCACGCTCTTGCTTACCAGCAATTGTTAAAGCCTTAGCTAAATCATCTTTAGCTGCCTTCTCAATAACTGCGTAGATATCATCTTGATAATCAAGAAATACTGGAAACTCTCCAGTTGGCTTTGCTGCCAACTTTGCCAAAGCAAGTTGTGCCTCACACAGTGTGCGGATAAATGGCTTTGCTGCCTCAAGTCCTTGGCCAACAATCTCCTCGGTTGGCACTGTTGCGCCACCCTTTATCAATTCAATTGTTTTCACAGTTGCTTCAGCTTCAACCATCATGATTGCAACATCACCATCTGAAATTCGGCCAGCAACTACCATGTCAAAGACAGCCTTATCCAAATCAGAGTGATTTGGGAAAGCAACCCATTGACCTTCGATTAGTGCAACTCGCACACCACCGATTGGGCCAGAAAATGGAAGTCCTGCTAATTGTGTTGACATAGATGCAGCATTAATCGCGATCACGTCATACATGTGATCTGGATTTAATGCCATTACTGTTACAACAATCTGAATCTCATTACGTAATCCATTAATAAATGATGGGCGTAGTGGGCGATCGATTAATCGACAGGTAAGAATTGCATCCTCTGAAGGACGTCCTTCACGACGGAAAAATGACCCTGGAATCTTTCCAGCGGCATACATTCGCTCTTCCACATCAACAGTTAGTGGGAAGAAATCAAATTGATCCTTCGGTTTCTTTGATGCAGTAGTTGCAGATAGCAACATGCTGTCATCATCTAAATAAACAACGGCTGTTCCCGATGCTTGCCGAGCTAGTCGGCCAGTTTCAAAGCGGATCTCCCGCTTTCCAAATTTACCGTTGTCTATTTTTGCAACGGCTGATTGCACATCTTGACCCTCCATGGGTCATCTCCATTTCTCAACACTTTACTTCTAGAGAATGGATCTTCGATCGAAGTTCACGGAAAATCCTTTTCCGGAAACCACTACCGAGGACCAAAACTCTTAGCGATAAAGTTTTTTGCTGATTGTTATTTAACGGCGAAGATCGAGCTTTTCGATAATCGCTCTATAGCGCTCAATATCTGTCTTGGCGAGGTACTGCAAAATCCGGCGACGCTTACCGACCATCAATAACAAACCACGACGGTTGTGATGATCCTTTTTATTTGTCTGCAAATGTTGTGTTATCTCATCAATACGTTTTGAAAGAAGTGCTACCTGTGCTTCTGGGCTACCTGTGTCAGTTGCAGATGAGCCGTACTTACTTACGATTTCCTTTTTAACTTCTGGCGTTAATGCCATTTGTATTGCTCCTTCTGTCTGTCACGAGGGCCTCGGTGTTATTCACGAAGGCGCACCTTCTCGCTTTAGTAAAGCCAAGATTACCAGCGCGATAGCAGATACTTAAAATCGAGGCGAAATTGAGCGTTATTTACTGGTTAATTCTCGCGCTTGGTCGCAATCTTTTTTCATTTGCTCAAGCAATGCTGGTAAGCCATCAAATTTTAATGTATCACGTAATCTAAAACCAAACTCTACTGTTGCATCTTGGTCATACAACTCTAAATCAATTTGATCAATTGCATATGCTTCAACTTGTCGGCCTCTAACACCTGGAAATGTTGGGTTTGTTCCAATTGATATTGCAGCTGGCCAGCGGCTTGATCCAACACTTAACCAGCCTGCATACACACCATCTGCTGGAATTGTGGCAAGTGAGTGCAAACCAAGATTTGCAGTTGGATAACCAATCTCTCGACCACGCTTTTCACCATGCACTACTTGGCCCTTTAGGTAAAACATCCGAGTTAGCAACTCATTAGCACGTTCAATTTGACCATCAATTATCAAACTTCTAATCCGAGTTGATGAAATTGTTGAGCCACGATCTTCCTGTAGTTTTACAATCGATACACCAAATCCATACTTTGGTCCCACCTCAGATAAATACTTTGGTGTGCCTTGTGCTTTATGGCCAAAGTTAAAATTTTCACCAATTACAACATGTTCTGCGCCAAATCGACCAACTAAAACATCTTCAATGAATTGATCTGGAGATAACAATGAGAACTCCTTGGTGAAATTTACAACCTCTACAAAGGATGCACCGGCAGCCTTTAGAAACTGGATTCGATCCTTGGTCGACATTAATTGGGATGGTGTGCGCTCTGGAGCAACAACTGAGGTCGGATGTGGATCAAATGTCATCACTGTAACTTCACCCTGAATCTTTGCCGCAGCGATAATCTGTTGATGGCCAGCATGAACACCATCAAAGATACCGACTGCTAAGACCTTCTTCATCTGGTTATTGTTTCATAAAACATATTTACTCACTTGCCTTAACTAAAATTGGCGCTGCAACGATCTGTGAGCCCTGCAATTTGTTTTCCAATAATCCAATAAAAGCTCCCTGTGA